>Ga0154020_10000017_pt1 | contig 188897 bp, 176 predicted proteins | sample Klosneuvirus_201_FD_109709 | JGI IMG/M metagenome (GOLD analysis project Ga0154020, IMG submission 109709) | Active sludge microbial communities from wastewater, Klosterneuburg, Austria - Klosneuvirus_20160825_MG | ecosystem: Engineered > WWTP > Aerobic digester > Activated sludge | place... | reverse complement strand
ACATTTTGAATAGCTGTTGGTACTTGCGATAAAAAATCAAATCCTGTTTTTCTTTCTATTTCATCTACAGATACTCTAAACTTTTTCCAATCATCTTTAACGTTTATTTTGCTATTATTATTTGGCATAATTACAGAAATCACACGTGTAGATGTTGCTACATCAGAAGCACCCTGACCTGTTTTTAAAAATACCGCTATTTTAAAAACATCTGTGGGTGCAACAATACCACGGCCAATACGCTCTTGTTCTCCAATGCCACCCGCAATAATGTATACTTCTCCGTTTTGTTTGGCATAGTTGCGAATATAGGTTTCTAAGTTTTGCCATGGGCCTTGGTTATTATAAGACGCCTGAGGAATGACATTAGTTAATAAAAAGGTTTCGTCATTCATGGCATCATTTTTATTTCTGTCTGCAGATGCAACCATGTGACCTCGGTCGTAAATACCAGAATATCCGCGGTAATCACTATCAGATACACGTAACCATCCAGAAGGTAATTGATTATCTACATTAAAACCCGAATTTCTTTTATTGGTTCCTAAGTAGCTGGGATTTAAATTCCAACTTACCCAATTCGCAATGTGCTTGGAATTATTGTAAGACAACGCAAAATAATTTTTAATCAAAAGATAATCATTAGATTTTGCTTCATTTGTCTCGGCGGGTGTAGGCAATCCCATTGCTACATGGGTGCTCAGCTTAATAGTTTGTTCATGTGTTAAATGTTGATCGATCGCAACTTCATCAACACTTGTTTTATCTCTAGATCCACAAGCCATAGGAACAAACAAAAGCAAAGAACAAGAAAAACGACGAAAAAAAGAGAACGGAGAGAAAAAATGCATCAGAATCTCCTTTGGCAAAGCGTGTTAAAAACCTGGGATTACTTGGCTAATGTACGTGTTTTTTATTTTTTTGTGAATTTTTTCTATCGCTTATTGTGTGCCATTTGTGTGACTTTTGAATAAAACCTTACTTAATTATTGGCGGCACCTTTAGATATCCATTCTTTTAAAGCAGCAAGCACTTGTGCACTGGGGGTTTGTGACCCTGCTGTATTGGGATGATAAATAACATCACAAGAAGATGCTGTGGCAGTCATAAAATCTTTTCTGATGGATTCATCTAAGATAGCAACAAGTAATGATTTTTCTGGATGTCCAGAGTTGATATATTTAACATTATTACATTGTGTTTTTCCATCAATACTTACGATTTTATTCAAAGAATCAAACGCTTTTTGTTGAGTAGTCATATCCAAACTAGGCACACGTTCACTTGCAGTGCTTCGCCCAGGGTGACAATCTCCACAGTTTTTTAAATACTGAGAATAAAGGCTAGTAAAATTAGGCTGAACGGCGTTACTGTTTTGATCTGTATTTAACAAACCGCAATTTGAAAAAATGAATGTTAAATAAATTACAGATAAAAAACGAATTATTTTTTTCATAAAAAAATCCTTATCTTTTCTTGTTTTGTCCTTCTATTATCCACATGGCTTTTTCTATTTCTTTTTTTAGTTCACACAAAGGAAGTCCAATAATATTGGTGTAACTACCCTTAATAGAATCAATTAATGCCATACCCAAATCACCTTGAATGGCGTACCCACCTGCTTTATCTAATCCTTCTTTACTCTTTACATAACACTTAATTTCTTCTTTAGATAAAGGCCTAAACCAAACTTGGCTTGCAACCACTTTGGTTGTCCAATATATTTTTTTTTGTGCATTAATAACGCAAATACAAAAACCAGTCATAACTTGGTGTTTTTTACCCGCCAGTTGATTTAAATATTGTGTTGATTGCTTTAAATTTTTTGGTTTTCCTAAAATCAAACCATCCAATACCACAATCGTATCCGCACTTATAACCAAGGTTTTTTGATTAAACCTTGTATTTATTAAATCAAGTGCTGCTTTCATTTTTGTTGTTGCCATGCGTTTAACATAAGCAAGTGGAGTTTCGTTATTTAAATAAGATTCATTTATATTTGGGGCCACAATTTTAAAATGAACACCCAATTGAGTAAGCAAATGACGTCGCCTAGGCGAGGTAGAAGCCAATACATAATTGAAATTTTTAATGGACATAAAAAATATTTTAAATATCTAAATTTTCAACAAATAGAGCGTTTTTTTCTATAAATTCTCGGCGTGGCTCTACATCATCACCCATTAATACGTTAAAAACTTCGTTGGCTTGCACAAAATCTTCTACTTTAACTTGAAGTAACGTACGTGTTTTAGGGTTCATGGTGGTTTCCCATAATTGCTCTGGGTTCATTTCACCAAGACCTTTATAACGTTGAATAACCAATCCTTTTTTAGATAAAGAGTCTAGATAATCATAAGCTGCAAGCACATCGTTAAATTCTTTTTCTTGAACCCCATTGTCTTGTTTAATAATGAGCGTTCCGTCATATGATTTAAGATCTTTGGCATACTTAATAAGTTCTTGTATTTCTGTCATTTGAAATAGGTTATCATCAATCACCGTTTGTTTATCAACGCCTTGATGTTTTTCACTCACAACAAGACTAAAACCTAATTCTTTTTCTTGTATTTGAATGTTATTAAATTGATAATCTGGGTAATACAAAAGGTAGTGTTTCTTTGCTTTTTCAACAAGCGCCATCAATGTATCTTTATTACCATGTAAAGATTGTAATGTAATATCTCCACGTGCAATAAAAACATCAAGTACCTGACTATCAAACTTTTTAGATACCTTATGTAAAAACTTTTTATAGTTTAAAGAATTCTTACATAAGTTTTTAAGTTCTTCTACGTTTAATTCTTTTTGGCTTGTTGCGTTTTTATAAGTCACAAAAACAGAAGATCCAATTTCATTAAGCAAGTATTCTTGCATTGCGATTTCGTTTTTTAAATAGGTTTCTTTTTTATTTCTTTGCACCTTATATAAAGGAGGCTGAGCGATATATAAATGACCTTTTTCTATTAAGTCGCGCATTTGCCTATAAAAAAATGTTAAAAGCAATGTTCTAATATGAGATCCATCCACATCCGCGTCGGTCATGATAATAATAGAATGATAACGCAATTTATTACAGTCAAATTCATCATGGCCAATGCCTGTTCCCAATGCTTGAACCAAAGTTAAAATTTCTTGTGATGTAATAATTTTATCAAAACGCGCTTTTTCTACGTTTAATATTTTACCCCTAAGCGGTAAAATTGCCTGATTTTTTCTGTCACGTCCTTGTTTTGCCGAACCACCTGCCGAATCACCTTCTACAATATAAATTTCGCATAAACTAGGATCTGTTTCTTGGCAGTCTGCCAATTTGCCGGGTAAATTGGCGCCATCTAATGCGCCTTTTCTACGGGTTAGTTCACGTGCTTTACGTGCGGCCTCACGTGCGGTTGCGGCTTCTATAATTTTGCCAATAATTTTTTTAGACTCTTGTGGATTTTCTTCAAAAAAAATCTTTAATTTTTCAAATGCCACTTGCTCTACAGCAGTTTTAACTTCTGAACTCACCAGTTTTTCTTTAGTTTGGCTACTAAATTTAGGATCTGGCACTTTAACAGATAGTACAGCCACCATGCCTTCGCGCATGTCTTCACTACTTAAGCTAATTTTTAAATTTTTAGAAAGGTTGGTATCTTCAATATATTTATTTACAGCACGTGTAAGCGCGCCTCTAAAACCAGCTAAATGCGCTCCACCATCACGGTTAGGAATATTGTTAGTAAAACAATACATTGTTTCTTGGTAAGAATCTGTCCATTCCAAAGCAACTTGAACTACAATTTTATCGCTTTTGCCTTCTAACGAAATAATTTGATTATGAATTGATTTTTGGTTACGTGATAAATATTCAACAAAGGATCGAATGCCACCAACACAATGAAACTCTAATGATTTGCTGGTTCTTTCATCTTGTAAATAAATGCGCACGCCTTCATTTAAAAAAGAAAGTTCCCTTAATCTTTGTGCTAATACATCAAACGAAAAATCTAAAATTTTAAAAATCTGCGCGTCAGGTTTAAATCTAACCAAAGTGCCAGTTTTTTCAGAATCACCCACTTTTTTAAGTGGATAAAGTGGCACACCACGCGAATATTCTTGATGATAAATAGATTTATCACGATAAATTTCTAAAAATAAATGTTCAGAAAGTGCGTTTACAACAGATACACCAACACCATGCAAGCCACCAGAAACCTTGTAACTATCTTTGTCAAATTTACCACCGGCATGCAAAATGGTCATGATCACTTCTGCAGCAGAACGACCTTCTGTGGGATGAATATCTGTTGGAATGCCACGACCATTATCCGATACACTCACAGATCCGTCATGATGAATAGTCACATTTACTTGGCTACAATAACCGGCCAATGCTTCGTCAATAGCGTTATCAACCACTTCAAATACCATATGATGTAAACCACTCCCATCATCGGTATCACCAATATACATGCCAGGACGTGCACGCACGGGTTCTAAATCTTTTAACACTTTAATGTTTTCAGAAGTGTAGCTTTTTGCAGCTTGCTTGGTCATGTCTTCTTTTTGTTTTTCAGTTTCAGACGTGTTTAAAGATGTATTTTCGGATGACAAAGCACAACTCCTTAATTTATATTTTAATGGTTTATTAAGAACGGCAAACCTAGCACGACAACGCCTGTAGTGCAAACCATAAAAGTACAAACAAAAATGTTTAAAATCTTATTATAAACGAGGTTCTACTTGCCCCTTAAAAACATCAAATAACCTTGTTTTAAAAGCACTGTCTAAGGATAACGGCGGGACATCTGTACCTGCAATAAACACTTGTCCTTGCGTTTTATATATGAGCTCAAATAATAGCGAATTTCTTTTTTCATCTAGTTCTCCCGCTACATCATCTAATAGCAATACGGGGAAAAAATTTTTTTCACGTTGTAGTAATTTCATTTCTGCAAATTTAATAGCAAGCGTAATAATCCGTTGTTCACCCTGACTACAAAATTGGTGCGCATTATGACCAGATAAATAAAATTCAAAATCGTCAAAATGAATTCCAAAACTTGTCGTTTGTTTTTTAATATCTTCTTCTCTTTTTTGAACAAGTTGATATAAATTATCGTTTACATTTTCAGATTCAATTTTAGTCTTATATTGAATTGATAAATGGTGGGCACCTTCTGTTATTTTTTGAATTTCTTCGTCTACAAGTGGTGTAATTTCAGATAACCATTTCTTACGTTCACAATAGATAACAGTCGCAAGCTGCGCTAAAGTTTCGTCAAAACTATCAAGCAACATGTAATCCCTACCAAAAAACTTATCTTTAATCAGTGTATTTCTGGCCCTTAATGATTTTTGGTAAGCCAAAACATGTTTTAAATGTTCTGGATTAATTAAAAAAATTAATCTATCAAAAAATTTTCTTCTTAGTTCAGGCTCTCCCTTTATAAGCATTAAATCATCAGGGCAAAAAGTAACAACACTCATATGAGATACCCAAGTAGGTAAATTTTTGGGTTGTTTATCATCCACAAAATAATGGCGTTTTTGCTTTAATATATCTACTTTCACATGGTGAAAAACATCACCCACATCTACGATAGAGGCAAGTTGTGACTCTGTTTGATGGTGTTCAATTAAATCTTTATAGCGTGCACCTCTAAAAGATCTAAAACCGCAAAGAATATAAAATGCTTCTAATAAATTAGTTTTTCCATGGCCATTTCTGCCAATAAAAAGATTCAGCCTTTGAGATAAATCAATAGAAACATGAGAAAGATTACGAAAATGACGCGCTTGAATCGATTTAAAATACACCCGAATACTTTATTCCAAGCGAATAGGCATGACAATCGCTAAAAAGTTTTTATTTTCAATTGGCTGTATTTGGCAAGGAGACAAAGGATGATTCATTTCAAGTTGAACTCCTCCTTCTTGAATACAAGACAATGCATCCAAAAGATAATGCGCATTAAATCCAATTTTAATATCGGGGCCTTCATAATCTACAGAAACTTCTTGTTGTGCTTCGCCCAGTGCTGGATTTTGGCTTTTTACCTGCATAACGGAAGACGAAATATCAAATCTTACAACTTGTGATTTATCTGTAGTTAACAACGACACACGCTTAAGTGCATCCATTAATTCAGTTCTTGAAACTCGTATTGTTTTATCGTTTTGCTTTGGAATCACTAAGTTATAATCAGGAAAAGAACCATCGACTAAACGTGAACTAAGTACAATATTTTTAAATCTAAATACAATTTGTTGTGCGGAAAATTGACACTGAATTAAATGTTCTTTGCTTTCCTCTTTTAAAGAAGAAATAATACGTTTAATCTCTAACAACGTTCTTTTAGGAATAATAATAGAGGGAAATGATATTTGATCCTTAAGTTTAACTTGATAGTAAGACAACCTGTGGCCATCTGTTGCAACAGCTCTTAAGAAAGTTTCTTCTATTACCTGCCATAAAGTACCACTTAAGTTATAGCGTGTTTCGTCTTGCGATGTAGAATAAACAGTTCTATCTATCAAATCTTTGATATCTAAAACAGAAAAATCAACTGCATTATCTGTTTTAGGGTAAGACAAAGCAGGAAAATCTTCTGGTGATAAACCAACTAATTTAAATCTTGTTTTTCCGCTCTTTATTTCTACATAATGATTTTCAATTTCGATGAGCTCAATGGACTGAGAAGACAACGATTTTATAATTTCAAACAAATTTTTAGCAGGTAGTGCAATACTGCCAGGTTTGCGTACTTGAATAGGAATCAAGCAATCAATTCCCAAGTCGTTATCTGTTGCATAAACTCTTAAATAATCACCCTCTGTTTTAAGCAATACATGAGAATAAATAGGAATTGTTGTTTTGCCAGAAGCAACACCCTGAACATTAAAAAGAACTTCTGTAAACTCCTGACTTTGAATTTGTACATGCATGAACATAACCCTAATTCTTAATAGCCTTTATTAAACAAAGGATACGTGTAGAAAAACTCCCCCCTTTCGTCAACCTCCATTTTTTATCTATGTATCCAAGCATTGTTAAGTAAACTTACTTATCCACTTTTTATTTATTTTCTTTTTCTTATTTATTTTCTTTTAAATAAATAAATAACTCGTAGTAGTAGGTTTGAAAAAAACTGTGGATAAGTAAGTTAAGTTTTTGTAAAAAAAGGACAAAAAAAACAGACAAGTTGTGTATAAAAAAGTGCGTAATTATATTTTAAGAACACATGTTGTTTTTATTCACAGTTATTCACATGGCAAGTATGAGCAATGATTGAAGTTATCCACAGCCTGGATAAGGTGTGAAAAAAACAATATTTATTTTTGATTTGATGGTCATTTTATTATTTATCTGTTTTTATTTGATGTATGAATTCAATGCTTGGAGTTATCCTTTTATTAGTTTTGATGGTGTTTATTTGGTTAATTGCATTGAAACGACGCAGGCGCATGCTTAAAATGATAGACTATCTTACTCAAATTGGTTTTTCTTTGGTTCCTTCTTCTTCTTCTTTTGACGCATCTTGTTTGGGTTGCAATATGCGTATTTTAAGCAGCTATGTTTTGTCTTTAGAAACAGAAAACATTTACCTTTGTTTAAGTCATTTACCTGCTGTGTCTTCTGTGCTTCAGTCTGTTCCTGTTTCTCATTATGATTCTTATATTGCTTTGTTTTTGCCACAAGATTGGTCGCGAGATGATAAATGGCGCGTTTATCTTGAACGCCTATTGAAAGAACAAAATAAACAAGTCACACGTGTAATAAAAAATAATAACGGAGGTACTGTTATTGAATGGCGCCTTGCACATACAGCAGAAAAAATCGAACAATGTATGCAAGAAATTAAACGTGAGCTTGGTTATTTACAAAAAGAAAAACAAGCCTTGATGATTCAATTTGATAATTTACCAGAACAAGAGAAAAAACGTTATAACTGTGCGCATTCAGATATTTCTATGGTGGATTCAATCCGCCATTTTAACACATTTAAAGCGTTAGTAACCGAACAAGATAGTTCTTTTAGTGGTTTTGGTAGTATCGGTTCTTGGGATAAAAATGGACGCCACTTTGAACGTATGGCGCGTGCGCATGCAAAGGGTATGTTAGATATAGAAATAAAGTCAGAAGACGGCTATATTGGAGCGCTTATTGCTGTACCAGCGATAGAGGCCTTTATGATTAGGCAATACAAAAACCCGATGTTCCGACGATTTTTTGAATCTTAACTTGTGTGAGTACGATCAATTAGCCTAAAATCTCAAGAATGGCGCGGGTTTTATCTTTAGCGGAAGCGGCTTGTATTACGCTTCTGATTGCTTTTGCGGTACGCCCTTTTTTTCCAATCACCTTGCCCAGATCGGTTTGATCGACCGTTAGTTCATAGATGTTGGCGTTATCGCCAGGCACTTCTTTAATGCTGACTGCTTCTGGTTTGTCTACCAAACCTTGCGCAATAAATTCAATAAGTTCTTTCATGGTTTAACCTAAGCGTCTACTTTGGGAACTTGCTTGATAGCGCCCTTGACCGCAGCACTTACTTGCGCACCATTTTTAACCCAGTAGTCATAGCGTTGACGGTTTAATGTCACAAGCGCTTTTTCTGGGTTTGGATCATAGGTGCCAATTTTTTCTAAAAACTTACCGTCACGTGCACTTCTAGAGTCTGCAGCAACGATTCTATAAAAGGGATGCTTCTTTTTTCCGCCACGGGTAAAACGAATAACAACGGACATGTACTATTCTCCTTGCACAAGAAGGCAGACCTATATGTCTTTTAAATGAATATTTCAAGAGTTTTTAAGATTGCGACAACAAGCCTTAAAAATCTTTAGGTATTGCGGGTGTTAAAAATTAAAAAAATCGACGTTATTTCTTTGCACTTATCTTTACAATTTATAACGAGCTGCCTAGAAGTTCACTCACTATGGAATGGGATTCTCATTTTTATCGTTCTACTTTATCTTATCTAGATAGAGCTGCGCAAGCGCTCAATTTGGATGCCAACATTCACCAACGTTTAAAACGCCCAGAACGTGCACTTATTGTTAATGTGCCGTGTCGCATGGATGATGGGACCGTTAGAAACTTCACAGGATACCGTGTTCAACACAACGATACACGCGGTCCCTGCAAAGGAGGCATTCGCTACCATTTAGATGTAGATTTGGGCGAGGTTGCTTCCTTGGCTATGTTAATGACATTTAAATGCGCGGTTGTGGGATTGCCATTGGGCGGTGCAAAGGGTGGCATTACTGTTGATCCACTTACTTTGTCTCGTAATGAAAAACAACGCTTAACCCGCCGTTACACGACAGAAATTGTTAACTTTATTGGGCCAGACATTGATATTCCTGCACCAGACATGGGTACAGATGAGCAAACAATGAGTTGGTTAATGGATACCTATAGTCAAATCAAAGGTCGTGCAGTGCCTGGTGTTGTGACCGGCAAGCCTGTTTCTGTGGGTGGATCTTTGGGACGTGCAGAGGCAACAGGCCGCGGTGTGTCCTATACTATTTTAGAAGCCGCGCAAGTGACGCCCGGTTTTGAAATTAACGACAAAACTACAGTGACCATCCAGGGATTTGGAAATGTAGGCGCGGCTACTGCTAAAAAACTTGCTAAGTATGGATGTAAAATCATTGCAGTGACGGATGTTACAGGTGGCATTTATAATGCGCAGGGACTTGATTTAAATGCACTTTTTCAATGGGTAGATGAACACCACGGAGTCAAAGGATTTAAAGGTGGTGATACCATTACAAACGAAGAGTTATATCGCCTAAAATGTGATATTTTTGTGCCTGCTGCTTTGGGTGGTGTGATCGGTGAAAAAGAAGCCAAAGAGCTTAAGTGTCGTATTATGGCGGAAGGTGCTAATGGACCTGTCACACCAGAAGGCGATGCCATATTAAGACAGCGAGATGACATCTTTTTATTGCCCGATGTGCTTGCTAATGCAGGCGGTGTAACGGTATCCTATTTTGAATGGGTACAAGATATTTCTGCATTTTTTTGGTCTGCCAAAGAAATTAATTCTCGTCTACATGAAATTATGAAACGTTCTTTCCAAGAAGTTTGGACACTTAAGCAGTCACTTGGTTGCGATATGCGTACTGCGGCCATGGCGTTGGGCGTTAAAAAAGTATCAGATGCCATGTTGGCAAGGGGTTTGTTTCCTTAACTTTAAGTTTTTTCTGTTCCGTTTTGCTTGTGTTTAGTCGTTTGAGGTTTGGGTATGTCACAATCTACATCAAAACCACCTCAGGGGCAGTTGTTATCATTTACGCAGGCGCGTGTCGATGTGTTGCTGGGTTTGCTTAAAACACACATTTCTGTTCTTATTTTGACACACGATAATCCAGACACAGATGCCTTGGCTTCTGCTTTTGCCTTGGCTTATTTATTTAAACAAAAACTTAAAATAGAATCCGATATTGCTTATGGTGGTTATATTGGCCGTGCAGAAAATCGTACAATGATCCATGCACTTCATATTCGTTTATTGCATGCTTCACGCGTGTCTTTTAAAAAATATTCGGCCATTATTTTAGTGGGCACACAAAGAGGAGCAAGAAATCACTCCTTGCCTTTAAATCAAATTCCTCTTGTTGTTATCGATCATCATCCTAAGCATAACGAAAACGAAGGTGTTCCTTTTGTTGATACGGGTGGCGATTATATTTCTACGGCAACCAAGGTGTTTGAATATTTAAAAAAAGCAGATGTGAAAATGGCAACCGAAATAGCCACGGCCCTTTTTTGTGGCATTAAAAGCGATGCTAAAAGTTTAAATAAAGAATCTCATCCACTTGATTTTTTGGCATACACCTATTTGTTGCAATATGCAGATTGTGCACTTGTTTATGATATTGATCATCCGCAACGTCCACGTGAATATTTTAAAGCCATGTCTAAGGGATTTAAAAATGCCCGTGTGTTTAACGAAGTTGTATGTGTGGATTTAACTGATGTTTACACGCCCGATTTATGTGCAGAAATTTCAGAACGCTTATTACAAGCAGAAGGCATTCATTGGTCTATTGTTTTTGGAGTGCATGCAGAACATTTATATGTGTCTTTGCGTACCCGAGACAAGCGTGCGCATGCAGGCCAAATTTTAATGGATATTATTCAAAACCAAGGGCTTGCGGTTGGACGCGAATCAGAAGCCAATGCTTGTGTGTCTTTACTGGGTGTGAGTAGGTCTACAAAAAGAAAAACCATTGATCAGATTAAAACCTTGTGTTTACGCGGTTTGAATGTGTCTCAAAATACAAAAGAAGAAGGTTTTTACGATTAAGGCGTAGTGATGAAAGTTGCAGCTATACAATACAAGCCAGTTCGCGAACAATTTGATTATTCTTGGGACCGGTTAAAAATACTAATAGAACAAGCAATTGTGCAAGGTGCTCAGTTGATTGTGTGCCCAGAAATGACACTATCTGGCTATTTGTTTAAAGATGCGCATCATGTATCTTGTGTGGCTGAGCTTATGTATGGAAAAAGTTACTATTTATTGGCCGCACTTGCAAAAAAACATGGCGTGATGATTATTCAAGGTTATCCAGAACGTGTAGATCCTGGGATTTTTTTTAACTCTGCGCGTGTGATTGGAACACAGGGTGAGCTTGTTTATAATTATAGAAAAAATTTATTATATAGCAGTGATACTTATTGGGCACAAACAGGACACACGCCCTACCCTTTAATTCCTACAGTTGCAGGACTCTTAACCGTTGCGATTTGTATGGATTTAAACGACGATACGCTATTGCGGTTTTTGGAACAACAAAAACCGCGTATTTTCGCATTTTGTACCAATTGGTTACAAGAAAATGCCGACATGCATGCTTATTGGCGTATGCGCTTGCACGGGTTGCCTTGTTATTTTATTGCGGCCAATACTTATGGCGAAGAAATAGTACCACCTCATCTTCCTACTCGATTTGCTGGCCAATCGGTCATTTGGTCGCCGGATGGACAAGTTTTAGCATGTGCGAGCGCTGATTTAGATCAAGTGCTTGTGGCGGAAATCAAAGATATTTAGGGTGTTTCTTTAAGCGCCCAAAAATGATTGAGTGCTTGTGTGGATTGTTCAATTAAGGTTTGTGCTTGGCTGCTTTTATGGTGGATATTTTTTAATAGGGCGCTTATTTTTTGTTCTCTTTCTTTTTCGTCGTCATTGATTTTTTGGCACGCATCCAGCACATCAAGAATATCTAAAATATATTCTTGAGAAAGTAACATATCACGGCAGATTTTTGACCCCTGCATATGATACAACACACCTGTTTTAAATAAGTTTTTCAGCGTTTGCCTGATGTTTTCAAGAATTAGAATAATTTTTTGTTGCTGTGCGTGAATTTGTTTTTTGTTCAGCATCATTGAAAAATCGATCAGCATAACGTTGTGTTATCTGATTTTATGATGACTGAAAATACTATAAAAGAGGTAAAGAGGGGTTATGGATCGAAATTTGGCATTAGAAGTTGTAAGAGTCACAGAAGCAGCCGCTTTGGCTTGTGCACGTTTAATGGGGCGTGGTGATGCCCATGCAGCAGATTTGGCAGCTGTAGAGGCCATGAGACACGCATTTGATGGGCTATCTATTGATGGCACCATTGTGATAGGTGAAGGCGAAAGAGACGAAGCCCCCATGTTGTATATTGGAGAAAAGGTGGGCACACAATCTGTTGGATATTCCAAAATGGATATTGCTGTAGATCCTTTGGAAGGTACAAATTTATGTGCCACAGGCGCCGCGGGATCTATTTCTGTGGTGGCTATTGCTGAACATGGACATTTTTTACATGCACCAGACGTATACATGGAAAAAATTGCCTGTGGAGCTCATGGTGTTGGTGTTATTTCGCTCGATAAATCACCAGAAGACAATTTAAAAGCATTGGCACAAGCCAAACATTGCCATGTGCAAGATCTCACCGTGGTTGTTTTAGATAGACCACGTCATAGTCAATTAATAGAAGATATTAGGCGTGTCGGTTCACGTATTAAATTAATTACAGATGGCGATGTGGCTGCTGCGATTGCAACTTGCCATGAAAGCACAGGTGTTGATTTATTGATGGGTATAGGGGGTGCGCCAGAAGGTGTATTGGCTGCCGCGGCGCTACGTTGTGTAGGTGGAGAAATGTTTGGTCGTTTAGTATTTAAAAATGATCAAGAAAAAGATCGAGCACGAAAAATGGGTATCAGCGACATTAATAAAATTTATAAAATCGATGAATTAGCCTCTGGCGATGTAATGTTTGCTGCTACTGGTGTGACTACAGGGGATTATTTAAAAGGTGTACGTTTTCACCAAGGTGGAGCCGTTACGCAATCTGTGGTTATGCGTTCTAAATCTGGCACTGTTCGACATATCGAGGCACAACATAAATTTGACTTAAAGCCTAACTACGACCATCAAGGAAAGATAGGACGGGCCTAATATGCAATCGGTAGAAAAAACAATATACGTCAAAGCACCGATAGATGTATTTTATCGTGTGATTACAGATTATGAATGTTATCCTGATTTTATTCAGGAAATGGTGCGTGTACAAGTGTTATCAAGACAAGCACAACAAGTGGAAGTGCTTTATGTATTAAAAGCAGTAATTAAAGAAATTCAATACACATTGCATTTAACAGAACAACCTAAAAACCGTTTGTCTTGGACTTTAGTAGAAGGTCAAATGATGAAAATTAACGAAGGTTTTTGGAATTTAGAACCAGTGAGCCCTACAGAAACTAAAGCGACTTATCATTTAGAAATTGGATTAAAGTCATTGTTAATTCCCCAGTCAGTTGTAAATACTTTAGTTCATGTTACACTCCCTAAAACCATGGATGCATTTAAACAACGAGCAGAATCTTTAGTTTTAAATAAATCCTAGAGATTGTTATGACTGTGCAGATAGAACAAGGCCAGCTCTATTTTTACAGGCTTTTTGATGTTGCCGATTTTATTCACTTGGCGCGTGTAGAAGAGTTGCTTAAATCAAACGACACTAAAAGGTTGGATTTTAAGCGCTTTCCAAAAACACAATTATCTATTCCTGTTCCGCCTTTGTCGTTTGGATTAAATTCGCACGCACTGATCATAAATAATAAAAATTATACATTAGAAATGTCTGTGCGCGTATTTGATTTTGGTGTTATCTCTATCTGTGCCAAGCATGTATTAAAATCTAACATTGGGTTACAAGAAGTTTTGGATTTAAACGGTTTATTGGCCGAACATGTGTTATTAGAGACACAATGCAAGCAAACAGCTCAACAGATTTATCAATGGTTGATGCCCGCCATGACCAAGCCTTTAATGTCTGGATTAGTAGAAGATTATACTATTTTTTACGTAGAAAAAATTTTAGGTGTGGATGATATTCAACAATTAGCAACAGAACCTCTGCTTGCTAAAATCATTTTAAATGAATCATCATTGCGTGGTATTTCACAAGAAGCATTGTCAGATGCCACTCAATTTTGTTTATCTTATTATGCAGATGAATTAACCATTATTGATTGGAATAGCGCATTTATTTACGATCCTTGCGCAGATACAGATATTCCAGACATGATTGAGTTTACGTCTGCGCAATTATTAGAATTACGTAGTTATGATGCGTTATTGGATCGCGAGATTCATCACATGTATCAAGCTTTGTCGTCGGCACGTGGTTTTTTTAAAAAAAGACATATGCGAGCACTTACACAGCGTTTGTTACGTGTTGTAATAGAGACCACTGAACTATCCGAACGTATTGATAATTCGCTTAAATGGGTGGGTGATTTATATTTGGCGCATGTCTATCAAGCATGCGTGGCTCAGTTTAATACGGCCAGATGGCGCGATCAAGTAACGCATAAATTAGGATTAATTTCACGTATTAATGATTTATTAATGGAACAAATAAATACCGATCGCTCTATGTTGTTAGAGTTTAGTATTTTTATCTTAATTATGGTTGAACTGATTTTGACTTTAATCAGATATGTAAATTAGGGCTTGTCTTAAAAATTGTAAATAGAAATTATTCATTATTTCGTTTATGAATCGATTCTTGAACTTCGCTTAAAATATGTTCTACTTCATTTAATTTATCTTCTAGTCGTTTGAGATCTTTTTTTGTGGGCACACTTAATGCTTTAAAAAGGCTTTGCGTGGCCTGTGTACTTTGTTCTTGCACTTTAAGTGCGCATTTTAGTGTATGTTCAAACACTTTTAAAAATGCTTTGTTTTGACTTAACTTTTGAATTGTTTCTTGAAGTTTGACTTCGCCTATTTGCATCATGTTTTTTAACTGCATATGATATTTCCTTGAACTAGGGGCCGCATCTTGTTATCAAAGCTTAAACGACTTTCATATGGTAACACATTTTTTCTAATTTTATGTCTTTAAGACAATATTTCTTAAATAGCCAGATTCGTATTGTGTCAGGCAAAGGTGGTGTTGGTAAAAGCACCATGGTGATGGCTTTGGCTGATTTGGCCTCTTTTTTGGGGCTACGTGTACTGGTGTGTGAACTTGCGGGCATTGCCAGTGTGGCCGAGCGTTTTGATTTATGCCCTGTTGGCACAGAGATTACGCAAGTGCGCGAGCGCTTATGGATGGTTCGAATCGAACCACAGGCTGCTATTCAAGAATATGCACGTATGAAAATACAAATTAAATCGCTTTATCAGGCCACTTTTGAAAACAGATTTGTGCGTTATTTTTTTGAAGCAGTTCCAGCTTTGGCGCAATTTGTTACATTGGGCAAAATTTGGTTTCATCATCAGGAACGTCATCCATCAGATACACATTTACCTAAATACGATTTAATTTTGGTGGACGCACCTTCTAGTGGACACGCATTGTCTCTTTTGCAAACACCGCAAACGTTTATGCAAATGATAGATGCGGGCCCTTTTTATCAGAGCGCAAAGGACTTTAAAGCCATGTTAGAGAATCCAAACATTACACGTTTGGATTTGGTAACTTTGCTAGAAGAAATGCCCGTGTCTGAAACTATAGACATGTATCAAAAAATTAAAACACAAAAGTTATGTTCTTTGGGTGTGCTCATGATTAATAAAGTGTTGTCTGATTTACCTGATTGGGTGCCTGATTTTTTAAATCGTTCAAAAACAGAACTATCTTCTTCTTTGGAATACCAACAATTATGTTCGTATTTATCTTTATATTTAAATTGGCATCAATCTGCTTGTGAGCACATGCAAAGACTTATTACCAAAGTGCCGTTACCTGTAGTTAAAATTGAACGTTTACAATGGATGCCTACGAGCTCCGGAACCGACCAAATATCGCTTTTTTCGCGTGCTTTTGAGCAGGCTTGTGCGAATTTATGAAAGAGACTCAAGTATTCTCTTTTACAGACATACTGGCACAAATACTAAATGCACAACGTTTACTTGTGTGTGTGGGATCTGGGGGTGTTGGTAAAACTTCTATATCCGCTTGTTTGGGCCTGTATCGTAGTTTGTTGCAACGAGAAAGCTTGGTGATTACAATCGATCCAGCCAAAAGATTGGCACATGCACTTGGGCTTGAATCATTAACCCATACACCGCAGCGTGTGCCTGTAGATCTCTCTTTTGGATTGCCTAATAAAACGCCTTATTCAGTACCGCCTTTATCCGCGATGATGATGGATATGACACAAGCTTTTTATGAGTTAATTCAGAAAGAAGCAAGTCAAGCTCAATTGCAGGCCTTATTAAAAAATCGCTTATATTTGTCTATGTCTCAATCAATGGCGGGCATTCAAGAATACATGGCAGTTGCAAAACTAGACGAAATTGCGGAACAAGGCCATTTTGACACGGTTGTTTTAGATACACCGCCAACCATTCACGCCCTAGATTTTTTACAAACACCCAGAAAGTTTATTCAATTTTTTGATCATGAAGCCTTGCAGTGGATTGTTAAATCGACTGGCTTGGCTGGAAGAATTGGACTTAAATTTCTAAATTTAGGTTCTTCGTTTATTCGTCAAACCATAGGGCAAGTAGGTGGTGGAGAAATTATTCGTGAAATGGCCGAATTTTTAGTTACTTTTGAGCCTTTATTTAAAGGATTTAAAACACGGGCACACCGCGTAGAAACGTTATTAAAATCCAAATCTGTAGGATTTATTATCGTTACGACACCAGAAAAAACGCAATTGCGCGAAGCCTTGTTTTTTTACCAACAGTTAAAACAACAGCAATTACGGCCTGTGTGTATACTTGTTAATCGTTATCATGCGCTACCTGCTTGTGATGCGTGGTCACAACGAACACTTGTTCGTATAAAAGAGACCATTTGTTCTTCTCTTGATTCTGATTTGCACATGCAAGCACGCGTTGATTTTTTAAAAAGTTTTTATGCAGCGCACACGGCGCGTATTGAATATGAACATGTAGCGATTCATGAATTTGTTCAAAAACTTGGTACCGAAATTCCCGTGTATGGTGTTTATGAGCAAGCAAAAGACGTGCATGATATAGAAAGTTTATATCAATTAGGACAACAGATCGTGTGTTTGAATAAATGCTAATCAATACAATACATAATAAGATCCGTACGTATTGTTGTTTTTACGTAAAAAATGAGGCGTTATAAAATGATGAAATTTGATGATAAAAAAACTCACAACACAGAACCATCTAAAAAAACTTGGCGAGAAATAGATGCGGGAAAAGATAAAAAAGAACATAGACAGCAAGTGTATACGCGAAATAAACCAATCGAACAAAGCTATGCTTATCGCGCTTATAAATCGCAATTAGATAAGGTATTCTCTGAAAAAACGGGTGTGATTAAAAAATTAGTCAATCAACCCTCTTCTCAGGCCTTGGAGGATCATTCCCCATTGGTTGATATTGTGCATGTGCGAGAACAAATCAAACAAGCCAACACCAAAGAAGAAATTGCTTTATTGGTTCAATTATTACAGGCGCAAGGCGAATGGCCTAAAGATGCGGAGATGATCGCACAGATATTAAAATTAGAGCATGAACCATGGTTGATTATTGCGATTGATACATTGTGTGAAATCATGGAACGCATGCGGCCTAAAAATGCACGTGTATTAATAGAACGTTTACAATCTGCATTGCTTAGTATGAATGATTTGCACTATCGAGATTTAGCGCAAGGGCTTATTGTTCGGTTAAGTAAATAAAAAATCGATTTTTGTTGGGATGGTGAAGCATGTCTATACAAGTTTTAAGTATCAGTGCATCCAATACATTACTTCAGTCAATTAAGTTTGCATTGTATTCTTTTAATCATGATTTTGATGTGGTTTTAAAAAAAGAATCAGAACGCGTAGAAGATACTTTATCTGAAATATTTGCTTTAAGACAGATGCCTCAACTTATTATTATTGATGCACATGCTTTGTTTGATAGAACAGTGATGTTTTGCCAATCAATTCAAGCGCAACCTTCTTTATCTGTTGTTCCTGTGCTTATTTTATTAGACAATTCAGATCCTAATTTATTTCAAAAACAAACAAAAATATTACAGTCCATGGGTTTTTCTTATGCGATAAAAAAACCATTTACCGCTTATGAATTAAATCATCATGTAAGAACTATTTTATCTTTGCCTATGTTTCCACACTTAGGCACTATGCTTTCAGATCTCGAAACCAATAAAGTTAAAAACGAAAACGTACGAGATGAAGTTGTTTCTTTGGATGTTTTTGATGATATTGAAATAACAGAATTAGACGATATCGAAACTACATCTATAGATGAACAAGAAGAAGAAACATCCCCTTTAAAATTACCATTATTGCCTCGTTATCAAGAACCAACCCCATATCAAATTATTTCTGGTCAATCTTCGTTGTTATTGGATTCTATGGTGGAACAACAAAACACCAGCACAAAATTAAAACCGTTATTTCCGCCTATTCCTCATTTTAAACCACATACTACAATATCTGTGGATGCAGTGGCAGATACGGTAAATGCGCAGGCTCAGGTGCAATTAGAATCGGTTCCATCCATGCATGAACTTGCCAATTTAGTGGGCAGCGAAAAATTAGAATCAATGTTGCAGGCTGCGATCGAAAAAGTGGTTTGGGAAGTTGTACCTGCGCTTGCAGAATCGATAATTAAACAAGAATTAGTTAGATTAACACAAGATGATTAAGTTAGTGCCCGTGCCCGTATTTAACGTCTACACCTTTGATGTGTGAGCTTAGCCACATTTTTAAAAAATCAAAAAAAGATTGTGGCAATGTTTGTGCAGAGCCTGTAAAAAATTCCTTTCTCTTGGTTTCAAAAGTTGAAAGTAGCGTTTTATGCATGAGCTGATGTGTTTTAAAATCTTTGAAATTAATTTTTTGCATATAAGCTTCTTCGTCCGTAAAATGTTTAACTGTGTAGGCACCTAATTCATCTAATGATTTAATAATATCGGCTTTAGGTGACTTTTTTCATTAATTGTATGTAGTTTCTCCATTAGTATGATTAAATTTTTGTGTTCGGTGTTCATTGATTCAACACCCGTATCCAATGAATTGTCCCAAGCAATAAATGTCATTCATCCATTTTATACAATGTCGTCTTAATCACAAATTTTTTAATAATGTCTTGATAAGGAAAAATTTGTGATTTGTATCAATTAATTTTAAACAGATAAGGCAATGATAAAATCTAAAAAACCGCATGTGCTTGTAACAATTAATGAAGGTCGCATGGTTCGTGATTTATTGGAGCATGCGTTTATTCAAAAAATGTGTGATAGTGGTTACCAAATAACAATTTTATGCCCCAATCCACAAGCTTTAGAATCTATGAATCGCTGGAATCATCAAGATGTGCGGTGGATTCGTTGGGTGCCTCCTTTTGAAATGGGACGTTTGCAAAAGCGCGCTTTTTATGTGCGTCGATTATTAGGCGAAAAAATAAATAAAACAGCATATCAGTGGATGTATCAATTAGAGCAATTTTACGATCGTAGTTGTGATTTTACGGCGATTGATTTGCTTAAACACTTACAACCAGACATTTATTTATCTACCAATATGAACCGTTTTGACGAAGAACCGTTTGTTCGCGCGGCACGTTATTTGGGCATTAAAACGATTGGTTTAGTGAGATCCTGGGATAATGTATATAAAGGTTTATATTCGCATCCGGATAGGGTTTTGGTTTGGAATTCGATAAACCAAAAAGAAGTCATTCAATTAGATGCTTATTCAACTAATCAGGTGAGCATTATTGGTCCTATTCAATTTGATAGCTATTTTGATCCGCATGTGATTTTAGAAAAAAAAGATTTCTGCAAACAACTAAAATTAGATCCCAAAAAACCAATTCTTACTTTGGCTACCATTGGACAGTATTTTCAGTTTTATGACGAAACTTATTTGCCCGATTACTTAATGTCTTTAATTCAAAAAAAACAGATTGATCCACATACACAGTTAGTGATTCGTTTACATCCATGGTCTCATTATGAGCAATTTGCACGTTTTCTTAAATATAAAAATGTGCGTCTTAGCTATATTGATCGCTATGTGCCTGCCATGTCTTGGTTGATGTTTCGAGAAGATATGATTTTTATGGCTAATTTATTAAAACATAGCGATGCAATTGTAACTGCTGGATCTACGGTTCTTTTAGAAGCTTGTGTGTTTGATACGCCTGTTCTTATGCCTGTTTTTCATCCTGTGATTCCTGAATTTACAAAGTGGTTTTATCATCATGCAGTGCTTACCAAGCACTACAAACATTTAGTAGAAAATAAGTATGTATTGTTAGATGAACAACCGGAATCATTTTCTAAAAATCTTAAATATTCGCTGGAAAATAGATCCTATTATCAAAAAGAAAGACAAGCCATATTAAATCTTTATGTGCCTTATTGTGACGGAAAAAGTGTAGACCGTTTGTGTGAAGAAGTTATTAATTATTAGAAAAGTCCATTTTATTGGTGTAATTGATTTTTTACATCAGAAGATGTATTCTCGATCGTACTCAAAATAGGACTTATCAAAATAAAAATGATTGCTTGCAGAAAAGATTGAAGCAATAAAGTCGGTACCATATGAGAAATAGATATAAAAGCACCCGCCAACACGCTTTTTACGAGTAGGCTTAAAACATGCACGGATAGGCTTGCAATAAAAATAAGTAAAATCTGAATAGGCTTGGTCATTTGACTAAAATAGCGCATTAAAAATCGCAGGATTAAAAATGCGCAAAGATAAGCAATAGAATAAAAAATGGGTGCTTGCGGAGTCATAGAATCATGAATAAAACCAAGTGTTGTGATAGTGATTATGCTCCATAATAATTCTTGGTAATAATTTCTGTGCTGGGCTGATAAATGTTGAGCCAAATAACAAATCCATAAAAAACCTAATTGTGGTGCTATCCAAAAAATAGACACATAGCCAGATAACATGGCCGATACAATGCTTTCGTAAAGTAATACAGAGATAACAATTTTAAGATATTTAAGCACCCTAGCCCTCTTTTTTATTCATGGTTTAACTTATATAAACGCGTTATGATAAAAAAACGCTTTGCTGTTTTGGTGTCTGGTCGAGGCAGTAACTTGGCAGCATTAATTGCGGCTTGTCAACAACAACGCATTCAACACGATTTAGCCTGTGTTATCTGTAACGAACCACAAGCTCAAGCAATAAACATTGCCAAACAAGCAGGCGTTTCTGTTTATGTGTTGCCTCATCAGTCTTTTGAATCACGTGCATTATTTGAAACCGAATTAATTAAAATTTTATTACATGAATCAGTAGATTTAGTTGTTCTAGCTGGATTTATGCGCCGTTTGACCAATCTTTTTTGCCAGGCTTATGCGGGTAGAATTATTAATACACACCCTTCTTTGTTGCCCGCGTTTCGTGGTGCACATGCAATTAAAGATGCTTTATCTTGTGGTGTTAAGGTCACAGGCGTGACCATTCATATGGTTACAGAAGTGCTAGATGAAGGCCCTATTTTGTTTCAAGAAGCGGTGCCCATAGAAGCACAAGACACAGAAAATACGCTACGTGCTAAAATTCAAACCATCGAACATCGATTGTTGCCAATGGCCGTTCAAATGATGTGTGATAGGTTACAATTTTGATGTAGTTTTTTTATTCAATAATATATTTTTTACAAACCTCAATAAAATGTTTTCTTGCTAATGTCTGATTGGTATACATGGATAAATCGGTTAATTTTGTTGGTATTTCGAATGAACCAAAACGCTGCACATAAGCTACACTTGCTTCTTGTCTAAACTTTTCGCCACGTTGTGTGTTTTCTAGCAATGCTAAAATAAATCGATGCATCATCAAAGGATTAATAAAAATAGATTCTTGCTCTGGCTCCATACAGGCAGGAATTGCCCACTCCAAAATTTTTAAAATTCGCTCATGTGCTTGGGTATTTTTTTTGTATAACATTAACCCATGTAAAATATCGGTTATTTGATTTTCTGGTAAAATAAAAAACCCTTTGATTTTTTTTAGTCTTTTAATGTCATTTAAAATTTTTTCCTTAGTCCAACATTCTTCTCTTATCATTTGCTCTAGCCAACGTTTTTGTAGTTCTGAAAATCCCGATAAAAGCAGTTGTTCTTGTTCATTAAAAACAAAAGTTAAAGATTGACTTTTAGGCAACATCGTATCCGAATTTAAAATTTCTGAATGGATAGGTTTGGCACGCATTAATGTATCAAAAAAACTATATAATTGGGGAATAACTTCTCTTTGATCGAGATTTGTAGTTCTTCGGCAAAGGTAGTTTAAAAAAAAGTGGCTTGCAAAAAGAATCATGTCATCATCGTTGTCTTTATTCTGCACCAACCAGGGAGCTTCGTTAAGCATGCATGTTTTAAAAAATTGAAACATGTTTGGATAACTTTTAAAATAACGATTAAAGAACGTTTTCATTAATAAAGAGCTTAGCGTCCATTGGTTAACAGAGATATCTTCTATAGTAAAAAAAACACTTTCATCGCTAAATTGATTGTGTTTTGTTGTAATGATAAATTTATCTGTGAATTTTTTTAGATGTTCAGGAAGTATGTAACGTAAGCAATTAATCTGTCCACGTAGTGTATAAATTTGATCTTCATATCCATCCGTTATTTTTTGATCGATGTTAGAATATAAGTTTTTAAAATCTCTTTGATCAGTGGCATCTAAACAATCTGCATTATCAAACGGAGAAACCATCAATTGGAGCAACAATTTAGACTGAAATACGGGCGACAACAAACAAATATCTTTTTCTTTGCCGGGACCATAATTGGCAAGCCAAGATTCAAAAGTCGAAGAGTAAAAACGTCCTTGTGTGAGTTGGGTTAATACCCACTTTTTACGTATTTGAGATAAACACACAAAACCGGGCAAACACACCACTAAAGCCAGAAATTTGCAACGCGCCTCTTTCTGTTCTTGGGTGGATTCAAGTACATACATTGGATTATTTAGATAAGAGATAACTTTTGTGCGCAAAGGTTGTGGTAGTTTTAAAAATTCAGGATCAATCACATTTAAATAGCGAGCAAAAGGCTGTTTTTTGAGTATGTGCAGCGGTTATTGCTTTTAGCAAAATAGCTTGCGTACGTTCAGGTAAACTATTTACAACGCATTCAAACTTATTTTTAACCTGCAAGGGCAACCCATGTGTGGCTACTTGTTGAAGTTGTTGCGTAAAAAAAGGATTGGACTGCTGAGAACAAGTCAAAGATAAAAAGCTTCCCACTTAAAACCCCACGCAAAAATTTAAATTGACTGCTTTTATTGTTTATATCGTTTATCGTAGGAATTTGTTATTTGACCTTTTTTATGTGTTGCCAAATCCAAGCTGAGTTATAAAACCTTCGAACCCATGTTGGTTCCATGTAGATAACACATGGGGTGCTTGTGTTTGTGTGGTTAATGCAATCACACAACCGCCACGGCCAGCACCTGTTAATTTTGCACCTAATGCACCGGCATTAAGTGCAAGCGCGCATAATTGATTAAGTCGTTCATGAGACACACCAAGCGTGCACAAATATTCATGGTTGCGGTTCATGCACTGACCCAAGGTTATTAAATCATGTTTTAAAAGCGCGCGTGTTGCCAAAGAAACCTCGTGATCAATCGCATTTAACAACTCTTGCGTCTTTTTTGGTTGTTTCATGTATTGCGTACGCACTTGTTCTACACAAATCGCTGTGTTTTTGCGTTGTCCACTCAATCCAATACATACATGAAAAGGTTCAATATTTAAGCCAACAAGCCCTTGTGTAATAGAAAATAAACCCACACCACCTTGCAAAATAATTTGATGATCTATGCCAGATGCACGTCCATGAAATAGCTGTTCACAGCGGTGTACTACATCGGCCAATTGTTCTGTGGTTAAATGTAGATTATAAACTACATTAAGACAACGCACAAAAGCAACAGAAATTGCGGCAGAACTCCCAAGTCCCCCAGCCCAAGGAAGCGCGCAACTAATTTCAAAATCAAAACGCGAAGTGTCCAAATCAAACATTTTTTGTAGTAATGTTAATACATCAGATAAACGTGGTTCAAAACAAGGCGAATGAGTTAACAAATTCCAATCCAAGGATTGTTGCTGTTCTAAGAAGACAATTTTACCAGTACCAAGACAAGCGCTTACGGATACGCCAAGCGGCAATGCTGCGCATAACGCTTTTGCTCCAAACAACACAGCGTGTTCACCTAAAAGTACTACTTTACCAGAGGCATGTGTTTGTACAGGCCATAAATTCATAAAAGAAGCCCTTGAGATGTTGCCCATAAACGTAAACGTTCACCAATTACCATGGGTGTACGAGATAAATCCGCTACATGTTTTTGCCCACATAATAATGTAATTGTTTTTAAACTATGAATAATTTGTGTTAAGCAATGTAACACACAAGATTCACCGCCCTGCTGGTAGGCACGTAATACGGGCGCAGCCATGCCCACCCATCGGGCTCCTAACGCAATGGCCTTGGCAACATCCAATCCATGTCTTATTCCACCGCTGGCGCACACATAAAAACCACAATGTTTCATGTAAACAATAGATGCAGCCGTTGGAATGCCCCATTCACGCAGTAATGTTGCAGTTTCTTGATAATCCTGGTTGTCTTGGCGCAATGATTCTACAGTAACAAAAGAAGTTCCGCCTGCACCACTGGTATCTACAAATTCTATGCCAATGCTTTTTAGTTTTTGCCCTACCTGTAAAGACAATCCACAACCTGTTTCTTTAACAATAATGGGTACCGGGATCTGTTCCAAAGCATGTGCTAAAGTGTCAAGTCCACAAGAAAAATCTCGATCGCCTGCGTGTTGCATCAATTCTTGCGCAGGATTTAAATGCACACACAACGCATCTAACTCCATTTGGCGTGTCATTTCTGCAATTTGCGACATTTTAAACTGCTTTAACTGAACCAGTCCAATATTGCCCAAAAGCAATACATCAGGTGCCACTGAACGAACGCGATAAGTGTTTGTAAGTGCAGGATTCTCTAGCATGGCACGTTGAGAACCAAGTCCAAACCCAATACCTAATTGTTGTGCCACAGAAGCAAGCACCAAATTCATTTCTTGGGCCGTCTGAGTGCCTCCACTCATTCCTGTAATAAGCAAAGGTGCACGCAAAACATGCCCCAATAAAGGTATCTCTAAAGAAATTTGGTCAAAAGCAATTTCTGGTAATGCTTGATGCACTAAGTGTATATCTTCAAGTAAAGTCGTTTGTTCTTTAAAATTTACCTGGTAGCTACCACACAAACGCAAGTGATCATCTTTTCGTTGCTGAATTAAGCTTGACATAAATTAAATGGAGCTACTCGATTTATTGGGGATTGTCTTCATAAGCGCGGATGATTGATTTAACCTGATTGGCATCCACAGCGTGTGGTGCCAAGTTTAAATACATGCGATAATGCTCAAGCGCAGATTGTCCATCGCCTAATTTTGCAAATGCAATTCCCAAATGACGATGTGGGCTTGCAAAAGTAGGATCTGTTCTTACAGATTCACGAAACAACATAATGGCATCTTGTAATTTACCTTCTTTAAGAGCGTCTTTTCCTTTATTAAAATGTGACTCTGCTTGTTGTCTAATAGATTCTTTATGTGAATTTTCATTATCATCTGTGTGTGTGGGGGGATTTAAAGGATTGTCTGTTGTTAATTCTTTTTTTTTAATTTCTTTTTTGTCGTTTTTGTTTTTATCTTTGCCTTCTTTGATTTCTTTTTTCTGTATGGTTAACAGGTGCTCAATAGATTGGCGTGCTTGGGCATGATATCTGCTTTGTTCTGCAATTTGCTTATATAACTCCAAAGCAGTTTTAAGATCGCCTTTGCGTTGGCTTTTTTCTGCTGCTAAAAACGTGCTCTGGGCCCCTTTTTCGTTGTCTATTTCTTCTTGTAGTTCTGATAAGGCTGTGTAGTTGGGATATTTTTTAATACCTTCTTGAATTAATGCAGATGCTTGATCCCAGGTGCGTGCTTTCATTAATACTTGTACCTTAGATACCAATGCCGCTATCGCTTGCTCTGTTTCTTGGTGTGTATGGGTGCTTTCTTGAATCTGCAGTGATTTATCTGATGGAGTGGCATGATTAACAATCGGTACAGAAGCCGGTTGTTCAGGCATTTTATGAACCTCTTGGGGTAGTGTTTCTTCGTTTCCGTGAGAAAATAAAAAACGAGATAAAAATGCACCTGCCACCAAAGCGATGGGAATCAACAATACAAGTAATAACCAAGACAACCTGTAACGAGACTTACTTGGTTTTTTAGAGACTATGGTTTGCGGTTTAGTGTTGGTATTGGGGATCGAAGGTCGCGTTTGTTCTTCTGGCAACGAATAACCCACAGAAAATGTTTCGACCAAAGAAAAAACAAACTTAAGTTTGCCAATTTGTAATACGTCGCCCATTTTTAATTCATATTCTTGGGTTGATTTATCGTTCACGATAATCACACCCGCATCGGCCGCTTTTTGAATTAAAAAACCATGTGGTGTTCGCGACAACAAAGCATGATGAGGCAAAACAGATGCATGTGGCAAGCATACTTCTTGATCTTTGCTTTGGCCCAAAGACAGTGTGGCTTTGTCTAATCTAAAAGAACGCCCTTTTAATTCACCTTCGATGCAAATAAGTTCACCAACGACTGGATTTTTGCGTGCAGGAATATTTACAATTTCTGTGGCTTCGTCGTCGTCTGTGTAAGATTCGTTCCTAGATACACGTTCTCTTTGCATGATCTCACGCAAAGAAGTGGCGGGCATGGTGGGTTCAATAATAGGTTGAATCTGTGTTTGCGTTTGTGTTTTTTCGGACAACTGTGAATGTTGACCAGATTTTTTAGTGATTTCTTCTGAACGGGGTTTGAGTTGACCTAACACGCCAATCAAATATCCGCCGACTTTAACGCGATCACCTTGATAAAGAGGTGTTTTAGTATCTATTTTTTCGCCATTAATAAAAGTGCCGTTGTAGGAATCTAGATCTTCTACAAAAACGCCTTCGTCTGTGCGTGTAAAACGGGCATGTTGGCGCGACACATTACGTTCAGGAAGACATACCTGTGCTGACTTGGCACGCCCGAGTGTAATAGCTTTGGCCGAAAAAGAGACTTCTGAAGTTTGACCTTCATCGTTTTCAATTTGAATTGAATACATTCCTCTGATAACGATACCCAATCTTTGTAGGTTTAAACAAGACTTTTTTGCGGGATTCTTTAATAGAAAGGAACAAATATATATGGCACTCTCTTTTGAACTCACTCAGGAACAAGATATTTTAAGACGTACCATGCGTGATTTTGCAGAACAAGAAATACTTCCACAAAGCTTAACACTCGATAAAAACGAGGAATTTTCTTACGATTTAACCAAGAAAATGGCTGCTATGGGTTTGCTTGGGATGACTGTCGATCCTAAATACGGTGGATTAGGTACAGATGTTTTATCCTATATTATTGCGGTAGAAGAGTTGGCGCGTGTGGATGGTTGTCAAGCAGCGACGATTGCAGCCGCTAATTCTTTGGGAATTGGACCTATTTATAACTTTGGTAACGAACTTCAAAAACAAAAATACTTGCCCCGTTTGTGTAAAGGAGATGCTCTTTTTGCTTTTGGCCTTACAGAACCTAACGCTGGTAGCGATGCTTCTCAATCTAAAACCTATGCCAAAAAACAAGCCCAAGAATGGGTGTTAAATGGTTCAAAAATATTTATTACTAATGCCTCTACAGAAATTTCTGCAGGAATTACCGTGCAGTGTGTGACTGGAGAGAAACCAGATGGAAAAAAAGAACTTAGTTGCATAATTGTAGAAAAGGGCACACCTGGTTTTAGTGCGCGTACCATGCACCATAAAATGACTTGGCGATCATCTAATACTGCAGAAGTCTATTTTGATGATTGTCATGTGCCAGAATCCAATCTACTTGGGCAGCCTGGTGAAGGATTTAAGCAAATGATGAAAACTTTAGATGCTGGACGTTTAAGCATTGCAGCTATGGGACTAGGTGGTGCACAAGGTGCTTATGAATTGGCTTTGCGTTATGCTAAAGAACGAAAAACCTTTGGCAAACCATTATCTGATCACCAGAGTATTGCTTTTCGCTTGGCGGATTGTGCCTTAGAAATCGAAACTGCGCGTTTATTGCTGTATAAGGCTTGCTGGCTTAAAGACCAAGAGCAACCTTTTTCAAAAGAAGCAGCCATGGCTAAATTATATTGTTCAGAAGTGATGCATCGTGTGGTCGATAGAGCGGTTCAAATTCATGGTGGTTATGGATTGATGGAAGAGTATCGCGTGGCCAAATTCTACCGTGATCAACGCTTGTTAGAAATAGGAGAAGGCACCAGCGAAGTTCAACGTATTGTGATTTCAAGACATCTTGGTTGCCAGCCTATGTAATTTTATTTAGGAGCAAGACATGTCATCGACCAAAATGTATCATAAAAATTACATACAAGAACGTTTAAGTCACGTTAGCAATCAATTTAATGAAAATGGAGTCGATGAATTTGGCTTGGATCCAGAGCATGTGCTTAAATACGCACCCTTTTTTGCTTGGTTTTATAGTCAATATTTTAGAACTCAGGTGCACGGGGTTGATTTTGTGCCTTCGGGTCGTTGTCTGATTGTGGCAAACCATTCGGGGCAATATCCGCTAGACGCAGTCATGATTGGGTTGTCTGTGTTTTTAGAACGCCATAAACCACGCATCGTGCGGTCGATGGTAGACAAATTTGCTTCTCATTTGCCGTTTTTGTCTGTATTTTTTGAACGTTTTGGCCAACTCGTTGGTACGCCAGAAAATTGCAGACGATTACTCCGCAATGAAGAATCTATTTTGGTGTTTCCAGAAGGTGTAACAGGGATTACCAAGCTATTTCATGAACGCTATCAACTTAAACCTTTTGGTCTTGGATTTATGCGTTTGGCACTAGAAATGAAAGCGCCTATTGTCCCTGCCTGTGTGATTGGTGCAGAAGAACAGGCGCCCGCAATTTATAATATGAAATGGTTGGGCAAGATTTTAGGTGTACCGGGTGTTCCTATCACACCTACTTCTTTTTTATTTCCACCGCTTGGGTTAATTCCTTACCCCGTTAAGTACCGCATTTATTTTGGTCCACCCATGGAATTTTCTGGTGATCCGCAAGACGAGGATGCGGCCATTGAACCGTTGGTAACACAAGTCAAGAATCAAATTCGGGATTTACTTTCTTACGGACTTAAGATGCGTCGGCACGTTTTTTGGTAAGCTTAGCATATGTGCGTATGTTGGATTCCCGATAACAAAGACAAAAATGTCTTAATTTTGATCCCTTTTATTTTTTATCTATTTGATTTTATTGGATAATTGTTATTGGTACTTCTCTTGCTTTTCTGGGTTTAACCAATAGAGGAGTAATCAATGTTTTTAAGTCATTTTTTTGGACGTTTATTATTGAGTAAAGATCTATTTTTGAATATGCTTTTTGGGGTTTTAGCTTTTTTTGTAGTTGCTTGTGGTAAGGCAAAAAAAAACGATCCTGTTCCAGTACCGCCAAGTGAATCTGAATTGCTGACGCAATTACAAAGCAAACAACAACAAATCATCCAATTTCTAGATACCTATCAGAGTTGTCAAACAGATAGTGATTGTCAAGTTTTGACGGTTGGTGAATACATACCCGCATCGGATATCAATTCATTACAGTGGTGCCACAACAATCAAGTACATCAAGATGCAGTACCACTGAGTGGATGGATTGATGAATATAAGAAGTTATTTGCGCAGTATAAAACCCTTTATTGTCGCACACACACATGTCAGTCTACGCAAGAAGAATTAAGAATATTAAATCTACCCCCAATCGGTTCGACCATTTTTTATCCTGCTTTTGCTCAATGTGAAAATAAAACATGCCAATTAAGAAAAGGACAAGCGTTAATACCTCAAGCCGAATTTTTAGGTGATTATTGTTTTCAATCTTTGCATGCAGCTCAAGCGCTTCCTATTGTGGCCAAGAGTGTTGGTCAATTAACCTTAAAACTGAGTGGTACATCTCAAGGAGGAATGACTGGAAAAGTAGATTGCAATTCTTTTTTTGGTGATTACACAATTGGTACATTGATGCATATTCAATTTGCGCAAGTATCAAAAACAGAAGCTAAATGTTTAGTGGATGTGAGCTTTGAGCCTTATTTTGAAAAATTGTTACATGCCTGGCGTTATCGATTTTCGGCTGATTCTCAGAGAAGTCTTATTATTACGACAGAAGAAGGTGAAGAACTTTATTTTAAACGTGGTGCTTGTTTATAAAAATTTATTCGTTGGAACTGAATTTTTTTTGATAATCTTGTTGACCTAATCTAATCACCTCAAAGGCGGTTTCTCGGCCGTAGCGTTCGATTAATTCGCATGGATTTTGATGATTATCTTGCGGCATTGTTTTGTATGTTAAAAAATAATGTTCTAGTCTATCGATTAAGTTTTTAGGGCAATCTGACAAATCCTTATAACTGTCAAATACATCGCCCTTTAGCACGGCAACTAATTTATCGTCTGCTTCGCCTTTGTCTAAAAAGCATAATCCACCAATGGGTTTGGCTTCTAACAACAAACCACCACGAGGAATAGGACGTTCTGTTAAAACGCAAATATCAATCGGATCTCCATCTCCACTTGCAATCGTTTTTCCTGTCGCCATTTGCGCACGCTTAGCAATCGCATCACCAGAATAGGTTTGTGGCAAAAATCCGTAAGGCTGTGGACAAATGTTTGAATATTTCTGCGGTCTATCTACTTTTAAAAGGCCAGTTTGTTTATCAATCTCAAATTTAAGCGTGTCTGTTGGCACAATTTCGATGTAAACATAAACAAGCTGTGGTGCATCGTCTCCTAAAGAAACGCCATGCCATGGATGCGCTGCGTACAAAGACGGAAATTGATGAGTCATAAAATTCCTCTGCTTAGTAAAGTCATAAAATAAATTTAAAGCCATGTAATCATCCGTTTAAAAATTGTCAAAAGCCACTGTTTCCGTATGGGTTATTTCTGTTCCAATTGATATCGTTTGTTGTGACTTTTAAAAAGAACAGAATGCTTGCCTCTTGGGCATGGATCTGTGATATACGTCCGTCCCTTGATTTTTTAGAGAAGGAGAAGCCCTTGAATAAAAAAGATCTCAAAAAATTTAAAGAGATACTGCTTAAAGAAAAAGAATCCTTATTACGAAAGGCTGCCAAGACAAGCGCGGAAGATACACGTTTGGACGTAGATGATTTACCAGACGAAATTGATCAAGCATCTTCTGAATATTTGCAGTCTTTTAATTTAAGACTGCGTGACAGAGAACAGTTTTTATTGCAAAAAATAGACAGGTCTTTGCAAAAAATTGAAAGTGGTGATTTTGGGGTTTGTGAAGCTTGCGGAGAAGATATTTCTGTTAAGCGGTTAGAAGCACGCCCCGTTACGACGCTTTGTATTCGCTGTAAAGAAGAACAAGAAAAACAAGAAAAATCTTATACTTAATGCTTTTTATACATCGTTACTCGATACGTAGTTTGTTTTTTTTGCCTGTTGTTTGGGTTTTGTTTTTCTGTGCGCACGCCAATGCAGCGCCTGATTTAACAGACTCTTCCCAGGTGCCTGCGTTTAGGCCGCAAGAAGACGTGCATCGTGGCATGGCGCTTGGATTGTATGACCAAAACAAAGATGCCGATTACTGCAAGGATGTGGCCGAAATTGCCGCACTATCGGTTACTCACTTGTCTGTAGTGGTGGTTTATTTTCAACAGCAGGTAAACAGCACAAAAATTTTTGCGCGCCCGGGATATACGCCTTCTGTTAAAAACATTGAACGCACGTTAGACTGTGCCAAGGCACATCGCATGCAAGTGACCTTATTTCCAATTGTGCATATCGTAGATCGTGCGATGGGTGATTGGAGAGGCACCATTAAACCAGAACGTTGGCAAGATTGGTTTGATGCTTACACTCAGTGGATTTCTGATTTAGCACGTATTGCGCAGCAGCATCAGGTTTCTTCTTTGGTGGTGGGCAGTGAATATGTGAGCAGTGAAAAAATGCGTACATCTTGGTTGCAAGTGATTGCAAGCGTGCGACAAAACTTTAAAGGACAATTAATCTATTCTGCCAATTGGGACCATTTTGATCCGGTCTCTTTTTGGGATGCTGTGGATTTGATTGGTGTGACGGCTTATCATCGTTTAAGCGTTGATCAAATGCAACCACAGGTAGATACTTTAGTGCAGGCTTGGGAACCTGTTAAAAGGCGACTACGACAGTTTCAAAAACGCTTGCAAAAACCACTTATTATTACAGAAATTGGTTACCCTAGCCTAGATGGAGCCAATATTTATCCTTGGGATGAAACGCGTCGTGTTCCTGTTGATGTACAAGAACAGGCCGATTGCTACCGCGCTTTTATGCGTGCATTTGCGCAAGAATCTTTTTTGTCTGGTGTTTATTTTTGGATTTGGTTTGGTGCTGGTGGCGTTAAGGATGGTGGTTTTTCTCCTAAAAATAAACCTGCAACACCGCTTATTCGTGCGTTTTATCAAAGGTCATTGTCGCCGTGATAAAGTGTGCACAAACACACATTCCTTATTATCTTGTGCTTCATCGCGTATTGTCTCATTTGGTTCAACATATTCCTGAATTATCACATTGCGATAGTCAACGTATTTTAATTACATTGGGACAGGCTAAGGATAAGTCACGTGCAAGTATTCGTGGGTTTTATCATCACACCAAACAACATCAAAAACCAATGGTATTTTTTCGTCGCGTGCGTATGCGTTACGAAATCGTATTAAGACCGTTATTTTTTTTAAAAAGCACGCCTAAACAAAGACTGCAGACTTTGATTCATGAATTATATCATTGTACACATAGCTTTGATGGGACGCTTGCTATAGAGAGGCGCCATGGTTGCATGCATAAAGATACATTTAAAGTAGCCATTCAACAATTATTAACGCATTACAGTAAAGACATGCCTACTTGGGTGATACAAGCCCTTTCAGGTAGCCAAGAAGTAGCCATGTTGCAATGGATACATCGTCCGCCCAATTTGTGCTTAAGCCCTAGTAATCGCAAAATGTATAATCACCAGGACTTATTCTTGGGTAGTATTATGTTGTTATAACGAATCCGAAGCGCTGCTGTCTTCTTTATGTTCTTTATAATAATCGCTGGTGGATTGTCTGATTTTTATCATTTTTCTTTTGATGATGTCTCGTTTTAGGCGTGATAAGTATTCTACAAAAACTTTACCGTCTAAATGATCAATTTCGTGTTGAATGGCAACTGCGTATAAACGAGATACTTCTTTTTCAAAAAATTGCCCATCCACATCTTGGGCGCGTACTTTAAGTGTTTCTGCGCGGGTAACTTCTTCGCTAATGCCAGGCACAGACAAACAACCCTCTTCCCAGACAATACGACCAGATTGAGTTGTAATTTCTGGGTTGATAAAGACCAGTGGTTTATCAAATCCTATTTTTTTAAGCTCTTCTTGGTCTTTAAGATCTTGTTTGCTTGGATCTGGACTGAGATCGATCACTAAAACACGTTGCGAAATACCCACTTGTGGTGCTGCCAAACCCACGCCATGCGCATCATACATGGTATCAAACATATCGATGACAAGCTGTTTGAGCGACTCATCAAATTGAACCACAGGTGCAGCTTTTTGACTTAATACGGGATCGGGCCAGATTACTACTTTTCTAATTGCCATTGCGCATTACCTTTTTTGCTAATCCAAAATAGATTTTTTAATAGGGCCTGTTATAACAGGGATTGACGCATAAGCAAAGCAACATGTTCTATCATTGCGCGGATACTTTTCAGCTCGATTGCCAGTTCTTGTTCTGTGTGTGGATTAAATTTTCCACGGGCAAATTGTTTTTTGTTTCGTTCAATTGATTTTTCAATTTCGTATTCTGTGCTGGATTCATCAATCCCTAAAAACAAATGATAATCCTTGGAATCAATTAATTGAAATTGTCGTAATATTCTCGTTTTTTCTATTTCTAAATCTTTATTGTCTTCTTCGAAAGAATGTTTAGGTAATTGAAGATTGATATAATCAAGACAATACATGCCGTAAATCATTTGGCATGTTTTTTCTTCTGAAATATAAGAAGAAAACATAAGATCTTCTATGGTGTTTGCCGTTTGACAAAGTTTTAGGAGCGTTTGTTCTTCTTGTGCAAGTGCATTTACCAAAATGGGATCTTTACCTTTATCGTTGATGATAATGTGTGTGTGTGCTGATAAAATACCGTTATTATTAAAAAACCAATCTCTTTTTAATGAACGTTTAATGGCTTCTAAAAATAAAGATTCTGGGCTGCTAAGCAAACGAATGCGAGGCATGTATAAAGAATTAGAAAGATGCGGATCTTTAAATGATACACGCGCATTTTGGTGTGAAAAAGTAAACACATAAATGTGTTCCAAATAATCACGCAAAGTATAAACAGATTCAAATCCTTTTAAGATACTGTGTTCTTGCGCATATTTTAATACATCATAAGTAGTGTCTGAAAAACTTTGACTTAACTGTGTATAATGGCGTTCGCTCATGAGTCGCCTTTGATATAAAAAATCGTGATATCCGCATCCTTTTATTGTTTGGATGATGCACGCAGGTAACCCTTGTTGAAATTCAAATATGAGCATTTGCGGTGTACTTGATAAATCAAGACTTATTTCAAGTACACCTGATTTTTTGTGTTTTACAATATCACTTAATTGCGCCATGATGGACGATATTTTAATAGCCAAAGAGTGCTGTGGCACAATTTCGTTGCAAGATGCTTGCGGCATTGATTTTACAGTGTTTTGTTCTTGTTGTTTAATGACGTGTTTAGAAATTTCTTTTTCTGCTATTTTTTTAGCAATTTGTTCGATGCTACGTTCTGTTCCACTCGCAATCCTATCTTCCGGATATAATCTTTCTTTAAGTTCTTCTAGAAATTGTTTTTGAAGTACATCTTCTTGTGTTTTTAAGTGTGATAAATCGTTATTTTTAGAAGATAAACCCATCGCTTTTTATTATGCATAAAATGCGTAGGCGACAATTTTTTAGTATGAGTTGTATAAGTTAAATTAAATATTAATGTATTGTTTTTAATACTTATTATGGTGCGGAGTGCACGCATTAGGTTGTTTTTTAGTAAAGAAACGAGAAAATTAAGAAAAAAATAAAAGAAAAAAATAAAAACGCTGATAATTTTAATCTATGATGAGTGCTTGGAGCAATGTCTTTGGTCGTTTGAAAATAGAAAATAAAATTCAGATATTGGTTATTTTATTCTCTACCAGCATGTTTGTATTTGGTGCTGTTGTATACAACATTATAGAAAAAGCCAAAGTCAATGGTCCTATTTATTTATCCATTGTTCAGGGCAAAGACTTAATTGCTGATATTTTACCACCACCTGAATTTATTGTAGAAAGTTATTTGGTTATATTTCAGATGGCGCACGTAGATAAAAAAGAAGATTTTTTATCTTTGCTTTCTAAATTCAAAGAACTAAAAAGCCAATACGATGATAGGCATCAATTTTGGATTAAGGATTTGCAAGAAGGAGAGATTAAAAAGTTACTGGTCGAAACTTCTTCTGAATCTGCGTATCGATTTTATAAAATAGCCTTTGACGAATACATCCCCGCATTAGAGCAGGGCCAAGAAACTTTGGCTTTGAGTATATTAGAGAATAAGCTTAAAGAACAATATACAATTCACAAAACGATCATTGATCAAATTGCCGATCTTCAGAACAAAACAAATTTGCAAATAGAACAAGAAACCGCGAGTTTTTTAAAGCGTTCTATGTTGATTTTGTTTGCCGTTTTGATGTTGGTTTGTGTGCTGGTCTCAAGTTTTGGATGGCAGATAAAAAAACAAATCTCAAATCAACTACAAGAATCATGGACGAGTGTTTTAGATACAGCCCAAAAACTAAAGGATTTAAGTTTAGAGTTAGAAGAAAATGCATCTTCTTCGTTTAAAGAAAGTAAAAACATGACGGATATTGCAATGCAATCCAAATCGAGCGTGGAAGAACTTTCAAAAGGAATAGATAATTTTGAAAATAGTGTAAGAGAAATTTCTAGCAACACAGTTCAAACTTCTTCTTTAAGCCAAGAAGCTGTAAGAATTGTTCAAGACACACAGTCACAAGTCAAAAGATTAGGTGCTTCGAGCCAGGAAATAGGCAATGTTGTAAAAGTCATTACAGCGGTTGCGGAACAAACCAATTTATTAGCGTTAAATGCAACCATCGAAGCTGCTCGTGCAGGTTCCGTTGGTAAAGGTTTTGCGGTGGTGGCTAACGAAGTCAAAGAGTTATCCAAAGAAACAGCGCGTGCCACCGATGAAATTAAACAAAAAATAGAAGCGATTCAATTGCTTACTAACGAAAGTATAGAAGCGATTTCAAAGATTTTCGAAATCATTCAAAAAGTGAATGAAATGCAAAGTTTGGTTGCTTTAGCTGTAGAAAAACAAAGCGAAACCACCAAACAATTAACAGAACGTGTGTCGAGCGTGGCGCAAAACAGTATCGAAATAGAAAATAGCGTTGTGGTTGTGAATGGTAATATTCAAAAAACCTCTGAAAATAGTCATTTAATTACACAAAACATTCCTAAATTATCAGAGTGTGTAAGGCAAATAGTACATGGAAAAAATGCAACTTAATAACTTGTTTGGGTGCTTAGATAAACACAAAAAGTAGTTTTTTATTATGTTTTAAGGATTTTACAATGAAAAAGCAGATGTTGAGTGTTTTTTTGGCTTTTTTGGTTTTTGGTTTACATTCGCAATCACAGGCCTCTGTTCGTATTAAATGGTTAAACAAAGATAAACAAGACAAAGTTCAAGAGTCTAAAGCAGCAGATGCAGGTTCTTTAGTGCCGTTACCTGCGTTGCCCACAAAGGCGCCTGTGGTGCAAGAACAAATGCCACAACCTTTGCCGGTAGAAAAAAAAGAAGAGCCACTAAAACCTTTGCCTGTGGAAAAAAAGAAAGATGCTAAAAAAACGGCAGCAATGGTTAATAAAATAGTCGCTAAAAAACAAAAATCCGGTCCCAATAAAGTAGTGGTGCAAAAAGAATCAGATAAAAAAGAAGAGATCGCGCCAACAATCGCTAAAAAAGACGCCATATCAGTGCCAAAGACAGAAGAAAAAAAAGATAACTTAACACATCAAGAACCACTCGTTCCTGCACAAAAAGAAAACGAACCAGTCAAAATTGTTAAAGATACACCGATTAGTCAAATCAATTTGGTGCCTTCTGTTCAAAATGTCAGTTTAGTAAAAGAATCTTTACAAGAAGAGACCAAAGACATTCCTGCGTCTTCTCCTGTGTTAAAAAAAGATTGGCCAGAGGTACTTATTTCTTTACCTATGGAAGAAGTACCAAAACAAACAGAAGTCAAAGCACCTATTCACACACAATATGAATCTTATTTTAAAGAACCAGCGCTAGATCCTAAAGCCTCATCAATGCCATCCAGTTTAGCGGCATCTAATCCCGTGCAAGCTATCACATATCAAGATAAACAGGCCACAAATATGTCGCCAAGTGAATCAAAGCCTGCAGTAGAAGTGGCAAGCAAAACGGTAGAAGAAGAAACGCCAGAAGAATCTTCTTTGGTGGTGGGTGGTTATGTAGATACATACTTTTCTTATTACAGCGATAAACAAGGCAGTCCAAATGCAGATGGATCGGGTTCTGCATTTAGTAAATTTGCAACTATTTCACCACGCAATATGAATTTTGGACTTAATATTGCGCAACTTAATGTAAAGTTTTCAAGCGACCGATTTCGTGCACAAGGAACCGTCCATTTTGGTGATATTCCAACATCTTCTTGGGCCAGTCAGGGGTCTTTTCAGTTTTTGCAAAATGCCAATGCAGGTGTTCGTTTGGTGAAATCTTTGTGGATCGATATAGGTTTATTTCCAACCCATATCGGAACAGAAGTTTTTTTACCTAAAGATAATGTTACAAGTTCTTTGGCTGTTGCTACATGGCACGAACCTTATTATCATGCAGGGATAGAAATAAGTTATAGTTTTACACCGCAATTATTTGGTAAAATTGTAATTGCTAATGGGTTTGGGTCTAACGGATTTGTAGATAACAATAAAAACAAAGCGGTTGGTTTTTTATTAACCTACAAACCGATAGACGGACTTTTATTATCGTTAAGCAATTTAAATAGTGATGATTCGCCAGATTCTGACGAACCTAACAAAAAAAGTGAATACCTGTTTTACAACAATTTTTATGTCAATTATCAAAATTCAAAACTTACTTTTTTGGCTGGTCTTGATTTTGGAGCTAAGCTTAATGCAGTTAAAGATGAACAAGGGCGCACGTCTACAGGGTATTTATTAAGCGGTCTTACAACTATTAAATATAATTTACATTCTATTTATAGCCTGTACGGCCGGTTTGAATTTTTTACCGATCCTCATTCTATTTTAGCCACTGCAGATTATAATGCAGATGGCCAAATCGATCAGATTAAAGCAATTTTAGGTGGCACCATAGGATTCGAAGTAAAACCGGTGTCTTTTGGATTTTTGCGTGTAGAAGGACGTTATTTATATAACGTTGGAAACGCCACCACCACTTCTATTTATAGCGGTCGAAATCACAGATTAGAAGCAATGGTGAATATTGGCGTGTACTACGAAAGTGCTAATTTTCTTAAAAAATAAATCCATCTTATGAGTCTTGGAATTCTAGACTTTTAAAATATCCTTGCCAAATGTTGTATTTTTAGACTACCTTCCTGCGGCAAATTATCTGTTTTTAAAAACATGATAAAAATTGATAAATTGGCACCCGTTGGCCAAGGGCCCCCAAGAAAAACAGCAAAAGGTGAGCTATGAGCATAAAAAGCAATTTGGACAAAGTACGTAATATTGGTATTTCAGCGCATATTGATTCGGGTAAAACAACACTGACAGAGCGCATCTTGTTTTATACAGGGAGAATTCATGCCATTCATGAAGTGCGTGGCAAAGACGGTGTGGGCGCCAAAATGGATTCGATGGATTTGGAACGTGAAAAAGGAATTACCATCCAATCCGCAGCAACTTATTGCCAATGGAAAGAAAATCAAATTAATATTATCGATACACCCGGACACGTTGATTTTACAATCGAAGTAGAACGTGCATTGCGCGTATTAGACGGCGCCATTTTGGTGTTGTGCGGTGTGGCTGGTGTGCAATCACAATCTATCACCGTTGATAGACAAATGCGTCGTTATAATGTGCCTCGTTTGGCATTTATTAATAAATTAGACAGAAGCGGCGCAAATCCTTGGCGTGTTATCGAACAATTAAGAGAAAAACTAAGATTAAACGCCAGAGCCGTGCAAATTCCAATTGGCTTAGAAGACAAAATAGAAGGTTTGGTTGATGTTATTTCGATGAAAGCGCATATTTTTTCTGGCGAAAACGGCGAAAAAATAGAAGAAAAAGAAATTCCAAGCCATCTACAAGAAGAAGCCAAAAAAATACGCGAAGAATTGATTGGCGCTTTGGCTGATGTGGATGAAAATATTGCCGATAAGTTCTTAATGGAGCAACCACTTACAGAAGCCGAAATTCGTGCTGCCATAAGAAAGGCTACCATTGCGCTTAAGTTTGTGCCTGTGTTTATGGGATCTGCTTATAAAAACAAAGGCGTGCAATTATTATTGGATGGCGTTGGTCATTACTTACCAAATCCACAAGAAGTAGAAAACGTGGCCTTGGACCAAAGCAAAGCAGAAGAACGTGTGGTGTTGTCTTCGGACGAAGATAAACCGCTTGTGATGCTTGCCTTTAAATTGGAAGATGGTCGTTTTGGTCAGCTAACCTATATGCGTATTTATCAAGGTTGTGTAAAAAAAGGCGACTTTATTGTGAATGCCGCCACCAGAAAAAAAGTCAAAGTTCCACGCTTGGCGCGTATGCATTCTAACGAAATGGAAGACATTGATTCTGCATCTGCAGGTGATATTATTGCCATGTTTGGTATTGATTGTGCGTCTGGCGATACATTTACAGATGGAACCGTTAATTTTACTATGACTTCGATGCATGTGCCTGACCCAGTGATTTCTTTGGCTGTTGCCCCCAAAGATAAAAGCTCAGATGCTAATTTTTCTAAGGCACTTAATAAATTCACCAAAGAAGACCCCACATTTAGAGTGACAAGAGATGAAGAATCTAACGAAACTATTATTTCTGGAATGGGTGAGTTGCATTTAGAAGTTTATGTCGAGCGCATGAAACGCGAATTTAACTGTGCGGTGATTACAGGTAACCCACAAGTGGCATTTCGTGAAACCATTACTAAGCACGCAGATTTTGTAAGTGTACATAAAAAACAAACCGGTGGTGCTGGGCAATACGCAAAAATTGGTGGCTTTATTGAACCTATGGAGTTTGAAGAAAATAAAGTCTATGAATTTGTTGATGACATTGTGGGCGGTTCTATTCCGCGCGAATTTATTCCTGCCTGCGATAAAGGGTTTCAAGAACAACTCAAAAAGGGCAATTTGATTGGATTTCCTGTGGTGGGTGTAAGAGCTTGTATTAATGATGGTGCATACCACGCTGTGGACTCTAGTGAAATGGCTTTTCGTTTGTGCGCCATGGCTGCCATTCGCGAAGTTTATGCCAAAGCATCCCCCGTGGTATTAGAACCTATTATGAAACTAGAAGTTTCTGTTCCAGAAGAATTTCAAGGCGCTGTGACTGGCCAAGTTAATCAACGTCGAGGCCTTGTCCAAGGCACACAAAACACAGAAGCTTATGTGATTATCGAAGCAGAAGTACCATTAATGGAAATGTTTGGTTACTCCACGGTGTTACGCTCTGCCACTCAAGGTAAGGGCGAATTTACGATGGAATTTTCACGTTACGCCGCAACGCCACGCAATATTCAAGACGAATTAGTTAAAAAATATCAAGACAAACGTGCTGCAGAAGCCAAATAGTAAAATCGACCACTACTTTTCATGAATGTTGCAATCCTTACCTGTGCTTCCCAACTTTATACCACGCAAAGATTGGCGGATGAAATTCAAACCTTAGGGCACAAAGCAAGCCTAATTAACACTAAAGACTGTGAATTAAGAGGTTATGAACAAGAACCTGATGTGATTTATCATGGTAAAAGCCTAAAACGATATCAAGTGGTGATTCCTCGTATTTCTGCATCGGTTGCAAGCTTTGGCTGTGCGGTGGTTAAACACCTGCAACTCATGCAAGTGCGTGTTATTAATTCTTCGTTGGCTATTCAAAAAGCACACCATAAATGGCAAACTGCACAAGCATTTATTAAAAGAGGTATTCCCACGCCAAAAACGGTTTTTCTGTATCGCTTAGAGACACAAAGAACACAGGAACTTGTAAATTATTTACAAGGGTTTCCTTTGTTATTAAAAACTTGTGCAGGCACCCATGGTATTGGTGTGATTAAGATCGAGGATCGGTTTCAGTTAGAAAGTATGCTTTGTTTGTTGCATCAAGCAGGCCAAGAAGTTATCTTGCAGGCTTATATTGGTGAATCAGAAGGCGAAGATATTCGCGCCTTGGTGGTTGGGCATCGTGTGATTGCAGCCATGCAACGTACAGCCCAACAGGGTGATTTTAGATCCAATATTCATCGTGGTGGCCAAGCTTTGAGCATTGAATTAACAAAAGAAGAACAACACATTGCAGAACAGGCCACACGAAGCATTGGGCTTAAGGTGGCGGGCGTAGATCTCATGCGCAGTAAGCAAGGTCCTTTGGTGATAGAAATCAATGCATGCCCTGGTATTCAAGGTCTTGAACGTGTCACACAAAAAAATTTGGCGCAATCGATTGCGCAGTACGCATGTAAAAAATAGTCATGTTGCACACATCTATGTTAATCTTACGATAATAAGATCATCTGTTATTCTTTTAAAATATAAACATTAAAGGAGCCGTTATGTTTGGAAGTTTTGCAAGTCAATTACGCTCTGTGATTCAATGGAATCCTTCTTCAAATGATGTACTGTTTGAAAAATGGAGTGAAAACAGTGATGAAATTAAAAACGCCTCTAAGTTAATTGTGGGTCCAGGCCAGGGATGTGTATTTGTTTACCAAGGTAAAATAGAATCCATTTACACACAAGAAGGCATGGTTGAGTTAAAAACAGCCAACATTCCTTTTTGGACAACACTTACAAAATTATTACAAAATTTTGTAAGTGAACATAAAGTAGGATTATATTTTTTTAAAACCGCACAACTTACGGATTTAAAATGGGGCACGCCCAGCCTTATTAAATACGAAGATCCCAAATATCACTTTCCAGTGGGATTACGTGCATTTGGTAATCTTTCGGTTCAAATTAAAAATATGGCTTATTTTTTTCGTGATGTGATTGGTGCTACCAAGCAGTATAGCATTCAAGATTTACGCACATTATTGGCATCGCGTATCATTCAACCCATGACAGATATTTTTGCTGAATCTAAATTTAGTTATGCAGATATTGATGCTAATCGTGTAGAATTATCTAAAAAAATAACAGAACAACTACAAACAGAGTTAGAAAAACTAGGATTTTCGTTAATTGATTTTAGAATCGAAGGCACTTCTTTTGACGAAGACACCACCAAGCGTATCAACCGTATAGCTGATTTATCGGCCGAATCTCAAGCGGCTACAAGTGCAGGCGTATCTTATGCTCAATTACAGCAACTACAAGCTTTACGCGATGCAGCCAATAATCCAGGAGGTGCTGGAATGGTTTTGGGAATGGGTGTTGGCATGGGACTTAATCAACAAATGGGCGTTCTTGCAAGTACGCCTGCCACAGCAGAAGATCCGGTGTTGCGTTTGAAAAAACTAACAGATTTAAAAAATCAGAATTTAATTACACAAGAAGAGTTTGACGCTAAAAAAGCAGAGATTTTATCAAAGATCTAAAATATGTTGATATTGCGACGCGTTCTATTTTTATGCTTACTGCTTGTTACATTTTTTAATCACTCTGCCTGGTCGCGTGCAGGAGGTGCTGGCGGCGGGTCTCATTCTAGTGGCGGATCACGTTCAAGTGGTAGCTCTCATTCTAGTAGTTATCACGGTGGTTCAACGAGTTTTCATGGTGGGTATTCTGGTTCATCAGACGATGCGTCTATTGTGTTTTCTTTGTCTTTGATTGTGATTATTGTCATTGTTATCCTGACAATTGCTGGTAAAAACTCAAAAAAACTAAGCAAAGAACGCATGTTCAGGCAAAAGTATAAAATTAAAAAACACCAACAACTGATGTCTCATCCCTTGTTTTCAGACCAAGATAAGCAATCACTGGTTCAAAAAGTAACCCATGCATTTTTAACTATTGAACAAGCCTGGTCAGATAAACGTCTAGACAGCATGCGTCGTTTTATTAGCGACGGTGTGTATCAACGTTTTCACGCCCAATATACCATGATGAATTTATTGGAACAAAAAAACCCAATGAGCAATGTCAAAGTGTTGGGTGTTTACGTGTCTAAAGTTGAACAAGAAGGCGGTTATGATTGCGTGGATGTATGTATCGATGCTACCGCACAAGATCAATTTATTTGCGATAAATTTAAAGAACTAAATTCTGTTGGCGGTACGCAAGAATTTACCGAATATTGGTCGTTTATTCGCCGTAGTAATTATAAACACGGGCACGATATTTTTAACCACGACACTTGCCCGCAATGTGCGGCCCCTATCACAGGTCAATTGGTTGAGTATGCGCGTTGTCCTTATTGTGGCACTTATATTAATAATGGAGAATATGATTGGGTTCTTGCAGAAATCACACAAGATGCTGATTATCAACATCATACCGAAAAACAATGGCCCACATCAGGGGCCAGCAAAAATCAAATAGTACAAGTGTATAAAGAATTTTCGCGATTTACATTAGAAGATCGTGCCAGCAATATATTCATGCAGGCTTTGATTGGAATTGCACAGCGTGATTTAAATACGTTGATGCGTTTTTCTACACAGGCAGGTTATCAATCTTTACAACGTCAAATAAAAGAAACACCAATTGCCTATAATCGCTTATACACGCAATCAGTAGATTTTTTAGCGGCAACAATCACAGATTCTACATTGCACGCATATGTTTCAATTAAATACAGCAGTCATATGATTGAATTGAATGCGCCCACCCTAACTGCTTTGTCTGACAATTCAATAAAATCAAATCAAGTAGTGCTTTTATTAGTACGCACTTTGCATCAAGATGCACCAGGCAAAGGATCTATTTATGCTGGCACCTGCCCACATTGTGGCGCGCCACAAAAAGACAGCCTTTCTTCTATTTGTGCTTATTGCCACGCTGCACTGAATGATGCCCGTTATGATTTTGTGCTTGACGCATGGATGAGTCAGGACGAGTTTAACACCTTATTAAAAAAGACTTCTGTCTAAACCTGCTATACATCTTACGGACAAAGATTAGGTGCCTTGGGTGTAGCTTTTGTTTTAACATATAAGGCTTGCTCGTTTTTATCGTGAATTAAGCAACGTGCAATAGATTCGTCCTGAACTCCAGACGCTTGTCCAGATGGTATTTTACCTTGTCCAAGCACCCATTCATCTTTTACCGTTTTATCTTGATCGTAAAGACGAATGCGGGCACTAGAAGTTGCATTTTTTCCAGATTTAGATAGTTTGACAACCATGTATTCGTGTGAATTGAGTGTTGCATTGTTATTACTTGAATATATTTGAATGGGCTGTGATTTTGCAAAATCACCAATGGTTACAAAAGATAAATCACGATCTTTTACTTCGATAGTCCATGCCGATAAATCAACCGCGTGATCGCCGTCGTTATAAAGCTCTATCCATTCATCATTAAAATTTACATTTTGTGTGCCTACCACATGGTCAAAAGGGATATGATTACCAGAGCTACTATCGTTCCAATTTTGTTTGGGTTCTACTACAATTTCAGAAATCAATATGCGTGTGGGCGTTTGCGTTTGTATATGAATGGGCCAAATAGGTGTGCGTGCACCTGTATTGTCTACACATATCACATCGATATCGTAGCTTGAAAATGGTTGAAGCGAAGATAATGTGGCTTCGCCATTACTAAAGTCTAGCCATCCATTAATAAGTACAGGTTGTGCCCGTGTATTGAATATTTGTTTAATCAAACATGGTTGCGACGTTTTTCTTTTGATGATGGCATAGGTATCTGCATTTATGATTTGTCCTGAATTGGTAAATTGCAAACTAGAAGATTCAGTTTGCTTGTTTTGCGGCGTGTTGTTTTTTGTTGTGTGCCAAGTGGCAACATTGTACCAATCTTTTGCTGAATCAGTGGTGTCTTGAGGTTTAAATAAAAGATCTTGGCTTTGTAATGTGTAATCTTCATTAGGGCATAAACCCTGCGTGTGGCAGCGACTATCTAAAATAGGTGCAGTCATTTCTATTTGTGTGCCTTGCGAAGTAGAATAAGTTTTAACAGGTAATATTTGAATAACTTGGTTTTGGCTTATTAACCGCATGTCTTTGATTGTATCCATGTGTAAAGAATCAGATAACTGAATCATTAACCAGGCGGGATAAAGCGATAATTCTAGTTCTGGCGAAGGCCAAATTTTAAAAGAAAAAACAGATTCTTCGTCTTTGACAGAAAAAATCATTTCGGGCGCTAACACATAATCACTGCTCACAATTTGATAACGTTTGGGTGCATTCCAAGTGCTGTCTGGAGACAGCATGATAACGTTGTCTTTGACTTGCCACTTAATTTTTACGCTTGTATTAAAATCGTAATGTAAAGATTCATCTAATGCAATCACACGAAAATGTGTTTGTGGGTTAGGACAATAACGATAACACACAATGCTAATTTTATCCTTGGATGTGTATTGTGTTTTTTGTTCCAAAAACCCTTCTATCTTAAAATAGGGTGACGATCGTCCGCAATTAATAAAGAGCAAGCTAAGTATCAAAAAAAATAGGTAGTAAATATATTTTTTCATACATTAATTATTTAAAATAGATTTTTCTTTAAAACATCCACCAGTCATGGCGTTAATTTGAATGGCAATGTCAAGCATCTGCGTATGTAAGCGCTGTTGTTCTAAAGGTGTTTGTGTTTGTGCGTATTGATGTAGCAAATTAATGTACTGAAAATAATAACGACTTAAATCTAGCCATTGCGTTTGTTGTGTTTTTAATGCGGTTAATTCTTGTTGATAAAATTGAACTTCTTGTGTGTCCCAAATAGCCAAGGAAAATTGCCATTCGAGTGTTACGTCGATATTAAAACCAGATCTGTAGTTTTCGCTATAAGCACCTGTTTTTAAAGCATCGCTATCTAGGTTGTTATATCCACTTTTTATTTTAAAAGTAGGGGCCAAATGGCTCATACGCATGCGTTCATGTGGTGTTTTTAAGGACGATTTAAAGTGCAAATGAGTGGCCATTGCTTGTTTTAATTCTTCCAAAGAAGGCATTTTTGTTTGGTTTAAAACCATCAAGTCAGCATGTGTGTCCAAAGTATTAGAAATAGGTAAAAGTAATATAAAATACAAATACATCAAGCACATCATGTGCTAAAGCAAGCAAAATCAATGCCAATATAACACCCATAAAAAATGTTTTGTGTGAAATAAATATGCGACCCCAGCGTTTATTTAGAGAAAAAGGAGTACAAAATGGCTACACATAAACTTCAGCGCAGCAATCATTCAATGATTGCGGGTGTATGTGCGGGATTTGCACAATGGATAGGATGGGATGTAACACTCGTTAGATTTTTGTATGTCATGTTGTCTATTATGAGCGCCGCATTTCCTGGTATTTTGGTGTATCTTATTTTATGGGTTATCATGCCTCGTGCCCAAGATGATGATGTATCAATAAAATAAAAAGAAATTGAATAGTGGTTCTTTTAAAATAGGTTGTTTTATTTTTACACATGTGTGTTTGATAACAAAACACTTCTTACGCATTTTTTTACTTTAGTTTCTGTTACGCTGCCATTGGCATTAAGTTTGCAGAAAATGTGGCCATGTCTGCCGATTTGATGTTGTGTGGCGCCCTCTTGTTTTGGTTGTTGTGTGGTGTTTTTTTAACCGTGTTAAACACATGGTGGGTTGCTTTATTAATTGGCGTGTTGTGGGTATTAAATGGATTTTTGGTATTTAAAAAATACCAACAAAAAACATCTTACTCACTTGCTTTAGTCTGTTTTTTATCGCTATCTGGCGCAGCACTTGGTTGTTTTACACAATATCAAATAAGCAAGATTAAAGAACAGATTAAACCTGGACCAACAACCTTAAGTGTAACGGTGTTAGGGCCTGTGCAGGTGTCCGAATCAGAAAAAAAATCATACCGTTTTTTAGCAAAAACATCTCTCCTTAATGCCCCCTATCCAGTATATGTTTATATTAACATGAAAGAATCATTACCTGTTTATGTGGGCAATCAGTATCTTATAGATTGTGTGTTTCATACATGGGACCCGCCTGATTTGCCCGGTGAATTTGACTTGTCTTTGTTTTATTTAAGACGTTTTATTGTTGGTCAATGTCATGTGGCATCTTCTTTATTAATGGAATCTATTGAATACCCATTAGATTTTGAAACCAAGTTTTTGGTGGGTATTAAAAAATTACAATTATCTCTGTCTTTGTCATTGCTGCCAAAAAAAGAAAACAGCACTTATCGTATTAGTTATGCGTTGTTGTCTGCTATCTTACTGGGTGATCGTCAATTTTTAACAGCAGAAGACAATGCACGTTTATCTCAATCTGGGCTGGTTCATATTTTATCCGTATCTGGTCTACATATTACAGCGGTAGCCTATGTGGTGTACCGATTTTTTTATTATTTACTCGCTTTTATTTTTTATAGACGCACCATTTATTTTTTTTGGATACCCACGTTTTTATCTGTTTTTGTAGTTGCGTTTTATGTCTTATTAAGTGGATCAGAAATACCCGCCATAAGAAGCGCAATCATGGCCTGTGTGGTGATGTTATCACATCATTGGTGTTCACATATGCCCATGCAAAAAAGATACGCAATCGCATTATTTTTGTGTGTATTGATATGGCCAAACACCTGTTTAGAGCCTGGGTTTGTGTTTAGCTTTTTAAGTATTTTGGCATTGATTCAAAATGCAGATCTATTAGAAATGAATTCAAAACAAGACACACACTGGATAAAAAAAATAGGGTTTTTTTTGTGTACACTTCTTTGGTCTTCTTTAGTGGCAACACTTATCAGTATTCCTTTGAGTGTCTATTATTTCCATTCGGCTTCTTTGTTTGGTGTTTTTTCTAATTTAGTAGCCGTTCCAATTGCCAATATTGTGATTATTCCTGTTGGAATTTTGTGGATATTTTTTAAACTCATACATGTTAATTTACATGTTTTGGTAGACATTTTACTGCGTTGTTGTTGGCTTATAGATAACGTAGCAAAATTAACACCTAATTTTTTAATTATTAAAACATATTTCACACTTGGCCAAACCTGTGTACTAGCCATATTGGCATTACTACTTAAACCAATTATTCGTTCTATAAGCAAACGCCGTTTTTTATATGGAGGACCTGCCGTTTTATTGTTAGGTAGTGTTTGGTTTTACATGCCCCACATCAAGCGATTAATTCATCAATCACTTGATGTTTACTTTTTGCCAGTTGGACAAGGTGATAGTACCCTTATTGTAACAGCTCGTCATGAAACAATGCTCATAGATGGCGGTGGTCTGCCGCATTCAAATTTTGATCCTGGGGCGCGTGTAATCATTCCATTTTTGCAAAGTCAACGTATTAATAGTCTTGATCATGTTGTGCTTACTCATGCTCATCCCGATCATTTTTTAGGTCTTATACGTGTGATTAAAGATATCCCAGTTAAATATTTTTGGTGGAATGGACAAGCGCCAGATAAATTATCTTATGAATTTCAATTGTTGATGGAAACACTCCAAAAAAAACATGTTCCCATACGCATTATAACACCCATAAACAGGCCGAATTTAAGTGGAATAAATATAAACCTATTACATCCAATAACCGGCGATAAAGATACATTTTTTTCTGAACTAAGTTTAAATAATAATTCTATCGTGCTCGCTATTGAAGCACACCAAAAAAGAATTTTATTAATGGGCGATAGTGAATTTTTAGCAGAAGATTGGTTAATCACGCACCATGCAGAAAAACTTTATTCAAATATTCTTAAAATAGGCCACCATGGAAGTAAAACTTCTTCTACGTTAGATTTTTTAAACCGTGTAATGCCACAAATAGCCGTAATTCCTGTTGGAAGACACAACCATTTTGGCCATCCCCACCAAGAGGTTTTATCCAGGTTAAATAACGCGCATATTCAAACATTTAGAACAGACGAAGATGGTCTTATAGAAATGCACTTTTGTGAATGGTTTTGCTTGCTTAAAGCGTCCACCGCATTCACATGGCGCATGCATTAAAATCTATTTAGTTTTTTGTTTTTTCTCTCATGTCGCGAATCAGTGTGACCACATGAATAGAACATATTGCAAATTCTTTGCCTTGTTCGAGCATTTTTTTGGCTTCGTCTTTTTTTCCTGCGTCTACTGCCTTTACCACATCTGCCGCGCATTTATGAAAATGAGCGTGCTCTTTTTTGAGTCTATCATATTCGGGATGTTTTTTGTATTGACTGCCTTCGGCATAAAGCCATCGCCCTAAGTCACACTGATTATCTTTTTCAACTTTATTGGCATCAAGCTTATCAGCTGTACCGTTAATAAATCCCAGTAATTTTACTTTCCAGTTCACATGCGCCGAAATTGCTTCATCAAAGTTCATGTATTAATTTTATCATGTTATCAATTCATCAACCACTTTATTTGGGATGTTTTTTTAAGAGGGCTTGTCTTGTTTAGTTTTATCTTTAAAAGATGCTTTGTTCTTGCTGCCTTTGAGTGTGGGTAATGTAATTGTAAATTTGGTGCCTTGTCCTGGTGCACTTGTGCAGCTCATTTTACCCCCATTATTTTCTACATTTGCCTTAGAAATAGAGAGTCCCAATCCAGTGCCTTTTCCGCTTGGTTTGGTGGTAAAAAATGGCACAAAAATTTGTGCCAATGCTTCTTGTGTCATACCTGGCCCATTATCTGAAAATTCAATACACACTTCGTTTTCATGAAACGATTTGGCTTGAATAGACAGGATTCCTTTTTTGCTTGTGTCTGTGCCATTATCTGTAATCGCATCAATTGCGTTGATTAGTAAATTCATAAACACTTGAACAATTTCTTGTTCATTGACATAAATTTTAGGCAGCTCATCTTGATAGGTTTGTTGAATGGCGTGTCCCTTGTTTTTATGTAAGGTCAATGTGCTTGCTTCGCTAATAATATGAGACACACTCACTTCTTTTTGTTCTTTGGAGCTGCGGCTAAAAGATAAAAAACTGACTACAATTCTACGAATACGTTCTGAACCATTGATTGCAGCATCAATAGTGGGATCTAATTGTTCTATAATCAAGGATAACTTTTTTTGTTCAGTAGGATCTAATGGTTCTTTTTTTATAAGTAATGGTTTTAATACCTGTAAATATTTTTGAATTAATTCTAAATTACCTTTTACAAAAGTGTTTGGGTTGTTAATTTCATGAGCAACGCCCGCAGCCAGCATGCCGATAGAAGAAAATTTTTCTGCTTGTGCAAGACTTTTCATATACTGCATGTTGTCTTGCTCCAATTTGATTTTATACTTAGCACGCTCAATTGCCGCAATCAGCTCTTCTGCTCTAAATGGTTTACGTAATAAACTAAATACATTTAAGTTAAACAAGGAAACGGCCATTTCAAAATCAGCGTAACCACTCATCACAATATTGGTGCTTTGGCAGTGTTCGTGCGCTAAAGTTTCTAACATTTGCACCCCATTCATTTTGGGCATTTTCATATCCGTAATAATAATGTCGGGATGTTCTTGTTTGATTAGATCAAGGGCGTGTAGCCCATTTTCTGCCATTAATATGGATTTATCATCTGTCAAATGGTGCGTGCTAACGGTATCTGCAACTAATTCACGAATAATTTCTTCATCGTCAACAATCAGAATCTTACTTTGTTTTTGATCCATGCCAATTCCATCCAGTCAAAAAAAGAGAAAATTTTAATACGCCCTCTCTTGAGTCTAGATAAACCGCTATGTTCTTGCTAGTCTTTTTCATTTTATAATTGTATATAATTGCAAAAACCTGTAATTTTTAGCAAATCAGCTCTTAAAGGCTCTGGTTGTGTGGAATGGTCGGAGTCAATCCATACTACCGATGCTTCTGGAAATGATGCTTTTAACTGATTGGCGTGTGCGGGTTCATTATCAAATGCCGCACAAACACGACCTAATGTGGCAACATGTGTGTGAATGTCTTTTTTAAACTCATGATCGGGCGTTGCTAATTCTGGTTTCATTAATAAATGCACTTGTTGATGTGTATGTGGCAGTGGAAATCCATAATAACCTAAACATTCAGAAGTACCTTGTCTCATGGCTTCGTGTCGCCCGGTGACATAGGCAATGATTGCACCTGTGCGATGCAAAAGAGAAACATAATCTGGCGCACCAGAAAAAGCGATGTCGTATTTACAATATTCACTGGTAAAAAAGCGTGCCTGCCAAAACTGTTTTAATTCTGGGTACAGTTGCTCTGCTTGTTCAGAAGAAAATCCCAAGCGTTTAAGCGCCTTTATAAAATCCCAGTCTAAAAAATGACTACATTCTGTTTGATATAGCTGTGCGTTGGCTGTTTGGATTGCAAATTCTCTAAAAATTTGCACCTGTCTTGGACGATTATCAAATAAAGTAGAATCTAAATCAAACACGACCACCGGTGCCAAAGACAAATGTATCGTTTTTTTTACACATTCAAATACATGTGCAAGCGTGCGTTGGTTGTCTGGATTTGCGTCTACTGGGTTATAAGGTTTTTTCTTTGGTTGATTCGTGTACGTCATAAATTTCTAATATTCCTTGATGTAATAAATTTTGCAGTGCCAAAATCACTTCGTTATCTGGTCCAGGGTAAGAATCTAGAGCGCTTGCAATGTGATTGGCATCTATCAATAGTTGAATCCAATCTATGGCATGGGCGTCTAAATCTTTTAACCGCACAGGCAACGGCTTTTTGAGTCTTACTTTGGCTTCTAAAGGCAAGGGTCGCTCTTTTTTAAACTGCGCCACTTCGTCTTGCAAACGTAATGTATTTAACAACAAATGTTCAATAGAATAGAGCCCTTGAGCGTTTGATTCTAGCATCTGTATTGGCAAGGGGCATACTTCAAAATAACCATTATTCCAAGCTAAAATACGCATGAATGCTTTAATGGGTGATAATTTTTCATCGTTTAGCGATGCTGTTAAAAATTGCCCCAAAGATACCGCAATGCGACCTTCTGATTGATGAGATTGAATCATGATAAGCGCATTTTTTTTGTGGTGTGCAAACATTTGCAATAGTTCCACCAAAGAAAATTCTTCTAATCGTCCTTGCATAATAACGGCTGCCGAATTGGCACGATAGATCTCACTTTGAAGCGTGACCACCAACACAGAATTTCCCACAGATATGTGATCGCCCAGTGTCAATAGGCGCGCACCAGCTACTTTTTCAGCATTTACAAAACTGCCATTGGTAGAGCCAAAATCTTCAAATACCAAATGCCCATTTTGCATAAATATACGGGCGTGGCGTCTGGATATCATGTCTTCTATGAGCACAATTTGCGCTTCTTTCATGCGCCCAATAATCATGTCTCCTTGCTCTAAAATACTGTAGTGTTGGCCCGTATATTTTCCAGACACAACCATTAATGCGTAATGTGGAGTAGAAGGTTTGACTTCGTTCATAGACACTCCTTCTGGCTACTCAATGACCAATGTATCCAAATGTTGACCTAATTGGCCTTTATCTAACTTTTGTCCAAAAAAAGCCATGCGTGTTTCTTGATGTGTGGGTGCAGGGACTTCAAATTCTAGTTGTAATCGCCCAGCAACTACATGAAAAGACACAAATCCACGTTCTGTTTTAACTATTCCCTTAGCACGAAATACCGTGCGAGGAAGCGATTCTAAAAAATCTTCGAGAGGAGTTAACGCAAACGTTTTCGTAGACTGGTAAGACATGGATTCAAAGCCAGAATGGTTTGCCCATGCTCGTGAACCCATTGGAGTGCGCGCTTCTTCCGAACGCTTGTGTTGCAAAATAAGATGAATTGGAAAATGGCTATTACCAAACAATGTGTGTGCTTGTGGATTGTAAGCAAGAATATCATTTTGTGCTTGTTTAACTTGTTCATCTAAAGCCATATCTACTTTAGAAAATATAATTAAATCAGCGCACTGAACTTGTGATTCCCATTCGCTGTTTTTGACTTGTGTGTAATTTAATACATCGATTAGGGTTACCACACAATCTAAACGCACAAAAGGTGCCAATTCTGGTTTTTCAATCGTCCAAATAAGTGGCAAGGGATCTGCCAATCCTGTGGTTTCGATAATGATTTGATCAATGTCTCCACGTTTAATAATGTCGTTAATGGTGTCTATTAAATTGGGGTTTAGCACGCAGCACACACAACCCTGGCTTAATTCTACAAAACGTGTAACCGAAGGCATTGGCCCGTCAATGCCCGGTTGCTCTACCTCGTTTAAAATAAAGGCAATGCGCACGCCTTGAGGATCGGCCAACAAGCGTTTAAGTAGGGTAGTTTTTCCTGCGCCTAAAAAACCAGTGATAATAGTAATGGGTATTCTTTGATGCGGCATGTGTTAAAATCTCCTGGTTGAACACGTGCGTTTTTGCAATTGACATTCTTATGGCTTCAAGTCAAAGCCAATCCGCTTATGAAGTCGTCCAATTATGACTTAAACACCTTAAATCAACCTCAATTAGAAGCCGTTTTATATCAAGCAGGACCTTTGCTTGTGCTGGCTGGCGCCGGATCTGGTAAAACGCGCGTGATTACTTATCGCATTGCCAGAATGATTCGCGATGGAATTCCAGCACAGCAGATTTTAGCGGTGACATTCACCAATAAAACAGCCAAAGAAATGCGAGAACGCATTAAGACATTGACCACTAAAAAAGAGGCCGAGTCTTTGACTATTTGCACGTTCCATGCGCTTGGGCACAAGTTACTTAGAGAATGTGCTTCGCAAATTGGTTTGGTACCACAATTTTCTATTATGGACGAAGGCGATCGTATTGGAATGATGCGTAAGATCATGCGCCAAACAAACATCGACGATAAAAAATTTGATGTGCATATTTTATTACGTTTTATTTCTTTACTTAAAAATAGACAACGCAACATGACTGATTACGAACGTCAAAACGATGATTACAGCATTTTATTACAAGAAGTTTATCCGCGTTATCAAAGTTTGTTGCAAACACTCCAAAGCGTTGATTTTGACGATTTGCTGTTAAAACCACTACAGATGTTCCTTGATTACCCTAATTTGGCAGATTTTTATCGCAACCGTTTTTCTCATGTTTTGGTAGACGAATATCAAGATACCAATCCTGTGCAATTTGAATTACTGCAACAGCTGTGCCCGGCCCATAGTGATTTATGTGTGGTAGGCGATGACGATCAATCAATTTATGGGTTTCGTGGTGCAAATGTACAACATATCCTTGAATTTACGCATCATTATCAAGGTGCCAAGGAAATTAAACTCACGCAAAATTACCGTTCTTCCGGGCATATTTTAAAAGCGGCCAATCATGTTATTTCACACAACCAAGCACGCAAACAAAAATCAATGTGGACTTCTTCTGGTGAAGGTGAAAACGTGCATATTCACCAGATAGAAAACGATACACAAGAAGCAGAGTTTGTATGCAGGCAAATTTCGCGTTTAATAAGCCAATTTCAAAAAAAACCTGCAGACATTGCAATTTTATACCGTTCAAATATCCAAAGCCGTTTATTCGAAGAAGCATTACGCTTGGAGCATTTGCCTTATCGCGTGGTAGGTGGCATGGATTATTTTGAACGTAAAGAAATTAAAGATACCATTGCTTACTTGCGTGTGCTTGATAACGATGCCGACGAAATGTCTATGCGGCGTATTATTAATTATCCTGGACGCGGGATTGGTGATGCAACTATCGAAAAAATTGCAGATGCCGCCAAACAAGAACAATGTAGCTTTTACCATATGTTGAGCCGTGCCCATGCTTTGCCCATTGCACAAAAAACAATTCAAGCAATTGTTTCGTTACATGCAAAGTTAGAATCGACCAAACAATTGTTGTTAACGGCACAAAATGCTGCGCAAGTGGTGCAGATTTTAGACACATTTTTGACAGAAATTGGTATTTTTGACGTCTTGTATCAAGAGTTTGATAATTTACTACTAGTCCAAAGAAAAACAGATAATATTAGGCATATGTTAAAGTTTTTAGATACGCACCTTAATAAAAACAATACCTTGTCGATGACTACTTTTTTGGCTGATATGAGCTTAGACGTGCCCGAAGAAGATAAGAAAAAAGACGATGATGAACACGGAATCACACTTTCTACTATTCATGCAGCCAAAGGCCTGGAATGGCCTTTTGTTTTTATTGTAGGCGTAGAAGAAGACATTTTACCACATAAAAAAACCATACAAACAATAGATGGTGATTTAGATGAAGAGCGTCGCCTATTTTATGTGGCCATGACCAGAGCACGCCAACGTTTGTGGATATCGTATTGTAAGAACAGACAAAAATATGGTTCTCAAGCCAAGCGCACAGCGTCTCGTTTTTTAGATAATTTAGATCAAAATAGCGGTGTTGTGCATTACCGAGCAGGCCAAGACGCACCTGTTTCAGAAACACAACAAGATGAACTGGCACGATCTTTTTTTGAATCAATGAAAGCTAAGTTAGGTATTTAGAAGTAGTTTTTTTATTACACATCAATGGCATCTGCATCGTGCGCATGTTCCATAATAAATTTAAATCTAAAGCTAGGATCTTTACCTAATAGTTCGTTCATCATTTTGTTGGTGCGTTCTTCATCGTCAATGACCACGCGCAAAGCCTGCCTGGTACGTGGATCTAAGGTGGTTTTTTTGAGTTGTTCGGGCATCATTTCGCCCAAGCCTTTAAAGCGTTGAATATCTGCGGTCATTTTACCTTGGTGTTGTTTTAAAATTTGTTCACGATGTTTGTCGTCTAATGCCCAATAAGTGTTTTTACCAATATCAATACGATACAAAGGCGGTTGTGCCAGATATATATTACCCCGGCGAATAAGCTCTGGCAAATGTCTGTAAAAAAAAGTTAACATAAGTGTGGCAATGTGATGTCCGTCCGCATCCGCATCCATGAGTAGAAAAATTTTTTGATAACGTAATTTATCGTGATTAAAATCCATACCAATGCCGCAGCCTAAAGCGGATACGATATCTTGCAGTTCTTTATTGTCTAAAATTTTTTGAGAAGACGCGATTTCTGTGTTTAACACTTTTCCACGCAAGGGCAAGATAGCCTGTATTTTGCGATCGCGTCCTTGTTTTGCAGAACCACCCGCAGAGTCTCCTTCTACGATAAATAACTCACTTTCATGCGGGTCAGAAGACGTGCAATCAGCCAATTTTCCAGGTAGATTTAAGCGATGCGAGACAGCGCTTTTTCTTTGTACTGCTTGGGCTGCACTGCGTGAAGCTTCGCGGGCACGAGCAGATAAAATAATGCGACCTACAATGGCTTCTGAAGAAGCACGATTGTCGTTAAGCCAGTTAAGAAGTGCTGTGCGTACGGCGATTTCTACTTCGGCCGCAGATTCTGGGTTGTTCAATCGATCTTTAGTTTGTCCTTGAAATTGAGGCACCAAACAATAATAAGAAAGTACTGCAATCACACCTTCGCGAACATCTTCTGCGGTAATGCTTAATCCGCGTGGCATCAGTTCGTGTGTTTCCATGTATTGTTTTATTGATTTAACCAGCGCCGATTTAAGTCCGTTTTCATGCGTTCCGCCTTGTGGTGTGGGAATGCCGTTAACATAGGATTTAAAAAACTCATCCGTATGTTCGGTCCATAACAAACAGGCTTCTAATCTGGTGTCATCGCTTTTTTTGGCCGCATTTTGCGGATTTTTGGTGATATGAAAACAGTGTTCATGGACCGGTGGTTTGTCTCGTTTTTGGACTAATTTTTGTAAAAAATCACGGATTCCCTGCGGGTGAAAAAAAGATTCTTGTTCTTTGGTGTTTTCATCGATGAGGTGCAATCTTAGTCCTTCATGCAGATAAGATTTGGCTTCTAATCGTTCACGAATGGTCTCTCGATCGAACGTGTTTTTTTTAAAAATTTCATGATCTGGCGTAAATGTGATTGATGTACCGGTTTTAGATGCTTTGCCGATGATGCTTACAGGTGCACGTGGAACACCACGTTCGTATTCTTGCATGTGGCAAGCACCTTCGCGTTTGACTTCTACTCGCATTAAAGAAGAAAGCGCACATACCACAGAAGATCCCACGCCATGTAATCCGCCCGAATGGATATAATTGCCCGAATCAAATTTGCCGCCAGCATGAAGCGTTGTTAAAATGATCTCGAGCGCACTCTTTTGGTATTTAGGATGAATGTCTACGGGAATGCCGCGGCCGTTATCAATAACGGTTATTGTGTGATAACCTGCGTGCACATGCACTGTGATTTCATCGGCAAAGCCGTTAATTGCTTCGTCCACGGAATTATCTAATATTTCCCATAACAGGTGGTGAAATCCCTTACTGTCAACGCCACCGATATACATTCCAGGACGGCGTCTTACAGCTTCTAAACCTTCTAAAACGGTAATATTTTCAGCGCGGTATGATTGACTTGGTTCTGTTGGCATAACGCAGTCTCTTGTAGCCTTATCTGAGTCGTTCGTCAAAAGGGTGGCGCCGATAGCAAAATAAATATATCTGGTCAAGAAATCTTGGTTTGACCTGTTGATATATTTATGATACACCCCTTGGCTGCTTAGTAGAACCGCAATGGTTTTTAAAATAAAGGAGCGTTTGTCTTGGTATCTTCATATGATTCTCAATCTGGTTATGGCGAACCTCAATTTAAAGTTGGTGATAAAGCAGTTTATCCGGCTCATGGCGTAGGAGAAGTATTAGGAATCGAACGTAAAGAGATTTCTGGTAGTGTGCAAACTTTTTATATTATTAAAATATTAGACAACGGCATGAAAATCATGGTGCCCACCATACAGGCTCAGCAGGTTGGCTTAAGAGAAGTAATTTCGGAACAAGAAGCAAACGAAGTATTTGATATTTTAAAAGAAAAAGAAATCGCCGTAGATACGGCTACTTGGAATCGTCGTTACCGCGAATATATGGAAAAAATTAAAACTGGTTCCGTGTTCGAAGTAGCCGAAGTATTACGTGATTTATACTTACTTAAAGCAGAAAAAGATCTGTCTTTTGGTGAACGTAAAATGTTGGACACCGCTCGCAATCTTCTTATTAAAGAACTTTCTATTGCCAAGCATTTAAATGAAAACGACATTGAATCAGAGTTTAAGAAAATTTTTATTAATCATGCCTAATTTAAGTCATTATGTCTAAATATCGACCTCTCTTAATGCTTGCGCTTTTAAGTGGAGCGCTTGTTTACTATCTTATATCTCTAAAAGATATTATTACTTATCAAACCCATTCTAATAAGCCTACGATTCTTGGTTCTGCTGAATATCTTAAAGTAGACGCGTTGGCGCATAATCAATTTGTCACTATCCGTCTAATTACAGACGATAGAGCGGCACAGGCCGCTTGGATGCGCGACTTATCTTTTAGGCAGAACTATATTTACTTTCATGTGCAAGGGGCGCCTCTTTTGGTGGAAATTTCAGACGCCATAAATACGCACATAAAACTTCAACCTTATCAACAAATCACGCTGTCTGGGCGCTTAGTTAAAACACATCATTCATCACAATATCAAAAACTTGCCCAGTTTTTTAAAAACCAATTTCACATACATCAAGATCAAGAATTAGCTATTTTACAAGTAGATGTAAAACCGCAAGAACAGATCAAATATAGTGTTTTTGTTTTATTATGTATTTGTTTTATTGGGTTTAATATTTATTATGTCCTACATAAAAGAAATTTGACACGTTAATATAAATTCCTATTAACTAATAGGCATGATGCTTGCTAGCCTTGAACAGAAGCGAAAAACATTAAAAACACTCGCCACACAAAAAGATTCTTTGGTCACACTCAAAAAGTTGCTTGATTTTGAGCTTTGTTTTCAGGAATTTGGATTAAGCGGAACACCACTTGCGCGCATGGATATTAAGCGCATGATCGAAAACAAGCATGAATCTTTTATTCGTGCTCGTATCTTAAGAGAAGCCTATAATTTTTACAAAGCCGTTCAACACATTGATAGATTGGTGCTTTTTTCACATACGCACAATCAAATCTCAGATCTTGAACTTATTCATCATCTCTTAAGCAAAGGTATTACACCCAAAGATACGCAAAATTTAAACGCAGAACCTGAACAAACAGAAGAACAAACCCTGCAGAAAAAAGAGCTATTAACTGAACTTTTTATGAAATTAAAAGCCAACGCTTCAAATCAACATGTCATTAAACAAATGACAGATTTTTATATTCAATTATTAAACATAAAAGCTTTTACATATGCCAATGATCGTTGTGCGCGATTAATGTTGAATTTGATGCTTATGCAAAATGGATATCCACCCGCACTTCTTCATGCAGAAGACAGAATAACCCACGAAACATCGCTTAGACATTGCAGTCGCGACCAAGGATATTTGATGTGTGAACTTTTGGTGAGTGGGATAGAACGTGCGCTTGATTTTTGCATCGATACGATAGAGCGATTGCAAAGCCCCATATTTGTTCAATCTCCACAACAATCTTGTATTACTTTGTCTACGTCGTAATTTTATTTTTTATCTTTTTAATTATTAGCTTAGACATGTTGCAAAACGCTTTGTAGATCGCTACTTACATTGGATAATTCTTTTTGGGAGCTTTGTAGTGCAACCACAGAACTTGTGGCTTCGCGCGCTGCTTCTGTCACGCTTTCAATATTCTGGCTAATTTGGCCTACGCTTTCTGATGCAATGGCCATGTTTCTGCTAATTTCGTTGGAAGTTGCGGTTTGTTCTTCAATGGCACCAGCAATGGTTGTTTGAAAGTCATTGATTTGGTTAATGATTTGTGTGATTTCGTTAACCGTTGTAACCGCGTATTGTGTGTTATTTCTAATGGCTTCTATTTTTTTACTAATTTCTTCGGTGGCTTTGGCGGTTTCTTTGGCAAGCTCTTTTACTTCTGTGGCAACCACTGCAAATCCTTTACCTGCAGCCCCTGCACGCGCCGCTTCTATCGTGGCATTGAGTGCCAATAAGTTAGTTTGTTCGGCAATCGCCGTAATCAATTTTAATACTTTTCCAATTTCATCACTGCTGCGGCCTAAATCGGCGATTGTTTGGTTGGTATTTTTGGTGGTTTCTACACCATTTTGAGCAATGCGCGCTGCTTCAGCCGCATTTTTGGCAATTTCTTTAATGGCAATGTTCATGTCTTCTGAATTTTTTGCAACAATCGATATATTTTGTGTCACATTAAGTGCGGACTGAGATACAGAATTAGAACGCGTGAGTGTATCTTCTGCGCTTGTGCAAATGGATCCACCGGCTTGAGAGACATGAGACACTGTGCCTTCTAATTTGGTAAGAGATTCTGTCAAACGTTTGACAAAACTAAGCATATCTTTTCCAATCCACAAGCCTGCGCATAAAATCAATACACTTAAAATAACTACACTTAGCAACACAATTTGGCGTGCTCTAACGGCTTCTTGTTTGGCGATGTCTACTTGCTCCTTAACATGGCTTTCTACTTTATCTGCCAATTGTTCAAGATCTCTTTCTAATTCTTTAAATTCATCGTTGAAAATGCTTAGTTGCGCGCGTGCTGGTTCCGTTTGATGCTGCACGGCAAGCGCTAAAAACTGTTCAGCTGCACGCAAATATTTTTCAATAGCGGGCTGTGCTTGCCGCGCTAATTTTTTAGTGTCTTCGTGGATGGGTAAATCTTGAACCTCTTTTATATTGTTTATCATTTCTTTACGATAAGCTTCAAATTCTTCTTTTACATTAGACAAATCTTGACCATCCTTTTTCGTGCTTAATTCATACCATCCTCTATAAATTGAAGAACGAACGCCTTCATGTATCATGTCTACAAGTAGCGCGTGTCGCATCGCATTCATTTGCGCATCGCCAATTTCTTGTATATTTCTAGAAAACAAAGAGGCTCCATGAAGCCCAACCAAAGCGAGAACCAATAAACCAACTCCAGAAAATCCAATTAATAACCAAATTTTATAGCGCAATAAGAACTGATTCATAATGTGTATTGTATCCTTTACTTAAATAATTTTCTATTTAAAGTGATTATTTCATTTGTCGTTTTGTACGGTTAAAAACTCTTCCAACTGATCCACCGTGTGATCGTAGACTTCTTTTTGCAGATCCTTAAATTTTTGTGTGTCGTTGTTTTTAATGCCCACTCTATAGATAGATTCTTGTTGTGTTTTGAGCGTCAATAACAGTTGTTTAACCAACAACTCATACAACAAAAGCAATTTATTAGAGGATTGAATAACATCTTTGTTGCTTAGGTTTTGTAAGTTTGAATCATCGTTTTCAAAACGCACCAATTGAATAACTCCAAATTTATCCTGATTTGGGCTTGGTGCGTCTTCTATTACAAACTTAGCTTCCATATTGGCCGGAAAGTCCTTGTTATAGACAGACAAAAGTAAATGCTGCTGTGGTAATAATCTTACAGATGCCGCATGCCCCGCAAAAGAAAATAAGGGGAGCTCTTGCGACTGTTTTAGTAAATTAAAAAGCGCTTCTCGGTGCTTATATGTTAATTGTTCTTCGTTGTTTTCGTCTCTTTTTTTGGTTTGTAATTGGGTCATAAAATCAATTAATTCATCGATATGAATGACGGCATTTAATGCAGAACCTTGTTTGTATGTGGCGTGGTAAAGACCTACCAATTCAAAAGACCCTTGCATGCAATCAATGGCAAATACTGGGCTTCCGCTGTTTCCAGAAGACAATAGCGCATCCACAATAAAATCTTGATGATCCCAACCCTGTTCTTTGTCAGAATCATATAAATTAACAATTCGCCCTGTGTTGACGGCTTGAAAAACGCCCAAAGGAAATCCACGTACATAAACGTAATTGCCCACTCTTAAATCTTTGGAACGTCCTAATTTATAAGGCATCACACTTAATCTTGGTGATGCTTTGGTTTTTAAAATGGCGGCATCTAGTAGTGGATCTACAGCTACACGGGCAAGGCGAATATGGTGCGAAGTATCTTCGTCTGATTCGTTTTCTACAATTTTGCTTTCTTCGAATATTTTTTTAGATCCCATGGGCACACGGTCTACTTTGGCACGATCGCTTGTAATATTGGGTGTTTGCGCCACATGTGCATTGGTTAAAAAATAAATATCACCGTTTTTTTCCATATACGCAAAACCGGTACCAAACGCAGTTGTTTTGGTTTTTTTCTTTTGCACTTGCCCATCTTGGCCATAATAAAGTGTTTCATAAGTTGCATCTGTGCGGATCAATCGCACATACTGAGTTTGCTTATCGTGTTCAAAATCTTTAGTTTTTTGGGACAAACGTGTTTCTGCATCTGCATAATGTTCATTTCTGCGGCAACTTGAATCCAGATTTTGTAATCGTGCAGCCAAAACTTGTGTAGAATAGGCGGCGCTTATCAACAAAGTAATGGCTAGACGAGAAACACTTAAAAATTTATACAAGAGCAACCTCGTTTATCATGAATTGCCAAAGCTTCTTAGTTAATGGTAATCTAAAAAAGCGGAACACGCACAAGATTCATGTTAAAATAAACAAAGTATGGTGAAATGATATGACAGATAAAAAACCGCAAACAGAACTAAAAGCCTTTAAAATTGGTGATTTACAAACTAAAAATAAATCATCCAAATTAGTCCCCAAACAAAGCACCAACAAAGCGCCGCCAGAAGAAAAGTCTTCGGCTGGGTTTCCGCGTGTAGAGGCATTGATTGAACAATATGATACAGCGGCACAAGCCAAAGCGATTTTTTCACAAACGCTAGATACGTTGGATGCAAAGATAGCAGAAGAAAAAAACTATAAAAAGAAAACCGAAATCATCAAAGCCAAACGTGCCTTTGAAATCGCTTTATCTGTGGTTGATCACTTGTTTAAAGTCAAACTTGAGCTATTGCACAATAAAACCTAAGCGAGTTTTTAACCTAAAACAAAAGATCCGCTGTAAGTAGGCAGGTAAAATCGAAGGAGCGTTAACATGGGCGTATCAAATAATAATAATTACCCTTCTCAATCCGTTGGAGCAGATAATAAAACCTTAGAAATTGCTCCTCAAGTCTCTAGACAAACTCAAAAATTAGATCCTGCTTCGCGTATTCAGAGTGGCTTCGCCAACTTTTTGGGTGCGGCAGCTGGATTGGGCAAAGAACTGGCGGGCAGCTTGGGTATGTCGACAGTGGCTTCTGCCATTGGCAAAGCTCAGCAAGGCATCGTTGCAGCCGACACAACCGGTCCTCAGAATATTCATGGTACAACCCCTGTGCGCTCTAGCTATGCGGGTATGGGTGCTGCGCCGCAGGTGTCTGTAGGTTCTGAAATGGCCTTGGGTGCGGGTTCTCAGGGGTTGTCTGGCCTTACCGGTGGTGGTACAACGCCTGTTGGTTTTGGTGGCGGTACAACCAGCACAGGGATGGGCGGCTTGGGTGGTTTAACCGGCGGCGGTGTAGGTGGCGCAGGTGGTGGCAATAGTTCTATGGGTACAGCGCAAGGTCTTGTTGAACAACAACAAAATTTCAACTTGCAATTTTTATTCTTGCAAAGTGCTATGCAACAAGAAAATCAAAAATTTTCTACGTTATCTAACGTCATGAAAACTAGACACGATACCGTTAAAAACAGCATTAGTAATATTCGTTAATAAATTGTAAACAAATGTGGGTTATCCCATAAATTTTGCCTGGATCTTTAGTCTTTTTTAATAAAAGAGGTTTTTATGACAACTTTTAATTCATCTGCCAATAACAACCCCAATACAGCACTTACTACCGATGTTGGTTTGCAACAGGCCAATCTCCAAAAAGCTCCAAAAACAGGGCAAGGTGGGAGTAGTTTTAACTCTATTTTGCAAAGTTCGGGCTCTTTTAGCAGTAAAAATGGCTTGGATGTTGGCATGCGCACCATTATGGTGGCTGCGGGCCAAGCTGGTGCAGCAAACCCTAATGCTGCTTTAGGTGCGGGTTCTCAGGGTTTATCTGGGCTTACCGGTGGAGGTACTACACCTGTTGGTTTTGGTAGTGGCACAACCAGCACAGGCATGGGTGGTCTTGGTGGTTTAACCGGCGGCGGTGTAGGTGGCGCAGGTGGCAATAGCTCCATGGGCACAGCGCAGGGTCTTGTTGAACAACAACAAAATTTCAACTTGCAGTTTTTATTCTTGCAAAGCTCGATGCAACAAGAAAATCAAAAATTTTCTACCTTATCTAACGTTATGAAAACCAGACACGATACTGTTAAAAACAGCATTAGTAATATCCGCTAATTATTGTTTCTTCTTTTTAATACCTGCGTACACAGCATCTGTAATATAATTAGACCTTTTCAAAACTGCCACAAAATACCCTAAATGCAAAGGAACCAAGGTTTCAAAAAACCGGAGCATAAGTCTCCGTGTGTGGTGATTTTTTGGATACGGTGACACCGCAGTTTGGTCGCGCAGTAAGTTTCGAAAGAGGTCTACAGTCTAAAAGAGATCTAGTCTAAAAAAGTTTTGAGTTGTTTTAATCTAGAAGGATGGCGTAATTTTCTTAAAGCTTTGGCTTCTATTTGACGAATACGCTCGCGTGTGACTTCAAAATCTTGGCCTACTTCTTCTAATGTGTGATCAGCTTTCTCGCCAATACCAAAACGCATGCGCAGCACTTTTTCTTCTCTTGGCGTGAGTGTGGCTAAAACTTTTCTCGTTTGTTCAGACAAACTAGATGCTACGACTGCATCAGAAGGTGATATAATGCTTTTATCTTCAATAAAATCACCTAAATGAGAATCTTCTTCTTCGCCAATGGGTGTTTCTAAAGAAATAGGTTCTTTGGCGATTTTAAGTACTTTTCGTACTTTTTCTAAAGGCAGTTCCATTTTTTCTGCGATTTCTTCGGGCGTAGGTTCACGGCCAATTTCTTGTACCAAGTATCTAGATGTTCGAATTAATTTATTAATGGTTTCTATCATGTGGACTGGAATGCGGATAGTACGGGCCTGATCGGCAATCGCACGCGTGATGGCTTGTCTAATCCACCAGGTTGCGTAGGTAGAAAATTTATAACCACGACGCCATTCAAATTTATCCACGGCTTTCATTAGGCCAATATTGCCTTCTTGAATTAAGTCTAAAAATTGTAGTCCACGATTGGTATATTTTTTAGCAATCGAAACAACTAATCGCAAATTGGCTTCTACTAGTTCTGTTTTGGCTCGTTCTGCCTTGTTTTCGCCAGTAATCACGCGATGATAAGTTTTTTGGAGCAATTCCAAAGGCATTCTGGCTTCTGCTTCAACTTCTTGAATGCGTGCTTCTGCATCTTGAATAATGTTTTCCATTTCAGTCAGTTCTTCAAGCGAGAAGCCTATTTTTTTTAGAACTACTTTTTCTTTAACGCCGGTTGGATTATGGCGGATTTCTTTAAGCAAACGACGCAAGTCTGTTTTATTAATACGTGTACGACGTTCGCATTCGCGGATTTCTTGTTGCGATTTTTCGATTTTACGGATCATGATGCGAAAGCGCGATACAATCCGATCAATTGTTTTTTTGTTTAAACGCATGCTCTGAATAGTTTCGACCATTTCGTGTCTGATTTTATCCAGTTTTTCTTTGCTTTCTTTGCGTTTGCTATCGATGGTTTTTTTAGAGTCTATAAGTTCTGATAATTGTGCCCGATCGCCCCACAGTTTTTTTATTTTATCAAACTGTTTAACCACTTTATCGCGTGCTGCTTCTTCATCAAATTCTGGATCGTCTGTGTCTTCGTAATCTTTAACAACGTCTTTGCATTTAAGTTTACCCACCCGCAACCTTTGCGCAATATCCATAATTTCATCAATTGCAGGCGGAGAACTAATCACAACTTCCAAAACTTCGAGTTCGCCCTCTTCTATTTTTTTAGCAATTTCAACTTCGCCTTCTCGGCTTAATAACGCCACCGATCCCATTTTGCGCAAATACATGCGAACCGGATCGCTCGATCGTAAACCACCTTCAAACTCTTCGCTTTCTTCCTCAGAATCCTTTTCCTTGTCTTCGTTTCCTGTGGTCCCTGTAGGTGAATGGATTTTTACATTGGCACCCTGATCGATCACTTCGATGTCACTTTTATAAAACAGATCAATCACATCTTCTATTTGATCAGAAGATACAATATCGTCGCTGCCTTCGGCGAGCTCTTCCATCGAACCAGAATTTTGCGATTTATCTTTGCCTTTATTTAATAACGCTTTTAATTCACGCCTTTCTTCTGCTTCTTCACGCGCTGCGCGTTCTTCTTCGTCAATGTCTTCTGTTGTTGTTTCCTCTTCTTCTATTACAGTGTGGGATTTGGCTTTTTTATCTTTGTCTTTAGTGCTGCGCACTTCTTTTTTTGGCATCTCGGGTTTTTTAGCGGGTGTTTTTTTATTCTTTTTAGATTTACCGGATGCTTCTTCTAAACTCTTTTTTGTCTTAGCCATTGTTCCCCCGATCAACTGAAACTCAAGGTTTTTGTCAACTCTTAAATGCAAAAGCACTTGTTTTTTTGCTGTAAAAGCTAATATTGTACACCAAATTACAATTTAAGCCTAGGTTGCTCCTGCTTGAGCCAACGTAAAAGTTCGCTTTTTTTCTTGATGAGCATTTCTGGGACATCTTTTGATTCATCGTATGCTTGTTTAATTTGTTGCGTAATTTGCCACAATTCCCGCTGTTTTTGTTGGTGCAATAGATGCAGCGTGAGATCTTTGCGCATATCCACCATTTGTTTTTGGTCTAGTTTGGCGCTTAAATCATCGCTTAGAGCGCTTGATAATTCACGTGCCAATTGCGTATCCCCTAAATATTCACATAGTAACTCAAAGGTCAGTATGCTGTCGTCGTCTTTACACAAGGTTACAATTTTTTTAAGCCCAGGATGATCTAAAAGAGGTTCGATGTCTTGCAGAATATCCCACAATATTCTGTATTTTAAAATTTCTCTTACCGCCATCCATTCGCTGGGATCAGGTTTAATGTCATGCAAAAATGTGGGTATCGGTGCCAGTGTAGATTCTTCTTGTTGAAATTCTGGCTGTTTTTTAGGTCTTGTTTGTTGTTTTAAATAATCCCTTAAAAAAGATTCATCTACAGAAAAACTACGTGCGGCTTCTTGGGTGTATAAATTTTTTTCTAGTGGTGACTGAATAAGCTTTAACAGAGGCATGATCCGTTCTACTGCGCGTACGCGACCATCAATGGTGGGCACCAAATCTGCTTTAGTCTGTTGAATTAAATAAGACACGGCATGGGGTGCTTCGTTAAGGTTTGTTTGCATTTTTTGAGGGCCTTCTCTTTGTACAAAAGTATCTGGATCGTCGCCTGCAGGAAGAGGCAATACGCGTACATGCAGTCCTTGGCTTAAAAATAATTCGCTGGCCTTTTGTGTGGCTTTATACCCTGCAGCATCACCATCAAAAACAGTCACTATGCGATGACAACTTTTTTTAAGCAGTTGCACGTGTTCTAGTGTAATCGCAGTTCCCAGTGGTGCAACAGCGGTATCAAACCCTGCCTGATGTAATGCAATCACATCAATGTAGCCTTCACAAAGATGGGCGCAGTTTTGTCTGGCAATTTTATCTTTGGCTTTAAAAAATCCATACAAAATGTGGCTTTTTTTATAAATTGTAGATTCTTGAGAGTTTATGTATTTGGCGGTTTTTGTAGACTCTTTGTTGAGCGATCGGCCACCAAAGCCTGCCACTCTGCCACGTTCGTCATGAATTGGAAAAATTAATCGCCCAAAAAGACGTAAATAAGGTGTACGACCAGCTTGTTTTTGACCTAAAATACCTAATTCAAATAAAGGCTCTGTGGGAATTTTTTTGTGGGTGCAATAATCCAAAAAATGGGTCACTTCTGTAGGTGCATAACCCAAATTAAATTGCCGCGCGGTGTGTGTGCTTATTCTTCTTTGCTCTAAATATTGCAATGCGTGTTGACCTTCTTGGCTACTTTGCAACATATGTTCAAAGTAATCTGCAACATACTGGTTAATAAGATAAAGCGTGTCGTTTTTTTTCTTTTGTTGCAGGGCTTCGTCTGAAAGCACTTGCGCACTCAGATGAATGCCTAATTGTGCGGCTAAATGAGTTAATGTGTCTTTAAAGCTTTGATGTTGATGTTTCATCAAAAATGCAAAAACATCACCAGATGCTTGGCAGCCAAAACAATAAAATAAGCCTTTGTCTGGATTGACATAAAAAGAAGGCGATCGTTCGTTATGAAAAGGACACAGACCACGATAAGATCGGCCCATTTTTTTGAGCGCTACATAATGACTAATGATTTCAACAATATGAGCACGTTCACGGATCTGTGCAATTTCTTGTTCTGTGGCCACAACGCGACTCGATTAAGCAATTGGTTTAATTTAGTCTTGATTTAACTTCGGCGCTAATTATTTTGCCGTCTGCCCGGCCTTTGGTTTTATCTATCACCGATTTAACAACTTGCCCCATTGCTTTAATAGATGTGGCTTGCTGTTCTTGAATAGTTGCTTCGATAATAATCTTAAGTTCATCCATGCTAAGCGGTTCGGGTAAATATTGCTGAATAATAGCTAACTCTTGTTGTTCTTGAAGTGCTAATTCTGTTCTGCCTGCTTGTAAATATTGCGTTGCGGCATCTTCTCGTTGTTTTTTGAGTGTGGTTAATACAGTGATTTGTAAGGCTGGATCGAGTGGATGACCAAGATCAATCTCCTTATTGGTTAATGCTGTCTTAATCAACCTAAGCGTATTTAGTTTTAATTGCTCTTTTTGTTTCATTGCAACAACGAGATCTTGTTGTATTTTCTCCATTAGCATGTGCGATACCTTTTGGTTTTGTATGACAGGTGCTTACGTTATGATCTAACGCAGGTATCTGACTTTATGCAGATTGTTCCCAATGCGTAAAGATCAAATATAAAAATATAAAAGAACTGCTCATTACGAATAATAATAGAATGAGTTGTAGCAAATAGTTGCGCGAAAAATTTTTAAACACATGTCGTATGCGTCTTTTTAATGATTTTTTTCTAAGTCGTTTGCCTGTATGGGTTTTTATATTAGACGAAGAAGACCACACGGAAAGTTGTGACTGAATAAGATGCATTAAGAAAGCATTCATGAGTTCATGTTACTCTGTTTAGCAAACCAAGCAAATTTTCAATCTCAAAAATAAAGGCGTTAAAGGCACTTAATTGTGAGGCTCCAGCTTGTGCGTAATCTGGTTTTCCGCCACCTTTAGCACCCACGATAGATCCGTATTGTTTAATTAAATTAACAGCCGATAATTGTTTGATTAATTGAGTGCCCACACCAATTGCAATCATGCCTTTGTCTGCTAAAGATTTATCTTGGCCTTGGCAGGCGATAATGATCACAGCATCTGGTTGCGATTGTTTGAGTTTGTCCACCAAATTTCTTAATGCTTCGGTCGCAAGTGATTCTTGGCTTAGGTGTGTAAGTAAGCGTGTTTGATGGATGATTTTTAATTTGGGCAACAGCGACTCATAAAGTGTGTGTAATGCATGTTCTTGTTGTCTTTCTTTGAGTTTGTCTAAATGCGATTTTTCTTCTAACATTTTAAAACAAGCCTGGACTAAAGGATGCGTGGATGTGTCTTGATATTGCGCCATTAATTCGGCTCTGTCTTGGGCTTTTGTTTCTTTTAATTTTTGTAACAATTTAATAAGTAGCCGTGAATGTGGCAGTCCGCCTTCTTGTAACTGCTTGGCTTCTTGCCCATTTATCCAATCTTGCATTGTACGCTCAAGTTCATGGTGACTGTTTACAATATATGCATGCACTTGTGCATAAAACCCACAAATACCAGATTCATCATCTTGTGGGTCCATTGGTATAGATGTTGAAGACGCTGTTAATAGTGACGCCAAATATTGCATCATGCGTTGTCGTTTTTGATCGATAAGTTCTGCAAAAGGGCCCACAACGGCTTCGATGCGTCTTACGCCTGATGCGATGGATTCTTCGTTTAGGATACGTAACGAAATAATGTCTTTGGTATTAAAAGCATGTGTACCGCCGCACAATTCAATGGAATCTGCGATTGTAAGTACACGTACTTGGTCGCCATATTTTTCATCAAATAAAGCAACAGCACCTTTGTTTTTAGCATCGTCAAAATTAAGAATTTCGGTGCAAATAGGAAGCGCTTGGTTAATGCGTTGTTGCACATGTTGTTCAATACGTTCAATTTGTGCATCAGAAAGCGAAGCAAAATGATGATAATCAAAACGCAATCTATCATAAGACACAAAAGAACCCGCTTGTTTTACATGTTCGCCAAGAATGTGCCGTAAAGCCAGATGCAATAAGTGCGTAGCCGAATGATGTAGCCGTTTATTAAAACGTTCCTCTAAATCGTAGCCTAGATACACTATATCGTTAAGTTGAATGGTTTTATTAGGCATGCATTCGATCTGGCTTACATGAAACCCTTCCGCGGGTTTTTGTGTGTCTCGCAATAAGGCGATAGGGTTTTTATTGGCATCAAAAATGGTACCCTTTTGGTCGCCGGTTTGGCCACCTGACTCACCATAAAAAGGCGTAGGTTCAAAGACTGCATCATAAATATTGGGTTGCTTTGTGGCTCTTAAAACAAGAACACGGCTCTCAACAGCACTAAACGATAAATTGTGTTGTGTCTTTTTATCTGCCCATGCGGCTTTGGTTTGAATAGAAGCCCATGGTGCAAGTTGCAGCTTAAGCCCTTGTGGGGTTTGCACCTCTTGCAAATCATATCCCAAAAATGTGGTCGGGCCATAGGTTTGTTGCCATTGTTTGTAGAGAAGATGTGTGTCTGATCCTTGTGCGTGAAATTGTCCGGCACGTGCGCGTTGTGCCTCTAAGGCTTGCTCAAACCCCGCTTGATCGATTGATAAGCCTTGCTCTTTAATAATAATTTCTGTCAAATCGAGAGGAAACCCATAAGTGTCGTATAATAAAAATATATCATCACCACGCAGAAGTGATAGTTGCTCTGATTTTGCAATGGCTATTTTTTGAGCCAGTATTTTTAATCCAGATTTAAGCGTGCGCCTAAAACTTTCTTCTTCGTTTATAACCCAAGTTTTGATGGCTTTTTGTTGTTCTTTGAGTGTTTTATAGATTCCACTCATCATGTCGATGACTTCGTCTGTTAATTGATCAAAAAATGCATGATTAAGACCCAAACGCTCGCCATGCCGAATGGCACGCCGCATAATGCGTCTTAATACATAACCACGGCCTTCGTTAGACGGAAACACGCCATCTGCCATTAAAAATGCGGTGGCACGTGCGTGATCGGCCAGAACGCGCAAGGAAGTATCATCTGGGCTTTGTGAATGGGTATATGTTTTTTGACAAAGCGTGGCGGCGCGTAAAATAATTGGTAACAACAAATCTGTGTCATAATTAGACATCAGTCCATTGGCTACTGCGGTAATGCGTTCAAGGCCCATACCTGTATCAATAGCGGGCTTTGGAAGTAACGATAAAGTGCCATCTGCACTTCGTTCAAATTGCATGAACACAAGATTCCAAATTTCTAAATATCTATCGCAATCACAAGCAACACCTAAGCAACGGGGCTCTTGGCATGGCAAATGGTCGCCTTGAAAATAATGAATTTCAGAGCAAGGTCCACAAGGGCCTGTATCGCCCATAGACCAAAAATTATCTTTGGTTCCTAATTGAATAATTCGCTCTGTTGGAACACCACACAACGTATGCCAGTAGTGAGCTGCTTCGTCATCGGCAGGGATGCCGTTTTTACCAAATTGAGGATCCCCTTTAAATACCGTTACTGTGAGCCTGCTTTTGTCCAATCCTAATTCTTGAGTAATAAAATTCCAAGCTAAAATAATGGCTTCTTTTTTGAAATAATCACCAAATGAAAAATTACCCAACATTTCAAAAAAAGTATGATGTCTGGCCGTAACCCCCACGTTTTCTAAGTCGTTGTGCTTGCCTCCTGCACGCACACATTTTTGCGCACTCATGGCACGGGTAAAAGCGGGCTTTTCTTGCCCTGTAAAGATGTCTTTAAACTGAACCATACCCGCATTCGTGAATAAAAGCGTTTTGTCGTTAAAAGGAACTAACGAAGAACTGGGAACCAAAGTATGTTGCTGCTCTGCAAAATAAGCTAAAAAACGGCGTCGTATTTCGTGTCCAGAAATAGCCATAACACGTCCTTGAATAGGTTTTTTTTGATAGATTTTTCTAGCATGGCTTTTTTTTTAAAACAATAAATGGAATTAGACTTCTTTCTGGACCGCGGCAGAATTTTTAAGGATTATGGCTGAATTTATGCAACGCGGCTAAAAACTTGGGTGTTTGGAAGTTTTCTTTTGAGTCTTGCATCCAAAGTCATACAAATATTACGTAAAAAAGTTTTTCCAAGGGAAGTCACAGAAATACTTTGTTTAGAAAGCTTAACAAGGCCATCTTGTTCTAGTTCTTTAAGCTGTACAAGGGCATCTGTAACGGCATCACACTGGCTTTTTTGGTCTTGCCAATCTGTAAACATACGGCACATTAAATCTAAGATATGTCGCCTTAAAATTAAATCTTCTGTGGTGAGTACATGACCACGAAAAATAGGCCACCGGTTTTGCTCGATGGCGGCTAAATAGTCACCTACTTTTTTATGGTTTTGCGCATAAGTATACCAACTGTCTCCAATTGATGAAGCGCCCAAGCCTATCATTAATTGAGTGTAATTGGGTGTGTACCCCATAAAATTTCTATGTAGTGTTTTTTTTATGTGAGATTGATACAGATCATCTTTTTCTAAAGCAAAATGATCCATACCTATTTCGTGGTAGCCTGCTTGCAAGAATAAAGTGCGACCAATCTCATACAATTTAAGCTTTTCTTCGTCGGCTGGTAAATCTGCTTCTGTGAATAGCCGTTGGCCTGGTTTTATCCATGGAACATGTGCATAGCTGTAAAACGCGATACGATCAGGTTTTAACGAAATCACCTGTTCTATTGTTTTTGTTACACTTGCTTGCGTTTGTAATGGCAACCCATAAATTAAATCATAATTAATAGATTGGTATCCAAGTGTTCTAGCTGCGTGTGTTAATTGTTCTACTTGTTCGTAACTTTGATGCCGATTGACAATGTGTTGAACGCGTAAGTCAAAATCTTGAATGCCTAAGCTAAGCCTTCGTGCGCCTTGTTGATACAGTGTTTCTAAGTGTGCTTGGGTAGTATTTGCGGGATGTGCTTCAAATCCCAAGTCCACAGGACTTGTTGAATGTTGAGTGCTTAAAATGCCAGATAAAAGTTGCTTTAAATGCACCGGACTAAAAAATGTAGGCGTACCACCACCCAAATGAATTTCTTTAATTTTTGGTGTGGTACCAAACAAACGCAAATACATGTGCCATTCTTTAAGAATGGCTTGAATGTAGGGTGTTTCAACCGCATGGTTTTTGGTGATTTTGGTGTTACATCCGCAATAAGTGCATAAACTTTCGCAGTAAGGTAAATGAATATATAAACTAATGCCTTGTGTTTGATTGCTTTCGTTGAATGCTTTTTGAATAAATGATTCAAAAGTCGAAAAATCAATTGTTTGATCCCAGTAAGGGACTGTGGGGTAGCTTGTATAACGTGGCGCTTGGACATTATACTTTTTAATGAGTGAGTTCATGCAATAAACCTATGTATTAATATGTTCACGTGATTAAAAACGAATCCATTTAAAAAACAAAGATAAAGACAGTAATACGCCCAAGCTTAGAAATAAAATAGATAAAAACGGCAATCCATGCACCAAAAAGTGTTGGTCAGAAAGCGCCAGCACGCCCGCAATCAATAGACCAATGGACAGTAATAATTTTTCTTGTCGCAACGAAAAATGGCGATTTTGTCGTTCAAGTCTTTCTAAAGATTCATGGGCAATAGTGATTTTAAAACGCCCTTCTTCCAATTGTTTTAGAATTTGCGATCCTAATTGAGGCGTTTGTTTGGCCACATGTACAAATTGTTTAAAATCTGTAATGGCATCTTGTGAGAGACGTTTAAAAGAATAACGTTCTGCTATCATGCGCAAAATATAAGGGCGTGCTTCTTCGATTACGTCGATATCTGGCGCAAGCATTTTAGCAAGCCCTTCTGCGGTTACCATGGCTTTAAACATCATCGTAAAATCAATGGGCATGCGTATCCGATACTTAATCGCACCCTGGCATATTTTGATAAATAATCCACCCATATTGATATCCGATAATGGTCGCCCTACCACTTCGGATTCTAATACTTCTACACATTCATTTTCGTAAGCTTGATAATCCACACGTTCTTCTGGTGTGCCTAATTCATAAAAGGCACGTGCTACCGCTTTAAGATCTTGGTTTAAGAGCGCAAATACAATATCTACCACACGCTCTCTCATCTCGTGCGAAAGTTTACCAACCATGCCAAAATCGATAAGCGCGATTTTTTGTTCATCAAGAATAAAAACATTGCCAGGATGCGCATCGCCATGAAAAAACCCATCCACATAAAGCATTTGATAGGCTGCATTTAAAAGAATTTTGGCATATGGTTTTAAATCTTTTGTTGGGCTTAATGTTAAAATTTGTGTGGCTTTTTTTCCTTCAATAAATTCTAAAGTTAGAATTTGTGTGCTTGTATGTTCTGTATAAACTGCAGGAATGACAACCTGTGTAGACTGGGCAAAATTACGTCTAAAACGCTCAATGTGACTGGCTTCGATTAAAAAATCGGTTTCGCGTGTCATGTTGTGTTCAAATTCTTGAACAATACCAAGTAAATTAAACAATCTAGTTTCAGGAAACACAGATTCTATTTGTTTGGCCAAAAAATATAAAATATTAAGGTCACTTTCGATTTTTCGCTTAATCCCTGTTCGTTGAATCTTAAGAACTACTTGCTCTCCTGTTTTAAGCTTTGCGCGGTGGACCTGTGCAATAGAAGCGGATGCGAGTGGTTGTTCGTCAAAAGACAAAAACAAAACTTCGGGCGTATTCCCTAATGCGTTTTTAATTTGTTCTCGAATGGCTTGAATGGGTAACGGTGCAACATGATCCTGAAGCGATTCTAGTTCTTTAACAAGTTCATAAGGAACCACATCTGGACGCGTAGAAAGAATTTGCCCAAATTTAATGAAAGTGGGTCCCAATTCTTCTATTGCCAATCGCATGCGTCGATACAAACCGTATTGAAGTAGCTGAGGTTCTCCGGATGTATTTTGTACTTTAAGCGGACCACGAAGTCTCATGCGCTCAAATACGTAACCAAAACCATAGCGAACTAAAACAGAAGTGATTTCTCTAAATCTGGCGGCATCTTTAACTGCTGTTTGCAGTTGACGTGTTTTTTGATAAACAGAGCGAATAAATGACATAATAGGTAGAACTAAAGCCCTGTTGGCAACCGATATGGTGCGTAATAATACGCAAAAGACAGGCTATTTAGCTTGAGACGAACAATCCAACCCAAACAATTTACCATAAGAGAGAGTGGTTCCCTTTTTAGCAAGGGCCATTTTGCGTTTTTTACCCATTTTTTTTTGTTTTGCTTTAACGCGATTGCCTGTAATTTTAGTGCTTGATGCCATAAGTCAAATCCCCGCGAACAAAATAGAACATAATCTATAAAAAGGGCTCTTGTATAAGTAAAGTAATTAATTTTGTCAACTTCATAAAATTAAAAAATATACTTCACATTTGTGGCCTAATTTGCTATGCGGGCGTACCTCTTTTGTAGATTAAGTTTACAAAACAGAGGTAATACACACATCCGCATGTGGATTTGCAGGCTCGCCGCCCTTTAAAAGACGTTTTGTCTTAGGTGTGTGCGCCATCGCGGGTGGAGGCTTAAGTCTGCAAGGAGATTAACATGGCGCTTTCGATTCGTGACATGCTTGAAGCAGGTGTTCATTTTGGCCACCAAACCCAACGCTGGAATCCAAAAATGAAACCTTACATTTTTGGTGCGCGTAACGGTATTTATATTATTGATTTGCAAAAAACCCACGAGTTGTACTTAAAAGCACACCGCTTTTTGTCTGATTTGACTGCCCGCGGCGAAAAAGTATTGTTTGTTGGCACCAAAAACCAAGCACAAGAAATTGTGATGGAACAAGCCAAACGTGCAGGCCAATTTTTTGTTACACAACGCTGGCTGGGCGGCATTTTGACGAATTTTAAAACCATTAAACAGTCGCTCGAACGTTATCGCACAATCGAAAAAATGGCGACAGATGGCACCTTTGAAAAATTGACCAAAAAAGAAGTGCTTAATTTAGAACGTGAAAAGTTTAAATTGGAAAAAAACTTAGGTGGTATTAAGGAAATGTCTTCTTTACCATCTGCATTGTTTGTTATTGATCCAGGAATTGAACATATTGCGATTGCAGAAGCTAAAAAATTAGGAATTCCTGTCATTGCCTTGATTGATACCAATTGCAACCCAGACGATATTGATTTTGTTGTACCGGGCAACGATGATGCAATTCGTTCCATTAAGTTGTTTGTTTCGTCTATGGCTGATGCTTGTGTAGATGGAAACAACCACTACATGAAAACTTTAGAAGCAGAACGTGCAGAAGAAAAAGACGGTAAAAAATCATCCCGTTCTTCGCAAGCACAAGAAGAAATGCCAGAAACACTGGCCGAATCTGAACGTAAAGATGCCGACCACAAACGTGGTGGTCCGCGTGTTGAAAAACTTTCACGCGTAAGAACATAGAACCAATTTTTATTGTAGGTACATATTAAAACGAGGTAAATCATGGCAGATTTAAGCGCTCAGATGGTTAAAGAATTAAGAGAAAAAACAGGCGCTGGCATGTTGGATTGTAAAAAAGCATTGGTAGAATGCCAGGGTGATTTTGAAAAAGCAGTCGATTTTTTGCGTCAAAAAGGACTTGCTGCGGCCGCTAAAAAAAGCACGCGTACAGCTTCTGAAGGCGTGATTTCTTCTTATATTCACGCTGGTGGCCGAATTGGTGTTTTATTAGAAGTAAACTGCGAAACAGATTTTGTAACCAAAACCGAAGATTATAAAACTTTGGTTCATGATTTGGCAATGCAGATTGCCGCGTTTTCTCCTATTGTGGTTAAACGTGAAGATGTATCTGCCGAACTTTTAGCGCGTGAAAGAGAAATTTATAAAATGCAAGCGATTGAATCTGGGAAACCTGCGCATATCGCCGAAAAAATGGTTGAAGGCCGTTTAGAAAATTTCTACAAAGAAGCTTGTTTATTAGAACAACCTTTTTTAAAGAATAATGAAGTCACGGTCGAACACGCAGTCAAAGAATGTATTGCCAAAATTGGCGAAAACATTGTCGTTCGTCGTTTTGTTCGTTTTGAACTGGGTGAAGGTTTAGAAAAAAAGAAAGATGATTTTGCAGAAGAAGTTGCCAAACTTGCTCAAAAATAATTTTAACGCATGCCGCTGCTGTTTTGATTAAAGCAGTAGGGTTAAAGAGGATATTATGTCAAAATTTGCCGAAGTTATTCAGTCATTAAATATTACAGAACAAGAATTAGTGCTTGCCAGCTGTGCTGCAGAAAAAAGAACTGCAGAACAAAGTCGCCATGCTTTTGTGCGTCATCAAACTAAAAAAGCAGGCAAAAAAACAGAAGAAGCTAATTTACCAAAACCACCCACTGGTCGTGCATTAACACGTAAATCTATTGTAGATGCTTTGGCTGGTAATCCACAAAGCCGTATTGTTCGTGGTAAATTGGTAAGAGCCGTGAACATTTTGGCAAAACACAAGAAAAAAGCAGCGCCAATGACAGCCATTGAGTTGTTTGGCGAAACTAAAAGAAAAGTGGGTAAGAAAAAAGATTAGATTTTTTAGGGCCTGTTGTCAGTTAAGTTTTTAAAGCAAAAATAAGTTTATTAAATTGACCAACCTAGATGAATCATAACACCTATCGTATTTTAGTTGTAGAAGACGAACCTCTTGTTCTTGATCTGATTGTTATTAATTTAGTGCACGCCCATTATCAGGTAGAGTCTGCTTGTTCGTTAGAACAAGCCAGGCAAGTTTTAAAACAACATCAAGTTCATTTAATTATATTAGACTTAATGTTGCCAGATGGTCACGGCACAGAGTTAGTGCAATCGTTAAGACACGCCGGATCGCAGTGCCCAATTTTATTGCTAACGGCAATTCAAGATACAATGTCTAAAGTAAGAGGTTTAGAAATTGGAAGTGATGATTATTTAACTAAACCTTTTGATATTCAAGAATTAAAGGCGCGTATTCATGCTTTGTTGCGTCGAACTTATGAATTGCAAACGCCTCAATCTAATGTGTTTCGACTTGCTTCTACTTATTATTTTGATACCCAACATTTTGTTCAATTAGATACAGGCGAAGCCCAAACCAACGAAGGACCACTATTTTTGAACGAAAAAGAACTCAAGATGGTGCGCCTTTTGGTTTTACATAAAAATCAATTATTAAGCCGAGCCGATATTTTAGAAGAAGTTTGGGGAATGGGCAGTTTTCAAACGGATCGAAGTGTAGATAATTTAATACTTAGACTGCGTAAATTATTTGAACCCAAACCCGACGAACCTGTTTTTTTTGTGACTTTAAGAAATCGTGGTTATTTACTTCATACCCAATAAAGAACTAAAAAATTTTATAACTAATTCTTTTTACTTTTGCCTTATATTTATTTAACACAGGTGTATGCTTTGGAGCATTGCACGTTTCTTTTTATTTTTATGCGATCCTGAAACCGCGCATCATTTTGTAATGATTTATTTGCGTATTAAAAGCCGTGTGATTACGCAATGGCATTTATGCAAAATAAAAATAGACCTCTTTCGAAACTTACTGCGCGACCAAACTGCGGTGTCATCGTATCCAAAAAATCCTCACATACTGGCGTGTATGCTCCGGTTTTTTGGAACCTCGGTTCCTTGCATTTTGACCGCTCGTGACAATTTCGAAAGAGGTCTATTTTTTAAAACACAGAATAAGCTTGTCAAATCTCAAAAATCTTATTTGACTTTGTGGGGGCACACATACAAGCATCCACTTGGAATGGCTGCTGGATTTGATAAGGGCCAAGTCATTTTTCCCGCTTTGTTTAATATGGGGTTTGCATTTGTAGAAATTGGCACGGTTACGCCGCGCCCGCAGTCAGGAAATCCTAAACCTCGTTTGTTTCGTTTAAAGGATCAGCAAGCACTGATTAATCGTATGGGATTTAATAATCCAGGCGCACAGGCTGTGATGCATGTGTTAAAAAGATATCCACATCGAGCAGGTCCTGTATGGCTTAACATTGGTAAAAATAAAGATACACCACAAACGCAAGCAGCAGAAGATTATAGACTGTGTATGCGTATATTATATCCGCATGCCGATGCTTTTGTTCTTAATGTAAGCTCCCCTAATACACCACAACTACGCGATTTGCAGGAAGACAAGCCCTTAGCAGTGTTGTTAAATACCGTACAAATGGAAAATCAAGATTTAGCACAACGCTTAGGCGTATCAAAAAAACCCATATTACTTAAAATTTCACCTGATTGTCAGGATCATGAAATTATCCGTATAGCAGAACAATGTGTAGCTGCTGGATTACATGGATTAATTGCCTGTAATACCACTATGGCAAGGCCTTTTATTCATAAACATGCACAACAAACAGGCGGATTGTCTGGTCCTGTGCTAGAATCACGCGCACTGCAAGTTTTACGCTTATTGCAACCCTTTCGTGAAAAATTAGTTCTTGTGAGTGTGGGTGGCATTGACACTGTCTGTAAAGCGCACACTCGCTTAGATCAAGGTGCACACTTAATAGAACTTTATACAAGCTTGATTTACCAAGGCCCAGGGCTTATAAAACAGATTGCTCGTTCTTTTAGGTAATTATTGATATGCGTTTAAAAACAACTACCATCAGAGATCCTATTCATGGCGTTATCGAAGTATCGCAAGAAGAACGCATAATCATGGATTCGCCTTATGTGCAACGTTTGCGTTATATCAAACAACTTGGGTTTGCAGAATTTGCGTTTCCTGGTGCTACCCATTCTCGTTATGCGCACTCTTTGGGCGCCATGCATGTAGCCGGACAAATAATGCAACAGGCTTTAATTACCCACACATTAACGGAAGATACGCGCCAATGGTTGATTCAAATGGCTCGTTTGGCTGGGCTTTTACATGATATTGGGCATTCGCCCTTGTCTCATAGTAGCGAACGATTAATGCCGCTTGTTTCTTTGTTGAATTTACCTGCATGGTTACAAGGAGATTCTACATCAATTGATAGACAAGCCAGGCACGAAGATTATTCTGTACATTTAATTTTACATAGTAGTTTAGGTGAAACTTTAGATACGCTTTATGGGGTTGGTACAAAAAACCATTTGGCTTCTATTATTTCTGGTTGTTTGCATGCGGAACAAACTTGTTTTGTACGCCAAGGCACTAACTACTTTAGTTTATTAAGACAAATTATAAGTAGTGAATGTGATGCCGATCGGATGGATTATTTGCGACGTGATTCTTTTTATACAGGCGTTAATTATGGCCAATATGATTACCGTTGGCTAGTTCAGCATATGCGTGTGTGGTGCCAATCTGGACATGCTTTTTTAGCGTTGTCTCACCGGGCTATTTTTGCTTTTGAAGATTTTTTAATTTCGCGTTATCACATGTTTTTGTCCGTTTATTTTCACCATGTGCCAGTGTTGTATGATCATATGCTTGCGGCATATGCACAAGAGGCAGGCGATCGCACGATGTTTCCTGCTGATCCTGAAGAATACTTGTGGTGCGACGATATTTATGTGTGGAATTTGTTACGTAAAAGTAGTTCTAGTTTTGCTAAACGATTAGTCATGCGTTCTCCTTATAAATTATTGATTGAATTTTCAGACAGAGATTATCAAGAGCAAGCCGAATCTAAGTGTCAAGAATTAGAACTTAAACTGCAACATGCATCTATTGATTATCTTAAAATTCATTCAGCATTTTCTGTGACACATCAATCCAAAAAACAAGAAGCATCTTTATTTGTGCTAAATGAATCTTTATCCCAAGCGCGTTTGTTGCAAGATTATACGCCTATTTACCAACGTGATGCACAATCTTATGCGGTGTATCGTTTGTTTTATGCACCCACAAGCGAACTGGCTGCACGTGCGTTATTATCTTTATCTGGAGAAATTTTAAAATGAGTGTTCAAACACAAGAAGCAGCTTATCGACTGGCACGTGCCATAGTATCTGATATCGCTGTGTATAATGAAAAAAAACTTAAACTAGGCATTGAACAAGATGATTTGTTTGTGCGTTTAGAGCAAGACATTAAAGAAGGATTGGCACACTATCAAAGCCGTGCATCTTCTATTGATGCGCGTGCTGTATTGTTTCACCATGCATTGGTGGATGTGCTTTATCAGCAAGCGCTTACACGTGCGCAAGATCTGTAATTGAGGAGTGGCATGGATTTTAAAACTCATCAGTTACAGGTGTTATCTCAAGATGCGCATATGCGCTTGGATGCTTATGTGGCCAAAAAATTACCTGATTTATCTCGTACACGTATTCAGTCTTTGATTGATATGCATCATGTCTTGGTCAATCAACAACCAGAGCGACGTGCGTATTTGGTACAAAGCCAAGATGTAATTAATGTGTTAGTTCCGGCACCTGTGCCAGACACACCTGTTCCTCAAGCGATTGATTTATCGCTTGTATACGAAGACGCAGATGTAGTGGTTATTAATAAACCTGCGGGTTTATGTGTGCATCCATCTTCTACGCAAAAACAAGATACCTTGGTTAATGCTTTACTTCACCATATTCGTGATTTATCTGGCATTGGTGGTGTTTTACGGCCTGGTATTGTGCATCGTTTAGATAAACATACGTCTGGTTTAATCATTGTGGCTAAACACGATCGTGCGCATCAGCATTTAGTGACACAATTTAAAACACGCCAAGTTAAAAAAATATACGATGCATTGGTTTATGGTGTTCCTGTTTTGTCTGGAGAGTGGAATCAACCGATTGGCCGAGATCTTAAGCATCGCCAACGTTTTTCTACGCATGTCAAACAAGGCAAGCAAGCATGTACACGATTTAAGCGGGTGTGCACTTGGTCTGCACGCACGTTTGCTCAATCCAAACACAAAATAGCGGACTTTAAAAAAAACTTATCGATATCTTTACTTAAGATCGAGTTATGCACAGGTCGCACGCATCAGATTCGCGTGCATGCACACGATGCAGGATACCCACTTGTGGGCGATCCTCTTTATGTCAAGCGTGCATCTTCACGCTTTAATGATTTGCAATTAAATAGACAGGCCTTACATGCGTCTTCTTTATCTTTGATTTTACCATCTGGGCAGCCACATGTGTTTCATGCAGTCATGCCTGCGGATTTGCAGCAAGTTATCGCTTTATTAGACGAAATGTATCAAAAAAATACGCCTTGATGTGCGATTGATTTTTTGCCAACAGATACATGAGCACGCTGATTAATAAGGATAAAAACATGCAAGCAAGTGCATGGCATCGTTCGTGATAACGATGCAGCCAAAGCCCATAAACCAATTCAACATGAACCCAATAAATCAACAAAGAATGCCGTCCAAGCAGGCCCAAAAAAGATCGAACATATAAATGTGCTTTTTTTATTACATCTGTTGAACTTAAATAGGTATCTAGTCGTTCCACAATGACTAATAAGCCTAAACTTAAACTTAAGCGTTCTAGTAAAAAGTAGGGCGAACTATCGCCTTTATGAAATCCAAAGCTAAATAAATGAGTTACTCTTAAAAATAATAATATTAAGTAAACCAGCAATGAACACCGGCTGAGCAGTAAAAGACGCTGCTGTGTAGATTGTTTGGATAAATAAGGGGCATTTGCATAAAGACCCATCCCAAACCCAATAAAAGCAAGCCCAGCCCAACCAAATAAAGGAAATAGTGAATAACGTGGTGTTTCTGTGATATAGTATCGCAAAGCATTTGGTAAATAAGCCAAAAACGCAAAATGAGCGGCACGTGAGGCATGTAGTATAATCGTAAGTCCAGTGATTAAAAAAATCCAAGGTGCATATTTTTTAAATGCCCCAAACAGCATAAAAACAAGCGCTAAAAACATAAGCGTTACGCCAATGCAGTTTAAAACATCTACACGTAAAAGATCGCGCACATAAACCAAAGAAGCCCCGCCAAGTATCCATTCTTGTAGTCTAAACAACAAAGCCCATCCCAAAATGCGCATGCCACGCTTAAACAAATGCCAAGACGTATCCGGTAAAGATAAAGCAGATTGCCCGCAAACAAGTCCACAAGACAAACCCGCCATGCTTAAAAAAATAGGTGCGGCACCGCCACCAAAAAAATGAGATATTCGAGAAAAAGAATGGGCCGCTAAGCTTGGTTGCAAAAAGGCATTGACTACATGAATATGGATCATGGCAAGGACTGCCAAGCCTTTGGTGGTGTCAATAAAGTGCAGTCTATTCATGCTTTCTGCATCAGTTCTGCCACCAATCGGCTAAATTTAGCTGGTTCTGGCAATGGCGATCCTTCGGCTAAAAGCGCTTGGCCATAAATTAAATAACCCGTGTCTTCTAGTGTGCTTGCATCTTGACTGATGTCGTAACGAACTTTGAGTGACTGAATGATTTTATGTTCGGGATTGATTTCTAAAATACGTTTTTGAACAGGCATTTCTTTTTGAGTTTGCATCAAAATACGTTGCATATGTGGGCTTAAATCAAAATCAGATCCTACCAAACAAGCAGCCGATGAAGTTAAACGTTTAGAAATTTTAACTTCTTTAACATAAGCATCAAGAGATTTTTGCAAGGCTTCTAAAAATGGTTTGTAAGTGTCGTATAAATCTGCGGACACATCTTTAATAAGCGGGCTATCTTTAAAAACCAAGTCGCCTTTGGCAATAGATTTAAGCTTTTTGCCTTGGTATTCATGTAGTACTTGTGTAACTAGCTCATCTACGGGATCGGTTAAAAATAAAACTTCGTACCCGCGTTCTTTAAGCATTTCTAAATGTGGCGAATGTTCCAAATGCGCACGTGATTCACCATTTAGGTAATAAATTTCTTCTTGCTCTGGTTTCATGCGAGAAATATAATCTTTTAATGTAGTAAAACGTGGAGATTCGCCTTTTACCACATTAAAGTGTGTAGACTGAAACATTAATAAATCTGTGATTTTATCTTTGTTGTCTTCGTCTGCACCCAAACCTTCTTTAAGCACAGGCCCAAATTCTTTGTAGAATTTTTGATACATCTCTGTGTCGTTTATTTGAATTTGAGATAAAGTTTCTAGTGTTTTTTTAGCTAATCGTTTTTTAATTTGTGCAATGTAGCGATTATGCTGCAAGATTTCACGCGACACATTCAAAGGCAAATCATAGGCATCCACAACCCCTTTTACAAAGCGCAAATAAACAGGCAGCAAATCTTCGCAGTTATCAAGAATTAAAATCTTTTTTACATACAACATAAGCCCACGTTTGCCGTCACGGAAATATAAATCCATGGGCGCGGTTTGCGGAATGTAGAGCAAAGATTGATATTCCAGCGTGCCTTCTGCTTTAAATACAATCGTTTTAAGTGGTTCTTGCCAATCGTGTGTTAAATGGCGATAATATTCGTTATATTCTTCGTCTTTAACGTCTGATTGAGCACGTGCCCACAAAGGTTTCATTGAATTTTGAACCTCTGCTTTATCACTTTCTAATGTGCGTAAAATGATTGGATAAGTTACAAAATCAGAATATTTTTTAATCACGCGAGACAAAACTTCTTGTGTCGCAAAATCATGCAATCCATCTTCTGGATCGGGTGTTTTAAGTTGCAATGTAATAATTGTACCGTGCCCGTCTTTTTCTGCATCTGCCAAAGTATAAGAACCAAGTCCTTGTGATTGCCATAAACAAGCTTGGTTTTGGCCTGCTTTTTTGGTTAATACGGTAACACTGTCTGCCACCATGAATGCCGCATAAAAACCAACACCAAAACGACCAATCAAATCTACGTTGGCTTGGCCACCATCTTGTTTGATTTTTTCAAAAAAAGCACGGGTTCCTGATTTGGCAATGGTGCCCAAATTTTGAACTACTTCTTCGCGGTTCATGCCAATGCCGTTATCTATAATTTTTAATACACGGGTATTCTTATCAGCTTCTATTTTAATTTCAAAAACTTCTTCTTTGTCTAGTAGCGATTTATCGGTAAGCGCTAAAAATTTAAGCTTGTCAATCGCATCCGACGCATTAGAAATCAGTTCTCTTAAGAAGATTTCTTTGTTGGAATAAACGGAGTGAATCATCAACTCCAATAACTGTTTGGCTTCTGCTTGAAATTGAAATGTATCTGTTGTCATAACGCGCCCTAATATAAGGCGAACAGCCAAGAAGGCAAGGGTATTTTAATAGACTTCTTTATAAATCTAGCGCACATCCCAATGGCGATGTCAGCGTGTCTAAATCATAAATGCAATAGATTTAAACGCTTAAGCGCTTCTTTATCTTTATTAAAATGCGATCCTTGTGAATTCGACTGAGTGTGATTAGTAAGGCCTTCTAAACAGGCTTGACTACAACAACCCTGCATGGTGTGAGCACATGATTCGCATTGAATAAACAATAAATGGCAAGGATCATAACGGCAATTGGTGTGCGTGTCTGACGGTTTTTGGCATTGATGACAATGGGCAATTACATCATCTGAAATACGTTCTGCCATGCGGCCATCAAATACAAAATTTTTCCCCTTAAAATAATTAGGTAGCCCGTTGTTTTGTGCTTGTCTGGTATAGTGAATAATACCGCCTTCTAAATGATAAACCTGTTTAAATCCGTGATGAATTAAGTATGCACTGGCTTTTTCACAGCGAATTCCACCTGTGCAATACATGACAATTGGTTTATCCTGGTGGCCTTGTAACATGTCTTTTGCCATAGGTAATTGTTCTTTAAATGTATTGGCTGGAATTTCGATAGCACCTTTAAAGTGACCTACTTCATATTCGTAGTGATTACGCATGTCTACAAGTATGGCTTTGCCTTGTTCGATGATTTGATTCATTTGTATGGCTTGTAAATAAGGTGCGCTTTTATTTACGCTAAATCCAGGATCTGTAATGCCGTCTGCCACGATTTGTGGGCGCACTTTGATTTTAAGCACCCAAAAGGAAGTAAGTGGTTCTTCGATTGCCATATTAAGTCGCAAATCTTTTAATGTGGGAATATTATTAAGTAGTATTTTAAATTTATCAAGTTGTGATACAGGAACGCTGATTTGTGCATTAATGCCTTCTTCTGCTAAATAAACACGGCCTAAAACACCCAATTCTTTAAATGCTAAATATAAATAATCCCTAAATTCATGTACTTGTGGAATAGAGATATAACGATAAAAAGAAATGGTTTGCCTTTGGGTTTTATCTTTCGATATTTGGGCTTTTAATTCTTGCTGGTTAATGCGGTTATGAAGTGCCGATTTTTTAACAGACTTTGGATGATTAGGTGAATTATCATTAAAAAACACGTTCATTGTATCAACTCCTTGACGTATTAGTCATAAAATCTAAAGACCATATCACATGTCACAGGGTGCGGAGTATAACTTAAAAACAATTCATATAAAAGGCTCCAAAAGCGAAACGATACGAGCTTTGTTAATGGCTGGCATTGCCACAGGTACAAGTTTTATTAAAAATCCTGGACGCGGTTTAGATGTTCAAGCCACATGCATGTTACTTAAACAGCTGGGTGTATGCATTGATCAAACATCTGAAATTTGGCGCATCCAAAGCCCTGGTATCCATCAATGGTTGTTATGCACGCATTTGCATTGTGGCGAATCCGCCTTGTTATTAAGGTGCATGGCCGTTTATGCTCGCCTGAAAGCCCATCCATGCACACTTTTAGGACACGGCACACTCAATACACGCGCATTAGCTGATGTTCGTGCGTGGTGCGAAAAAGACAGAGACTATTTGCCATTTAGATTGCAACCACAACCGTTTGATTGCGGACATACGCTGTTTTTTAAATCCCCACCTAGTTCTCAACTTATATCTGGGCTTATGATGTTTTTGCCCGCACTCATAAATACAAAAACGCCTAATATTCAGATAAAGGATTTAATTAGCACACCTTATGTATTGATGACACAACATTGGCTCAAACATTTTGGTGTGTGTTGGGATGTAAAACAATCAACATCCAATACGTATTTGCGTTGTACTCAAACGCAATACCAAGCAACGCAAGTGTGCGTAGATGGCGATTGGTCTAGTGCCGCCTTTTTATGCGTGCTTGGCGCCGTTAAATACCCCGTTAAACTTAAGGGCTTAAATACAAATAGCCAACAAGCGGATCAAGTGATTTTAAAGATCTTAAAACAATCGGGCGCAAATGTAGTGATTTATAAAGATGAGATTATTTTTACGCCTGGATCATTGAATTCTTTTGATTGTGATATTCGTGATTGCCCAGATCTATTGCCTGCATTAATGGTGCTTGCTTTGTTTTCACAAGGAGTTTCTTGCATACACGGTATTTTAAGAACACAACATAAAGAATCTAACCGCGCACAGGTATTTACAAATTGTCTCATGTTGCACGGTGCATTTATTCATATTCAACAAGATCAAGATACGATGCAAATTAAAGGCGGTAGTTTGCGTATGCAGGATTCTGTTTGTTTTGATACTGCACATGATCATCGTATTGCCATGGCACAAGTGATAACAGCCATTATTGCAAATGTGCGTTGGCAACTCAATGACCGTGATTGTATTGAAAAATCTTACGTAGGATTTTTTGATGATATCGATTTAATTACGAATCAAACAACAAAAAATTAAATCACGTTGCACTGAATTATTGCGCATTAGCGCATTCCATTGACTTATCTTAGGGATTTGCACGAGTTTTCAAAATTCGTTCATACATTATATCAAAATACAACTCGCCACCTCTCTTGGTATCGCTAAAATCCTTTAGGTAAGTGATATAAGACGTCCCAGGTGGTTGAGCTAAAATATCTAAAAGACTAAAACTCAAGACATCAGATACAATGTCGGCAGTCAGTGAATCATCATCCAAAATCTGTATTCCAAAATTACCTTTCATTAAAAAATAATCGGCATTTTTATCTAAATTAAAACTCATATATTGACCCGGGCCTGTTCCTGTTGGTCTTCGGTCTGAAATACCGTTAGATGCACTGTTAAAAAAGTAATACGATCCAATTTTTTTGTTAAATCTAACAAACAGATCAGGCTCACTAAATGAATCATAATCTCGACCATTAACGTCTTTATCTGGGATTCGGTAAAGATTTACTTGTGTTAGTCTTATTTCGTTTTTATAAACAAGTGGTTGTAATTGTTGCTGAAGAACCTGTTGCTCGCCATCTAAATAGTGAATAGTCACCGTCAGCGTTACGGGATCTGAATAATCAAACAATGCATAATCGTCGGTAGCAGATCTAAGGCCTTCATCAGAATTATCAAGATTTAAATACTCATGTGTATTACTAAATCCCAGACCGTAATCAAATTTTACAGAGTTCACTCGTGTGCCTGGTTGTATGAAATACACTACAGTGTTAAAGTAGTTTAGGCGTAAGGGGTCTATTTTATAACCAAGCGTTGCATTTTTAGGAATATATTGAATCGTAACGGTGTCCGTGGAGGTGTTTGTTTTATCACCTACCCCCTTACTTAATAAGCGCACTGTGTATGTTCCACTTTTTTCGTAAATATGCGTAGGTTGCGCGTCTGTAGATTTTTGACCATCTCCAAAATCCCATTCATAACTAGAGGCATTTGTTGAAAAATTTAAAAATTCAACTTTAGATGGATCTTCTGGCCGAATATTTTTTAAAAAACTGGAAATAACGGTCAAAACAATGGGGTTTATTTTGTTCGTCATAGACGTTTTTTTATTGTACTGATTAAAGGCAGTCAAAGTAACGATGACGTCCTGAGAAACAGAATAAACATGAGAAACATGAGTAACGCTGGCATCTGTTTCTTGAGTACTTCCATCTCCAAAATCCCATATCATTTTTGTAACATCCGGTGTATTTAAGGTAACAGAAAAATTAAAAAGCGCAGGATTGGTGGAATCTTGCTCGTTTTTTAATTCAATTTTTGGCACAGGCAATTCTTGGATGCGCACAGTCTTTGTTATTGTGCTTGTTTTTCCTTCTTTGTCTGCGACTGTGAGCAATACTTTGTATTCGCCTTCTGTAGAATAACGATACGTTGGGTCTTTCTCTATGGATGTATCCTGGTCGCCATTTTCTCCAAAATCCCAATGCCAACTGGTCGCATTATTGGAGGCATCTTTAAATTCAACCGCAAGTAAATTTTTTGTGTCTATATAAAAACTGAAGTCGGCTTGGGGCTCTGCTTGTTGTGTTTTATCTGTATTGGATGTGGGTGTTTTTTGTTGAGTTTCGTCCTGTGTTTGTGTGGCTGTATTAGGTGGTGCTTGTTTAGGGCCACAAGCAAAAAAAAACACAACATAAAAACGGAATAGACGCCTTAAAGTACTTCATTTTATTCTCTCCAAACTAATTTTTTCCATTATTGTTGGCAAGTTATCGACAATCGTTACTCGTTGTTTCTTTTTTGCAGACAGATTTGATTGATTATAGAATAAACGCCCGTGGTTATAGATAGTAAAAAGGCGATTTTTTATATAAAAATTATTACTATGTGCTGAGTATTAGGTTTTATTAGTTGTTTTTTTATTTTCTTGTATAAAATGCTACATAAACTGCATTTTGTATGCATGCGACGGTTTAAAAATAAATCTATTAATTTAAAAGTGCAGCAGGTACATTTTCTGAAAGTTCTTGCATGCGTATAAACATGCGTTGTTGGGTGGATTCATCGTTTTTTTGTTGAGATAATTGATAAGCTTCTTTAGTGGCATCCAGATATACACGTGCGGCGTAAGCTTCGTTTTTGATTCTTGCTACATAAGTAATTACATAATCGACTACGCGTGGTTCAAATCCACGACCTAATAAAGTGGTTGCTAATAAACTAATTGCAATACTTTGTTCATGTTCGTATAAAAACACAATCAAATTAGGTGCGTTTTTGCTATTTAATAATGCCGTGATATTGCTTGTATGTTGCATGTTTAGATGCGTGTCTTTTGAGTGGCATAATTTATTAAGTAAAAAAAACCCAACATGTGTTTGCAGGTTAATGGCGGAAAGACCACTTAATTGACCAATTTCTTTAAGCATCGATGCTTGCTTGCTTATGGGGGTGTGATCAAAAAGTTTAAACACACGATCCATCAAGCTGTCATAAATCGAATTTTGTACTTGTTGGTGCGCTTTTAGATGGGTTATTTCTACAAGAATTTGCGCTAAGTAATGGCCACCAAATTGACGATCTACTTCTTCGAACGCCACATCTTGGTCTTGTTCGTATTTAAAAATCCAATCTTCTGCCGTTTTAAATTGATGTGCATGGCAGTTTTTGCAAGTCGCGGTAATTGCATCGATATGTTTAAGTTCATTTTTTTCTGTGTTTTTTATTTTAGACAAATAACTGCCTTTGATAATAAAAGGTGTTTGATTAGCTATGTTATTTATTGCTTTTGATTGTTTTTTTGCGGTTTCTTTTTTCATGATGTTTTTGGTTTTTATTCATATGTTCCGTTATGTTGTCAAATTTTAACCTAAAAAAATTATAATTATAATATTTATTTAAATATAAAAATTATAATTCAAGAAAAAGAATTTTTTTAAGGTTTAATTTTTTGAATTAGAAAAAGCCCGTGCTATTTTATCAACAAGGAGAACAGCACATGTCTTACGGCGAAACAATTGTGAATAAGATTGCAAACATGCAAAACAAAGAAGAATACAGAGAACTTCATTGGGAAGGATCTTTTGCGGATTATTTAGAAATTGTACGCCGGCAACCCGGAGTGATACGCAGTGCGTTTCAACGCGTATACGATATGATTATTTCTTACGGCAAAGAAGAATATGTAGATAACAAAAAAACGTTGGTGCGGTATCATTTTTTTCAAGACAGTAAATACGGAGGCAGAGATGCTGTATTTGGTCTTGATATTCCACTGATGAAATTAGTGAACGTATTTAAAAGTGCGGCCATGGGTTATGGTACCGAAAAACGTGTTATTTTATTACATGGACCTGTGGGATCTTCTAAATCCACAATTGCACGTTTACTTAAAAAAGGCTTAGAAGATTACGCTAAAACACAAGAAGGTGCGCTTTATACTTATTTTTGGCATTTGCCAGGTGCTTTGTCTCATGTGTCTGGTGGGCAAGAAATCATGCGTTGTCCCATGAACGAAGATCCTTTAAAATTAGTGCCACAAGAGTGGCGTGCACAGATGTTTGAAGAACTTGGACTTAATAAAAATTTTCCATATCCTGTTCAATTAAGTGGAGATTTAAATCCTGCTTGTCGGTTTATTTTTAAAGAATTATTGGCGCATTATAAAGGTGATTGGAGCAAAGTCATCGGGCATGTACGTGTGAAACGTTTAGTGTTGTCTGAAAAAGATCGTGTGGGTATTGGCACATTTCAACCAAAAGACGAAAAAAACCAAGATTCAACAGAATTGACCGGTGATATTAATTATAGAAAAATTGCCGAATTTGGTTCTGATTCTGATCCAAGAGCATTTAATTTTGACGGCGAATTTAATGTGTCTAATCGTGGCATTATTGAATTTATAGAAGTTTTAAAACTAGATGTCGCTTTTTTGTATGATTTGTTAACGGCGTCTCAAGAACACAAAATAAAACCCAAAAAATTTGCACAAACAGATATCGATGAAGTGATTATTGGCCACACCAACGAAGCAGAATATAAAAAATTAATTAATAACGAATTTATGGAAGCGTTACGTGATCGTACGGTTAAGATAGATATTCCTTACATCACTAAACTTTCCGAAGAAATGCGTATTTATGCCAAGGATTTTAATAGCCGAAAAATCACAGGCAAACACATTGCGCCCCATACTCTAGAAATGGCTGCAATGTGGGCGATTTTAACCAGATTAGAAGATCCTAAAAAACATAATTTAACTTTAATGCAAAAGCTTAAATTGTATAACGGAAAAACACTACCAGGGTATACAGAAGACAACATTAAAGAACTAAGAAAAGAAGCCGTAAGAGAAGGCTTAGAAGGTATTTCTGCACGTTATATCCAAGATAAAATTTCAAATGCATTGGTATCTGATAAAGCGCAAACAAGCATTAACCCATTTTTGGTGCTTAACGAACTAGAAGCAGGTCTTAAAAGTAATTCTTTAATTACCAAAGAAGACGAAAAGAAACGCTATCGTGATTTAATTGGGATGGTTAAACAAGAATACGAAGATGTTGTTAAAAACGAAGTGCAACGTGCCATTAGTGCGGATGAAGAAGCAGTTTCTAAGTTATGCGCCAACTACATTGATAATATTAAGGCGTATACCCAGAAAGAAAAAGTAAAAAATAAATACACTGGCCAAGACGAAGAACCAGACGAACGTTTAATGCGTTCTATCGAAGAAAAAATAGATATTCCAGAAAGTAGAAAAGACGATTTTAGACGCGAAATTATGAACTATATTGGCGCCTTGGCCGTAGAAGGTAAAAAGTTTGATTTTAGAACCAATGAACGTTTACACAAAGCGCTTGAACTTAAGTTATTCGAAGATCAAAAAGATTCGATCAAATTGTCTTCTCTGGTCTCAAACGTCATAGACAAAGAAACCCAAGAAAAAATAGATATTGTTAAAGAGCGTATGATTCGTAATTATGGATACAACGAAGAATCAGCAACCGATGTGCTTAATTTTGTAGCTTCTATCTTTGCCCGTGGCGACGTTAAAGATTAGTTGATTTATGATGCGCTTAAACATACTAAATAAAAAGCTACGTATGCTTTTTTATTTATTTGACAATCATTTTTATGATACAAGAGGCAATGCAGTTTTTAAAAATTACTAAATATTTTATTTTTTTTTTAGTGTTTCACAATAAAGTTTTAGCCGAAGAAGGTATGTGGCTGCTAGATGAGCCTGTGCCAAAAGCGCTTAGTAGTACCTACAAATTTGACAAAACACCTGATTGGGCAGAAGAAGTTCGTTTATCCTCTCTGCATTTAGATAATAGATGTTCCGCAAGTTTTGTGTCACCACAAGGTCTTGTTCTTACTAATTACCATTGTGTGATGAATTGTATCTCGGCGCTTCTCTCACAAGATACAAAAAATATGTGGTCTGATGGGTTTTATGCAGCAAATGCCCAGGCAGAAAAAGTTTGTCCTGGAATGATGCTTGAACAGCTTTTATCTACCACAGATGTGACATCTTCTATTAGAAAAGCAACTCAAAATATTTCTCAAGATTCGCAAGAATATCAAAAAGCAATAAAGATAGAGTATGAAAAACTAAAAAACTCTTGCAAAACTTCTCCACTTACGCATTGTGAGGTGATTGATTTATATGGAGGAGCTGTTTATCATTTGTACAAATATCAGCAATATCAAGATGTTCGACTGGTATTTGCGCCTGAGTATGAGATTGCTTTGTTTGGTGAAGAACTTGATAATTTTGAATTTCCAAGGCACAACCTGGATGTTGCTTTTTTACGCGTTTACCAAAATAACCAACCATTATTATCTTCTCATTATTTTAAATGGTCTGCTCATGGACCAAAAAATGATGAACTTTTGTTTACCAGTGGGTATCCATCGATTTCGGAACGTTTTTTAACCTATGATTATTTGTTGTTTTTTGAAAAATTTTTATATCCGCTTAAAAACCAAATTTTGTCTGAAAGAAAGGTTTTATTATCTCATTTAAGAGATCAGCATCAGTCTGCTAAAGGGTTTAATTTATTAAATATAGATAATCGGTTAAAGCCTATTAAAGCTTTTCAATCCATATTGTCCGAAGAACATTTTCTGGAAGAAAAACTAAAACAACAACAACGATTTATTGAACAAGTAAAAAAATCGTCTTCTTTGATAAATAAAGATAAAGACGCTATTGTTCAATCTTTCGAACAAATTAAAAATGCAATACGTGAATACGAATCATATTATGTTTTACATCAAATTTTAAATTACAATCGAATTCTGGATAGCAAGTTACTTAATATCTCTACAAGTCTTGTGCGATATGCCGAAGAAATGAAAAAAACAAAGGAGCAACGTTCGGAAGTTTTGATAAAACATTTGCGACAATCAATTTTAACTAATTATACAATTGATAAAGATCTAGAAATTTCAAAACTGTCTTTGTTGTTTTATCAACTGCGAGAATATCTGGGTAATCAACATTTGTTTGTAAATAAATTATTGGGTTACAAATCGCCATCCGAATTTGCTCAACTTATGGTTAACAATGTAACATTGATTGATTTACAGGTGAGAAATAAGTTACTTGAAAGCAAACCAGAAGATATCTTATCATCCGGAGACTTGTTTATTAAAATTGCTCTGGAAATCAATCAAACACTTGAATTATTAAACAATAAATATGAACGCGAGTTTTTATTGGTTGTGAATCGAAATCAGGCATTTATTGAGCAAGCTTATTTAAAACTGAATGTGGAAGAACGTTATCCTAATGCAAAAATGTCTTTACGTTATTCTTATGGAACATTAAAAGGTTATCAGGATCGATTTCAGAGTGTATCTCCGCATACATTTTTGGGTGAAGTTTTTTTGCGTGCAGAAAAAAGCGGTTCATTTAATTTGCCACCATCTTGGCTTGAAAAAAAACTTAAAATCAACCCTGAAACACCTTTTAATTTTTTATCCACTCTTGATTCGGTTGGTGGATCTTCTGGCTCAGCAGTTATCAATAAAAACAAAGAAATTGTAGGTTTACTTTTTGATGGTAATAAGTACGGTGCAGCCGCTGAGCATTATTTCGACCCTCAATTATCTCGTTCAATTTCTTTAAATGCTGTCGCAATTGTGGAAGTATTAAAAAATATTTATCAGACACAAAGAATTTTAGATGAGATACAAAGTAAGGCCTCGGTTTTAGATAGTAGTCGTCAGGATTAATAACTGCTAATTCACTCAGCCTTCTTCAGCTGCGCTTGAATAGTGGTGGCCGTCAACCCAAAAAAATAAAAAAATAGAGATGGTTAATTTTTTGAGACCAGATCACTAATTAATTTTTCAAGTACTTCAATGCGTTTTTGTTGCTGTTCAATTTGTTTTTGTTGCTCTTGCACTGCTTTAATCAGTGGCACAGTAAACTCTGCATATCGCAATCCATAGATGTCATTTGCATTTTGGGGCTTATCGACACCATTGAAATGAAACCCTAAATCCTGCGCCGCTTGTTCGACTTCCTGGGCAATTAATCCGGTTTCTAATTCGGCTTCTTTCAACGATTCTTCAGCTCTCAAGCGCTTGTTTTCAGGTGTTTTCAAAAAACGTGCAATGGCATCCATGTTTAAATGATAAGTCACTGGGCGAAGTTTGGTGATAAATGCCAAACCGGGCACATTGGCAGAGATGTCTTTTTTTACACGAAAATCAGACACCCTGGTCCAATCAGCATAGCCACCAATGCTTTTAATTGTAGAATCGCCAATACGAACTTGTGAGTTTGCCGTGTTTACTGCAAATGCACCCAAAGCGGTTGAAAGATTATAGTCCGTAACGTTATTGCCCGAATTGTATCCAACAGCAAGGTTATATCGTCCCAAAAGATTATTGGTCAGCGAATTTGCTCCAATCGCTACGTTGTAAGAGCCTTCCGTGTTGCCAAACATGGATTGAGTCCCAATGGCGACATTGCTATCACCAAATACGTTGAAATTAAGCACTTTGATTCCAAGGGCAATATTGTACGCCCCGGTTCTATTTGCATAGAGTGCCTCAGGGCCAATAGTAAGATTGCTTGCGATACCGCCAGGCCCACGGCCTATTGGAATATCATTAACAAGAATATCCCCCGCTACTTCAAGTTTGGCCCGTGGTGTGGCAGTGCCAATACCTAGCTTTTTTGTAGGCACCACATTCCAGATATTATCTACATTTTGTGACCACTGGGCCTGTGCTTGATTGGGCATCAACGCCATCATCCCCAGCATAATGAACAGAAACGCTTTTAAACAACTTGTCTTCATAAAACTCATACCTCTTGTAAATTTAAATATGATTCCCCAAACATCAGGTGAATCATTTTGAGTCGAATTTATAATTATCATTGTAGTTTGTAAACTACAATGATAATTATAAATTCGTAAAAAGTGACGGCGAAGTTGTCTACTTGCATGACAGTTTAGGCGTTGTGATTATTCATAGCCATTGTAATCTGCTGAACAGCTTGTTCGTAATTTTGAAGGTCACTTGGCTATTGTCAACGAGGTACTCAAGTGTCATTATCAATTGGTCTTGGATGCAAAGCTTATTCTTACGCCCCCCTTTTTCGTTTTTTCTCTTGGTTTGCTTCCTTTTCTATCTCTTCTTGATGGCATTTGCCTAGTTTCGAAAGAGGTCTATTCTAAAAACGCTCATTGGATTTTCATTGAAGCGCTATTTACAGTTTGGGGGGCTGCCTGCCGTCGCGCTTAGTGAGGACCCGATTGAGGAATTGGATAATTACATTCAAACTTATATCGAAGCTGAACTGAAGGCTGAAGGCATTATTAGAAAGATCCCGGCATTTTCGCGGTTTCTTAAAAACGGCGAGTCTATCCAACGGTGAATGAGTGAAAGGTGCACCCTCTTTGTAACAGGTTGATAATTTGACTCGTAATCAACGGGACAAAACGCAGGTCATCTAAAAGAAACGATGCATGTGCAAAGCGCATCAGGCAATACGCGTATGTGTGTTTCAGTAATTGATAGATATGCGTTAGTGGGCGAGTTAAAACCAGAAATAACCGCCATGGGATTAGCCTATGTAAAGACTCAGACGGGCAACCTCTAACGCCATTACAGTACGCCATAAGTACTCACACATAACAATAAAATCATCGACAAGTTTATGTAGTTATTGGTTTACTTTTTGTGTTTCTTTGGTGTGTTTATCTTGATGATTTGAAATGGCTGGTAATAGTTCATTTAGGTGTTGTTTAATAAATTCAAATTGTGCATCTGCCCATATTTTGTTGCCTTCTGTGTTTAGGTGAGTCACATCTTTTTTAAAATAATAAACATCGGGATCTGTATTGTCTACAAATGGTTTAAGCGCTTGATAGCTATTTAAAAAATAGGCGTGTTTGTGTGTGCGAAGCGTGTGTTCTAATACCGTGTGTGGTTTATCTGACCATTCGTGTGTGTATTGAGGATAATGGGGAACACCTGTAACCATGGCTGGAATTCCACGAGATTCGAGTAAATCAAGTGTTTGGGTTAATAAAGACATCGAAAAATCAACATTGTGTAAAATAGATTCGTTCCATTCGTGTGCAAGCCAATTAGCAGACACATCGCCTGCGGGGCGACGTATTCCTTGTTGATACTGTTTGCTTTTATGGTGTTCTTTGGCCACGTCTTGAATCACACTTACGGCGTAAGAATGTTGGCGCAAAAACCGTGCTGCACGTTTAAGATAAGATTCTCGCTCAAATCCGTAAGGGGTTAAGATTATATGTTCACTGCTGTCCATTGGTAGTGCTGCATAAGGGTGGCCGTTTTCGTCAAATAATGCGGTTTGTCTGTAGGCATAATCATTGGCGACATCGGTCATATCAAAATTAATAACCACCAAATCGGGTGCGTAATCTTGAATTACATATTTGACCATTAAGTAATAAATCATAGTGGAATAACTAGAGGTGCCTGTGTTGATGACTTCTACAGAATAGCCCTTTGGTGCTAACATGGCTTCTAGTTTTTGTTCTACAATCTTGGCTGCCTTAAATTCTGGCATGGTTACGCCTTGTGTATTAGAATCTCCAATGTAAAAAATACGATAAGTACGAGGCGGTTTGTTTTTTTTAACTTCGTAGGCTTCTACAAAAGATTGTGCATTTGCATACATTAAAAATGCAGGTCCACGCTGATCGTCAACGCGGTAAAGATGCCGTTTCCAACGGTGATTTAAAATGGGATCAGAAATAAGATCCTGACTTGAAAAATCAAGATTAGGGCGTGTGGGTAAAATAATTCTAACAAGCAGTTCAACACTTATACAAAAAACAATTAATACAGCGCCCATTAAAAAAAGGGTTTGTGTTTTAGAGAGTGTAAGTGTGTGCGAATAAGGTGTTGTTGGTTTAAGCGATAAATTAGATTTATTTTTAAGTAACAACAATCCAATTATAATTAAAAATATATCAAACACATGAATACATACACGTAAAGAACGTGACGAAAATTCACCATCCGGACTTAATACCGCTTGTAATGTATAAACATTCAAACATAATGCAGCAACGACCCACAAAAACCCTTGATATTGGCGCATGAGCGTCAAAGTATCCAAGGATTTTGATGAAGGCAAAATTATTTCTTATCGCGCGCCCGTTGAATGTATTTTTCTGCAGAAAATCCAAGCGTTTGTAAGAATCCGTGGTGTTTTTTAATGGCGCTAGATGTGATGATAGAAGATAAATTGGGATCGATGCCATACAGATCGTCCATTAACTGGGTAAGATACAGGCCGTCCAACGCCGCTATTTTTTGTTTAAGCAAGAACATCTGTGTTTCTAAATCACGCTTATCTTGTTCGTAGCGCTTTTGCACACCATGAATCACCAAATCAGCATCTTTAGATGCGGTTGTGCCAGCTTGTTTATTACTGGGGTTTGGGGCTGCGTCTTTTCTAAATACTTCTTGTGCGGTGACCACAAATTCGGCGGTAGATTCACCAATCGATCTTAAATCTGGATTAAGTTGAAGTAATCGTCTGGCTACATCCATAGAAATGCTAGACGATGTTTGGTTTAATGTGGGTTTTTGCACAGATGGAGCAGGTGCAGTTGACGAACGTGTTTGAACCGGTTTTGCAACGGGCGCATGGCCTAATAATGCATCGAGATCTTTATGGTTCATAAATGTGTTAACTCCATTACCTGCATGCGCATTTTAATAAGCAACAATTGAGCACGATGAATAAGAGGCATAAGCGCGGTTTCTAAACTGTAATCTTGAACAAGCTTGGCTAATACTTTGCAAGATTCAAGATAACGCGCTTGTAAAAGCCATAATTCACCCAGATGTAGCAATAAATAGGGATTGTCTTGGCCCGCATTAAAAGCGTCTTCAAACACCCAAGTGGCTTGTTCTTTTTGGTTATTGCGCATGAGCAAAGTGCCAAGCAAGGTATATTGATCTAAAGCAAGCACACCGCCGCAATACAAGCCAAAATAATATTCGCAGGCTTGCCGTTCTAATCCATGTTTTAACAATAAAGCCATCATCGCGTAATGCCGCCCTGTTAATGCCATTATTTAATATTGGCAATAATGTTATCTGCAGAAGTTTCGAATTTTTTAAGTAAATTAGACAATGTATTAAATAATTTAGATCGACGTTCATTAATCATTTGCAAGCGCATTTGTTGTTGTTCATTTAAATCAGCCATGGAATCAGACTGATTTTTAGCATTGTTAATTTCGTCTTCTAATCCACCTAACGACATTCTAACAGTGACCGGCGGTGGATTTTTTATGGTTTCTTCGTAAGCATCGCGTGCTTGTTTTTGTTTTAAATACTGATCCACTTTTTGAGCTTCTAATTTAAAAGTAGATTGTTTTTGTTTAAGGTAACGCGTTTGTTTGTCTTCCATTAATTTTTGTTGTTTTTGAAAAAAAGCATCGGTGCAAATTTCTTTAAATCCAGACACCGTTGAATTTGCATTTTTTAATAGTTCGTCAAGCGCCAATACACGATCCGTAAGTGCTTTGATTTTATCGTCTGTGACAACAGAAGCAGGATCGATTTTTACGTCTTCTGGTTTTTTTATACTTGCAGGATCAGGGCTATCTTTTGTTTGTTGCAATAATGAATTTTGCGCACTTTGGTGGAGCGAGTCAGCTTCTTGTTTCATCCGAGACATCGCATCGGTAAGCGTATCAAAGTCGTCCGGAGAAATAATACAACTTTTTCCTGCGTATGGAGCTCCACAATCTTTGGGAATAGGGTTGATACGAATTTGGGCTAGATCCATCCATTTTTGATCAACCTCTACAAAATCAAATGATTTGTCGTAACGAGGATATGTATTACTTGAGTCCCAAAGGGCTTGGACTTGTTTTCCCGATGCCCATTCACTAATGACTTTAAGAACTTGAGAACTCAATACTTGTGTTAATTGCGGCTGATTTTTATTATTGGCTATGATCGTATTTATATTACCTTCAGGGACAGCATACAAACAAAGACTATCAGCAATATTGCTATAGCAAAAACTCAAGACATTACCTTGAAAATTTTTACATAATCCAGATCTCGCTTCTGCCATGAGGTATAAAATCCCGTTTTTAAGCGTATTTTTTAATGCTACGGGATTAATTTGGCCACAAAGTTTTTTAATTTGTTCTGCGTTTAAACCTGTTGTTAATTTTTTAAATACATCAGAATTTTGGATTTGTGTTGAAGTTTCGCATTTAAGTAAGGCTTCTAGGTCGTCTTTAGAAAGATCAGAAAAATTTAAAATGGCCTGATTGTATACCTGATTAGTTTTAGCATCTGCTACTTTTTTATCGTATTCTTTGGCGTCTATTTCTCCTTGCTTAATCTTGTCTTCTTGTTCTTTTTTAAGCTTTTTGGCTGCTTCTAGATCGGCGATTGCTTTATTTTTAGCGGCTTCTATTTCTTTTGTTTTAGCTTCGATTAAGGGTGCGGCGTCTTTTAAAAAAGCAAGCGCTTTATTTTGATTGTCTTTGCTTAACTGAATTTGTGTTTGATCGTAATTATTGGGATATTGGCCTTGTTTAAATTGCGCTAATTCGTTGGGATGTTCGGTCATCCAAACGGCAATTACATCGGCATTAATTTTGTTATCGTCGGTTAACCAACCACTTAAATAACCAAATTCTGCAAAACGAAAAGCAGATTCGCTACTCAAGCCTTTTTCTTTAAGTGCCAAAATAGCATCTGGCGTTACGTTTTTAAGATTAAAAGCAGGCAAAATTTCTCGCAGCCCGCGATCTTCTAAAAATTTAACAAACGCGCCTTCGGTCAAAGTTTTAAGGCCCTGTCCTGCGGCATAGGCATAAAATGATTCCTGCGTTTGTTCTTCTGTTAATCCGTAGCGTGTAGAAATATCGGCCACAAATTGTTCGTTGGGTGCTTGAATGCCGCTATTTTTCCATTGTTCTTTAATTTTGGCCAAACCCACTCTATCCAAGCGTTGAACGAGTGCAGGGTCGCCACCCAAACTCCCATCAAAATTGCGAATGGCTTCTGGTGTGGGTTGATACATTGGGCATTCAATACGATCGGGCAAAATGGTGGGAATGGGCGGAGGTGTATCGCCTGCGCCAACTTGGGTAATAAACATCTGTGTGCCCACGGGAAAGCGGCATTGGGCTCTAAATGCATCTAAGGTTTGTTCTGGTTCGAGTGTGCCTGCTGCTTTTCGTTTTTGATATTCGTTTAAAGACAATTCATTAAATTTAGTGCGGCATTTTTGTAAGTAACCTTGATAATCACGCAGGGCTTTTTTTTGTTTGGTACGTGCTTGCATGTCGCCCAGCATCATACGTAAATCATCTTCTTGGTCTTGGGTGGCTTCCATCATAACCAAAAATAAAGCATCTTCAATGCCCATGTGTTTGAGCATGCCGTCAATTTTGTCTCGCAAAGGCAATATGGGTGCGGGTTCTTGCGTTTGCTGTGCAGGTAATACCGGCGTGGCTGTATGAGAAGAAGACTCTGTAATGGCTGCTTTTTCTGTATGGTCTACATATCGAACTAAATCAGCCGCAATGTTTTCTGCGAGTGCTTGGCTAGAGGCGGGCACTTTTTTTAAAATTTGGCGTTTGAGTTCTTGGGCCACTTCTGTGTGCATATTTTGTGCATGAAACCATGCTTGCATGCGAGCTTGTTCTTGTTCGTTATTTTGGATTTGTTTGCTATTATCTTGCTTAGTTTCTAATTGACATAGCCCTTGAATTAATTCCTGGCCATAAGCTTGCGTATTGGCTTCTTTAATCATACGCGCATCTAGTACTGCTTGCGGCGCAATTTCTTTTTGATACAATGAAAGTTCATCAATACCAAGATTTTGAATATGAGTTAAAACTTGTTGTTTAGTTTGTTGTTGTTCGTCTTGCTTATCTGGCAACAATGCAAACGCATTGTCTTTGCCGCTACTCGTATCTTCCATTAATACCTGGGCTTTTAGATCATATTGAAATTGAGTGGGATCCATTTTAAGTGGCGAAAGTGGATCGATTGGTTTATTAATCTTTGGTGCTTTAATGCCACCTATCACCGGTGGACGTGCAACCCCGGCTTCTGACCCAGGTACTTTCTTTTTTATGGTGTGAGATTCCGTATTAGTGGTGGGTATTAAAGATGGTTTATCAGATTGAATGAATGACATCAGGCGCCCCCTTTAAAAAATGTATAACAAGTTGGATTAGGTTTACGCAATGTGGGTTTATTGGGGTTAACAAAAATAGCGAATGTCCTAAAATAGGACGTTTACAACCGTTTGCAAAGAAGTTTAATTTTATTTTGAAACCATCTGTGCGGCTAAGTTTTGAATATGTTCGTGTTGTTTTATAAATTGCAAACTACTTGGTAAATGGCTTTGAAATGTGCGTGCATGCACATTTAATGCGGCTGTTTTATTTAATATTTCTTGATAAAGTTGATAAGCTGCAGTCTTTTGATCTTGTCCGGTTTCTTCTGCAAAAATACGGGCCACTTTGTCTACACAACAACGACCCAGGCAAGGGCCTGTGGCCACCCGACACCTACGTATTAAATCAGTTACATTGTGCACCCATTCGCGTCTGCATACGTCTCGTACTTCGCAAGCTAAAGTAGGTTCGCAGGCGCAAACCACATCAAATCCATCTGGTGTGCTGCGTGCGGTGTTTAAAATTTGATACGCATGCGTACCGTGGCGCCTGATTAAACGTTTAGCAATCACACCATCAATATCTGGATAAGCTTGAGTGAGCGCATCTACGGTGACTAATTTATCGTGTCCTGGAAGTGGCAATTGATGTGTTTGGCAACGTGTTTGCGTTTGATTAAGATACATGCACACTTGATCAGATAATTCTTGCGCCATTATGCGGTAAGACGCCAGTTTACCTCCAATCATAGAAAATACGCCTTTATAACCTTCGTCGCTGTGTTCTAAAATCATGTGTTCACGACTTAATACATCTTCTGTTTTTCCCCATTCATAAATAGTGGGTCTAAGCCCTACCAAGGTGGAACAATAACGGTAATGACGAATGGCCGGAAACACACGTTCTACAGCAGACACCAAATATTCTATTTCGTCTGGGTGTGCGGTTAATTCATCAGGTGATGAAAAATAATCATCGTCGGTTGTGCCAATCCAACTTTCGTTCTGATGAGGTGCAATAAACATTTGGCGGCCATCGATAGCTTCTGTGATAATGGCATAATTAGAAATGCAGCGATCATAGACCACATGAACACCTTTGCCGGGTCTTGTGGGCGCATGAATGCCTAGTTGATGCGTATGTCTTAAGTTCCATGCGCCGGTGCAATTAATAACTGCACGTGCATGGATATAAAAAGGATTGTCTGTGTGGCGTTTTTTGAGTGTTAACACGGTGCCTGTAGACACAGATTCTAGTTGTGTGACTTCACAATAATTTTCTATTACAGCCCCTTTATTTTTTGCATCTTGCGCATTGTGCATGCATAACCTAAAAGGATCAATACCCCATTCGTCTGTGGTTAACGCCCCAATTAAATGATCTCGTCTTAGGCCAGGTTCTAGAATACAAGCTTCTTCCTGAGAAAGACGCGTGTGCGGCAGACCATTTTTATAGGGCTGAAAACGATCGTAGGTTTGAAAATAAACTTCGGATAAAAGCATGTATAAATGAGACCATTTTTTTTCATCGTAGATAGGTAATAAAAATGGTACACGAAAAATCATATTTTGCGCGATTTTTTGAATCCATCCAGAATCTACACAAGCCTGTTTGGTGACTTCTGGATCGCTTAATAGATAACGAATGCCACCATGAATCATGCCGCTGGAGTTACCTGTAGCGCCTTGGCCAAAATCATTTTTTTCTGCCAAATACACCGATAATCCACGCAGTGCTAAATCACGTGCAATGCCTAACCCGTTGATTCCGCCACCGATAATGGCTACGTCGTAGTGTTTCATTGCATAAGCGTTTTCAGAAGAAGAAGTTGATAAATCTGTTGTCATACGTTTATTTAGATACGTTGAGTGTAGAGTTGTTGTAAATCTTGTTGACATTGTTGATGTAGCGACCAAGCGTTGAGTGCCGCATATTTATTGATAGCAATTTGATACGCTTGTTGTGCTTCTTGTGCGGCCCCTAAGGCTGCTAAGTGTTCTGCATACCAACGTGTGAGTTGCGCCGATTGATAGGGCTTGTTTAAATCTTCGCACAGCGCCATCGCATCCAGCAAATGATCGTGGGCATCTTTGCTTCTGCCTTCATGTAAAGCAATAAGTGCGAGTTGTTCGTACAAAATAGCTTCGTATTCTAAAAGCCCTACTTGCTGCGCTAAAGACAACGCAAAAATACCAATATCGCGTGCCTGGAACATTGCGGATGGTGTATCGTTTAGATAATAATACTGGCATCGTGTGGTGGCCACACACACGCATCCATCGTAGTCATGTAGTGAAAAACACAGGTTTTGAAGATCTAACAAAGACCATTCAATAGCGCTAAGGATTTTGTTTTTTAATGCGTTTTTAAGATCGTTTAAAATGGTTTGATAAGCAGGATTTGCACATAAGTTGTGCATGTGCGTTTGCCAACACAATTCTTGTTCAATAGGTAAATCAAGTGCAATCATCATACATCACTGGCAGCCTGTTAATCCGGCTGCAATATAATCTGTAAAATCTTTAACGCTTGTTTCGTCGCGTGGAAGTTTATATTCGTAACCATTAATAAAAATAGCAGGTGTGCCTTGAATATTTAAATGTTCGCCTTCTGCTTTATCTTTAAGCACTTGTGCCCTGTATGTGTGTTGGTTGATAGCATCTGTAAATTTTTTCATATCTAATTTAAGTGTTTGCGCAAATTCATTCAAACGCGCCAAAGAAAGCATGTCTTGATTGGCAAATAAAAGTTCATGATAAGCAAAAAATTGGCCTTGCGCACCTGCGGCTTCTGCGGCTTCTGCCGCCAGTATCGAAGGCTCTTGGTTTTGCAAAGGAAAATGCTTAAAGGTGATTTGAATTTGATCCGCAAAAGTTTTTTCTAGTTGTTTAACAAAGGGGACTGTATCTTTGCAGTGATGGCATCTAAAATCTGCAAATTCAACCAGTTGAATAGGCGCATGAGCACCGCCTTTTTGAGTATAAAGAGGGGCTTTATCAAACACCGCAGGTTTTTGGCTAAGAGGCAAAGACAAGTGTTCTGTAAGTAAAGTCACAACCATTAATGGAATTTGTCCGCTTTTGGCTTGTTTGGCTGCGTAACGCGCTTGAATTTGTGCACGTACACACTCGGGTTTTTTTGTTAAACATCCGGCCAAGGTGAGTGGGCATTCGCACGGGCATAGAGCCTGATTAATTGCTTTTTGATACACGGCCATTTGATCTTCGTTAAGCGTGCTTATGTCTACAGATTTAGATTCTACGCGGGCATACGTTTCTTCGTGCGTGGGTTCTTTTGTTTTAAGGGCGTCTTTGTTGGCTTGTGTTTTGGTACAAGCGGTGAGCAGACAGCATGTGAGAATGCCCACACGTTTTAAATAAAATATAAAATCTCTCATCATGTGGGTTCATTTGAATGGATTTTTGAGTTTTGTCAAATCACTTCTGATTGCGCTATAAGGGTTTTATGATTTGGATAAAATATCGCACGCGTCTTGTTGTTTTATTGAGTGCATGGCTTGTTTTTGTATGGTTAGGAACGACTCAATGCCGTTCCAAAAAAGTAACCCCACTTCATTTTATTCCCTCTCAGGTTTCTTTTGTGGCGTGGTTGCCCAAGCCAAGTATGATGCTTGCGCGTTTTGCGGCTCTATTTATTCCATTTTTAAGTGATCCATTAGGGCAAGAATTGACTCAACTGTCGAACGCGTTAAAAAACAACACACAAATCGATATATTACGTGTGTCGCAGTGGCAAGATTTAGGGTTTTCTCTAGAAGATCCATGGGCAATTACCTTTTTAGATCACAAAGATCTTCATCCGCAAAAAACGTTAGCTATCTTGCTGCCTGTATTAGATGCACAAAAAGCCCAAAAAAACATGAAACAATGGCTCTGTCAGTGGTTGATGTTGGATCCTAAAGAATCGATTCAAACGCAAGAAAGTAAGCGGCTTGCAGGGCAAAGCGTGGATGTTTTTTCTCAAGTATCTTCTTATCGTGATTTAGTCACGCGTTATCCTGTTGCCGCCATGAGCATGTTGAGCGCACAAGTCATGCTTGTAACCCTGGGTGAAGAAGCACCTAGAGTGGTTGATTTGTGGCCACAAGATGTTTTGTTATTTGAAACTTCACACGACGGTTTTTCTAATTTTGCACGTTTATGGAAACGCGCAGAATCAGATGGCAGCGAAGCTTTGGCAGATATTCGGGTGTTTTTTAAAAACAACATTAAACACACGTCTTTGCATGAATCATCACCCAATGTATTACATGATTTACATGCAATTATTGAATTATTAAAAGATCAAGAAGAACTTAGAGTGGCATTGTCTTTAGCAAAACAGCGAATTTCTTTAGAAACACATTTATTGCACAGTAAAAAGATTACATATAAAGATTTAAATATCACAAATAATAAAATGTTCCCGCTAGATTTATCTGCGACAGCAGAAAACCCATTGTTTTTGGCACGTACAGAGATAAGCTTAAATCAGATAACACCATTGAGTTTTTATTTAAAACCGTTCTTGCCACAAGAACTATGGTTAAAATTAAACATGGGATTAAGCCAATGGTCCGAAATATTAACCGGGCGTACACAAACCAGTATTGAGTTGTCTACTGGACTGAACGAAGATTTAAAATCACTACATGGCCAGTCTTTGCGCTCTAAATTAGAAGCCCTACTTAATATGTTTAAAATTAAATCAGTCGCTCAGTTACGCAATACACAAGCTTTTGATATCGCTCTTAATAAGTTATATGATACACTTAAAAGCCAACATTTAAATGTGTTTTTGCAGCGCCGCACCAATCCTTTGAATATGCAAACCACACAAGAATTACGTACATTGGGTATAGGTATGCAAAATGCCGAAATAGGGTTATCAAGCGCTTTGTCTTATGCGTTTTATGGGGCAGGACCTGGTGCTTATCAAAAAATAACCGACTTAATGAATACATTCGAAGCGTCTGGTGTTAAGCAAAAATCAACCCCAATCACACGGACTTTAAACCCCATATTTAATCCTTTGTGCAAAGAAGAAATATCGGGAATGATATTGGATTTTAGGCCGTTTCATCAATCTTTTCGTTTAGTTGTGGATACGTTGTTTGACAACCACCAAGCGATGGCTCATAAAATAAGCGCAAAGTTATTGCCAAGCTTTGAACATTTAGAACATATGGGCATGACTTTTGAATTTCAAGGTCCCGTTTTTGATGCGCATCCTGTTTTAAAATTATGGCTGCAAATGAAGTAAGTTTTTTAATTTTTTAAATGGCGCTTGATTGTGTGGCCTTCTTTAATTCGCCTAGTGAAATTAAAGAACAAAAAAATGGATCGATAAAAACGAATGAGCGATTTTCGAACATCGTTAGATATTTCTTGCCGATCGACTATTTAAACTATAGAATAGGCCAGGTGTTTTGTCATACGGGTCTACCATGATACATCGTCATTTAAATAACACAACGACACTGACGCTTGCCTGCATTGATGACATCATTGCACGTGGAAAACGGCCAGATTGGATTGATCTTCACCAGGCTGCTTTGAGTGATCGAACTGTTCTTGATAAAATAATCCGTGTTTGTATGGCCCATGTTGCCGATCCTTACGCGCAACGTTATCACTTCTGGAAACATTATGTCGAAAAACAACAATCCCGATTGGGATGAGGTCTTATCTGCCGCTTCACGTCTGCAACGCATTCTTCCGGAAGCTATTTTGGTAGGCGGCACCGCATCTGCTATTCATGCCAAGCACCGTTTTTCGCATGATGCGGATCATGTGCTTGTCAATCTACGCACTTATTTTGATGATATTCTTGCGCTATTGGAATCTGTGGCTGGCTGGAAAACAGCTCGAATTCAGCGACCTATTCTTATTTTGGGCAGTTTAGATGGTATTGAAACGGGTGTTAGGCAACTCATAAGAAGCGAACCATTAGAGACAACGACCATTGAATTTCGTAATGAAACGATCACATTACCTACAGAAGCTGAAATTTTACGCATTAAAGGCATGCTTATTTTAAAGCGAAACGCGGCCAGGGATTATATTGATTTTGTCGCTTTAGCTCATCGCATGGGAGATGTTTGTATTGCCGAAGCATTGAAACCATTTGATCAACTTTACCCACAAACAAATGGTGAATCTGCTTTGCAACAATTACAGATCCAACTTGCAAATCCAATGCCTTTTGATCTCGACCCGGAAATGGATCTTAGTCAATATAAAGGCCTTGATTCTTATTGGCATGATTGGAAGACAGTTTTGGCAACCAGTATTCATGTTTCGATACTGATTCTTGAACGCGTGTGATTTTACAATGTCTAGTAAAATTAAACAGCCAAAAAGTCACTTATGCCAAGTATTGCTATCTTATGGCTGCAAACGAAGTAAGTTTTTTAATTTTTTAAATGGAGCTTGATTGTGTGGCCTTTGTTATTATGGGCGTGTGTAGATTTAAAACGTCAGTGGACACGTTTTTTAAGTGCACTCGTGTTACTTGTTTGCGCGGTCTTTTTTTTCTTGATCTTGCATGCATTAAGTGCGGGAATTAGACACGCTTTATTTAAACCAGAAGAACACGCCAAACAGAAATTTCTTATTGAAATTACACAACAGTCAATGTCTTTTGGTTTTTTAGAATTTAAAACACCAGGTTTATTAGGCGGTCGTAGTTTGGATGAATCAACCATTGCTCGTGTTCAAGCATTAGAACATGTTAAGCATGTATATGTAAAAAATACGCTACGTTTGCCTGTGTCTGCACAAGGTGGCGCACATTTATTAGGACAATCTTTAACGACAGATGTGGTGGTTGAGATTTTAGATGATGAATTGTTAGCAGAAGATCAAAAAAATTCTGAACCTATAGATAGAATAGATACTCAATCCGTTCTGCCTGTGTATTTAAATGAATACATGATGGATGTGTTTAATCAATCCATAGCCCCCGCGCTCCATGTGCCTTCTGTGAGTCGAGATTTACTCATAGGTATGAATTTTAAAATAACGATTGGACAGTCTTTTTTATTAGGAAAAAGTTCACTTTTAGCCCCTATTAACACGCGTGCACAAATTGCCGGATTTTCTCCGCAAGCCATGCATGTAGGAATTAGTTTACCGCGTTCCGCTTTTGTAAATTTAATACGTCAACAAAAAAGTCTTGATGGTAAAGCGATTGATTTAAAAGATATCATGACACCTGTTTCTTTATTGGTATGGATAGATTCAATCAAACACTTGGCTTCGTTAACTCAATCTTTAGAACAGTTGGGATTACACGTGAACCAAGGCCAAACGCAACTTAAAAAATTAGTGGTTGCTTTGGAATGGTTAGTTCGTTCAAGCGCGGTCTTATTTTTGATTTTTGTTGGACTTTTATTATCGCATATGATGGCCAATCAAATGTTAGAGAGAAATAAAGAATTTGCTATTCATCGTGCTGTTGGTGCAAGTCGTTTGCAGATACTGGGTTGGTTGTTGTGGCAAGCCGTTTTATTGGCGATATTAAGCCTTTTGATAGGCGCTTTTTTGTCTTATGGTTTTATCTTGTTGGGTAATCATGTCTTTGAATATTATGCACAAAGTTTAATATTTAGACCAATTCCTTTAATGATTTTTGAATGGTGGCCATTAGTTGTGATTGATGTATTAGTTTTTTTATGTGTTGTTATTTCTACTGTTTGGCCTGTTTGGTTTGGAACCAAACAATCACCTGCGGCTTGTTTTTCTACCATTTAATCTCATTAGGATCCATGTTACACAGGGCACAATCGAGGCTTTATTAACCATGACATTTTCTAAAAAAAAACCAACATTACAAGCGTTAGAATCATTATCGTGTGCGCACTACGACGATGCTTGGGTGTATGAATCTCGTTACCAGTCCCGTGATGTAGATATTCCTTTTTATGTAGATCTTGCCAAACAGGCCAAGGGACCTTGTTTAGAGCTAGGCGCTGGAACTGGGCGTATTTCTTTGCCGTTACTTCGTGCGGGTGTTTCACTTGCGATGATTGAACGTTCTATGCCGCTTAGAGAAAAGTTATGTCAAACTTTAATTCAACATGATTTTTTAAAACCTGGTCAAACAGCATCGCAGCAAGCTCGTGTGCTTGGGCAAGATTTTTTGGAATTTAACAGCGGCCCTGAATATGCACTGGTGATAGCGCCATTTCATTGTTTATCGCACGTGTTGAATACGCGGGATTTGGTGTCTTTGTTTAAACGTATTCGTCAATGGATTAAGCCGCAAGGATTATTTGCATTTGATATTCCTTATCCGGATTTAGAACAATTTTTACTAAATCCAAAAGAAAAATACCCCATAGAACAATTCTCTGGACCTGATGATACACATTATTTTTATTCAGAAGTGTTTAATTATTTGCCGTTTGAACAAATTCAGTATGTGTCTGGATATTATGATGTAATGGATAACGAACATGATAAACAAGGAGATCCTTTACACGAAAAAAGTTTTGTGTTGCCACTGGTTCAACGTCATTATTTCCCGCAAGAAATTAGATTTATTTTAGAATCTTGCGGGTATCATGTGCACTTGCATGCGGGGGGATTTGATAAAAAACCGCTATGTGCAGATGCGCGTTCTCAAGTTATTATTTGCCAAGCACAATAACGTTTTTTCTAAAGCTTTGAATTTGCGATTTGATGTACTTTTTGGCACATAGATTGAGCACTTTGTGGATGAATTGTAAAACTCAATGTGTGTGGCGTGATATATAGCGGTTGTTTCATATGGGGTTTAAGTTGATGCATGATTTGTAAATAAGTCGGATTGTGTCCAATGCCTTCTCCCACCAAACTTACAAGTGCCGCATCGTTTATAGTGGCTTGATGTTTTTGTACAATATGAAACAATAATTCTTGAGATGAAATTTTTTCTTTATCTAAAATAAAATGTACATTGTCTGTTGCATATAAAACATGTTCGGTCGCTATTTGGTGTGTTTTTAAATCTTCTAAAAATGCATTTAATTCTGCTAATTGAATATTTATTTCGGCAGCTTGAGAAAGTATGGCCACCCCATACGCATTTTTTGGGTGTTCTGCATGGGCTGTAATAACAGTGCCTGGATTGTCTGTGCTGCTACGTCCTGTTTGGCCTGAATAAATTTTAATGCCGTGTTGTTTAGCAAATAATACAGCGTCTGCGTTTAATACTTTAGCGCCTGCACGTGCAAAAGACTCCATTTCTTCATAAGTCATATGCGGTAAAATTATAGCTTCTTGAACAATTCTAGGATCTGCTGAATAAACACCTGGCACATCCGAATAAATTTCGCAGGCCTGTGCCGATAATGCCGCTGCTAAAGCAACTGCAGTCGTATCTGTGCCACCGCGCCCAAGCGTTGTGATTTCACGTTTTAGGCTCATGCCCTGATAACCCGCCACAATTACAATTTTATCAAGTAATAGGGCTTCTTCTATGCGGTGCGGGCGCACTTCTATAATTTTGGCATTAAAATGGTTGTCGGTGGTTATAATTCCACTTTGCGAACCTGTTAAAGAAATTACTTCTTCGCCCAAATCTGAAATTGCCATGGCCAACAGGGCCATGCTCATGCGTTCTCCGCAAGAAAGTAACATATCTAACTCTCGACGTGCAGGTTTTTTGCTTACTTGCTTGGCTAAAGAGAGTAAATCGTCGGTCGTGTTTCCCATGGCAGAGATGGCCACAACAAGTGCATAACCTTGCTTTTTTTTGTCTACCACTAAACGTGCGACATGTTTTATTTTATCTACATTGGCAACCGAACTTCCACCATATTTTTGTACAATGATTTGTGGTTTTTTCATACAACACTCACCCGAACGAAAAATTTTTACGTGTGCAACCATTCAAGCTCAATACCCAATTGTTGAGCAATCGAAAAAATACGATCTTCACGATAAAATTCTCCATACACAATACGTTTAATATCCGCATTAGCGATTAATTTAAAACAATTCCAACAAGGACTTGCTGTAACGTAAAGGCTTGCATGGCTAATTCCAACCCCATTTTTTGCGGCATGAATAATCGCATTGGCTTCTGCATGAACGGTGGCAATGCAGTGATTATTGTCCAAAATACAACCAACATCACTACAGTGAGGCAATCCTCTTATGCTTCCGTTGTAGCCTGTTGATAAAATATTGCGATCACGCACAATCACACAGCCTACAGATTTACGTGGGCAAGTGGCACGCGATGCAACGACTTGAGCGATGTTCATAAAATAATGATCCCAAGAATCTCTTATCATGTTGTCTTACTCTTTTTTGGATGAAAATGTTTTATCTAATCGTGGTGATTCATCTATTCGAAAATAAGGCGTTTCTTCTTTGTTTGGATATTCGCCCAATAAATAGGCACGTAGCACAGACACCACTACCGGCGCAGAAGCCATGCCTCCAAATCCACCATGTTCTGTAATTGCAACCACCGCAAGTTTGGGATTGTCCATGGGCGCATAGCCTACAAACCAAGCATTATCACGTACTTTGTAGTCTAGTACACGCTGATCTTTAACACGTTTTTTTAATCGTGCCACCTGTGCAGTACCCGTTTTTCCACACACTTTTAAATCTGTATGGCGTTGAGAATAAGCGGTGCCACCTATTTCGTTCACTACGCCGCAAAGCCCCAAACGAACGGCATCCATATCGTGTGTGTTAAAATGAATTTGACGCACCACTTCTGGTTTAAACTCTTGAACTAATTGATGGTTTACATCTTCAATACGTTTGACCAGTTGCGGTTTGTATAAAGTGCCACCATTAGCAATGGCAGCATAAGCCATCACTAACTGTAACGGTGTAAATGCGTTAGCGCCCTGACCTACGGCAGTATTAACTGCAAAACCTGGTTTGTAGCCACCTTCTTTTTTTTGCATCAGGTCATGAAATGCTTCGTCTGGAACAATGCCTGGAATTTCTTGATCAAGTGCAATACCTGTTCTTTGGCCAAATCCAAATTCACGTGCGGTACCTGCCAAAGATTCAATACCTAACTTGGCACCAATGGCGTAGTAATAAGTATCACAACTTACAACCAAGGATCTATGTAAAGAAATTAAACCATGACCAGATTCTTTAAAACAACGCCAGGTGTTGTTACCTAGTTTGTAATGTCCAGAACAAGAATAAGGAGAATCTTCTGTAATCACCTTTTTTTCAAGCGCGGTGAGCGCAGAAAATACTTTATACGTTGATCCTGGCGCATAGTGTTCTTGAATGCCCCGATTAATCCAGGGTTTAAGCGGATCTGCATCGAGTCTTTGCTTTTCTTTAAGCAACATGCGTCCACTCACTAAATTAGGGTCGTAAGAAGGTTTGGAGTAAAATCCAACAATAAATCCTGTATCTACTTCTACGGCAATGACAACCCCTGCGTCTCCTGAAAAATGTTGTGCAATGCTCCGTTGAATATCCAGATCTAAAGATAAAATTAAATGATTGCCAGGTGTGGATGGTTTTTGCCTATCTTCGCCTAAAAATTCTTCTGCTACGGCATCGTTTTGTCTTCTGCCTTTAGAATCAACTACAATGGCTTCAAACCCATCAATACCCCTTAAATAAGATTCAAAGGTTTTTTCAAGTCCACGACGCCCCACAAAATCACCAACCTGATACGCTGTATCTGCATTTTGTTTTTTTTGTTCTAGTTCATGAGGACCTATTTCATTAAGATAACCCACCACATGGCCTAAAAGATCGCCATACAGATACGTGCGTACACCAGAATCCACCACATGAAGTCCCTGCATGCGTCCAATCATGCGTTCTGATTCAATTAGTTCGAGTTGATCTTTATTTAAATCTCGTCTGATCAACACGGGTTGATAACGATCTGTTTTTTTTGCGTTTTGCAGTCTTAGCGCAAGTGTATTTTTTTCTTCTGGCGTAAGTTCTAAAAAACGTGCCAAAGCGTTTATTGTCTCGTCAAATTGAGTGATAAAATAAGGTGTGGCGTATAAATCAAGTGCAGGACGATTATCCACTAAAACGCGTTTTTGTGCATCGTAAAATACCCCTCTGTCAGCTAAAAGCCGCATGGGATGTACGTAATTTTGTTCGCTTTTAAAGGCGAGTTCTTCGCCCCTTTTTATTTGTAAATGATAAAGCTTAACAACCAACGATAAAAAGCCAACGGCCGCCATTAGCGCCATTATATAAAACGGCGTGCGAATATGTGATCTTGGTTTAGATAAAGGAAGTGTCACTTGGGTGATATGAAAAAATTTAATATTTTTAGCAACCTTTTTTATGAGAAATCGAACATATGAGCAGACTACATGATTCACTTCATGCAGTTGTGGTAACTCCTGGGTACGGAGGTAGTGGCATGGGGCCGCTACCTCCATTTTTTATAACCTAAAGATTTCGTAAGCTATTTTTTCTTCTCTGTAACTTGGGCCAGGATAAATATCTTTGTTGTGTTGTAAAAAATCAGATACCCACGTCTGTCCATTATAAACTTGAATGTGCCCATTATTAGATTTGCTCGATGCTTGAAATACAACGATATCTCCTTTTTGTGGGACATACCCGGTCGTTTTTTCTTGTTTATTAAATCCTAGTTTTAATAAACAAGGCGCATAGTCTTTAGCTGATCTGGGATGGCCAATATTATTGGAATGGATGGTTTTTTGTATGGCTTTTCTTACATAGGTTGCACAATGAGCGGTGCTTTTTTGTTCTGCTTGTTGATTAAGAATTAATATGAATTGATCAATTTGATCTTTGTTCATGGTTTTGGCTGTTTCATTAGTTTTAGCATTGTAACTCTGGAAAATGGGTGTTTTTAAAGGTTCTTTGGGTGTGTTTTTTTGATCTGCGCGAATGACTTTTTGAGATGCGTTAATAGACATTAAATCCAAACTCGAAATCATGTCGTCTGTTTGTAGTAAAATGCGTGCCGCATCTTTAGTTTGAATGTTGGTTTTGTCTCGTATTTTATCTTGTGTTTTGTTTTCGGACACTGGTGTTTTAGATCGAAATAAATTTTTAAGCGAATTCATTAATTGCAGCATAGTAGTTTCCCTCTGCTGCATAGTTTTGCATAAACAATGCCAACTTTTAGCGATTAATAGACCTCATTCGAAAGAGATCTAATGTAATTCTTTGTCTTGATTGAATAATTTCTTTTTTAGATCTTCTTTTTTAAATACGTGAATATCGGTGGTTTCTTCTTCTAGATCTTCGTTAAAACTTTGCACGTGTGATTTTTCTTGATTCGTAATCGTTTTTGATTTGAGGTTGGAAAAAAAGTATTGAATGGCATGTTTAATAAAACCACGAACAGCAATGAGCGTTCCAAATACGGTCGCCACAAAAAGTTGAAATAAATAACTCCCGGTTCCGGGATCAAAATAGGCATAAGCCTGTGCAGGCATTAAACAGATGACAGCCATAAGATAAATGTATAAAATACGATCAAATTTTTTGTGCGTCATTCTGTTTATTGTGCAAGTCCTTTTAATTGTTGTCAAAAGTTTTTTAAATGTTGTTTTTTATTCATGTGTGGATTTATTAATGTTTAGGATATATCGCTTTGATCTTGGACTTTTTTTAGTGATTTTTTTGTTGGTGTTAGGTTCTATTGCTTGTGGTCCTGATGGCGTTTATTGGCCCACAAAAGAAATATTGTACTCCATTCGTTTGCCTCAGGTATGTTTGGCTTTTTTAGTGGGCGCTGGATTAGCCCTATCTGGTGTGGTGTGTCAGGTTTTGCTGCACAATGCTTTGGCCGATGCTTATGTGCTTGGATTAAGTGGTGGAGCGGCTTTGGGTGGGACCGTTTTTTCTTTGCTAATGCCTTTTTTATCTTTGGATGTAAAAATTTTATTGACTGTTTTATCGGCTTGGGGTTCTCTTTTTTTTCTACTTGTTCGGCGTAGTTTTATAACGTCTTCTGTATTGTTATTATTTGGTATTGTTTTTAATACATTGTGTTCAGCTATCATTACGTTTTTAAAATTGATTGTGTCTTCGCAAGAAGCACAATCGCTGCTTTATTGGTTGGTTGGTTATATTCCTATATACGAGTATAAGTATATTTTTTGTTTGGCTGTGGCTGTGATTATGTCTGGCGTTTTATTTTGTTATGAATCTCCAAAGCTGGATGTACTTTCTTTGGGCGATGATGTGGCTTGGTCTTTGGGGGTTGATTCTTTTTTATTAAGGCGACGTTTGTATGTAGGATTAACGTTACTTGTGGGTGTGATTGTGGCCTTAGTTGGACTTGTTGGTTTTGTGGGGCTTATGGTTCCTCATGCGTTAAGATTAACGGCGAAACCACATACGCATCGCCGTTTTTTGTTGGAATCTGCTTTGCTTGGCGGTGGCTTGTTGGTTGTTTCTGATGCCCTATGTAGGTTATGTTTTATATGGGTTCATAGCGAAGTGCCTGTAGGTGTGATGATGACTTTTTTGGGTGCGCCCTATTTGCTGGTGATGTTATTGCGGTCTTCTGGTGGCGTGGCTGTTGCTCCTTGATGTTCATTGTTGGATCTTTTGTATTACCATAAATGAGTTTGAACTTTTAAGGATATCCGCATTAATGCTACGTTTATATTTAGTTATATATGGAATTATTCACGTTTTTATTTTGCTTTTTTCTGTTGGGTTTTCAGTTCTTATTCCGTTTAGTGACTATATTCATACAGAGACAGCGAATGTGTATCGCAAGTCCTATAAAACTGAATATTCAAAGTCAAAATTGGTTGAACAAACGACCCCAGATTTAGAAAACCAACCTCCTTTTGATGCCCTTAATCTGTCTTTAACCAACATACAAATACAGAGAATTTTAACAAGGTATTCTAAGTTAGATCGTGTCACCATTGAACAAATGGCCCGCGTGATTGATGAAGAATCTTTTGCCTTAAATATCGATCCATTTTTGGTGATGGCTGTGATGGAAGCAGAAAGTCGGTTTTGCATTCATGTGGTTTCTGCTCGTGGGGCATTAGGGCCTATGCAAATTATGCCTGTGACCCAACACTGGGTATTAAATCGACATAAGGATTTGCAAGTCCAGCAAAATCAACAAACAGAATCTCCGGTGTTGTTTAATTTGCGTGTGGGGATTCGTTTTTTATCGGCTTTGTTTCATATGTTTAACGACAACACAGAACATGTTCTATTGGCGTATAATTGCGGCCCTGATTGCGTTAAAAAATCGCGGCAGACAGTGGATCCTAAGCCGTTGCCTCCATCTACTTTGTCTTATGCGCATCGCGTACTTGAACGTTATCATTACTTTAAACCCAAAGATTTATCTAAAAGTTCGACCGCATTAATTAAAACATCTTTGGCTGATAAATGACAAAATGATGGCTAAAAATAAAGTTTTATTTTACATGCAACAGCATGTTTTTAAGCATGTTATTTTTGCTTTTGTGTGGACCTGTTCAATCCATTGAATTGTTGTCGTTTGCGGCTTTAGATGCGTCTCAACCCATCGCACAGATGTCTTTAGAAAAAACCGTGTTGTTAAATCGTTTGGTCGCGATAGAAACAGAAGCATTTTTAATGCCTATTTGGGAACGTCTTATCCTGGCGCAACAAAATCCCAAACAAACTTCGCGTCTTAAAAGCATTATGGCCGAACGTAGAGATTGTAAACAACCTAATCAAATTTTGTTAGGAATTGATTATTATTCTTATGTGTATGAATTGCTACAATCAAAAAGGGTAGATAGAAAATATCTTAAAGTATTATCTTTACTTGGCTTAGATCAACTTGATTCATTGTCTGTGTGTGCAACAATAGATGTTAGCAAACAACTTTTATTATCATTTAAATTTAACTTTAAAAAACAAACAGGATTGTTGGCGCTGTTTAGTGTCCAATCTTCTGAACTTCTTAAAAAAGTCCCACAATCATTTTTTTTCGCCTTAGATACACAAGTCAAATCAGGCCATGATTTGATACAACAATTAAAGCAATTAGAAGCGTTGTATTGGCCAGTAAAAAAAAGCAGAATTGATGCATTTTTTGTGGCGTTGTCTTTACTTACAGACAACGACGCAGAAGACCTATTATTATCTCCTTTGTCTGGTAAAATAACGGCGGGTATCACTTTGCCTTTATCTGTTCCAATGTCTTTAATGCCTGCGGCAAGATACTTAAAGTTTGAAACTTCTTCGACACAAAAAATAATCCCCTTATTAAATGAGATAAATCAATATGCACCGCACATTGATCCTTATCGTGCACGTCCTAAAAATGAATGGGCTTTTGACGTGGGAATTGCTACGCTATCGGCAACTTTGCCTGTTTATATTCGTACAGAACCGCAGCAGCTTATGCTGGCAGATGGACAGGCCGCATTGCAAATGAAAGAAGTACAATTGAAACAGTGGTTTAAACATACATTGCCCCATTTTATAAGTACCAAAAACTTTTTAGTGGCTGCCATGGATGTGCAACAGCTGCGTACTTTGTTTAAACGTGTAGGCCGAAAAAATGATGTATTACAGTGGATGTATGATTTTTCTTTACTTGATTGGGCGGATAAGCAGCATTTGCCTAAACCTGATGAATTACTTACAGGTTATGATCAAGTGATATTGTCTTTTAAAAAACAAAACGATCAAGAACTATGGTTAGACGCGCAAATTATTTCTTTGGTTAATTAGCGAGGATTTTATGTTTCAACGTGTAACACTCCCTGTAGGCCCTTTATTATGTAATTGTTCTTTATTGATGGACACAGAAAAAAAACAAGCGATTGTGGTTGATCCTGGAGGTGATTTTGAATCTATTCGTGATCATTTATTAAAAAATTCTATGCAAGTCTCTGCCATTTTATTAACGCACGCACATCTAGATCATTTAGGTGCGGTACCGGCATTGGTTAACATGACACAAGCGCCTGTTTATTTACATGCAAATGATCAATGGCTTTATGACAATGTGGCCACACAAAGCCGTTTACTTGGTTTTTCTATTGCTCCATTACCGCAGTTTTTAAAAATTTCAGATGATCAGTTGTTTAATGCAGGTGCCCACGAAGCAGTGGCGATTCATACGCCTGGCCACACGCCTGGGTCTTGCTGTTTTTATTGGGCACAAGCGCGTTTGTTATTAACAGGCGATACCTTATTCGATAAAGATGTAGGGCGCACTGATTTATGGGGCGGTTCTTATCCAGACTTAGTGCGTTCTATTCAAGAACGTTTGTTTTGTTTGCCAGAAGATACATGCGTGATTCCTGGGCATGGTTCGATAACCCAGATAGGCCAAGAAAAATATTTTAATCCTTATGTTAAGTTATCTTCTTAATCGTGTAGCCTAATGTGAAAAAACAATAAAAATAATACACTGAACGATACATATCCGTAGAGTGGTAATAAAAACACATAAAAGTGTGGTCTAAAATGCCAATCTTCTTGCTGCCTTTGCGATTGGACCAATTCTTCATCGTGAAAGGACGATTGTTTGCAAAATAAAATTAGATATAAATGGTGCAATCCAACCCCTAAAAGTGCGATAGACAATAAAAACAAGGGTAAAATAAAAGGTGATAATTCTAATAAATCATGAAACCAAAAATCTTCCGAAATAAAATTAAACGCCATTGGAAACCCGCCCATCATAAGTGCGGCAAGGGCATACAGTTTTTGTGCTTGTGGGCCTAATCTTTTTTGTTCTCTTTGCTTTTTAACAGTCAGTGCCAATGCATCAAATACGCTTAGGGTAAAACCTAAAAGAAGCATTTGGCTAGACAGCACCATATGTTGCTCTGGTTCGCAGACAAAATGCGCCATTATCATAAGCCGTAAAGCATATTCAATAGAACGTAATTTAATAGATACATCAGATACTGCCAATAGGCGTACCAAACATACAAGCATGCTGATTCCAACTAAAGTAAGTACCACCATTTTTTGTGTGTATGTGATTTCAACTTCGTATTGATGTAAGATCATCACAATGTAGAGTTCTAAAAAACTAAGTCGCCACATGGACGAATGGATTAAATCTTTGCGATGAAAATAAGCAGATTCTGTGCTTTTATAAGACACATAAAACACACAAAAAATAATACCGCCCATGATGGCAAGAGACAAAGAAGCCAATATGTTTTTGTTGTGTTCAATAAAAAACCAAGCCCCTAAAAAACATAACCATTGTGAAATTTGATTTAATAAATGCGATGTTCGATACAAAGAAACACGTGGCCAGAGATATAATATACCAATTAAAAATAAGGATAATGTGAGAGAAAAAGAAGGAATCATGATTGATGTTTTCTCCAGCGTGAATATCCAAAAACAAACAAGCATGGACGCACGATCAAAAGAGACAGTAGCCCATCTAAATGAAACCCTTGTAAGGCATGATGATAAAGTGCTTTAGACCAAGTGTCTGGGAGCCACTGTACCCACAATGGATTGGTTTTATTTTCTATTTCTCGGACTACAGCCGAACTAAAAAAATCGTGAATGAAAGAAGAGGCACGTAAAAACTGCCAGGTTCTTAAAAAACCATGTAGCACCATATGCACCATCACTAATGTATATAATTCGAATGAAAGTGCGACATACATCAGCCCAATTTGAGCCACCGAAGCATAACCCAACACTGTTTTGGCATCGTAGCGTGTTTTTCCAACCAAAGAAGCATAGATACTGGTACTGATTCCAACGGTGAATAGACAGGCATGAATAAAGCTATCTTGATGCCAAAGAGGTGCACACCTGAGCATTAAAAATGGGCCCAAATGAATAGACAACGCACCATAAAAAATAGCGCTTGATGTGGTAGGGCCTTCCATGGCGCGTGGCACCCAAGAGGTCATGGGTAATTGTCCAGATTTTGCCAATGTTGCAAACAATACAAAAAATGCCACGAGCCGATTTTGAATACCCGGATGGTCTTCTTTAAAATGAACAAAGTCATTAGAATGAAAATATACATGAATGAGTGCAGATGCTACAAATAGACCAATGTCGCAAATTCGGTAAAAAATGAGTGCTCTTGCGCTGTTTTGGGTGGCACGAGGTGTATGATCAAAAAAGCTAATTAAAAATACAGAAGCGATGCCAACTAATTCCCATCCCATGATAAGCACGTCAAAATTACCAGAGATAGAAATTAAAATAATACCCAACCACAACATCGAGATGAGTAAAAAAAACCGAACATAGCCCCGTTCTTTATGTAAATACTGATAAGAAAAATGGCACACCACAAAAATTAAAATAGAAGCAAACAATAAATAGGTAATGGCCAGTGGATCAAGAAACAAACTCCATTCAAATTCGTGTGTAGCCAGTGTAATCAACGGATCGAAAGGATAATGCAAAAAAGAGTCTTTTTGCAGGATAAATAAGACCGCAATAAGAACACTCATGAGCACACACAGCCTGGTGCCTACAAAAAATAAACGACGCACCCCGTGTTCTTTGATGTTGATATCAAATAGTAAAATGGTGGCTAAAAGAAAGGCAATACCCATGGGCATGCCAATTTGGGACAATAGTAAAATAGAAATAATCGCATTCATAAAGCACGAATGTGTCCTGTTTGAGGGTCTATTTGAGCCACAAAAATCCACTGATTTTCAATGAGTTTTTGGAGCCTTGGAATTTGTTCTACAGCCTTTGTAATTTGATCAAGTTCTGCTTCGATAAAAACTTTTAGTCTAAATAAAGGGTGTTGTTCTGTCATTTGTCGTGCAAGTCCTATGCGTAAGTCGCTTTTAGATCCACTCATAACACCCAAAAGCGATGTAATATTTAAAGGCAATTTACTGCCACTGCCAAAATGATCAGGATCCATGCATGAAAAATAATAATCAAAAGAAATGTTTGCTCCCACAGGCGCTGCACCCTGCAATAAATCACGTAAAATGTTTCCGGTTTTATCTTGATCGTAATGATAAGTAATCAAAAACGCAGCGCGATGCAGGTTTAAATGAGTGGTGTTTTTTCTTTTTGCAAAAATGGCGTATTGAATTCCATTATGTCCATACTCAGGCCGTGGTTGTGCAAGATCACGGGCACGGGCTTCTACATGTTGTTTGGCTTGTTTGGCATTTTTAAAAGACGAAAAACTTAAAAATCGTTGACTTCGTTCAAGCGCATTAAGTGCCAACACAGGTGCTAGCTGTTTTTTGAATTGCTGAATTTCTGCTTGTTCTTCTATAGAAAAAGAATCTGCATTGAGCACCAAAAATTCATCCGAAGTAGTGTCATGATAGGCCGCTACAAAACGTGTCTGTTCATCAATGGGGTAGCCACGCTCTGTTTGTAGATATTTTTTTACACGAGTATCGTTAGCCATGAGTGCAAATGTTTTGGCGTTTACATCGCCTGCATTACCGCTACAAGCACCGCACCCATAAGCTTGTTTAAAAGGATTATTACGCGTGGTAGAACCATGCGCGACTAAGTAAACAAAGCGTGGCAAAAAACGTGTGCTTTGATCGTATCCTGCACCTCTTAATAATCGTTCAACCAAATCTGCCATTTGAGAAACATCGTATCCTTGATCATCTTCTAATTGTACTTTGGTGCGTGGTGTTTTAAGAAACATGCGCAATACAGAATCAAACGCCAAAGAAGATGTGCGAGGAAAAAAAATGCGCCACAAAAGAGATAAAAAACTTAAAGGTCCAAGTAAAAAAGTAGTTACAAATCCGGTTAATAAACCACGTGTGCGGTAGAATAAGCCTTTTTGTAGCCACGCCAATAAGCGCACACGCGCATTTTCTGTGCCTTGCTTGTCTTGGCATACTTCTTTGATTTTAAACCGAGGTTTAATGACAGGCGGACACTGCCAACGTGCTTTGGGATGGCCGTAAGAAGAATAATACATTTCTAGATTAAAAAATCCCAATACGCCTTCTGTTTGCCAATCAGGAAAATGAGATTCAAAAATACGTCTAAAAGATTCTTCACGGTCGTCCATGCACGTAAGTAATACACCTTTTATTGAGTCTTTAGATGCGGCGTTAAAATTTACTTGATGCGCTTTTTTAGTGTGTGGTTCAAGTAATTTAATGGCTTGTTTAAAATGTAGCGTATCTATTTGATAAAGTTTATGAATACGTGATTCTGCTTGTTCTAACCACTGTGGTGTAATGGGTTTAAAAGTGTTGATATTTTGTTTTTGTTGCTCTCTTACGTGTGGATCGTCTGACAAAAAAATATCTTCGCAATATTTTTCTAAGGCCCATTCACAACAAAGTAATGCAGCTATCCATTCTTGTAATTTAACATGAGATAAACGTAGCGGCGCTTGGCCTTGATCGAGCTCAAATTTATTAATCATCCCAGACCAACCTTTGAGCTGAAAAAGAATTTCTAAAATAAATTGCTCAAATTCTGTTTCATTCAAATTCCGTCTGATTTGTTCTTGTGTGATAAAATAATAACATTTATCATCGTTGCCGCAGTTATTTATTTGATGGATGATATCTTTAATGTAGGGTACGTGTTTTTTTTCAAAATTAGGAATCATTTTGATGTGGGCGCAAAAAAACTGCCAAAATCCTTCTCTTTGGTAACTGTGTCGCCAGTCACACATCCCTTGATCTAAAAAACTTGCAATAAGTGGGATCATCAGATCGTGAATATGTCGTTCAAAAGGAAAATGATGAATAATTTCAAAGTAGGCCGCTTGTCTGTAAGTACCCCGTTTTTTGAGTGAGTCAATGAGTGTTTTGGGAATATTTTTTGCGGGCAATGAAAGTGTAGATACAGACGCTAAATCAAGTTGATATTGCTGCGCTTGTTCATCTAATAAATGCGTGTCTGGCAAAGCTTTGGCATGATACAGATATCCCGCACGAATCAAGCCTTCAAAAAAGGGATATTGTTCAAAATACTGCATGGGGTTGTTATGCACAAACGACGAAAGCGGATTTTGTATGGGTAATTGTGCGCGGATTTTATTTAAAAACTGAGTTGATAAATTCATAATTCAACCGTTCATCCTTGGTCATGTCCTTATTAAAAAAATAAATGGGCACATAATCGATATCTCAAACACAGAAGATACTGTTTTTATTTCTAGGATGCATGGATTTTATTCTTTTTAAGATTTAGCGGGTGTGTCTTGTCTAATTGTGGGCTTGTGTTTACATGACAAACATGATGGACGATGCCTTACAAAAACAGATTACGCAACAAATTAAAAATAAATTAGAGCAGGCGTTTTGCCCAAGTTACCTTGAACTGATTAACGAAAGCCATTTACACCGGGGGCATCAAAAAGAAGAAGTAGGCGTGCATTTACGTTTAATATTGGTGACCGAACAGGTGGCGCATGTGCCTTTACTAGAGCGAGAACGAAGTGTGTACCGCTTACTTAAAGAAGACATGAAACACAATATTCATGCGCTAAGTATGAGAATTTATACATCTAAGGAGTGGCAAGATGAGTCGCAACGTACAAAAAGAGATTGAAGATAAAATAAAAAACAATAAAGTGGTTTTATTTATGAAAGGTACCGCACAAATGCCTCAGTGTGGTTATTCTGCACAAGCGGTGAATATTTTAAAAGGCATTGGGTACCCGTTTATCAGCGTGAATATATTGCTTGATCAAGCCATGAGGGAAGAAATTAAAATATTTAGTGATTGGCCCACACTTCCGCAACTTTATATTGACGGTCAATTTTATGGTGGTTGTGATCAAATGGTGCAACTTTATCAATCTCATGAACTACAAAAAATTTTAGAGCGCTCTTTTCAGGGAGTAAATTCATTAGTAGATACACCCAGTGATATGCCAAAACCTAAGCAAGTTGTGCCAATAAGCGCAAAAGAAGCCGCCCAATTTTTAAAACACAATCCGCAAGCTAAATTATTAGATGTAAGAACCGAGCAGGAATGGGCAACCGCACACGCTAAACAAGCAGAATTGATTGATCAAGCCAAAGCAGATGCCTACATTGCTTCTTTAGATAAGAACACGCCTTTGTTGTTGATGTGTCATCATGGCATGCGGTCTTTGACTGCCGCGCAATATTTTTTATCGCGTGGATTTAGCACCGTATACAATGTGTCCGGTGGAATTGATGCGTGGTCGTTAGAAGTCGATACAGAAGTACCCAGATATTAGAAAAAACCTATTAAGTGGTTTCGCCTTTGGCTTTAAGTTGGCTGTCGTTGGCTTGAATAAAATTTCTAATATCTTGATCCATGTCCATTAGTTTGATCCATTGTTCTTTGTAGAGTGTAACAGGAAATCGGCCTAATCCGTAAACAGACAATGCACCTTTTTCGCTTACTTTGAGCGATAAACCGCGACTGGATGTTTTTTTGAGCGCCTGATTTTCCATCCGCAATCGCTCTAATTCTTTCATCACATTTTCTTCTGACGTACTCATGTATACCCTCTTGTTTGATTTATAGGTTTATCTTGGTTTTGATAAATGATAACTTTTGTCAAGCATTATAAAAAATCTTTCTTTTGTGAACGTAAATGCGCTATGCACAGGCGGTGTCTTCACCAATTCAACAACACGTTCGTCAATTATTTGAACAAGCACGCAAAGCCGCGTTTAAAAAAGAATTGCAAGTGCTGCTTTCTATTGCCTGTTTGGCCTTTTTATTAGGTTTTTTATGTGCATTTTATTTGTATGAATATGATTTTCCATTGCTTGGCCTTTGGACCTTTCGTAGTTTTTTATTGATTTTGTTGTTTGCATTGGTTTGGGCTTTTTTTAAAAAAACACCACGTCTATTGTTTGTTTCGCATCGTTTAAGTGAACTTCTGCGTGTAAATGTGGCGGGATTAAGATCTTTAATGGGTAGTTCAGAAGCGCTGAGTGTAGTAGAAAATTTACACTTTTCGCCCGAACTTGTCGATGCACATTTGCAGCAAGCGTTGCCTTATTTAAAGCCAGAACAGGTGCATATGCACTTAAGGCAACACTATCAATTTATCTTTAAGTTTTTAAGTTATACAATCTGTTTATTGATGGGTTTATGTGTATTTAAATCAATACAACATAAAACCACCGCTTTAAATTTAATTAAAACCACGTTTTTATTTGATACCGTTACTTATGTAGATAATCCTTTAGTTGGTAATTTGGAGTGGATGATAACCCCGCCAGCGTACACACAAATGAATATTCAAAAAATTAGAAACACCCAAGGTGATGTGCGTGCACTTTTGGGATCCGAAATAGCCGTACAAGCTGTGAGCGAACGTGATATTCGCAAGGCCGAACTAATATTAGAGAATAATTATCAAGAACCCATTAAAACCATTAAAATGAATGTTGCAAGTAAACGACAATTGTCTGTTTCTGTATTATTAGATGAATCTTTTCAACTGCAAAAATATTCAAATTTGTTTTATCATTTTAAAATTTATCCTTCTTGGGGAATGCCTTTGGAAGAAAAAACAAAACGAACATTGAGTATACAAAAAGATAAACCACCGCGCATTGAATGGAAAAATAAAGAAACAGATACCGAATACCAACGGTTAGAAAAAGTAGCTGTGATGGCACAGGTAGAGGATGATTTTGGTGTTAAACAAGTTGATTTATGTTGGCATATAAACCCAGAACAAACAGGCACCAAAGAGCAGTGCCAAACACAGCCCCAAGAAAGTGTATTAAAAACAATACAGGTCTCGCACATACTGGATTTGGCAACCATGCCATTAAAAGACGGCGATCGTTTATATGTATGGATTAAAGCACAAGATAACGCCGCACCCTGGGGATTTTTAAAATCGACTTCTACCGCACGTACGATTCGTATTTTTTCGGCACAGGCACACCAACAAAAAATATTGGAACAATTTAAATTGTTGATTGATCGTTTAATTTTAATTTTGGCAGATGAGCTAGAAAATAAACCACAGCAATCATTTTTAAATTACATTAAACAAGCGTTGTCGATTGATAAGCATGCAATCGACATGTTTGGGTCGCTAAATGGTATTGCCACAGAATTACAAACACTGACTTCTTCTTCGTCTAAAAAAGCACATGATTCGGGGATAAATGATTCCTCTGTGGGATTTGCTGTAGCGGTTAAACAGGCTGCACAAGATATGTTACATGGCTATGTGGATAAACAAAAAAAAGACCAAGAGTCTCAACGCAGTCAACATTTGCTTATGAGTTCTATACAAGCACAAAGTGATGTGATTGCGGCATTGGAAAAAGCGGCCATTTACTTTGAAGATTTAAGAGGCATTGCGGTATTAGATCAAGTCAAAGCAGAAGCAGAAGATTTTAAAACACTGCAAGCACAGCTCAAGTCGTTAATTCAGTCTTATCAACAATCCAAAGATGCGAACACTAAAAAAGAGATCAAGCGCCAAATCATGGCAATGAAACAAAAACTTGCACAGATGATGCAACAAATGTCTTTAGTTAAACGTGAACTATCTGAACAATTTGTAAATAAAGAAGCCTTTGCGCGGCGTGATTTTAAAAATACATTTGATCGTATTGACCAGTTATTAGCAGAAGACAACTACGATGCATTGGCGCTTGAAATGGAACGTTTAGAAAATCAGATGAATCAGTTTAGTCAAAATTTAAAGCAAGCAGATAAAGATTTAGGTTCACAACGTTACGCAGAATTAAAAAAAGAACTGCAAAATTTTGAACAAAATTTAGATGCTTTATCAAGCGCGCAATCGGATGTATTAGAAGACACCGAAAAACAAGACGATAAAATTAGGCAAGAATCGTTTAAGAAACTAGGTAAACAAGCATCTACATTAAAAGACGAAGTGCATCAATATTTAAAGCAAGCACAAACAGCGCTCGAACGTATTCAATCATTAGAAAAAATCTATCAAGATAAAATCGAACGTGTTTATGCATTGTTAAATACAAGTGATCAGTTGGTATTGGCGTTAGATTTTTATGAAGCCTATCAATCAATACAAAAAACATTACAAGAATCCGAATTGTTATTGCAGTGGACTCAGATTCAAGCTGTTAATGCAGAACAGGACAGCAAAGACAAAAAAATAAAGGCGCAAGAACAATTAGGGCATGTTAAACAAGCGCATCATTCGACAGAAGAAGCATATCACAAACTAAGTGCGGCTTTTGCTACGCCTTCTTTAACGCAAGAACAAAAAAAATCACTTGAATCTGCATCTGAAAAACAAAAAAATATTAAATCACAAATGCAACAAACACGTGAGCAATTTAACCGTATTAAACAACAGGCCCCGATTTTTGATTCGCAAGCAGACCCTCTTATGCAGCGTATTCAAGAATCCATGGAACAGGCAGAGAAAAACTTAGCCGATAAAAAAATCACACAAGCACTGCAAAATCAACGTACAGCCATGGCAGAACTTAAAAAATTTCAACAACAAATGCAGCAACAAAAACAACAAGGCCAAGGATCAGGAATTCCAATGCCTGCTTTTGGCCATGCATCTTCTTCTGAATCACCCGATAAAGTAGACATTCCACAAGCAGATTCGGCCAATCAAGGCACACATTATAGAAAAGACATTATTGAAGCGATGAAGCAAAAAATTCCTGACAAATACAAAAAACAAGTAGAAGATTTTTACAAAGAGTTAATTGAGTAGTCTTATTTTTATCTTGATAGGAATGTGCTTATGCCGCTTAAACAGAGACTTTCTGGTGCAAAAGAGAGTAAACAACCTTTGTTTTCGTTTGAATTTTTTCCGCCCCGCACACAAGAATCTGCTGTGCATTTAAAAAAAACCATAGAAATCCTAAAACCATTGTCGCCTGATTTTTGCTCTGTCACTTATGGCGCGGGTGGAAGCACGCGCGATTTAACACTGCAACTGGTGTCTCAAATCCAAAACGAAGTCCATTTAGAAACCATGGCTCACTTAACTTGTATTGGTGCTTCTTATGATAAAATACATCAAACTTTATTAACATTAAAAAAAAACAACATTAAAAATATATTAGCATTAAGAGGGGACTTGCCAAAAAATAATCTACCCATGGGCGAACTTCGATATGCGTATCAACTAATTGATTTAATTTATCGTGAATTTGGGCAAGAATTTACAATTGGCGGTGCTTGTTATCCAGAAGGGCATTTAGAAAATCGTGATTTAGAAACCAATGTGCGCCATGCACGCCAAAAGATCGATGCGGGCGCTTCTTTTTTGATGACTCAACTTTTTTTTGATACCAGTGTTTATTTTCGTTTTGTAGATGCATTGTTGGCTGCACGCGTAGACGTCCCTATTTTTGCTGGTATTATGCCTGTTATTGACATTGCGCAGATGGAACGTATGACGCAGTTATGTGGTGCTTCTGTACCACTGCATTTAAAACAACAATTGTCGTTATTAAAAAACGATCCGCAGGCTTCTTTGCAATTTGGCATTGCTTATGCCATGCATCAGTGTAGTCAACTTATCTCACAAGGTGTTTTTGGTATTCATTTTTATACATTAAATAAATCACCTTCTACGCGGGCCATTTTATCTGCGCTGAGAGCTTTATATCCCTGTCAAGAAAGGGCGTTTTATATTTAGGATGTGAAAGATGAAGCAGATTGTTTTTGTGTTGTTATGGTGTGTTTATGCGCATTCTTTGTTGCATGCAGCAACCCAGGCTAAAATTATCACACTCACAGGACAAATAGAGCCTTTGAGTTGTCGCCAAGCACAAAAAAGCACTTATTTAATAAGCCAAAATAAACGCTATGAATTAGTGGGTGATTTGGTTTTAGATTTGTGTCAAATGAAACACGCGGTGTTCGAAATTCAAGCAGAATGGTCGGCATATGCGTTGTTTTTGCCTCGTCTGCAGGTGATTGATTATCAAATCCAAGATCTTGGACAAGGCGAAAAACCAGACGTAGGAGAGATTCAAATAGATACACAAGGCGCCCTTATGATTAAGAACTTAAAGGGCCATATTTATCAAGCGACGCCATCTGCCATGCGTGATAAGCTGCGTGCTTATAAAGGATCGCGCATATGGATGATTTATAAAAAAACAAATGAACGAGAAGTAAAAATATCAAGGGTTGGCTTTTTAAACGAAACAAGAACACCCATTTTTGAATAAGTTTTAATGTATGTCACAAGCACAAAAAATACATTTATTTTGGCAATGGATTCGCCGTTTAATTCCCACGCTTATGACTATGGTGATGGGGCTTTCTGGGTTGTTGTTTGTGGTGGCGCCTAAACTGCTTACTCAAGATGGTTTTGAACATGTGATGCTTGATCAAATTGCCACAGAAGATATTCGTGCACCCAAAACAATAGACATTGTAGATGAACGCGCCACATTATGGCTACAAGAAAAAGCACAAAAAGAAGTGTTGTCGGTGTATGATAAAAACACCGATATTCCTTTGGTGATTCAAAAAAAAATCCAACGTGCATTTGGTTTGCTCACACCTGTTCGTATGGATAAAAATTTAAAACGCCCACGCGCTTTTTATCGGTTACAGCAAAATAAACAGGCCTCTGTTTATTACGATGATTTTTTGCGCACATTAAATATTTCTTTGCCACAAGATGATTTTATTGAATTATTTCAAGAGTTTTCTGATGCACCCATTGATCAGATATTGGTTCAGTTTTTCGATGCGCTTTATACGCACGATATTATTGCCGATAAATCTTTGCTTAAACCAGATTTAGACAAAGGCATTTTAGTGCGTTCGTGGCACGTATTAACGCCGCAGATACAAGAAGAAATCATTACACATGATTTTTCTAACATGATAGATTTACACGAAGCCCGATTGTTTTTGGTGCGCTTTTTATCGCAACAGGCTTTGGGGCGTCATGCCTTGGTGCGCATTATTCAATTATTGGCTGAACGTTTAATCGAACCCAATATGAGCCTTAACCGTGCAGATACAGAAGCAAGACAAACACAAGCGCGCGAACATATTCAACCTGTGATGATTCGCGTGGTTCAGGGCGAACCAATTATCAAAAAAGGCGACCGATTTGATGCGCGTGTGTTGTTAATTTTAAAATCATTTGAACAATCGGCCAAGCATCAACAAAAGCACATGCGCGGACTAGGCATATTTTTATTATTGGCTGTGTTTTCTTTATCTTCTTTGCGTTTTGCACGTCGTTTAAGTGCGCAGCTTTTATCTTTTAAAGACGGCATATTTGTGGTGTGCGTTGTGGTGTTGCAAATGCTGATTACGCGTGTGGGGTATTTTGCTTTAAGCTTTTGGCAGCCCTCTTTTCCAATTCCTTATGATGCGCTTCTTTTAGCTTTGCCATTTGCATTGGGTGCATTATTAATTCGTTTATTTTTAAGTTTTGAGATGGGTTTGGTGCTTGGTCTAGTGTCTTCTGTAGTGGTTTCTTTTATTTTTGATTCTAATCCTTTGGTGTTTTTTCTTTATGTACTTTCTGGTTCTTTAGTAGCCGCCACACCATCTATTAAGCCACTCCATTTGTGGCGAACCGCACTGGAGATTTTTGTAGCACAATGTGTGATTGCGGTATGTGGTTTATTGTTGCTTGCTAAAAACCCTTTAGCGGCCTGGTACTGGGTGATTCCTGCTTCTTTTGTATCGGCATGTATGTCTGTATTGTTATGTGCGCTAATAACACCTTTATTGGAGGTGATATTAGATAAAACAACAGATCTTAAACTTAAAGAACTAGCTAACTTAAATCATCCATTATTAAAACAAATGATTGTTTCGGCACCCGGTACCTATCATCATTCTATTATCGTGGCGCAATTGGCAGAAGAAGCGGCCTATGCTATTCGGGCACATGCTTTATTAGCAAAAGTAGGCGCTTATTTTCATGATATTGGCAAAATTGAATATGCCTCTTTGTATCTTGAAAATATTCAACAAAATCATACGATACTTAAAGAAGAAGACGTACAAAAAATAAGAAATCATGTATTGCATGGTCAAAAATTTGCAAAAACACAAAGGCTTGGACGAGAAATTTACGACATTATTTCGTCTCATCATGGTTGCTCTTGGGTATTACAATCTGCTTCTGTGCAAGATAAAATACGTTACAACGGGCCTTTGCCTAAATCTAAAGAAGCAGCTTTGATTATGTTGGCAGATGCGGTTGAATCACGCATGAAAAAACAAGATATTAAAAGACAACAAGAAGTGTTTCGTGCCATTGACGATGTGTTTTTATCTTTTTATAAAGATGGCCAATTATCCGCATGTGAATTAACCTTAAAAGACTTAGACCTTATCAAAGGTGCATTTGCGCGCATCATTTTAAAATTATCTAAACAACCTGCAGATAACGACACCCATGACACCTAAAACAAATACTTTAAAAAATCGTTGCGTCTCTACACGGTGGCTTAATCGCGTACTTAAATCCGGATTAGCTGAACTTGGTTTTTCAAACGCAAAAGTAGAAGTCTTGTTTGTTTCTGCACAAAAAATGCGTGCCTTAAATAGACGCTATCGTTACAAAGATTATGCAACAGATGTGTTAAGTTTTCCTTTATTAGACACACACAATGGAAAATTAAAAAAAAATCAAATACCCATATGGACACAACAGGTCGATTATCCGCTAGGTAGTTTGGTGATTTGTTTAAGTGTGGCAGAAAAACAAGCGCGGACTTACCAAGTATCTTTTCTTAACGAAGTGCTAAGATTAGTGGTGCATGGATTATGTCATTTGGTTGGTTATGATCACGAACGTTCTGCCAAAGATGAACAGATTATGTTTAAAAAAGAAGACACACTAATCCGTAAAATACAAAGATAAAAATAGGCTGGGTTAGAAAAGCAGAAAATAGAGACTAGATTTTACCAACGAGTTGGAATGCAATCAACAATGCAAAAATCACCAAAGATTCAATAAAGCTCACGCATAAAATCATTGGAACAAATAGTTTATCAGCTGCCGCTGGGTTTCTTGCAATACCTTCGAGCGCTGCAGTGGCTGCCTTGCCTTGTCCCAATGCACCACCAAAAGCAGTAATGGCAATGGCTAAACAAGCCGCAAGTGCAATCATCCCTTTATTTAAGTCTGCTGCATGTGCTTCTGCACCTGGAACTTGAGCATAAGCTAAAGACGACACAAAAAGAACCGAAAAACCAAACATGATTTGAACAATTTTCTTCAACATTGAAATTATATCTCCTTCGTGATGTTCCCACCATCCAAAATCGCGCTCTTTGATACCGCAAAAATAATAAACGTGCAAGCACTGATAATAAGAATCGCCCAAAGACGGGCATCTATTTTTTTAATAGACCTTTTTCAAAAGAAGTCTTAGTTGCTATTCGTCTAAATCAAAACTTGCTTCTAGGCGGGTACGCACACGTTCTTCTTGGCGTGATTTATAGCGCACGTGGCTGTTGTCTCCAGATTCATTACGCTCTGCAGTGTCTTGGTCTAAAAGTTGAAATTCGGCCAAAATAAAAACAATATGTCCCAACGTGGGTTCTAATGGTGGCTGAAACCCTTTTAAGTATTGATCAATCCGGATAGGCACATCCACTACAAAATTAATAGACTTATAAGATTTACCAGAAAATTCGTTTTTAAGTTGGGGTGCACCCAAATGTTTTTGTCCAAGTAAAATACTTTTTACACGTGCGGGAATCGCAGGTGTTTCTGCTATCAGATCCAAATCAATTAATGCATTTTCGGATTGGCTGGGAATGGCATAGTTAAATGGAAACAACTGATGCGTCATTAAGACCAAAGCGGCCAATAAATCGTCTTGTTTTTTAAGAACAATTCTAAATCGTGTTTTATCAAAAATTTGTGAAGCAATAGTTTCTCGCTTGGCTAATAATTTGGTGACTAAAGAGTGCCTGGTTTTACGTCCACCCGCATATTCTACAACTTGAATCCCTTGCGAACGCATCATATCCACAAAAGCAAATACCTTCTGGGTTAATAAATCAGATAAGTGGGCTTCTGATAATGCGGCGTGATACAACAACTCGCGTGCCAATAAATGATGAATAATATGCATGACCTTTAGGACAATGCAGGCGTATGTGCGGTATTTACGTGCCCCTTTTTTATGCGATGCCCAAAATAACAACTTGCGAACATCTGGCACGTGTTTGATTTCGTCTGGGATGCGATATTCAAGAATGTCACTTAAATAAGAGACCGCTTCTTGATGCAGATATTGCACATGTTGCACATCTTGCGGCAATCCCAAATCAAAACCGTGCACACGCACAAAATCATCGATTTCTTGCATGCTGGCAAATTCTAACCAAGGCCAATCAATGATAGACTCACCAGATAAAATCAAGCGCAAAGAAGCCGCATCAGCAGGCAACAAATCACGTACATAGCCACCCGAGTCTGGCACAGATTCTGCCATATCCAAAAAACGCGATGATTTGAATGCCACAGTTATTAAATCCTTATATTGAATTATTCAGGCGCAAGATTACGCTTTGCCCGCAAGATTGGTTTTCTTGCAGCAGAAGCTTCGTCAAAACGGCGCCGCGGCGCAAACACAGGCGCATCTTTTAAACGCTTGGGCTGTGTTTGTGCTTCTTTTGCAATCTGCTTTAATACTTCTGCAAAACGTTCAAGAGATTCTTTAGTTTCTGATTCTGTGGGTTCGATCATCAATGCACCCTGCACAACCAAAGGAAAATAAACCGTTGGTGGATGATACCCATAATCAATTAAACGCTTGGCAATATCCAGTGTACTCACATCATAAGGCTTTTGCCACTTATCGTTAAATACGGTTTCGTGTAATGTTTCTGTTTGGTAAGGAATATAAAACGTATCTTTAAGTAAATGTCTTAAATAACGTGCATTAAGAACTGCCATGTGTGTATTCATTAATATACCATCGGGTCCTAAACTACGAATATAGGCATAAGCGCGCACCATGACCATAAAGGAACAAGAAAATGCACGCAATTGGCCAATACTATCGGGTTTATTGTAACATAATGAATACATGCCGTTGTCTTGCACCACCACAGGCACTGGCAAATAGGGCCTGAGTGTTTCGTTTGCACACACAGGACCTGCACCTGGCCCGCCACCACCGTGGGGTTGGGAAAATGTTTTATGCAGATTAATGTGCATCACATCCACACCAAAATCGCCTGGTCGCGCAACGCCACAAAGCGCGTTCATATTGGCGCCATCCATATACACAAAACCGCCCCGGTCATGCACAATTTTACAAATCTGTTGAATATCTTTTTCAAAAATACCCAAGGTATTGGGGCAAGTCATCATTAATCCGGCGGTGTCTTCGTCCATTAACTGAGCGATTGATTCAACAGACACCATGCCTTGGGCGTTAGTGTCTACTTTAACAGTCGTATAACCGGCCAAACTTGCCGTGGCTGGGTTAGTGCCGTGTGCAGAATCTGGCACAATCATTTTGTGGCGTGCGTTGCCACGTTTTTCTAATGCACGACGAATCATCAAAATACCACATAATTCACCTTGGGCGCCCGCAGAAGGATGCAAAGTAACAGCACTTAATCCCGTCATTTCTGCTAAATAGTCTTGCAAATTAGCCATTAGTGCCAATGCACCTTGTTGCAAAGCTGCTGGTTCATAAGGATGTAACGCCACAAATCCAGGCATGCGTGCCACTACTTCGTTAATTTTAGGATTGTATTTCATGGTGCAAGAACCAAGCGGATACATGCCTAAGTCAATGGCGTAATTAAGCGCAGACAAACGCGTATAATGGCGCACCACCTCTGGTTCTGATAATTCTGGCAATAAACAAGGCTGTGGTCTTAAATAATGTGCAGGAATCATAGATTCGGGCGCACGTGCTTGGGTCCATAGAGGGCGCAAAGAATCACCACGCCGGCCTGCCACGCTTTGTTCAAACAAGGTGGGCATATCTGGTTTTAATCTAATGTTATAAGCCATTGCAGGATCTTGCGTGCTATTTAAATCAGAAGATGTTGGGATCATGATGCCAATACCTCTACTAATTGTTGAACATGCGATTCTTCGTGTGATTCATTCACTGCCAAAAGTAACATATTACGCATATTAGGATCGTTATCTTCTAGTAGTAAACCAGCCACAATCCCTTGTTCATAAGCACGTTGGTGTTTGATTTTGGCATGTTCCACATACACCACAAATTCGTTAAAATAAGGCCCAGAAAACACACGTGAAATACCGCGCTGTGCCAAACGTTGCTCTAGTTCGTGTGCCACACTCATATTAAATATGGCCAATTCACGCAGGCCTTGTGGCCCACGCAGGGCCAAATGCACGGCATAAGCCAAGGCAATTAAACCTTGATTGGTGCAAATATTAGAAGTCGCTTTATCTCGGCGAATGTGCTGTTCTCTGGTTGATAAAGTTAACACATAACCTTTTTGGCCATCTTTGTCGGTTGCTTCGCCACACAACCGGCCAGGCATTTGCCGTAAATACGTATCTTGGCAAGCAAATAAACCTAAAGCAGGTCCACCAAACATGGGTCCACCCAGCATATTTAAGCCTTCGCCCACCACAATATCTGCGCCCAAAGTACCGGGAGATTCAAGCACGCCCAGAGCCAAAGTTTCGTTTACTACAACCACCAGCAATGCACCTACCGCGTGCACATCTTGGGCAATGGCAAAAATGTCTTCTAAATGTCCAAAAAAGTTAGGATTTTGAATGGCTACAACGGCCACATCTTGAGATAAATGCGCACGTAGCGTGTCTCTATCTACACTGCCATCACCGGATACAGGAAGTGTAGATATAGTCGCATCTTGGCAGCTTAAAAAAGTCCGTCCAACGCGTTGATATTCTGGATGCAAAGCATTAGAAATTAAAACCTGGCGTCTTTCTGGATGAATCCGCAAAGCCATTAATAAAGATTCTGCAAATGCAGAGGCGCCATCGTACATAGATGCATTGGCAACCGGCAAACCAAATAATTCAGAAATCATGGTTTGGAACTCAAAAATAGCCTGCAAGGTGCCTTGGCTCATTTCGGGTTGATAAGGCGTATAACTGGTATAAAATTCCGAACGCCTAATAATGCTGTCTGCCACTTCTGGCAACAGATGCGGATTAAGCCCAGCACCTAAAAAAGAAACCAGGTCAGGCCGTTTAGAGAGTGTTTTAAAATAAGACACAAGCTCGTCTTCGCTTAAAGCGCGCGGAATATTAAGTGGACGATGAAGCTGTAAAGACTCTGGAATAGACGCAAATAGCTGTTTGACATCACTAAGTCCAAGTGTTTGCAGCATGGTTTGAATATCCTGCGGTGTATGTGGATGAAAACGCACACAATCTCCTTGCAATAGAACGCGGTTATTTTGTACTACCAAACCCAAAAAACTGCCTAATTGCCATAGCAAATCAAGCAATCTCATTACAAAAAATCGCCCTTAACACATCTTATTTGATGTGACTAACCATTTTCTAAAGATGTGGGGTAATATAATGGGCTTTGGTTGGTTTGTATTAATTTGAGACACTTTAACTCTGTTTTGTGTCGCCAAATACACACCAATCGGGCATAATTAAGTCGATATTTAATCGATTTAAACGTTGAAGGGAACCAAGCGCCATGTCTAGCAAAATCGTTGAAACCAATGGATTCGTCGTTAATTATCAACAAAGCATTGCAGGCCAAGCCGCTCAAGACGCCAGAGAGCAAGAAGTCATTAATAACTTACGCGCCGTCGCTAAAAGAGCCAAAGGGGCCGCTGATGTGGATGCTAATCAACACATCGCCAACAAAGACGAGCTTGCCAAAGCTAAAGACGCCAAGCCAGCGCCAGGCCATGCAGGTTTAGCCCAAGAAGGCTTGCCAATCACAGACGCCGCATTAGTAGATGTTAATCAAGCATTTGCCACCGATATTCATGGTCCAGAAGAATTAAGAGGCAGAAGTATTGCCACAGAAGGCCAAGTAGACACACCACAAGGTGATAAACCAGAACTATCGCCTGCTTTGTTTTTAAGATCACAGCTTATGCTAAAAAGCTTGGCAGGTAAAATAGCGGGCCCAGATGTATCGGACGCACATTTAGACCAAGCGCAAGCAGCCTTAGAAGCCATGACTTTAGTAGGCCCGGGCTTGGAGCATGATGAATTAACAGACGCACAGAAAAAATTACTCAAAAATGCAGCCGCAGAAGTTTCTACACTGCTGGAATCAGATGGCTTTACCAAGGCCACCGGGATGTCTGCTCACGAAATCGACGCCAAACTAAGTAATGGCGAAGTCGTTTTGCCAAACAGCGCATTTAGCGCCACAGAGCAAATGTTTACAAACATGCTGGGCAACGCCAATATAGACCCAGAGCAATTAGTTAACATGTTACTTTTTGAATCTTATCAAACCGGCCAAGATCGTTTGAAAGAAAAAATTGGCGAAATGCGTGGCAAATTAGAAACCAAGAAAAAATTACGCGAACAGAAAAAATACATGGTCAACACATTACGCACATGGCGAAATAAACTGCGTGAACAATATGATGCAGCTGTGGCATCGGGTAAAAAAATGCCTCCTTTCGAAGAAGTAGAAAAGCGCGCTCAAGTGGTGGTGCCCATGGTCAAGTTAACACCTAATCCATATGCGGCAGGTGTTGATGATGGCGAAGGCGCACCTACATTTCCTCAGGTAGACGAAAATAGCTTTGATTTTACCGAAGTTTTGAACGTAATGAACCATCAAGCAGAACGTGCGGCGGCTGGTGCTGCCGAAGGTGCCGATGGTCCAGACGATGAAATGGGGCTTATTTTAAAAGATCTTAAAATTAAGTTGCCAAGTAAAACCGTGCAAGATTTAGCTAAAAAATACGGTATTTCTACAGACGATATTTTGATGGCTTGGGCCACATTTCAAAAATTATCGACCAACAAAGGGATGGTCGACGGCAACGACGCCATTGGTTTGATTAATAAATTTAAACAATGGTTAGAAAAAACACCAGATGCCACAGGTGGTGCTGATGGCACAAGTAAATCGCCTAAAGAACAAGCGCTTGACTACTTAAAAGCCAAAGGCATTACACTGCCTGCAGATATTGATATCGAAGCCGTTGCTAAAAAATACAACATTACCCCACAACAAGCGGCGCAGTTATATGAAAAATATAATTTATACAAAGGCAGCGAAGTTACTTTTGCACCTCCTGTTTTTGGAAGTTCTGGCACAACTTACGAATTTAGCCAGTGTTTTACTTTTGACCAGTGGCTGAGTGGCAATGTTCCAGATACGCTTTCTTTTGGTGCGTTTCCTGCTTCTGAATTAATCAAAAAATTTGATCCACCATGTTTAAAGCCAGGTGTAGATAACAAGGCCGCTTTAGATAAGGCGCAGTTGCCGCCGTTTGATACTTCTAGCCCGTCACCAAAAATACAAGTTGCCAATTACCTTAAGGCGATGGGGATTACATTGCCAGCAGGCGTAGATCTTGATGCCGTTGCCAAAAAATATAATATTACAATACAAGAAGCCGCTCGGCTGTATGTTAAATATAATGAATTTGCCAAAGAAATGGTGGTGGGCGATCCGGTCTTTGCTTCGTTTGAAAATACCTTTAGCTTTGATAGTTGGTTAAGTGGCGAATCCAATGCTAAAATAACGATGACACCAGCGGGTGGCCAACCTGTTGATTTGTTGGGTAAACCAGCCTCTGAAATTTTAAAAGAAAGATTCAAATCTCCTCAACTTAAAGCCGGCGCAGATAATAAAGCAGCGCTTGAACAAGCCAACTTGCCTCCTTTTGCAACACCTCAAAGTGCTTCGGAACTAGAAAAAAGCATCGCAGGTGGCATGGGCCTTAAACCTAACGATCCAGAAGGCAACAAAGCCAAAGTGGATGATTTTATTAGCAAGATAGAAAATAATGTTAAAGCGGCCAATGATAATCAGTACTTGGCCTTAGTGCAAGCGCATAAACAAAGGTTGCAAGATTTAACTACAGACTGGAACACGATTAGTTCAACGCCTTCGGCTTCTAGTGTAGGAGTTAATCTATTAAATGAGATGATGAATTTGCCAACCGATAGGTGGGATATTTCACATCCGTTTGATGGCCCCAATGATAACAAAATTTTATCGTTGCTTGCTCAAGGAAAAACACCTGACGGAAAAACAATTCCAGGATTAACGCAGCCTTTTAACATTGCTGATTTTAATCTTAAGTTTATGGAGTTCGTAAAGTCTGTCTTTAAACTCGCCCATACAAAGGTTGAAAACAAAGAAAAAAATAGTGCGGCAAGAGAAGAATACGAGAAAAAACTAAAAGCTTACACTTCTCTTTTTTCTGGATTTTCTAAAGAAACTAAAGCGCTCATTAAGATATATGAAAAGAGAATATTTGCAAAATTAGGTTCTCTTTCCAAGACCGTAGCTGACAAAGGATGGTGGGGGAAAGATCACTACGAAATGGGGGCTGATGGCTCCGAAAATGAAAATGGCAGGCAATATACTTTTGTCAATAGAGCAGGCACACGTAATGACATAACAGGCAATCACGCCGAGGTTGGTGGTTCTGATGATGCAGATTTAGCAATTGTCATGCTCAACAGAGGCGATCCAAGTGATTCCAATAACAACTGGTATGTTGACTTTCAAGCATACAAATATCTAGGAAAAGCTTTTGACAAACTTGAAAGAGATGGTGTTGGCACATCGCTTAATGCGGATGCTGACGGGGGACTCAACGACAGCCATTATGAAGATTTAAGAACACCTTCTTATGAGTCTGTAATTAATGATGCGTTGGATTCAATTCAAAAGAGTACAGGGCCAGATATTCCCGCAGATCTTGCGAGCAAATTAAAAAATCCAAGTTTATTGGATGGATGTAAGACTATGGCCGATGTAAGAAAAAAAATAGAAGAAGAGTTAAAAAAAGAAAGAGAAAAGGTAATCGATCCAGATTCACCAGAAGCCAAGGCTCCATCTTCTCATGTTGCAAGTGCATGGAGAGGCAGCCAAGAAGCGCAAAGACAAGCGGAAGAAGAAGAAAGGCAGCGCCAATCAGACAGTGAACGCGACAGGCGATTAATGCAAGACAAAGATAAAGCACATGTGGGTGTGCCGTATCATGTGTCGGCCGGTAAACGTCATCCTTATGACATGGATGTTCAATACGCCAAAATGAACCCTGGTGATTTTGAAGAACAAATTAAGCAAGTAGACAGCGATATGGATAGTTTAAACGAAGCAAACGAACTAGACATGATGCAGATTCAAAGTCTTAACAACCAAATTCAGCAAATTTTAACGGCGCTGTCTAACCTAGAAAAACAAAACTCACAAACCAAATCCAGTATTGTGGCCAACCTTAAGTAAGTTTAGAAAAAGCGCGCAACCCTTTCATTGTCCCAATCAAAGTATGATCATCAAGCGGATAATCTCTTATTCCTTTAATAAATAGAGCAAGTCGTTGCTCAAATTGTTTAACCAGTTTTGGGTTTGGTGTAATCCGGATACGAAAATTCTTTTCAAACTGTCGGTGGCGTCTAATAGATTTCACTCTTTAAGGTCTTTCATGAAGTCATCAACAGAATTGAATACCTTTGTTTTGCCAGATTTATTTTCTACATCAAGATCATCTATTATCTGAGCATAACGTTCATTCGCTTTGGCGCTGAGCGTTATAGACTTAGAATCAAAGTCGAGTTTACGGCCATCAGCTTCGGCCTTGGCCCATACCCGAATATAAGCTTGGGCTGAATCAAACCCTAAACTATGCGCCCTACGTTCTAAGCTATCACGTACCTTGCGGTCTATAGGTATTTGCAACTTCACTATAGTCATATTCCTGGAATGGTATCAAAACAGTGTATTTGTGTCAAACATTTCATTATTGGCCTTTGAATTCCTTAGTCCCTTGGGTAGATCTTCAACGAAATCCTCAATTGGGCTATGAGCACTACCAGTTTTGTAAAATAAAACTACCACGTCTAAGAGCCTGTTTAAAATCTTCTCAACAACAGGGAAATAAAAGCAAGGCAAACAAATTGAAGGCTTGTGTGGATTTGATGCAAAGAAACGTAATCTAATACGCATCCAATTCTGCGCTTAGGATTTTATCGATCATGCTTGGATCGCTGAGTTCTTTCCAGTATCTCTCTGATTCTGGTGCGCGCCTGTTGGGCGTTGTGGGTGGGTTATCTTTGCCTGTAGCGCAATTTTTAATGTCGCCCATTTGTGTGCTTAGTGCTTTCATTTTTGCTTCGATCTTATCTCTTACAATTTTTACAGCTTTATAATGTTCTTTTAACTTTTCGATTTGTGCTTGTGCCTCTTTTTCGTTATACTCTTTGAGTGCCGCTGTAATGATTGCGCGCTCAGTATTGGCATTGCTGTGCTGATTGCGTGCTTGGCTTGGAATACGCCAGGTTTCACACAGCGTGCGCTGTTGTTCAGAAGGTTCGTTGCCTAGTTTTTCTAACATTTTACAGGCTGCTATTTTGTGCGGTGCATATTCTGCCAAATCTTGTGTAGAATTTGCAAGAAACGACAAAAACCCAGTGGCTGCTTCTTTAAGTTCTGCCACTGTTTGGTTGGTTTTTCTTTTAAATGCGGTGTTTATTTTTTCGAATTCTCTGATTTTTCCCATAATAAAATACTCAAGAACCGAATCATATTCTTGTAGTGCTTTTGCAAGTTTATAGTATTGTTCTACCTGTGTTTTGGAGCACCCATTTTTTCTTACCGTGACACCCGCACGACCTTTGGCGTTTACCCCACATGTGTCATTAGATAACAGGATTTCTCCGTAATGCGACACATTAACCTCCAGCGTACGTGCAGGCAGGCAGATTTTTCCAGCTAAAGAATAAGGTGTTGAGAGGCTACTGACGCTAACCGCATCATGGTCTCTGTAGCTTGGAGATAGTCCTACAAAAGAAACATAGGTTTTTTCTTTGTCTGTGTTATATCCTTTTGCAAAAGTGCGTTCGTAAAACGAATTGATATGGCCTGTAACTAAAGAAAGTGGAATACAAATTTCTGCTTTGGGATCTTTGGGGGCTTCGATATCAATATCTAAAAACAAAGAATCACTTAGTTTTAAAGAGGTGTTTTTTTCTTTACATAGTGGTTCAACCGTAAAATCTTTTCCCACTGTGTGTGTCCATTCTTTGCCATTTATTGTTTCTGAAACAGTAAGTGTTATTTTGTATTCTCCAGGCGTTAGCATCCCCTCCACAACTGCCGATGAGTTGGGTATTTTGATGTCTTGATGGGTGGTTGAATTATAAATGCTCCATTGATATTTAAGCGGCCCACGAAGCGGTCTCAATGGAATGCTGTGGTTTTGACTCTTACTCATAGACCCGTCTAGTGTGACTGGGCTTTCTTCTTCGTTTGGACGTAAAAGTTTTTGATGCGTTACAGAAAACTGCGCAATGGGCGCTTTAATGGCAGGATAAATGTTTATTTCTTGGCGAGTTTCTTTAACTTCTTGAGTTTCAGAATCATAAAGACGAAGTGTAATATTATACTTACCTTGTTTTTTTATAACTATGTTTTTTCTAATCGAAGATTGGCTAATTATTTGTTGTTCTTTGGTGTCTATGTTTTGCACAATCCATGTGATTTTAATTTTGGGATCAAGTGGTTGGCCTGTGGGGCCTTTACTTGTACTTGCATCAACCCAAATAGAAGCCGATTTATTGTTTTCTAAAAATGCGGTATCTGGTTTTGCAGTAAAACTTGCAAGCATTTGACCCGATGTATGGGGTTTATTATCTACGCCGGTTGTAACCATGTGCGTTTTAGAGTCTACTTGATTGCAGCCATCTTTGACTTCGTAAGTGACTTGATAAGTGTAGCCCGGCTCAATTAAAAGCTCATAAGCAGGTTCTTTGCTAGATCCTTTATAAAGGTATTCTTTTTTATCGCTTCTTTGAATACGCCAGGTATAAGTTAACCTGCCCGCAGTCGAATTTTCATCATCGGTATCAATCACATCGGGGAACGGCAAATGAATGCTTATAGCGCTTGTTCCAACCTTGAGTGATTGATGAATATCCTGCAATAAACCGACTATTTTTGGACCATGATTGTATTGGCAATCTGGCTCTGTTGAATTTGGTTTTGTTGGTGTTTTGGGTGGCGGTGTTTTGTCTTTGGGCTCTTCTGGCACAGGTGTTGGGACGCGGCATTTCTTTTTGAATTCATCAATATCTGAGTTTAATTGGTTGATGTCATTGTGGATGTCGTAACTCATTTCGTGAATGGCTTTGGACATTCGTTCTACTTTATCTTGGGGTTCTGATATATCTTTGTTTGCTTTTTTATCTTCTTCAAAGGCAGGGATAATGTATTTTACAAGCACCTTGTCGTAATTTACTTTACGAGAAATAAAGATCGCTTTTTCTTGCGCAAGTAATTCGATTAAGTGATTAATTTCATCGATATTTTCACACTTTAAAAGAAGCGTTTTAAGTTTTTCTTGAATGTCTTTTATTCTTATGTGCGTTTTATAAACCAATTCAAACGCATCAAAAATTCTCCCATAGACATTATATTCGGAAGATCTGTGCAAAACCTTGGGGCCAAGTCCTAATGATACAAAGAACGTCAAACTGGATGAATGAGTATTTACGTTTCTAAAATTAAGTAATTGTGAACCATCCGCTAAGGCTGCCGCTTAATTAATAAACATCCGTAATCGTGTACAAGCCAGGTGTTTTTTTTATAAGTCGATGTGCTAACACAAGCGCGCCTGCGGCAAATAAATGTCTATCTTGGGCACGGTGGGTAAATTCCAAGCGATCGTGCGGGCCTAAAAAGTAAACGGTATGTTCTCCCACAACTTGTCCGCCACGCAAAGCGGCCACGCCAATGTCACTGCTTTGTTTAATCGCTTGATTCCCTGTGCGTGCGTGTACCCAGTTATCCGCAGGATGTGCCCCTAATTCTGCAATGCAGTGGGCTAATTGCAATGCGGTGCCAGAAGGCGCATCTTTTTTTTGGCGATGATGTATCTCCATCATTTCTATATCGTATTCGCTGCCAAGCGCACGTGCTGCAAGTGCCACGGCTTGTTGCAACACAAAAACACCCAAAGAAGTGTTGGGTGCCATTAAAATAGGTGTGTGTTGCGCGGCTTCTGCAATTTGTTTGCGTTGATGGTCATTGTGCCCAGTGGTTGCGATTACAACAGGTTTTTGATAAGTGGCGCACGCTTGTGCTGTTTGTACACTCACATGAGGGTGTGCAAATTCAATCCATACATCTGCCTTAGAAAAGGCCTGTTCGCTAAAAGGTTCGATAGGTATAGGCGTGTTTGATTGTTGCGCAAGCATGCCTATATTTTGTCCAATCGATGCATGCAAAGGACGTGCTAAAGCAGCGCTACATACAAGCGGTAACGAAGTTTGAGATAACGCTTGCACCAAACGTAGGCTCATGCGACCAGGCGCACCTACCAAGCCCACTTTGGTAAGCGAAGTTTGCGTGTTTAAACTCATAATCACCTTGTTGTTGAATAAAAAATATTGACCGCGTTTTTCACTACTGTATCTTGGCTGTATGAGACAATGCTTTTTACGTCTTCTGCAAGATATTAAATCTATCAATGGCCGTGCGATTTATGGTGTTTTTTTACTTTCATTAATGGCTTGTGCGAGTACGTTACCAAATTCTCAAAATGTAATGGATTTGGCGTCTTATGATTTAAATTGTGCAACCCACATGTTAAGCATGGATGCACGTTCAACCAATACAGATGTGTTGATTGAAGGTTGCCAAAAACAGGCCAATTATCAATATCAACCCAAAATAGGCTGGGTTAAAATAGATCATCCAGAATCATTTGAAAAAAACGTCTTTAAACAAGCAATTAGCGCGCAAAAAAAGAATTTTGCACGTTGTTACCAACAACATGCAACAAAGTACGAAAAACTTGTTCCGGCTTCTTCTGTTTTAACTAAGTTTGTTATTGGCCAAAGTGGGCGCGTTCAACAAGCGGTGGTTGCAGAATCGTCAGTCGAAAATTTAAAAATAGAAGAATGTATTATTGAACGTTTGTTAAGCATGGAATTTCCTAATCAAAAAACACCTACCACGGTATCTCACCGTTTTATTTTTAGAAGCCGTAATCAAAATTAAAATAGATTTTTTTAGAAACTTACTACGCACCCAAACTACGGTCTGCGTATCCAAAAAATCTTCAGATACTATCGTTTTGCTCTGTTTTTTTGTGGAGGGAGTGAGTAAATTCCGCTCTCCTCTCGTTTAGATCTTTTCAAACGCCTTAACTTAACAATCGCACTTGAATACGGCGCGATTGTATTTACCTGCAACCATTTCACAATGGGCCACTTCTCACCTGCCCATTGGCGTTGTCTGAGCAAAAATAGTTCCTCTTCACTAAGGGTAAGAATGTACTTTCTCAGATCAGATGCAACTTTTTTAAATTGATTGAGTAATTGTCGCAAAGAAAACGCACGATGTTCAGCGTAGAAAAACGATGCAAGTTCACCTAATTGGTTCCATTTATAACCCGCACAAGGCATTTGTGGTGTTTTTCCTTTACGTTCACAAATATCCCAACCAAGTAAAAGCCGACCCCACCCAATTTGGTATGCAACCAAATCACAAGCCGAAAATTTTTCATTAGGCAAAAGAACGCGACCTAAATTTTCTGGCACAGATTCGATTTCACCTACAAGTTTGTCATAGGCGCGATCAAATTTAACGAGTAATTCAGTTTTGGTTTGAGGTAATGGCATTCATGCTCCGTCCGGTTAACATTCAAATTAGCGGCGCCGCAGGTGTCTTCTTTATTTGTTTTGTTAGGTTATTGATGTGCTTTCTTCCACATGCTTTCAAATTCTTCGGCTGTTAGTTCAATAAGCTCTAAATTTGCGACTAACCAGGGAATATCTCGGTCATAAAATTCGGGCTGATCGGTGAATTCATGTTGTTTATCTTTACATTCTGTTGGCATTGACCAATAGAATTTGTCATTAAAAACATTAATCATTCGCACCACACTCTGATTTATTACCTCATAGTAGCAATGGCCAATATGTCCATCTAAATTTTCACTATATGCGCGATAATATTTTGTTGTCATTTCCACACCTTATGCAAACATCAGTGATGTCAAACCCATCCACTCAGTTATTTTGTTAGACACAGCGGTCCTAGTTTTTAAGATTTAGTCAAAATCATAAACTATAACCTGGATACCCGAATCGCATAAGCAATCTTGGATGAGTGGCTCAATTTTCGCCCATTTTCCTCCGGCCAATCCGCAACCAATCCTAGGCATATGTATCGTAGCTGTTAATTCCCTGGCCTTATCTGCCACTTTCATCAGACAGGCGGCTAGCGCATCATATCGAATTGGTGGTCCGATAGTCGTGTTCTTAATCTTATGTTGGCCAATCATATTTGCGACCCAAACAACTGGCTCTACTTGAACAAATTGGACCGAACCCAAGGAAAATCCGGCATCTTTCCCCGCAGCAAACCATTTGCGATATTCGGCTTCTGGCTGTGTCCAACGCTTAGAAACAGCAAGAACAAACCCTTTTCCCCACATACCAATATCATTGCAAACGTGACAGATGATTTTGTTCCCGTCACCCCAAGGTTGGGTTGCGTCACCTTTAATGTATTCAATAGAATTTTTCATCTAAATTCCGTCCAGCTAACTAAAATGTAGAAATCCATCGCGGTTTATTTTCACCAAAAATTTAAAAAAATCGATATCGTAAAACGCCATAATTTTGATAATCTCACATTAAACAAATCCCCCAAAATTACGATTTTTCGATCTTTGGACTTTTTCTGCTGGCTCCACATTCAAATTAGCGGCGCCGCAGGTGTCTTCTTTATTTGTTTTGTTAGCACTTTGTTATGACAAGGATAAACCCTAATAAATCCCCCTTTGTTCTTAAATAGATTATGCTATAGTTCTGGCATGTCTTCTCGCGTTCTTATTCTTGATTTTGGCAGTCAATACACACAATTAATTGCGCGACGTGTTCGCGAGTTAGGAGTTTATTGCGAAATTTGGCCCTATCATCGCAAACTGTCTGACATTGGTGATTTTTCTCCTCATGCAATTATTTTGTCGGGTGGTCCTTCGTCTGTTTATGATTCAGATGCACCACGTGTGTCTGCTGAATTATTTGATCTTAAAATAAATCAAACCCCGGTTCCTATTTTAGGGATCTGTTACGGGTTGCAGCTCATGGTTCATTGTTTAGGTGGCCAGGTTGCTGCATGTGCGCGCCGCGAATACGGCCGTGTTTATGTGCAAGTACTAGAATCACATCCTTTGTTTTTAGATATTGCGTCTGCGCCCTCTTTATTTGAAGCCTGGATGAGCCACGCAGACCAAGCACAACAGCTGCCTGTGGGTTTTAAAACAATCGCCTCTACGCCCACATCGGGATTTAGTGTTATTGTACACGCGAATAAGCCATTGATGGCGGTTCAATTTCATCCCGAAGTCACACACACGCCACACGGAAAAAAATTGATTGAAAATTTTTTATTTAAGATTGCTGGGCTCACGCCAGATTGGAATATGAATCAATTTTTAGAACACACCTTAACTCGTATTCAAAACAACGTGGGCCCCACATCCCGTGTTTTGTGTGCGTTATCGGGTGGTGTGGATTCGAGTGTGGTCGCTGCATTATTGCACAAAGCGATTGGACCAAGACTTATCTGTGTGTTTGTGGATAATGGCTTATTGCGCGCACAAGAAAGAGAAACCGTTGAACAGGTATTTAATGGCCATTTTAAAACTAACTTACATGTTATCGAAGCACAATCTCGTTTTTATCAAGCCCTGCAAGGGATTACAGATCCTGAATCTAAACGTAAAATAATTGGTGCACTATTTATTCAAGTGTTCGAAGAATACGCCCAAACACTTGCCGATGTAGAATTTTTAGCACAAGGCACGCTTTACCCAGATGTGATTGAATCTATATCTGTCAAAGGCCCGTCTCAAACGATTAAAAGCCATCACAATGTGGGTGGATTGCCAGAAACAATGAAATTTAAACTTATTGAACCACTGCGCGAATTATTTAAAGACGAAGTAAGAGCTTTGGGTGTTACCTTGGGGCTTCCTGATTCTTTGGTGCACAGGCAACCGTTTCCAGGCCCTGGAATGGCCATTCGGATCGTAGGCGAAGTAACCAAAGATCGCGTGCGCAAAGTTCAACAAGCCGATCTTATTTTGAATGAAGAACTACAAAAAACACCCATTTATTCACGGTTATGGCAAAGCTTTGCGGTGCTTTTACCGCTGCGTTCTGTGGGTGTAATGGGCGATCAAAGAACTTATGAAGAAACGATCGCTATTCGTGCCGTGCAAAGTATCGATGGCATGACTGCAGACGTGGCCAATATTGATACTCAAACACTCACTCATATTTCACATCGCATCATTAACGAAGTCAAAGGGATTAATCGTGTAGTCTATGATGTATCCCAAAAACCACCATCTACTATCGAATGGGAATAGATACTAATGTGTAATCCAGTGTTTGCGTTTTTGGCGGGTGATTTCAAAAGACATAGACTTGTACGGATTTTTTGGTGTGACTTGGATATCTAACGTAAGCTTGGCCTTTTGTTCTGTAAATAAATTTTTAAGTTCATTATTTGTGACTTCACCAATAAGAACAAAATTATAAAAAATACCTTTAATGTCATTTTTTTCTAATGTTACATATTGCTCTTTATCCCAAGATTGTTCAGGTTGAGTAATAGAGTTATGTCTGAATATTTTTACATTTCGAACAGAGGCCGACTGCGACACGTGGCTCCATAACTTAAGCCATAATTGCGTACGCTCAGGCGTGATGGGTCTTAATAAAGGTGCAACAACAACGCCATCTAAAGTAAAAGGTAAAAGTTCTTTTTTGTTTAGCTGATGCTCTATTTCGATAGACAATGTCGGGGTATGTTCATAATCTACGCGTGTTTCTGTGCTGCAGCCAACCATACAAACTAAAGTCGAAAATAAATACTGGCCTAACCTTTTGATGATATTCATGGTTTTTTATGATGTTAAAAAATTAAGGTTTGACTTTATAATAAGGTGACCAACTTGGAGTTTCACAATCTAAAGCACCGTCATAAACCAAGCGTTGCTTGGTGCCGTCTGCATTCATCACATATATTTTTCTGCCGCCAGAACGGGTTGAACTAAAGACAATGTGGCGCCCGTCTGGGGAATAAGAAGGTTCTTCATTGTTTCCTTGATCTTGAGTTAAACGCTTGATTTCTTGAGTCTCTATATTCACTGTAAAAATATCAAATCGCGACCGTTCATCACGCGCAGTAAATGCAATTTCTTGGCCTTTGGGCGACCAATCTGGTGTTTGATTATAATTACCCTGAAACGTTAATCGGCGTTGATTACTTCCGTCTGCATTCATGACATAGATATGCGGATGCCCACTTTTATTGCTCACAAAGGCAATTTGTGAACCATCTGGGCTCCAAGCAGGCGAAGTATCAATCCAAAAACTATCGGTCAGACGCTTTAAATTAGTGCCTTCACGATTCATTACATAAATTTCAGAATTACCGTCTTTTGATAAAGTTAAAGCGATTTTTGAACCATCCGGAGAAACCGCCGCACCTGTGTTCAATCCATGCTGCGTAGATACAGGTTTAAGATCGCTACTTCCAAGCAAAACACTATAAAGATCTGCATTGTTGTGAATAAACGATGTAAAAAATAATCGTTTCTGAACTTTATCCCAAGCAGGCAATACATTGATATTATTGTTTTTAATAATACGCGTAGGAGAAAACCCATCAAAATCAATGAGCATCAAATCGCTTCCTTTTCCTGGTCCATTTCTCACACTAAAAGCAATTTGTGTGAAATAAACGCCCTCTTCTCCTGTAAAAAAGCGAACCAAATCATTAGCAAATGTATGTGCCAGAATACGCAATTGTGCACGTGTTTGAGTGTATGTTTTTTTAAATACATCTTGTTTGGCTGCAACATCATAAAAATGAAACTCGGCTTTGATTTCGGCACCAGTGATCATTATTTCTGCACGAATCAAGCCAGAAGCGCCCACATTAATCCAATCTTGAAACCGAGGCTCTTTGTGCAAATCTTCTTGTGCAAGATAGGATTTTGGATTGAGCAATAAAAAGTAAGGTGAATATTCAATGTCTGCACGCAAAATGTCTGTTAATTCCTCCGCAACTGCCTTATGCAGCCCCATTTGTTGGCCACCCAAGCTGGGAATTGCAATGGGATAAGGTTTGAATTGAGGGTCATTAATTGTCATTCTTAGACGCTGTGCAAAAACAACAGAAGGCACCACAAGTACAACTAAAAACAAAGCAACCAAAAACAATGTTCGTTTCATAGGCATATTTATTTACTGCTTTTAAATGTAATTTCAAAGCCATCCTTCATGACTTGTTCTCTTAATTCTAAAGGAGGCACCGGCAGGGGATTACTTAGCTCGATAGCACGTAGCAGGGCATTGTCATAGAGCGATTGACCCGATTTTTTTTCAAATTCATAACGCAAAATTTTACCTTGTGGTGAAATATAAAACACCACTGTTGCAGATAATTTATCTCTTTCGGCTTCTGTGATGACGCTTGGCACGTTCCAATTGGGCCGAATGCGTGCTTCTATGTCGGTGGCATATTGTTGCCCTAATGTTTGCAAAGTAAATTCGCTAACAGTTCCAGATACAGATCCTCTTGGATCGCCTTTTTCAATCGCTTCTTCTTTGGCGCCACGATCGTCTGCTTGATAACGTTTTTTAAAAATATCATTTAACCTATCTTTGCTATCTTGATATGTTTTGTCCGCTGTATGGGGGATTTTTTTAAGCGCTTCTGCAAAGTTTAAATGGTTTTCTTGTTGTACAGTACTTGCCTTATTATCAAGGGCTTGCGTGGGTGACGGAGGTTTTGCTGCGGCTGTTAAGCGTGGTAACAACGAGGGTTGATTTTGCCCCAAACGCACTAATTTAGTTTGAATGGTTGTTTGAATTTGAATAGGTGGATGATAATTGTAGTTTTGATAAACGATAAATCCAAAAACCCCACCTAAATGTAATAAAAAAGAAACAACAGACATGACTAAAAAACCGCGGTAAGAAACAGAACGAATAGCAGTTGTTGGCATATGAGCCATAGGATTCATCAAAAAAGCCCACCCCGATTGGTTTAAGCAGACTCTGCACTAGATTCATAAACAAAAAACGGTTGCTCTGCTTTGAGTACTACGTCTTCGTTTACAATTACTTCTTTAACGCCCTTACGTTGAGGAATGTCATACATAATATCTAACATCATATTTTCTAAAATAGCACGCAGCCCACGAGCACCTGTTTTTCGTTTGATAGCTTCGTGTGCAATTGCTTTAAGCGCGGCATCAGAAAATTTAAGCGATACACCATCCATTTCTAACAAACGACGGTATTGTTTAGTTAACGCATTCTTAGGTTCTACCAAAATTTTAACTAACGCTGATTCATCAAGCTCTGTGAGCGTAGCCAATGCTGGTAAACGACCAATAAATTCAGGAATCATCCCAAACTTAAGCAAATCTTCGGATTGAATATGTTGTAGCATTTGGCCTAATAAATGGTCATCTTTTTTACGTGACTCAGAGCCAAATCCCATCGTTTTTTTATGCATCCGGCGGCTAATGATATCTTCGATACCACCGAACGCACCACCACAAATAAAAAGAATTTGCGAGGTATCTATTTGAATAAATTCTTGCTGTGGATGCTTGCGTCCGCCTTTGGGTGGAACATTGGCAATTGTGCCCTCTAATAATTTAAGTAACGCTTGTTGCACACCTTCGCCAGATACGTCACGCGTAATTGATGGGTTTTCACCTTTTCTTGCGATTTTATCAATTTCATCGATATACACAATGCCTTTTTGTGCACGCTCAACGTCGCCATCTGCATTTTGCAACAAAGACACAATCATGTTTTCAACATCTTCGCCTACATAACCTGCTTCGGTTAGTGTGGTGGCATCCGCAATTGTAAAAGGCACATTGATGATTTTCGCCAACGTTTGTGCAAGCAGCGTTTTGCCCGATCCTGTAGGCCCCAATAGCAAAATATTAGATTTTTGTATCTCTACATCGTCCTCTTTGGGCTTGGACATAATTCGTTTGTAATGATTATGCACAGCCACAGACAAGACCCGCTTGGCACGTTCTTGGCCAACCACATAAAGATCTAAAGATTCTTTAATTTCTGCGGGTTTGGGAATATGAATTTTATTAGATTTGGTTTTTTTAGGATCGTCTTGCGAGACTTCTTCTGCAATAATATCATTACACAAACCAATACATTCATCACAAATATACACGGTTGGCCCGGCAATTAATTTGCGCACTTCTTTTTGTGTTTTGCCACAAAAAGAACAAGCCAACGCCTGGTTATCTTTTTGACCTTTATCCAACGAAAAACTCCATCGTTAACAACAACAGACAAACAATGATCTACAATAAAATGCATGACCCAATTAACAGTATACACAATATTATAGTTCTTGGTTACTTCACTAATTGTGGCCTTTGAATCATCACTTCGTCCACTAAACCATATTCTTTGGCTTCGTGTGCGCTCATAAAATAATCACGATCACTGTCTTGTGTTACTTTTTCTATGGGTTGGCCAGAATGTTTAGCGAGCGTTTCATTTAAAAAACGCTTCATTTTGCCGATTTCACGTGCATGAATATCAATGTCAGAAGCTTGGCCCTGAAACCCACCAGAAGGTTGATGAATCATGACACGGCTATGAGGCAGTGCAAAACGCTTTCCTTTTTTACCCGCGGCCAATAAAAAAGCACCCATCGAAGCAGCTTGCCCCATGCACAGCGTAGAAACAGGGGATCGAATGTATTGCATGGTGTCGTAAATAGCTAAACCTGCAGTCACAGATCCACCGGGGCTATTAATGTAGAGATGAATGTCTTTTTCAGGATCTTCGGATTCTAAAAACAACAATTGCGCAACGATTAGGTTGGCAATTTCATCGGTTACAACAGTTCCCAAAAAAATAATTCTATCTTTTAATAAACGCGACCAAATATCATATGAACGCTCACCCCGATGGGTTTGTTCAAGCACAAATGGAACGTAGTAACTTGCATGCATTGGTGGCATTGTATTTTCACCTAAAAAATGGGGTCCGGGTTTCATCGATTTTATGTCCTTAATTTTTAAAAAGTTTTAAAGCTCATCACGACTACCAGACAAACCAATCACTTAGCTTGTTTTAAAAGAAGTTTATTGGACTTCTTCTGTTTGGGCTTGTGCACGCAAAAATGCCATTGTTTTTTCTTCTAATATTTCGTACTTCAGACTGTCTTCTCTTCGTTCGTTTGCAAAATAGGCGTGCACACGTTTTTCATCCTGCCCAGATTGTGCCGCAATCTGATGAATTTTAGCATGTACTTCTTCGTGAGAAACAGTCAACTTCTCGGCATCTGCTATCTCTGATAAAATAAGGCTACGTTTAACATTACGAAGTGCCACTGCTTCGGCATCTTTTTCGATAGTTGCCAACAAAGAACCGTTAGTAGATTGTTCGTCAAAACCTTGATTTTTTAAGTTTGATTTAAATTGTTCAATCAAAGCCTTTTTTTCTTCTTCAATAAAGTGAGGTGGTACTTCGAATTCATGCGCATTCACCAAAACATCAGAAATCTGGCGATTGATTTCTTGTTCAATCTCTCGTTCTTTGGTTCGTTTAAGTGTTTCTAACATAAACGCATTCATTTTTTCTAAATCTTCAAAATGGTAACCGCGCGCGAATTCGTCATCTAATACGGGCAAATCCAATTGCTTAATTTGGTTTAAAGTCACTTTAAAATGTGTTTTTTTGCCGGCCAAATCTGTGTTTTGATAGTTGGCAGGATAATCAATATCAAATTCTTTAGTGGCACCCACTTCCATGCCCAAGATTTGGTTATAAAAATCCACATATAATTCTTTTTCCGAAACCTTAATCAGCGTGTGTTCGTTGTTATCGTCTTTTGTATAAGGCTTGCCATCAATGCTGATATCGTAAATAAATTCTCCATGATCTTCTGCCTGCAACGTATTACGGCCTTCGACGGGCACTAATTCGGCCATTCGTTCACGTAAGGCATCTTGTTGTTTTTTAAGATCTTCGTCGGTTACCGATAAGACCTGTTTTTTAACCGCAATCCCTTTGTATTGACCAAGCGTTATCTGTGGACGAACGTAAAACTCAAGGACTAAGCTTAAGGGGAAACCAGGAAGCGCCATAGGGGCCGCAAGTTTGTCTTCTTGCACCAATTTAGGTGCACTTACGGGCACTAAATGATGTTGTTCAAGTCCTTTTTGATACCCCCGATTGACTAAATTTTCAAAAACCTGTTCTTGGATCTGGGCTTTGTATTTTTGTTGAACAACAGAGGCTGGAACTTTACCTGGCCTAAAACCTGGAATGTCAGCGTTTTTAACAAAATAGGCAGTCGCTTGCTTGTATTCCTGATCAACTTCTTGAGGTTCAAACTGAATAGCCAAACGTTTGGTAATAGACGAAATCTCTCTGACTTCTGTATTCATAACACATTCCTTACGATTTTTTTGATAATAAAACAGAGGTTCTATCGCAATTCAATGCGAGGAGGGGGAATTGAACCCCCACGGGTCACCCCGGTAGCTTCTAAGACTACTGCGTCTACCAATTTCGCCATCCTCGCTTGCAAACTATCACCTATGTGAAGCGCTATCTAGAAAAAGGAACCCCTGTTGGCAAGAGTAAATGAACCCAGAACCTTCATTATTTGCATAATTAAGGCAAATTATTTATCTAGTCTGTATGCTTTGAGTGCTTTTTCTGCTTCTGCGAGTGCATCTTTAAGCGTGGTAATTTCTGATGATAGCTTATCTAAATTAGGAACTGCAGACTCTACCACCGCAAAAAACTGCTTAATAAGCTGAATAGACATATCTGCGAATTTTTCAAGACCCACAGACACAGGTTCTAAAATGTAATCTTCTATTTCATTAGGATCGCCCGTAAAGACGAACAAATGCAAAATCTCACTAATCGGTTCAAGACCAAAAATAAAATCATTGCTTCTGAGTGGAATGGTTTCTGTGTCACCACCAAGAACCCACGGCAACTTAAGCAGCCACTGTTCAAGTAAAGCCAATAAAGGCTCTGTATAAAACAGAAGCGCCTGCTTGTCGTTCACAATGGGAACAAGCGAACCTTCAACTTCGTCAGGCTTTGCAAAAATTTTTTTAATTGCATCCTGCTGAAGAGAAAGCTCTTTTAATGTATAGTATTTATCATCTAAAAAAACTGCAATATCAAGACCGAATTTCATTGAAACTTACGTTCTCCTAGTTTGTTTATGTTCATTTAATTCTCTCTCGTCAAGTGCTTTTAGGTATCGATTGTTGTTTCTCTAACGCTAAAGCACATGTCGACACCAAAAATTGACTCACCATCAATCCTTGTTGTGTAGGTCTTAAATACGTTTTTTCATACGCACACCACTCAGGATAACGATCTGCTATTTGTTGTGCCACAGATATGGCATCTACACCACATAAATCCGCAGTCATTGCGGCATTCCATCCTTTTTGACAACGCAGACCTAGTAATACCTGTTCTTCGGCTAGCATGTTTGTAGCTAGTGGTTGTGTGTCAATAGATTGCAGTGCAAGAGAAGAAGGCATTTCGTTTAACCAATACGATTCATAAGCCTGTGGTGTGCGTATGTTTTCGTAACGTTCTGCCCATAAAGACGGAGCATTAGAATGAGATTGTACGTGGCCTAATAAAAACCCATGTGCGCCTGCGCCAATCCCAAGATAGGATTGGCCGTTCCAATAGGTTTGATTATGCACACTTTGGTGCCCCGTGCGTGCAAAATTGGAAACTTCGTACTGTTGCAAACATGCGGCTTGTAAAGAACGTACGGTTAATTCATAAAATTCGGCTTCTGTGTCTTCGTCGTGCGGAATTATTTTACGATGTGCACGCCAATCAAACAAAGGCGTATTTTCTTCGTAAATTAAATTATAAGCAGACACATGAGGTAATTGAAGTGCATCTATAGCGTCTAACGTATATTTCCAATCTTGTAGGGTTTGAGAAGGGATGGCATAAATAAAATCAACAGAATAGCTTTTAAAATTTGTTTGTTTTATCTTATCCAGTGCATCTTTGGCTTCTTGTTGATTATGAATGCGTCCTAAGACTTTTAATAATTTGTTATCTAATGACTGAATTCCCATTGAAATACGATTTACACCCGCGCTTTTAAAGCCTGCCAAAGAAGATAATTCCACAGCACCAGGATTTGCTTCTAGGGTGATTTCTAGGGGCGATAACCGATAAGGATACTGCTGGATAATTAAGTCAATAATTTGCGCGATCGCATCGCTAGACCATAAACTAGGCGTTCCACCACCCAGGTAAATAGATCGCAATGTATAGTTTGAAAACAAGTGCATGCGTGCTTTTAATTCGGCAAGAACAGCGCGTGTATAGCGTTTAAAGTCATGTTCTTCTTTGCGAATGGCATAAGAATTAAAATCACAATAGGGGCACTTTTGCAAACAATAGGGAAAGTGAATATAAATCGAAAACTCAGATAATTCGTGTTCAAGAATAGGACTTAAAAAAATGTTTTTTAATGCCTGCATATCAAAATCAAATGCCTATGTGTTTAAGATAACATTGCCATGTATTTTCTAATAGCATCGCAATGGTCATGGGGCCCACACCACCAGGTACAGGTGTGATTGCAGATGCCACCAAAGCTGCTGATTCAAAATCTACGTCGCCCTTGAGTTGTCCATGGATGCGTGTGGTTCCAACGTCTATCACAATGGCACCTGTTTTTAAATGTTCGCCACGAATGAGCCCAGGTTGACCCGCAGCAGCCACAACAATGTCTGCTTGTTTTAATAATTTTGGCAAATCTTGTGTGTATCTATGTGCAATGGTGACTGTGCAATCTGCCAACAATAACAACTGCGCACAGGGACGCCCCACAATTTGACTGCGGCCCACAACCAGCGCATGCAAGCCAGATAAATCTTGCCGTACGTGCCGAATTAAATGCATGACACCCTGAGGTGTGCAAGGCAATAGTGTATGCTTGAGTTGACCTTGCCAAAGATGGCCCACATGAATGGCGTGGAACCCGTCTACGTCCTTACGTGGATCAATAGATTTTAATACATGCGTTTCATCAATCCCTTTAATTAAAGGCAATTGAACTAAAATAGCATCGATTTTTTTATCTTGATTAAAACGCTCAATGCAAGCCAGTAATTGTGATTGAGAAAGGGATTCTTCGTGAATACTTATACTTTCAATACCTACTTCTTGGCAGGCCCGGATTTTGTGTGCCACATACACAGAAGAAGCAGCATCTTGGCCCACACGAATAACCGCTAAACAAGGACGTCTATGTGTTGTTTGGTTGATGTGTGTGTCTATTTTGTTTTTTAATGTTTGCTTGAATGTCGCCGCAATTTGTTTGCCATTAATAAGCATCATTTGGGTGATTACTCCATGCGTTTTTTAATGTGAGAAATAGGGACGATCGATTAATTTTTTAATTTTAAAGTTGTAAAAGGTGTGTTTTTTTCGAATTCTCTTATGTGCGTTAAAAATTGAAAAAATTCGTCGTACTCAGCAAAGGGAATTCTACGTTGGTAAATGACCAAACGCCTGGTTATAAGGGCTTTGTCTTTATCTGTTTTGGTTTGCAATACATATTGACCGTGTTTTGATTTGTACTCTGTACTTGGTGTTACATTAAATTTACTCTTATGTGGCATTTGAATGACAGAAGAGACTTCGAAAGAAAAGGCAAAAGGCAAAAGAACATCTTGATTTCTAGTTTCACGCCAAACAGAAGCTAATGGATCGGTTAAAATATCATCAAATCGACATTCTATTTGCCGCATCGATTCATTTTTTTGACAACTTGTTTTGGCTTGAAAATTAAAATCTAAACTCTGGCTGAGTGAAAAGTCTTTAGGTAACGATTGATCAATTAATTTCCATTGAGAAGACAATAACAAATGAGGCATAAACGATGGAATATTTTCTTGTTGTTGCAAAGAGGATTTAAGAATAGCTGTTGGCACGCCCAAAGATACAGCACTGATATCTCCAGAAAGAATAGCATCAAAAGATAATTGCCAGGTTGCATTTAATAAATAGGCATTATCTTTAAAGGTGTGTTCTTTGAGTTGAATTAATTGTTTGGTTTTATCATCTATTAATAGCACTTGTGCACCTTCTAAATGTGGCGATACATAACCCAGTGGGCAAGCTTCGCACGTAGGATCTAAAAAATGAGTAACGGGGCCTGCTTGAACCGCTAGTAAGGTACGGCTAAACACTCCAGGTGTTGGTAAATCAGGTGCTGCGTATTCGCTTTTTTGCTGGGTGGCAAAAGCTAATTTTACGGGGTGTTGTTCTTTTTTAAGTGTAAGATATGCAGATAATCCCAAAGACCAAGCTTCGTTTTCGGACAACGCAAGTGCATCGCCTGTGTGTAGTTTGGTTTGGTGATAGAGCTTGTTTTTTAAAAACGCTTTTAGACTGTTTTGAATTTTATCTAAGTCGGGCGTTTTTGATGTGTTGATTTGATTACTTATGCCGAAATATTGACTTAAAAACAACACTGCATCCGACCAAGATTCAAAGGGTTTAGCATGATAAGGAGTGGTGTTTAGAGCGCAATAAACAGTGGGTCCCGTGTATTCCAATGCAGGTGCAAATTCTTCTTCAACAATAGCTGGTATTTGTTGCCATAGATAGCGAACCCCATGTTTGTCTTTAGGTAAGTCAGAAATAGGCACAGCGTTTACGTTTTTGGTTTGGCCTTCTTCTATCACTTGTTCTTTAAACGCATAACCTTCTGGTGCAATAATTCTTATTTCTGCCCGGTCTGTAGGATACGGACCACGTACCAATAAAGGTTCTATCAGTTGTGGTTCTTCGATGTGATAAATAACCACATAATCAATCACCGCCCCAATTTGCGCGCGCGGCAAAGAAAATCGAACTTCACCTACTTCTTGAGCGCTTTTTAAGCGCTGTGTAACGGCGGTGCTTTTATCTAAAAACACAACCGTCTGTTTATCGTCTTCTTGTTGGATCAGTGTACGTCCAGCAAAATAATGAATGGCGTATTTGTGACTAAACGGCAACTTGACTTGTGCAGCTTTTAATCCTTCTTTGGTATAAATCTTAATTTGTCGATATTGTGTGAGCACCACCATTAATTTTTTATCGATGGTTTGGTATTCCAATGTGTCTTTGGCTTCTAATATAATGGCTTGCGCGCCAGCATGCGATTCTTGTTCGGTTTTAGCAACCCGAATATTGGGGAACTGATATTGATAAGCGCACCCAGATAACAAACTACTAAACAAACACACAACACGCCAAAACCGATTCATGTAGGGTCTCCCAAGATTGCAAAAGTATCCAAAGACAAAGCCAAGACACGGTACTGATAAAGCGGTGATCGCGCAGGACCACGTGTGACACGCCCCTCCAAATCAAAACGTGCACCGTGGCATGGACATTCAATTTGGCGATATTTAGAGTGATATCCCAAAGGGCAGCCTACATGCGTACAAAACGCAGAATAAGCCAGGTAATTTTCTTCTTGATCTCGAATGACCAACACATCTTCTAAAAATTGTTTATTTTTATCACGGATAATCGCCGCACCACCAACGTGTGATAAAGATTTAATGTCAAGAGGCCTAAATACTAATTGCTGCGCCTGATTAGTTTCGCCCTCATATACAGGCGCCGCATCTATTAATGCTTCACATCCAAGTGCTAATACCGATGATAAAGCTCCAGCAGAGGAACCTAGTGTTAACATCTTAATAAACGCACGCCTTTTTAAACAGCCTACAGACTCATCTTCCATCTTATTTGCCCTCAACATTAAAACACATAAGCTAACGCACCTGCTGTTAAAACGCCATAAGTCATATAGCCCAACACAAGATGTGCAGTGGCTAAAGAACGTTGATCAAGATGCCCAATTCGCGCGGCAGATACAGGCCCAAGCACAATTTGGCCCACCATTAATGCGGTTGAAACTATCATGGCAATACGATGAAAACGTGCAGAATCAAAGCCGCCTTTTTGCGCATAAGGTTGTGGTGCAAACAAAGCCAATAATCCATTACCCGCAAATAACGCAGAGGTGCCCACAGAAGTGACCAAATGCGCGATTTCGTATCGATTGGTAAAACCACCACCCATAAATTTATCATGATAGTTAAGATGCCCTAATACTAAATTAAGTCCCATTACACCCAATAAAGAAAACCCAAGTGCTTGGTGAACATTAAGCATGCGACGGCGTTTTTTAGCTAAATGATCGCGCATTAATTTATCTGGATCAGGCGAAACAAAATCAAGCGCTGGCGGTGTTGAAGTTGGCATTAAGGATTGTTCAAAATTGCTAAAATCAAGATCTGGTGCAGCGGCTGGTTGTGACGTAGGCGGTGACGGGGCAGATACAACAAGTGGGTTTAAAAAAACACCAACCGGCAAACAAGACCAATAAACCAACAAAAAGAGTGTATGCATAAAACTGCTATACACGACTTTTTATTGATCACAAACAAACAGGTCGTCTAATAAATGACGTTGAGAAAGATAATCAAAAAACATATACGAGATTAATGAAAAATAGATATGCAATCGTTTTTTATTGTGTCGTATGCACTTGCTTATCTTGTGCACCTAAAATTGTGGTCATTGATCGTGCGACATTAATTGAACAAGAAACTGCAGGCCAGTGGCCTGATTTTGAAAAACAATTATCCGTGCATGAACCCGGTATAGATCCAGTTCCGATCACACCCAAACAAAATAGTCAATCCTTGGAAGACAAACGTGTGTTTCGCGTTTTAAATGGTCCATTTTCGCCCACAGATATCAATAAAAAATAAACATCTAACCTATTAAATTAATTACTTATTAAATATTATAGCTAAAGGATTTTACTTGTGTTGATTCGTATTTTTTACGGTTGTTTTTTTTCTCTTATCATCATGCATTTAAATGCATGTTCTATAAAACGATTTGCATTGCGATCGGTCGCAGATGCTTTGGCCCAAGGGGGTTCTAGTTTTTCTAAAGACGAAGACGAAGAATTGATTGCGCAAGCAACACCATTTGCACTTAAAACATTCGAAACATTGATAGAAGAACTTCCAGACCATGCACCTTTACTACGTGTGACTTGTCAAAACTTTACACAATACGCATATGCTTTTGTTCTAAGCCCAAGTAAGTATGCATTCAACATGCAAGAAGAACAACGCATGGCCAAGCGTGCTAAAAAACTATTTATGCGTGCTTACCAGTATTGTTTGCAAGCCTTAGAAATAGAACATCCTGGTTTTTTAGAGCTTTTAAAGAAAGACAAATCAACACTCAGCGCCACACATCCACTAATTAATCAACTTCAAACTAAAGATGTTCCAACGCTTTATTGGTTGGTGGCAAGCCTTACGCTCGCTATTACTGCAGTTAAAGACGAAGTTGATCAAATTGGCCATTTTGTTATTATCGACCCTCTTATTTATCGTGCCATACAATTAGATCCTGGTTATGACTACGGTAGTTTATATGAATTCTTAATAAGCTTTGAAGCACGTTCAGAGGCCATGGGCGGACATCGCCAAAAAGCAAAAGATGCCTTTAAACAAGCACTTCAATATAGCCAGAGCAAAAAAGCGGCCCCTTTTGTTAATTATGCCGAATCTATTTGCATCGACGAGCAAAATAAAAAAGAATTTTTAACTCTATTAGAGCAGGCATTGGCTGTTGATATTCATGCACATCCTCAATTTAGGATTGCCAATATTGTCGCACAAAAACGCGCACAATACTTAAAAAGCCATGTGGATGATTATTTTATTGGAGAGTAATGATATATGTATTTAATTAGATACATCGCGCAGGCTGTGGTTGCTTTAGGCATATTTTGTTTGGCGGGTATTTATTTAGCGCACGCAGATATTTTATTTAAACAGACAACAGAAACAGAAAATGCGGGCGAACAAGTGAGTAGTTATGAACAAACGATATCTATCCAAAAACATTTAATGAAAATAGAAATTAAACCTAAAAACGCAGACCACACAGATACACAAACTTTGATTTTTAACGCACAAACAGGACGTTTATGGATATTTTCAGACAAAGAAAAACAATACGTAGAAAAAATACTACCTAAAAATAAAACAACAAAAAATCAATACATGTTCGAAAAAACCAACAGACAAAATACATTTGCAAAATTTTTAGCGGTTCAATACATAGTCAAGCAAAATAACGACATGATTGGAGAAGTATGGCTTGCTAAAAATCAAGACACACCAATGCTCAAAAATCATCTCGTTCATCTAACACAGGTGTTTCAGTCAGACCCACAACAAGTGATTTTAAATGATTTATTGATGTTAGATCTGGGGTACCCCGTGTATTCTATTTTAAAAATAAAACCAGATCCAAAAAACACACAATCAGTTGTTTTACGTACAAGGTTAGAGCACATCGAAACACCATTAAAACCATTTGATAGAACATGGTTTAGTGTGCCAGATGGGTATCAAAAAACAAAAGATTTGCCCTGAAAAATTGGAGCTATATGCCAATGGCATAGACCGCAGAGATTTCGGCCAAAAATTCACGGTAAGTCATGTCTTGTGGACTTATCATATCTTGTGTTTGGGTATAGGCCGTGGCGCATAAATACAAATAACGTTCTTGACTCATCTCAAAAGCATCCAACAAAGCAACAGGTGAATCTAAAGGAAGTTTTCTGTTCTTACTTTTGATGCTGGTATTGTCTTTAGTCATGGCAAATACAGGTTTTTTAGCGCACACGGCTTTGAGTATTGTTTGCCATGCTTTTTCTGTATCAATGAGCGAAATTTGCTTAAGTTCGCGCCCAGTTAAAAAACGAACACAAGCCAATAATTTTTCTTTGTTGCTTTTGTCACTTACGCGATACATCAAAGAAGACACCGCGCGTTCTACATATTGGCAAAACAGTGCGCCTTCTGTTTTTTGTTGAAAAGAAAAATCATCAGCGGGATCTTGTTCGAACGTCTGTTGAACAGAAAAACGTTCTGGTTCCGAAGCCTTATGGGCTAATATCCACACAGGATGCACAATACCGTGTCCCAAATCTTGAAATAGGCGAACGACTACATCATCAGAAGGTACGCGTTTAAATGCGACACGTTTAACGCCCAAAGGACGCATTTGTGCAAACCCAAGCAACACAGAAGAAAGTGTTTCATCGGTTAATTCTGCTTGCAAGACTTCTTGAGGATCTAAACGTGTGATGAATGGTTGTCCGCCCAGTGGCGGGGCCACAATGGTGGGCCGGCATAAAGGCACAGACAATCCTTTTATTAAAGGCTGTGTCATGCGGTGAGGCGCCACGCGCGCAGAAGCAGACACCAATGTTTCATCAATCGAAACCACATGGCGCCGAATGCGTCTGGGTTTAAGACGTTTTTTTATATTTGAGCGCGCATGAGAAGAATCGTCCTGCACCATAAATCATCATACCTTTGTTTTTTTAAGTGCTTACTTGAGCACCCCATTTTATCTTGAGTCGCCTTGCGCACTCAAGCAATTTTTCTTTTTGATTTAAACTCTGATCATCTAATACTTGTTCAAGCAATTGGTTCAAAATAGACCCCAACAAAGGAGACGGCGGCAAATCTAAATCTAACATTAAATCACGTCCGCTGATTTTTAAATCTTGAAGTGTGAGTACTTGTGTATGGTCCAAAACCTCTTTTAAGCGTTGTTTTAAATCCGCTATTTCTTTGCTCCTATCGATACCTTTAAACCCATACTGGTATCTTTGATATAGCGCCAAGAAATTATCGCACTGTGCTACTTGAATGTCCTTTAAAAAACGCCTTAACTGACCTTCTGATGATAACAAAGAGGGTAATTTTGCATAATTTTGCACACCACGCAGCCAATGCATGACAAGATGTTTATCTTGATTGGAAAATTTAAACCGAGACAAAATTTGTGCCACATTATCCAATGATGATTCAAATAACAATAAAGCAGCCCAAGACAACAAAGGATCTAATTTTAACAAACAGACTTCGTTTAATGTAGCCAATACAGAATTCCAAATGGGTTCTTTGGTATGCGCAAGTTCTGGCATGCATATATTGAGCATACCAGAAGATCTCATCCATGTAAGTGCAAGCCCGGGTGTTTGGGCGCGTGTTAAAATCTTATTCCATTCATCTCTTACACGTTCATAAGATACTTTAGAAAAATGATGTAACGTGTGTGCAATAGCCAAAAATGTATTCGGTTCTATTGAAAAATCAAGACTTACTGCAAAACGGATGGCGCGCAGTGAACGTAGTCCGTCTTCAGAAAATCTAACCACAGGATCACCTACGGCACGTACAATGCCTTGATCTAAATCATGTTGCCCTAAAAAAGGATCGATTAAGCGTTGTTCAAGTACATCGTAAGCCATGGCATTAATGGTTAAATCTCGGCGTGCGAGATCTTGCTCTAAATCAGAAACAAACTCTACTCGATCAGGTCTACGGCTATCTGTGTAATTTTTTTCAATACGGTAAGTTGTAATTTCAACAGGTTTGCCTTGTTTTTTCTTGCTTGGCCACACAGATACGGTGCCGTGCTGAAGTCCTGTGGGTAATACATAAGGAAAAATTTCCAAAATACGAGTGGGCAACAAATTGGTCGCCAAATCAAAATCCAATGGTATTTTGCCCTGTAGCAAATCACGCACCGCACCACCGACCAAAAAAGCTTCGCCGCCATGCGCACGAATGGTGTGTACGCAATCCACTAAAAAAGAAGGAATAAAATGAGCATGCATGTTTATTTTGTTGTGACTCATAACGCAACGTGTTAGACTTCAGCTACCTACTTATTAAATTTGAATTTTATATGAGATCTTGCTAGGAGTAGGGTTCACGTTTTGTCAATGAAGGGGATTTTATTTATGAGTCAAAATCAACGTAAAATGAAAAAAATGTTTGGTCAAATCCAACACACCTTTCAAGATGCCGAAAAAACGGTGTTGGGTTTGTTTCATGAACTTTCTGGCAAAATGGGTTATGTGCAGGACGAAACTAAGAAAAAAATTGATTCTTTGCTTGTAGGAATCGCAAAATCGTCCAAAGATTCTATGGTCGATGGCGCACGTGCCAAAGTCGCCATGATGAGACAAGATTTTGAAATCAAAGTAGAAGAAAGCACAGAATTATTATGGGATAGATTGGGACTTGCCACTAAAGATGATATTGATCACGTGCTTAGAAAAGTGGTAGAAATTAACAAAAGGCTTAAAGAAGTCGAAACCAAAATACAACTTAAAGAACCAACACCTGCCGTGCAAGCAGCCCTTCCAAACAAGGGTTTAACCAACAAAAATAAAAGCAAAGCTAAAGTCTAAATGGCCAAGGTGCAGACCGCATCTGCGACATTATCAGTTTTTCAGTGCCTTTTAAAAAATTTCAGATGTTTCCCAAGTGGGTGCATGGGCAAGCGAAGTCATTACTGCCGTTAACGTCATGCGGATGGATTTGAGTTTTTCTATGTAATGTAAAATATCTTGTGGTCTTCCCCATCGCTCAGGACAGACCAAACAAGTGTTTATATCTTGAAAATGTTTTTGGTTGTCTGCACCAAGAGGCAACTTTGTTTGTGTGTCTATCCACACCCAAGAAACCTTTCGATGCAATGGAGTTTCGTGTTTAAAATAAAGCATTTGAGCAATGGGTTCTGCTTCTGAAAAACGCACAGCCATAGATAAGAAATCTAATGACATGCAATGCGTATGACGATACAAAAATGGAAATTCTACATCCAATAAAAAATAACGCCAAGAATCAATACCAAATGATTGCAGGCATTTAACCGCCGCTAATTCTGTGCCCGCTTCTTTTATGTTTACCACGATAAATGCATGTTTAAAATAAGTTAAATAAGAATGTAGCAAATCGCATTGGTTTAATGCATCGCCAAATACAGGGTCGTGACTTAGATAGAGATGTCCTTGCGCCGTATCCATGCGCACATCAATTTCTACACCATAATGCAAAGGAATATTTTTTAATTGTTCGATTTTATTTACACGATGAATAATAATCATAAAGACACTTGTGTTTGACGATATTTTTCGGCGTCCCAATTAAGTAATGTATTTATTTCTTTATCTGATAAATATTTTATGTTTGTATTTAATTGTAAACGTAATCCTATATGTGCTTGTGCTAATAATAATTGATAAGCTTCTTCTTTTATCTGTTGGTGCACCAATACGCCCATTCCTTTAACAATAAGGTGTGTTTTATTGCTTATTAACTGTGCCTGATTGCTTATCTCACCGATATCAAAAATAGGCGCATGTGCGCCTAAAAACACGGCGTGATCAGGGCACATAGGCAACTGTTGCGCATGTTTAAAACAAATAGGGTCGCAAGCAAGCGCATGCATTAAATCATCTGGTGGCAATCGCCAAACAGGTGCTAAGCGGGCCAACAAAGAGCCCCATTGTTTTTTTACTGTGCCTGTAAGTGCCCATTTAAATGCGCGTACGGGCTGTTGTAAGCGTGATTCGACTTCGTCTAATAATTGACGCATTAAGTCGCAGTTATCGGCACCCAATAAAAGTCCATGATTTTGCAAAACAAACACATCTACACGTTTTTTAGATAAGTGCGCATCTAGGGCTTGCATTAAGGGGTATCCAGGTTGGCAATAGGGAATAAAAGCCCAAGATAGGCCTTGCAAGCGTGATGTTAAAATAGGCTGTATTTCATGCTCAAAACGACAAGCCAAGCTTAAAGAAGTGACCGTATGTAGATGAAATACTACCCTTTGAGGCATTCGGACATGCATGGCGGTCTCTATGGATGGACGTAACAAGCTAGGTTCTATACAAGCCGCCGAAAAATCGACTGTGGCGTTTTGTGTTAAAAGCATCTGTGCATGCACATAGTTAAGCGCCAAAAAAATAGGCTTATCCTCTGCCGAACGTAGCCATTGCCCAGATCCTTTAACCCAAATTACATCTGCTGTTTTAAAAGAAGTATTTCCACCTGCACCTTGCGTGCGCATTAAATCACGGCCGCATAAACCTGAAAGTTCCAAAAAATGACGCTCCATATCTGTTTGGTTTATGTAAAAAATACGTAAAGTTCAAAATTATTTAATAAAAATATCCACAAACCTTTAAAAATCAGCTAGGATCGCGTGTGATGCATCGCGTTTTTCATCCACTCACACCCGCACAAGTGATATTTTTGCTTATCCTTATGGCACGTGGCAGCCATAAGGATGAATCTTTGTTGGACTATTTGCCAGACGAGCAAAGGATTGCGCTTAAAACAAAATTGGATCTTTTAAATACCATTCCTGCAGAAAAACGAGCACTGCTTATTGCACATGAATTTAAAGAAATTATTCAAAACGATAATGATTTTGGTATCGACGGCATTCATCCTAGCTGGATCGTTCAAAAACTAGAACACGAATCGCCCCGCATTGTGGCTGCAGTGATGATTGGATTTTCCCCCTCTTTATTAAGACAAATTGTAGATACACTTCCTGTTGAACTTAGAAAAAAATTGCCCACCAAACAAGATATGAGCCAATTAAACCCAGGTATTATTAAACTAATACAACTACAGTTTGCACGCGCTTTTACACCAATGCCCAAAGCTAATTTTAATGGCGTATTTAAATTAAGCGATGTGGTTCACTTAGATTTTGTAGAAATTAATGCGTTACTAAGAGCCTGTGGAATTGATGAATTGGCACAGGCATTATCACGCGCAGGTCGTTACACATTGGCCGAACTGCTAAAGCGATTGCCGCGCGATTTTGCGCAAGAGCTTGCCCAAGCAGTGAGTTTAACTCACCAACCAGACGCGCACGAAGCCAAACGTGCGCAGCATTTTTTAATGTCGATGATGAAAGATTTTACGCACGTTGAAGAACTTGCACAAAAAGCCGGTCTTTATCGTTTGGCACACGCCCTATCTAGCGAACAGGCGGTTTTACATAGGATATTCAAACAACGACTTCCAGTGCATTTAGCACCCCTGTTAGATCAATTTTTAAAGTCCGTTTTAGAGACTGAATCAAAAGAATCCACCTATTCGCAACGTGCGCAGGATTTGATTTTGCAAAGGCTTCAAAAAATGGCACAGTGTCAACAGGTATCACCTCGTTATTTGGAGTATACGTTTGCGTTTCATCAGCCGCCACAAGTGAATACTTAAAGGAACAACAACCTTTTTTATAGTCAACCTGATTCTTTGTATAAGGAAGCAATTATGGCCAAAGTCATCAAAGGAAGTTCCAATATCTCAATGCCGCCTGCGGATTTAAATGATCCACAAGAAGAAGAAACTGGATTAATTAATCCAGAAACTGGTTTTTCGGATGTTACGCGTAAAAAGCCAGCTATTGTTAGTAAAGAATTGTTTGAAGCGAATAACGAAGCACGCAAGGTGCTAACCGAAGCCGAACAAAAAGCACAACAATTAGTAACCGAAGCCGAAGACAAAGCCAAGGATATTATCGCGCAAGCAGAAGAAGAAGCCGCACGCATGAAAGAACAAGCACGGCAAGAAGGATTTGCACAAGGCAGCCACGAATCTGCAGACAAATACACACAAATGATATTAGAGCATAGCCAACGGCTTGAAAAAAAAGAAAGCGAAGTCGCCAACCAAGTCTTAAAATTATCCATGGCCATTGCTAAAAAAATTATTGGCAATACGCTCCAAGCACAACCCGAAACCATTGTAGAAATGGCCAAGAATCATCTTGTTTCTGTAAAACAACGTAGAGAAGTATTTTTGTGTGTCTCTTCTTCTGATTTAGAAATGTTGCGGACACATAAACGTGCACTTTTAGATCAACTTGGACGTGCTAAAGAAATAGAGATTCGTGCAGACGATAACTTATCACCAGGATCGATGCTGATTGAAACAGAAGCTGGCAGTATTGATGCCAAATTAGAAACACAGCTCAATATTATCGAACAAAAATTAATGTCACAAACCAAAGGACATTAGAGAAATAGATAATGGGTGTTCTGCCGGCATGTTTTAAATAGGGTGTATTTATTATGCATGATGATTTTGAAACTTCAAATTACATAGACACAGGAAACGAAGAAGAAGATATTAATGATTCTCATCCTCATCTTGATGTAGATTTATCTAAATATTTATCACTGATAGAAGACACCCCTACTTTGTCTATTCGTGGACGCGTGACCGAAGTGACTGGGTTGTTAATCAAAGCGGCTGTTCCAGGCGTTAAGATTGGTGAATTGTGTTACGTGTCAACCACACAAGGCATGTTAGGTTGCGAGGTTGTTGGATTTAGAGACGAAGCTGTCATGCTTATGCCTTTGGGTGAAGCAATTGGTATTGGCCCTGATTCAGAAGTGATTCCAACAGGTAAGCCTTTTTCTATCAAATGTGGTTATGGCTTGCTTGGTCGCGTATTAAATGGCTTGGGCATTCCTTGTGATGGTGGACCAGAACTAAGTGAAATTGAAGATCTTGAAGATTGGGCGGTGATGCGTGATGCGCCCGATCCAATGAAACGTATGCGCGTCGATCGCCCGATTGCCATGGGCGTGCGTGCCTTGGATGGTCTTTTAACGGTTGGGCGTGGACAACGTATTGGTCTTTTTGCTGGCTCTGGGGTGGGTAAATCCACATTGATGGGACAGATTGCAAGAAACACAGAAGCCGAAATCGTGATTACCTGTTTAGTTGGTGAGCGTGGTCGCGAAGTGGTTGAATTTATTGAAGACTCTTTGGGTGAAGAAGGCCGTGCTAAATCAATTGTGGTATGTGCGACTTCGAACATGCCTTCTTTAGTTAGGCAAAAGTGCTGTTTTGTGGCGACTGCCATTGCAGAATGGTTTAGAGATCAAGGCAAAGATGTATTATTTATGATGGACTCTTCTACGCGTTTTGCCCGTGCACAACGTGAAATTGGCCTGGCGATTGGAGAACCACCTGCCAGACAAGGTTACCCGCCTTCTGTGTTTGCTTATATTCCGCGTTTGATGGAGCGTACAGGCAATAACGAAAAAGGCTCTATTACTGCACTATACACTATTTTAGTACAAGGTGGTGATATGGAAGAGCCTATTGCCGATGAAGTCCGTGGTATTTTAGATGGTCATATCATTCTTAACCGTGCATTAGGGGCGCGTAACCACTGGCCGGCAGTTGATATTTTGCCTTCTCTTTCTCGTGTGATGAGTGGTATTGTGTCTCAGGAACACAAAAAAGCAGCCGGCAAACTGCGTGAAGTGTTGGCGACTTATGAAAAAAATCGAGACATCATTACACTTGGTGCCTATACTAAAGGGACCGATCCTAAAATTGATTATTCGATTGATAAGATTGAGGAAATTGAAAATTTTTTAAAACAAAGCACCCATGATAAACAATCTTTTGACGAAACGGTGCAAATGATGATTCAGCTTTTTGTTGATGCAGGAGAATAGTACACAACGCCATGGCTAAAATACCCGAATATCCGCTTAAAGCGCTTCAAGAAATTAAAGAACGCAAAAAAGAAGAAGCGGAAAATTATTGGATTGACTGCAAGAAAAAACGCGAAGCAGAAGAACAAAGATTAAAAACGCTAGAAGAAGAATTGCAGCTTATGATTGAACGCCGTGAACTTAAGCGCAGAGAATATGCCAATAGACAAATGAAAGGCGAACACAATGCACAATTAGCCGTGTCTGCCAATGTGTATATCGAACGCCTTAAAGAACTAGAAGAAGAACAAAAAGAAAAAATTGAACGCCAAAAAATTGTGATCGACGAAAAAAAAGAGATCGAAAAACAGGCCATGGAAGCAATGGTACAAGCCACACAAGAACTCAAAGCGCTAGAAAAACACCGCGAAAAATGGCGAGATGCTATCAAGCGTGAACTACAAATTAAAGAAGAAGAAATCCTAGATGACCTGGCGCAGAGTATGTTTGAACAGCAAAGACAATCAAAAAACTAAACCCATGCGTTATGTTATAGTTTAACGTGTTGATTAACCAGGAGTTTTTATGTCGCGAGTAGAAGAAGAGCGCCAAGCCCAGCTGCATGAGCAAAAACTTAAAAATGAAAAAACAGCCAAAGAAAAAGCAGCGGCAGCAGCTAAGTTTGGCCAAGTCATTACGCAAAGTAAAAACCAACAATCTCAAATGCACACACAAAGTGCATTAAAACAGCAACAGCAGAAACAACACGCGGATCAGCGCCAATCTCAGCAAATGCTATTAGGCAAGCAAGGTATTTTGCGTGGGAGTACAGAAGGTTTATTAAAAGCGCGTGACGAAGAGCGAAAAATCAAAGACGATAAACGCAAAGATCGAGATGAAGACATTAAAAAAGAAGACGATAAAAGTGATCAAATTCAAACCACTCAACGTGATGATTTGGTTAATCAGCAAGCCATTCAAAGAAAAGATGAACAACCACAAGGCCAATCACAAAACCAGTCTCAACAACAATCGTCTGGTGGCGGCCAACAACACTCAAGCGGCGGGCAAGAGCAGCAACAAAATCAAAAACACGAAAAAGAATCTGGCATGGGCATTGCTGGAGTCGCCAAAAAACAAACGGCTTCTGTGGACGAAGAAGGTGGCATAGAAAGCGCCACAGCTGCTCAATCTGGCGGCAAAAAAATGGCGATTGGCAAGTCACTCCAGGCAGAAGCCGCAGAACGTATTGATCCACGTGCTCTTTCTGCTGTGGCTGATAAAGTGTATCAATACATTTCTAAAGAAAACATGAAAGAGTTCCAAATCGAACTCAAAGATGACATGTTAGGCGGTGGCGCTTTACGTGTATCGTTAAAAGACAGTGGTCTTAAATTAACTTTTCAAATGAAAGAACATTACGCCAGTAACTTGATTGAATCGTCTAAACAGCAACTATTTAGAGCCTTTGAGAAAAAAGGATTTAAACAAATAGAAATCGAAGTCAAGCGAAAAGCATAATAGGCTTGATAGATGCAAATTCTTGGCTCACAATAACAACATATGTCGCCAAAACTTAAATCTTCTTCTGTATTGGTTTCGCAACATGCTTACGAAAAGCACTTAGAAATAGCACGCGAAATTTACACACAAGCCAATAAGGCCAAGCGTACTAAAATAGAATACGCACGTGATTGGCGATCATTTTTAAATTGGTGCACTCTTTCTGGTGTTTGTGCACTTCCCGCAAAGCCAGATACAGTCGCAAATTATATTGTGCATTTGGCAGAAGAAAATAAAAAAGTAAGTACCATTAAACGTGCTTTGGTGAGTATTTCTCAGGTTCATAAACGCGAACATTTAGATTCGCCCTGTTCTTTGGGGATTGTGCGTGAAACATTAAAAGGTGCGATTCGCTTATTAGGTGCGCATAAAACTCGTAAAACACCATTACTTGTAGAAGATCTGATGCGTATGTTGCAAACGCAATCAGAAGAAGATTTAATGGGTGTGCGTAATCGTGCGTTGTTGTTGTTGGGATTTTCTGGTGCATTAAGACGTTCTGAACTCGTTGGATTAAATGTAGAAGATTTACACTTTGTTAAAGAAGGCATAGAGCTTCATATTCACCAATCTAAGACCGATCAAGAACAAGAAGGTCAAAAAATTGGAATTCCTTATGGTAAAAATTTACATACATGTCCGGTGCGTGCCATTCAAACGTGGATTTACCGTGCACAATTAAAAGACGGCCCTTTGTTTAGGGCGGTTTATAAAAAAGGCGGGTTGGGGCAACGATTGTATGGGCTTGATGTGGCAAGAATTATTAAACGTATTGCGCTGCTTTGTGGTTTAGATCCCGCGCAATATGCAGGCCATTCTTTACGTGCAGGGCTTGTTACTACGGCCGCTAAAGCAGGCAAAGCCGAACATGTCATCATGAAACAAACCCGCCATCGTAGCATTGCTCAATTAAGAGAATATATTCGCGATGCGCATTTATTTGAACACAACGCTGCCAAAGATTTAGGATTATAAAACAGTAGACTTTTTAAAATTGACTGCGCGATCAAACTTGCGATGTCACCGTATCCAAAAAAATTTCCACAGATTGTCGTTCATTTAACTTTGTACAATCCATTCATATTGGTGTGCTCTAAGCAAGGTAAATTATCCAAAAGATTGGGATTATAAAAGACATGTCTATCGGGCGACCTTATGTAATTTATTTTAAACTTATTTAATAAAATACATCTGTCTTGCTGTGTGATGTTTTGGTATGTATTTTTAAGTTTTTCTCTGCTCCAATTTTCGCCGTGGTGAAAAATCCAAGAATCATAAGAAAAAGGCTGTTTATGACCATCTTTTAAGGTCATAAGTCCCCGCATTTCTTCCTCTACTTGTTCAATTGTGAAGTGATACACATGAAACATAATAAATAAGCGTTCTACGAGTTCGTCGTTACTTGCTGTAGAATTAATACCACTTGCGGTGTAACTATAACGATCGGTAGAAGATAATAATGCCATGATTTCGTCTTGATACAAAGACATGATAATACTACCGGGCTTTGTTTGTTGTTCTATGTTTTTTGTGATTTTAAAAATATCATGTGAGCGTTCAAAATAAGGATAGTGTAAATAAGCTGCCGATACATGAGACGCCGTGTATAAAAATCCCAACAAAACAATGCCTGTGTTGGCATAAGGTTTTATTTGTTTTTTAAATATTAAACAAACGAGAATGGGTAATAAATATACATGAACACGTAATGGTATTAACCAAGGTTGAAAAAATCGGTGTGTGAATCTGGCCACTATCCATATAAAAAAATAACTACCTAACAAAGAGACAAATAAACTGACTGATAAACAAGACGAAAATTCAGCAACAGAAAATTTAGTTTTTTTTATACATCCATTTATTAAGGATTTAATGTCTTTAAATAAGAAAATAAAAACAATTAAAAAAGTAAACATAATGGGCAAATGATAAACATTTCTTTTAATGCTTAAATAAAATCCTACACGTGTTAAAATATCACTCACTGCATTTAATTTCATGAATTGGTAATTCATCCACAAAAAAGGAATTGACCCAATCATTAATCCACAAAAATAAAAACCAAGTGCCCACCGTGAAAATCGATGTAATAAAAATAAACATGCATAAAATATCAAGACAATTAAAATTTGATGTGGATAGCAATAAAGACTTAAACAAGACCAAACACCCGCTGTAAAAAACACAGCCAATTTTTCTTTTTCTTGAACAGAACTAATTAATTTGGTGGCGTATAAAAGTGGCAATAACAAAGAAAAAAACGTCATTCCAGGCGAAAAAAATCGTCCAAATTCACTAATATGGTAATAAAATCCTTGTCTTAAAAATACACGCCATGGTTCTATGATGCTTAATTCTGGATTTACCCATGGCAACAAATGTGCAGAGATAAAACGCAAAGAAAATAATTGTTCGATTTTTATAATGTAATAATTAAAAGAAAATAGAGATTCGTTCATACCCAACAACAAAGCAATAGTCGCCACTTTTTTATTTAAAATCATGGCATAAGCAAGGGCATATAATAACACTACATTGATAAGTGGTGGAACAAGATGCATAAGAAATATGCTTAAATTAAGATTGCGCCAAGATATCCAAAAAAATAATCGACTGATAATAGGTGGTAATGCAGGGCGAATTGTGAGTTCATGCTTATGCTCTTGAATGTAATTGTCGCCATAAACATGGCCTGCCCATGAGTCTTTATTGATACCCACAAGATACATGTAAGATTCTGCAATTCGGGTAGATTTGGAAGGTTCGTTGATGTTTAATAATTGCACCGGATGTTGTTTTATTTTGGCAAGCGTAATTAATGTTAAATCATAAATAGATAAAGAAATGGCCATTAAAAAAATTAATTTTAATACATAGCCATATTGTTTTGTTTTGTTTAAAATCAAACGCCCCATCAGCATGTTTTATGTGTATGGACACTTGAGACGCTAATCAAGAAAATAAACTTTTTAATTTATGCTTGCCAAAATGGATAAAAATTAAACCATTGATGAGGATTTTTTTTAATTTGTAAAGTCAGTGCGTCTGCATAAAGTTGAACCAACGGTGTGAAATTTTTTTGATGTTTGGCTTTTTTTACTTCTTGTGTGGTTGCCAATGGAAACAATTCTAATTCATAAGCGTTTTTTTGTGCTTTAATAGGCACGCAAAATACCATGTATAATGGGCAATCAAGCAAACTTGCAAGAATATAAGGACCCGTTGGAAATTTGGCAGGTGCGCCTAAAAAATCAACGCACACATAACGGTCTTGGCTTTGGGCGCTAATTCTATCTGCTAATATGGCAAGAGATTGAGGTTGATTAATATAGTTTTCCAACATGAAAATTGTATTTAAATGAATAGACTCGATTGTAATTACAGATTCTTGTTCTTGTGTGTGGGATGCGTGTTGGTTGTATTTTTTTGCGTTGGATAAATACATGAGTGGTTTAATGGATACCGCATGTTGTTTGGCCAATGCACGCAGTGCCTCTAAACACCCTATATGAGCGCTTAAAATGACTACGCCGCGTGATCTTTGCTGAATACAAGCTAACGTTTCTTGTGTGTTTGATTGGTATTTAAATTGAATGTTAGAAATATCGTTTGTATGAATTAAAAACCGTTGAACTAAGCGTTGAGCAAATGTTAAAAAATGTTGATACACCAATAAATACAAATGGATTGGGCGGTGTTTGTTTTTAGGATCTACACGTTGCCAATAATCAACAGATGCCAAACGAGCCTGTTTGGCAAAAACAATGTAATAAAATACGATTGGATATAATAATACATGGACCAGGTATTGAGTCGCTTTGTAATTCAACAGCAAACGTAACAAGCGAATCCCATATACAGACCCTAACTCTTTTTGATGCTGCCATGCGCTCTGTTCTTTATTCATCGACATGTTCGCCATAGTAAACACCATAACAACTTGATATGCATGCGTGTGAGTCTTAAGTTGTCCATATACACATCAAAGTGAGACACACCATCTTTATAATATAATACATGCGTGGGAACATTCACAATTGGCACCTTATGCCAAAACAAACGTACTGCAATTTCTGGATCAAAATCCATGCGATCACCAATGATGCTTTTATTGAGCACCGCAATGGTTGAATCAAGTGGATATACACGGTAGCCGCACAAGGCATCTTTAATTTGAAAAGACCAAGTTTCTAACCAAATAAAAATGTGTGTAAAATAACGCCCAAGTCGCCTAGAGAGCGGTGCACTTTTATCAAAAATAGGCTGTCCTATAATGAATGCTTGTGGCCAGTTATGTACGGATTGAACAAACGAATTTATTTCAGATACTTGATGTTGTAAATCTGCATCTAGTTGCAAGGCGTGTGTAAATCCTTGTTCATAGGCTTGTTTTAAGCCATATTTAAGAGCACCACCTTTGCCTTGATTGTTTGGCCTGTGAAATACTTGCACCCAATTGTGATGGGTATTTGCCAGTGAATCAAGAATTGCATGTGTGGGTGCATCACTTCCATCGTTAATAATCAAACAAGGAAAAAGATAGGGTTTGAGTTGTTCTATAAGAGGGCCAATGGTGTGTGTATTATTGTATGTTGGAATAATGATACATATGCGAACTGCGTTGTTGTTCATGCTGATACATCTTTAATTAATTAAGGTGTTTGGGCTGCCGTTTGATGATTTTGTTGTTGGGTTTTTTCTTTAATGATGTGATTTAAGAACGCACGATCCGTTTCACTTAATTCATCTTCTTGTTGAGTTGCCTGTATATGGCGGATGGTTGCTTGTTTTTTGTCTACGCCAGGTGATTGAGGTGTGGGCGTTTTTTTACCCATGGCCTGCTTAATTAAGTTCTTTACAGATTGATAGCCAAGGGTTGATTCTTTAGTTATTTCTCGACTGATTAAATGAAGTTTGTCTTGCACCGGATCTGTTTTATAAAGCGCATAAAAATGTCCCAAGCAAGAGGTGCCGGCCAAAGGATAAAAGGCAAATAATAAAAAAATAAAAATACCTAACATACAACAGAATCGAAAGCCCCATTTTTTCATGATAAAAGCCTTGTTTTAGGAATGATTAAAGAATTGATCGATGTGTTGCTGAATAAGTGCTGCAAGCGCGGGGACTGATGTTTCTACTTGTTGTGCAGCCGAAGGGCGTAGTTTTAGATAGGCTGTTTTTAGTGTCATTTGTGTGGCGTGTTCTGCTTTTTCATCTGTATTTTTAAGAAGTGCTTGAGCGACTTGTTGTTTTTCTGTCACAAGCATGCTTGCAAACGATTGGTATTGGGTGCACTCGGTCTGAAACCGTGCATAAAAAGGATCAAGCTGTGCAATAAACCCGTCTAATAAATGATCGAGTGTATCTTGCATCATAGAGGGTTTTATTTTTTTTAGAATATGATAAGCGCCCTTAATTGCTAATCCAGATAACCCACCACGTGCTTGGACTTCTTGATCGATAAGTTCGGTGCAGGCTTTAATAAGAATTAAGCGATCTTTTGGAGATTCAATTAAACTTAGCAAAGAACGAACCGAAGGCGAAACATTAGACAACGCCGCTTGTGTTGAACTCATAAGAACGGACATGATAACGATGATTAAAATAAAAAGTCAAATTCAAAATGAATTATATCCATGAAAAACATCGCGACTTGCTTGACAGGCCGGCGTAGTCTTTTGTAGTAATAACGGCTCGCTGATTATGCTGGTGTAGCTCAGCTGGTAGAGCAACGGTTTTGTAAACCGTAGGTCGCGGGTTCAAGTCCCACCACCAGCTTTCACATAATAAACATGTGTGATAATAACAATTGAATAACTAAACGGGCGAATACCCAAGTGGCCAAAGGGAGCAGACTGTAAATCTGTCGCATTTATGCTTCGAAGGTTCGAATCCTTCTTCGCCCATGTCCGTCGTTGCGGGAGTAACTCAGTTGGTAGAGTGTCAGCCTTCCAAGCTGAATGTCGCGGGTTCGAATCCCGTTTCCCGCTCTATTTGGATTTGTTTTTTACAGTGGGCGTGCCTGTTGATTGGGTTGCTTAACTGCTAAAATTAGACTTTTTTTAAAAGAAGTTTAATAAATCCATTGTGCCCATGTAGCTCAGTTGGTAGAGCACGTCCTTGGTAAGGACGAGGTCGACCGTTCAATCCGGTTCATGGGCTAGAATGCAGAATTTAGATGTTGGTGTGATCTGGATTGAGCCTTTTGTCAGTGAGTAAAGGGGAGTAGCTCTAACGGTAGAGCGACGGTCTCCAAAACCGATGGATGGGGGTTCGAATCCCTCCTCCCCTGTGCGTTATTAAGATAGACCTTTTTCCAGATTGTCGCACAGTAAGTTTCGAAAGAGGTCTAAAATATAAAATACGCTGTTTTTTTTAGCATCAATGCTCAATTTTAAGGTGCCCTAATTTATGGAAAAACAAATCAGTCGTTACGTAACGATTATTTATTGCTTGGTTGGTTTGGTGCTCGCTTATGTGTTGGGGCATCTTTTAAGAAGCGCTTTTGCTTTGCTGAGTCTGCGTGATATTCATGTTTTGGTAAAAGATCTTCATGTGACTCATATTCTTGGTTTTGGTTTATCCGCTGCCATTTGTGTCGTGTGTTTTAAAATAGAAACAATTAGGAAATTTTTGTCAGAAGTAGTGACCGAACTATCTATTGTTTCGTGGCCAACCAGAGAAGAAACTTTTAATTCTGCTTGGATAGTAATTGGTGCGGTTGTTATTTCTGCACTCGCCATTGGCTTGTTTGATCAGGCCTGGTTATCCGTAAGTCGTTATTTTCTAAAACTGGTGCAGGGAGGCCACTAAAAATCATGGCAAATTTAAAATGGTATGTGGTGCATGTGCATTCTGGCCAGGAGCAAAAAGTAAAAAAAGCAATCGAAGATAAATCTAAACAAGAAGGGTTGACAGATTTATTTGGCGAAATTTTGGTGCCCATGGAAGAAGTGGTAGAAGTGGTAAAAGGCGCCAAAAGAAACAGTAAACGTAAGTTTTTTCCGGGCTATGTGTTAGTTCAAATGGAAATGACCGAAAAGACTTGGCATTTAGTAAAATCTAATCCCAAAGTGACGGGTTTTGTAGGCAATGCCACGAATCCTCCGGCAGTACCAGATGCCGAGGTGTTGAGACTTACCCAACAAATCGACGAAGGTATTCTTAAACCTAAATCTCGCATGACTTTTGAACATGGTGAAAGCGTGCGTGTAAACGATGGTCCATTTTCTAATTTTAATGGAACAGTAGAAGATGTGAACTACGAAAAAACAAAAGTACGCGTTCTGGTTTCTATCTTTGGCCGCTCCACGCCTGTCGAACTCGACTTTTCTCAAGTCGAAAAAATTGTAGAATAATAGTTTCTTGCACTTTATTTGCTTTTGCTTGAATTTTTTTTAGAACTACATGTAAAACATAGCTGACAAAAAGTAGATTTTAAGCTTGCGCTTTTTGTCGGTTTGGCTGCAATTCAAGTAGAGTTAGAAAACCTTTTGGGTGGAGAATGTGCATGAAACCATCACTTGTTTTTCAATCTCATCGCTCAACCATTCGTTGTATAGTTGAGCGCCATCATGCTCGGAATGCGCGAGTGTTTGGTTCTGTTTTGCATGGTAATGATCAAGAAGGCAGTGATTTGGATATCTTGATCGACCCTATGCCAAATGCAACACTTATGGATGTGGCTGCAATTCAAGTAGAGTTAGAAAACCTTTTGGGAATAACCGTAGATATTTTAACACCTAAAACTTTACCAGATAAATTTCGTAGTTTTGTTTTGGCCGAGGCGATGCCTGTATGAATAAATCGCTACGTGTTCATGATTATCTAGGCCATATTCTTTGTGCTATTGAACGTATTGAACGTTATGTATCTAACATTGATGAAATAGGTTTTCTTAATAACGAATTAATTCAAGATGCGGTGATTCGCAACCTTGAAATAATCGGAGAGGCCGCCAATCATATTCAGCGCGTCAACGCCTCGTTTGCCACCTTGCATAGTGAAATACCATGGCAAGTGATGTATGCCATGCGAAATCGTCTTTCTCATGGATATGATAAGGTGGATTTTGAAATGGTCTGGAGAACCATTTGTAGTGATTTGCCAGATCTTTACAAACTAATTAAGAATTTGTCTCTTATTCAACAATAACTTGGTGTTTGTGTTGAGTGGTCATTTTTTGACATATTTTTTCTGTACATAAGAAAAAATTAACACTGGCATCTATCACATGTGTGCCTTTTTGTTGGGCTTCAAAAGCAACACTCCATGCTGGTTCGTAGGATTTTGGATCGGTCGTGTTTTTGCGATTAAGTTCAGCGGTTTCGGCGCTTAATCCATTCGAAAAACTTAGTTTTACAGATAACGGAGTGTCGTGCGACACTTTAAACCCGTTTAATGCTTGAATTTTAAGTTTGTAAACGCCATGTTCTCCAATTTTTAATTTTTTTGAAGATCCGTCCAAAATCAAATGAAAATCTTTATTGGTAGCTTGCAGTGCAGGTGCACTTTGTGTGTGTGCGACAGTATGTAAGGAATACACATGTAAGACTGCAAAGAATGCATGTAATAATTTCACTTTTGCACTCCTGTATTCGGTAGCACGTGCACTGCTTCGCCTAAGCCTACTTTGCTAACTTCCATCATGATTTCGCCCAAAGTGGGATGTGGGTGTACGGTGAGTGAGATATCTTCTAAGGTTGCACCCATTTCTATTTGTAACGCGGCTTCGCTGATTAAATCGGTTACATGTGGTCCCACTAAATGAACACCTAACACAAGTTTAGACTGGGCATCGTAAACAATTTTTGCAAACCCCTGACTTTCGCCAGAAGCTAAAGCCCGTCCCAAAGCAGCAAAAGGGAATTTAGCGCTTAATGCATGTCGTCCTGATTGCTTGGCTTCCTCTAATGTCATACCTACAGAAGCTAATTCTGGTTCGCAAAACACAACGGCAGGAATCACTTTATTTTGAATAGAAGCGTGTGTGTGGCCTGCGATAACTTCTGCACAGACTTCTGCGTCGCGTGTGGCTTTATGGGCCAGCATGGGTTGAGAGCATACGTCGCCAATGGCAAAAATATGAGGATGCGCCGTACGTAATTGATGATCGACTTGAATAAAGCCTTTGTTATCAACCACCACACCAAAACGTTCAAGCTCTAATTCTTGGCCCCGCGGTTTACGTCCTACCGTAACAACAAGGGCATCAAACGGAATTTTATCTGTGCCTTGTGTAGAAGACACTTGTAGATAGTGTTGCTTTTTTTCAACCACCACAGATTGAGCTTGTGTGGATAGCCTAAATTCAATGCCCTGGCTTTTGAGTTGGCGGTGCACAACGCTTGTGCACTCTGGATCAAATCCAGTAAGTAATTGAGGCATCATTTCTACTACACACACTTGCGAACCTGCTAAGCTTAAAGCACTACCTAATTCTAATCCAATGTAGCCACCACCTAACACAACGGTTCGCTTGGGCACGTGGTTTAATGCCAATACTTCTGTAGATCCCAAGATGTATTGACCATCTATTTTAAAAGCAGGCAGATCGATAGGTTTAGAACCTGTGGCGATTACAATATTTTTCGCTTCTATGGTCGTTGTTCCAGGTTTATCGCTACTTGTTACTTCGATTGTCTTGGAATCTTTGAGCTTTGCGTGGCCATAAAAAACTTCTACTTTATTGCCCGTTAGCAAGTGTTTAATTCCGGATACTAATTTATTGACTACAGATGATTTCCATTGCTGCGTGGCAGCCATATTTAGGCGTACTTCACCACCTACTTCAATGCCGTATTGTTGAACAGTTTTTACATCATGATAACGGCGCATGGCAGAAATCAGGGCTTTAGATGGAATACAACCCACATTTAAACAAACGCCACCTAGATTTTTTTCTTCTATAATTGCTACTTTTTTACCAAGTTGAGCTAAACGAATGGCGCAAGGATAGCCCCCAGGGCCAGCACCAATAACCACGGCATCAAAATGAAATGTACTCATGTCTTACCTCTATATTAAACACGGTTCACGTTTTTGCGTGAGCTTCTAAAAATTGTTTAACATCCTTAACGTGTTGCTGTACGAAAATTTCGTGGTGAAAAACAGCGGCGATCACGCCTTGCGGATCGATGATAAAAGTGGCGCGCTTGGCCACTCCTAAAATTGGTCGATACACACCAAATGCGCGCGAAACTTCTAATAAAGAATCAGCTACTAAGGGAAAATGAATCCCATGTTCTTTAGCAAAATTGCACTGCTTGTCTTGTTCATCTGTGCTCACACCTAAAATGCGTGCGTGATATTGCTCAAATAAAGGAATCGCGCGTTCGAACTCAATGCTTTCACGTGTGCAGCCATAAGTGAATGCTTTGGGGTAAAAATACACAACGATGTATTGCCCAAGCCAATCTTTTAAACTCATGGACTCGCCCGTGGTTGTTTTAAACGATAAGATGGGCGCCAGGTCCCCTATTTTTAACATGCACGATCCTTGATTAGTTTAATCTTTAAAGTGCTGTAACCAGTGTATTAAAGTTGCAACACCAAATCCAGTGGCCCCTTTTTGATAAATACCTTGATTGCTACTGGTCGTAGTGGGCCCCGCAATATCCATATGAACCCATGGCGTGTCTTCTACGAATGCTTGTAAAAAAAGCGCCGCAGTAATCGCGCCACCATAGCTTTCGCCTGTGTTTTTCATATCTGCTACATCGCTTTTTAATTGTTCTTTTAATGCTTGATTGAGTGGTAAACGCCACATGTCTTCGCTCGCATTTTTGGCTGCATCAAGCAAAGATTTAACCATTTCTTCGTGGTTAGAAAATACACCCGCAGTTTTGGGCCCCAAAGCGACCATGCAGGCGCCTGTTAAGGTGGCCAAGTCAATTAAATGCGTAGCCTTAAGTGTGGTTTTGGCGTAATCAATAACATCTGCTAACACCAAACGACCTTCTGCATCTGTGTTGTTAATTTCGACACTAAGCCCTTTACGGCTATAAATGACATCGCCTAACCTATAAGAGGTGCCAGAAGGCATGTTTTCTACAAGTCCCAATAATCCATGAACCTCAAAACCCAAGCCTAGTTCTGCAACAATAGACATGATGCCTAGAACCACCGCGGCACCTGCCATGTCTATTTTCATGTCTTCCATGCTTTTTGGGGGTTTTATACATAAGCCACCAGAATCAAAAGTGACACCCTTACCAATGAACACAATTTTAGCCGCACTGGTTTTTTTCTTGGGTATGTAATTTAAATGAACTAAACGGGGTTCGTGCGTAGAGCCCTGGCCTACTGCCAACATTAAATTCATACGTTCTTTGTGTAGTGCTTTTTGATCTAATACACGGCACCCAATCTGTGCGTTTTTAGTCACCTTTTGTGCTAATTGTGCAAAACTATCTGGATAAAGCACGTTGGCGGGTTCATTTACGCAATCACGAGCAAGGCAGATAGCTTGTGCCAAAGATTCGCTTAACGCATCCACTTTTTGAGCTGTATTTTCAACGATTAGCACGCGTTGAGGGGGGGTGAGCGGTGGTTTTTTATGTGTGGTTTTATATTTTTCAAAACGGTAAGCACCCAAGTGCGCACCTAACACCAAAGATTCTGTATGACATTCTTGAGGTAATAAAATAGCTACTTCTTTGGCGCCAAGATGCATGCTTTTTTTAATACACTGAGCACCTAACTGTTGAATGTTTGATGCAGATAATTTATCTTCGTTGCCTAATCCAACCAAAATAACGCGTGTGGGTTTAAGTTTTTTAAGCGTGTGCACAACCAGCATTTCATCTTCTTGCGCTTTAAAATTATCTTGCGTGCAGGCTTGTTCAAGCATGCCATCTAAAAGTTTATCAAGACTTGCAAATGCAGCATGATGTTTAAATGTGGATGTGGTTTCTTTGCCCTTTTTTTCTGTTTTAAAAGTAAGACCAACAAACAAAGCGTCTACTTGAATGTCTTTTAATTTGTGTTGAACACAATCAATTTTCATAAAATTTTAATATCCTTTTAATGAGTCTGTGATTTTAAAAGCGTAAACACGCCCATGGCAATAAATAAACACCCAGACACGATACGCATGCGTTCTGGTGAAATATACTGATTCAGCATTCGTCCCACCAAAACACCCATAACGGCCGCAAGTGATAATGCCAAAATAGACGCTGCAAGTACGGTGAGTGTAGATTTACTCTGAGCCGACGCAGCCATGGCTGCAAATTGTGTTTTGTCACCCATTTCGGCTACAAAAATAGTGATAAAAGTAGCAATAAATATAGACCAATCAAACCCCATAGGCCTTTTTATCGTTTATTGGTTTTGGATTCAACCCATATTGCGTGTTATTCAAAGCAATTTATACATGAGCTTATTTTTTTGAGCGTTGGAAGATGTGTTTGATGTTCTGTTTGAGTGATAGGTTGTAATAGACGTGTTATATTCCGTTTACTTCCCCTACATGTGTTATTTGATAATAACCGTTTACTATGTCTTGAGTAATTTTAAATTTTTCACCCGCACTAGGTAAACCAGAGGAAAAAGTTTTAACTTTTGTTGTTTGGCCAGTTTTAGGATCAGTGACATATACATCCATTTGTGCAGAGCCATCAAAACATTTCCAAAAAGAACACCAATGGTTTCCTTGAATAGACACCACAGTATCGCTTTTGGTTTGTCCCTCTAAAACAGGATTAAGCGGGATATCAAAAAGCGGTGTAGACGAAGCTCGACTGCCTGTGTTCCATTCAAAAAATGCCTTGCCAGGATCTTTTGCCGCATTTGTATATAAGGCAATATTTTCTTTGGCATTTCGCAAAGCAAATTGCACGCGTGGTGCATAAGCACGTCGATACGAACAAAACGTTCTGTCGCTTACAGAATTAAAACTCATAGAAGCAGGATCGCCGTTTTTAAGGTATCTTAAATTATAAGATACAATAGAAGCTGGAGATTTAATCGAATAATTTGTGGCCAATTTATTGCCAATTGCGTCACGTACGGCTTCGAACATACTTGACGCACTTCCACTCCCTTTTTGAATGGCTTCTGTTGCGACTTCTGCTGGTCCACCTCTGGCAACAAAAGAGATATTGGTTTTGTTCATGATTTCTTTGTGGCTTAAAGAGGTATTCACGCCAACGCCCCATTTAGGTACGCCGCAGTTTCTTTCCCATTCGTCAATTTCTGCTTGATTAGCTGGTGGAGTGCCAGCCGCAGGTGTTGGTTTTGTACCGCAATTTTTCTTAATCCCCCAACCAATAGACGCTTTTACGGCTGCTTCTATTTGGGTTTTAGAAAACACGGTTTCTGCAAGCAAATATATGACACGACCATAATTAACAGAAGACACATAAAGAATAGGATTATCTTTGCTAATATCGCCATTTTCATTAGATAACTTATAACCATCTTTAAAAAATTCGGATGGTGAGCTTGTTTTACGAACAAATGCAACGGTAAAATAGACTTGTCTAAAACGCATTAAGAAATAATTTCTTTTTTTCTCTTTATCAATTTTTAAACTACCAGACACTTTAAGACCAGGCCCTCTTACACCCACGCCTAATTTAAAAGCGATGTCTTTTTCGTCGTATACTTGTTCTAATTGAAAATCTAAATTGGCACCAGTTCCTGCGACCTCTTGCGTGTTTACAGTGTCCTGGATTCCTTGATAGACGCTGCCCAAGTTAACTTCTTTAGTTTTAAATGTGTAGCGAGCTTCTGTTCCAGAAAAATTTAAATTGGTGACCACAAATTCGCCCGATGCACGAGGTCTTAAAAATGGCGTATATAACCCTTGTTCCAAACCACCATTGCCGCCCAAAATGGTCGCGCCAGGATAAATAACGTCGACCGTTGCAGAATCAAACAAAATGCCCAAATCGGTCATTTCTTTAACTTCTGATTCTCCGAATGGTCTTGTGTAGCATTTCCCATACAAATGAGGCTCTGCTGCTGATTCACTGCCCCTTTGAGGCGCATATTCCAGATCGGTGATTTCCTTTTCTGTTTGGTCGTCTTTGGAATTATCGTCAGACAAACGGCCTTTGGGTCCTTCTTCTTGGTCTAGTTTTCGGCTCTGTAAAAAAGCAGCTTGAATTTTAGCTTCGTCTGCAGTCAACTTGCTAGGATCGGGTTCGTTTTTTGGTTTTTTAGAGTCGTCTTCTACTAATGGTGCAGGCACGCGTACAATGGTTGGCTGTCCGCAAGCCATTATACCAAGCGCCATTAAGAATAAAGCGCTTATTTTTCTTTTTTTCATACTTTATTGTCTCCGTAAAAAAATAAAACTAAAAACATGTTTTT
>Ga0154020_10000014_pt1 | contig 193855 bp, 195 predicted proteins | sample Klosneuvirus_201_FD_109709 | JGI IMG/M metagenome (GOLD analysis project Ga0154020, IMG submission 109709) | Active sludge microbial communities from wastewater, Klosterneuburg, Austria - Klosneuvirus_20160825_MG | ecosystem: Engineered > WWTP > Aerobic digester > Activated sludge | place... | reverse complement strand
TGCTATCATTAGATTCATTTAATTGATAGTTGTTTTTAGCAAGGACTGCTTATGGTTTTTTTTGCTGTAGAAAATTTATTTTAACGAAGATGGCGGTTTTTGCAGCTATGTGGTAACTACCCCGATTATCGAGAATTAGAACTGAATACGCGGATATATTCGAGAAAGAAATTGAACATGATAAGTCGAAGAAAATGCTGGAACCACTAAAAATCAACGAAATATAATCAATAGATCTTATTGCTCAACCAATTATAAATAGTTGAAACTTTCCACTACCAATAAGTCTAGATGACCGAAGTATCACGATAGCACTTCAGTCATTCATTCACACTTATTCGGTATTTTCTATTTTATTTTTGATCAGTAAACCATTTAGTCGCGTAACGTATCAAATCTGCCGTATCACGTAATTTAAGTTTAGTACGTATATTAAATCGATGTGTTTCAATGGTTTTTACACTGCGCGAAAGGTGTTTGGAAATTTCTTGTACGTTATACCAAGTCCAATTAAGTGAAAAACCTCCATTTCACTGGGAGTCAAAGTGTTAACTGCAGCTTCTTGCTCATAGCCTTTCTTCGCAATTCGTTTCAATACCTGCTCTTGCATATCTTTGCTTAAAAAGATATTACCTTTTAAAACTTCGCGTATCGCAGTGATTAAAACGTTTCTCGGTTCTTGTTTCATGACATAGCCACGCGCGCCTGAACGCAACGCCCTTTCCGCATAAACTGATTCATCATGCATGGAAACGAACAAGACAGGTAAAAAAGGAAATTGATGTAGGATACTCTTTACAATTTCGAGTCCCGACACAGTTTTGAGAGTTACATCTAATAATAAAACATCCACACTATTTTTTTTAATAACATCAAGAGCTTCTGGACCATCTCCAGCATCACAGCAAACTTCTAAGTCTGGTTCCATGTTAATTAACATGGCCATTCCTTGACGGATCATTTCATGATCGTCAACGATCATTACTTTATATTTGTTGATCATGTTCTTTAATTGGAATAATGAAATGAACTTCAACCCCACTTTCATTTCTGCGGAGTATCTTTAGTTCTCCGTCTAACTGTTTTGCTCGATAGTGCATAATCTTTATTCCCATACCTGTTAATAGATTTTGTTCCAGAAATGATTCACTAAAGCCACTACCATTATCACAAACAGCTAGATGCACTACTTGTCGGTTAGGTTCCGAGTTATCAGCATTCAATGCTATTGACACATGCTTTGCTTTACCGTGAAATATGGCATTGTTAACTGCCTCTTGTGCAACTCTATATATATTTAACGCAACCACACTATCTATATCTTCTTCGCCGATGTTACTCGTAAACTCGCAGTCAATATGATAAGTCGTATTCATTCTTGTTGCGAGTGTCTGAAGAGCGGATATTAAACCATTCGTTTCCAATTCAAAGGGAAGCAAAACTTTTGAGAGTTGTTTAATATTGACTACTAAATTTTGCGTTTGCAAAGCCACTGATGCAGCTAATCCAGAAAATTTAGAAGTTATATTGGAATCCACTTCATTTATTTTAACCTCCAATACACTTGCTTGATATGCAATAGCGGCAATTTGTTGTCCAATATTATCGTGCAATTCCTGACCGATTTTATGTACCTGCTCTTCAGCAACGGATACAAGAGCTTCTTCTAATTGCCTTAATTCAAGCCATCCCTCCAAATTACTGGTCACAACATCAATGAGCTTTTGTTCTTCAACAAATGATCCTGGAATATCCTGCGCATGATAAACGCGAAGATATCCTTGTTCTTGATTATTGACAAAGATATCTGATTGGATAAAAAAATTGAATATGGATCTGCGATCAATAGCTCTTACAGGTTTGATAACCTCCAATAAATTTTCGGATTGTTTTAACTCGAGCAAACTATTTTTATGATTAGGCGATATATAACGTTTATCATTAACACATATTTCAATCACACTGGTTTCAGGATACTGAATCGCCGGAAGCAAATTTTTTATGATGGTTTGACACACTCCGTCAATCGACATTCCAAGCTCAACTCCACGCCGAATATCATACAGACACGTAATTTCTTTCAACCGTTTACGTAACTCTTTTTCTTTATCCGCCAGCTCTATAGAATATTCTTCGGCCTTTACCTTAGAATATCTGGCTTCTTTTTCAGAACTGATTAGCTTTCTGATAAACCAATTCAATAATAATATTTCTGCGAAAATGAGTGCCGCCAAATAAATGATAACGTCTTTTAGTTTTACGTTAATCGGCATAAACAATTCTTCTTGATCCAATTTCAGCGTCATTACAATTCCTAATAATGGTAATGATGTGTAAGCTTCAATAACCTCGGTATTCCGGTAATCTAGTGCTGAAGTAACACCGCTCTTTCCTTCTAAAGCAAGCTCTTTCGGAGAATACTCACTTTTGTTTGCTTTCGGATTAAGATAAGCGAACCTCACCGAACCTGGATTACTAATCAAACAAGCAATTGCTTTCTGATTATCTACCAAACTTGAACAAATTAAATATTCAACGGTTTTACCAATAGATTGGATATCGACAAAACTACGCGTTAAATTAGGCAAACTTGTCTCAGTGGTAATTTTTCCAATGAAATTTCCTTTATTGAAAACATTAACGGTAGTTCTTAAAACAAATAAATTGTCCCAAATTAATTTTATATTTCCTTCTTTATTTAAATTGATAGAAGGATTTTCATTGGAACGAAAAGAACCAACCTGTGATAAAACATTATCATTGTTGTCATGAGCAATCACCGCAGAAAAGCCAACCTGGGTCAAGGAATTTATGTTCCTAGATAGATTCTTGCTAGCGTTCTCATCATTTAAATTGTCATTCAATTCTTGCATGAATTGAACGATAAACGGCCTTAGCGCAAGGGCTTGGGTGTCTTCTATACCTTTTGCTATTCTGGTATCAAATAATAATGCCTTTCCCTGTAGCGCTACAGTAAGACCAGTTCCCAAAACACTTTCTATCTGTTGGCGCATAGTGTTGTAGACAGTTAACCCGGTAATTAAGGTTAACGCCAAAAGTAATAGCCCGCCAACAATACTAATTTTTCTATCATCTTTCGTTAAGAACAAATTTAGCTCCTTCATATCTTTTATATTATTCTTATTGGTTGGGAGGAGTATTGTTGGATCGTCTCGTTACTTCAGCAGAAACTTTAGAAAGCATCTATACAATAAAGAACATATTTTAAAAGCTGCAATCTTCGTTACGTAGAAACGTTAAAAATGGTCAACCATTCTTTACATTCTCAAAAGTGGTGGACATCGCAATAACAGTATATCTGCTACTTTTTACATTGAATTAATTTCAAAAGATGCCTTTGGGTTACTGCTTTACAGTATTAAATCCATATCACTAAAAATCTCGGAGACTTTCTCGGTATTTTGCATCAAAATATCCCCCCGACCCCGAGTCTTGGTAAGTTCAAATGAGTTAACAAAATATGTTAGTCGATATTTTTCTAGATATCAAGCACGAAATATTCTTTTTATTTAAAGCCTTGCTGATTTCTAATCAACGACTTCTCATACTATCTCATTCTCATTTAAAAATTCGTAAATCACAATGAAGTGCTGCATCAACTGGAAAATCCGAACAAAAATTGACCGTTATGCAGTCAATAAAAGGATGAATTAATCTGAACTAATCAACTTAATGAGTTCCGCCTTGACTACGTTCAACGTCCACCGCCGTTACTAAACTGGCACGATTTCCCCACGTGTTACGAATGTACGATACGATAAGCGCCACTTCTTCGTTGCGCAAAATTTGCTGGAATGGTGGCATTCCATAAGGTCTAGGATTACCTTGCGTAGTGGGCGGGTAACCACCATGCAATACCGTCCGAATGGTATTTAGCGGTGATTTCATAGTCACGCTGCGATTTCCTGCCAATGCAGGATAAATACCTGGCGCACCTTTGCCATCCGTTCCATGACAAGTTTGACAATGTTTTTCGTACAATTGACCACCGAAATCCAAATATCGCCGCAAACTGCCTGTCATCACCGAAAAATTAACACCAGATGAAATTTTACTATCATTATCTGACAACGATTTGAGATAAATCGCCATCGCGTGCGCATCTTTTTCTGACAAATACTGCAAACTCTGCCTCACGACAGCCCCCATCGGACCTAAAGTCATGGAACGTTCTGTCACTCCAGTTTTCAGTAATGCGACAATTTCATCGATTGGCCAGTCACTCAAACCGGCCTCTAATCGAGATGATAGAGAAGGCGCATACCAATTCATGCCGCCAATCTCCCCGCCAGTCAATGTATCATCTTGACTCGCACCCAGCACATTACGCGTAGTATGACAGGCATTACAATGGCCAAGCCCTTGTGCAAGATAAGCGCCGCGATTCCAAGTTTCACTCTTGGAGAGATCTGGTTCATATACACCTTCTTTAAAAAACAAGGTACGCCACAGAGCTAATAATATTTGAGAGTTATACGGAAAGGCAATGTCGCTTGCTGGATTGGATTGTGAAATGGGTGGTAAAGACTGTAGATAAGCAAAAATCGCATTGGCGTCTTGCCGCGTCACCTTAGTATATTCGGTATAAGGAAAAACGGGATAAAGCAATCTTCCGTCGCGTGACTTACCGTGATGCAATGTCTGCCAAAAATCTTCTTCGCTCCATAAACCAATCCCGGTGTTCTTATCGGGCGTAATATTGGATGTTACGAAAACACCAAATGAAGTCGCTAAACGGCGTCCGCCTGCGAAAGGTTGCCCTCCTTTAGCCGTGTGACACCCCATGCAATTACCAATGCGAGCGAGATAAGCACCCAGCTCCACTTGTTGAGTGTTAGTAGATCGCTTGGATGCCTCAGCTACCATGTCAGTCGTGGCAAAAGCTAGCGATCCCCAAAAAACAGCAATAATTAGATAACAACAAGTACAGAATGTAACAAAACGTTTCATTTCGTTTCTTCACTCAGCAAAATTTGATGACCGCAACGCTTCCTTAATTCAGGCGAAAGCTCGCTCAATGGCCTGGATTTTCCCTCAACAGGTTGACGAGCTAACAATTTAGCAATTGCATTGACATCGTCATCACTCAACTGCTTAGCAACCTCATACATACATTCAGGTGTTCTGCTTCTCATAAGACTGCCACCGCGCCAGCCATTTAATTGCGCTGTAATATAAGCACGGGACAATCCTAACAAACCCGGAATAGCGGGTTCTATACCCATCAAATTATCACCATGACAAGCACTGCATGATGGGATGTTTTTTTCTGGAATCCCTGAATAAATCAAACGCTCTGCCAATGCGATTTCTTCAGCTTGCATAGAAAATTGTTCAGGCTTTGGATAAGGCAACTGCAATAATGAAAAGTATTGAGCGAATTCCTGCAGGTATTCGTCTGACATGTTTTCTAACAAAATCGCCATCGGAGGATAAATACGCCGTCCATCTCTAAAATGACGCAATTGATTAAAAAGATAGCCCTGAGATTTACCTGCTAACCGCGGATAATAAGCATCCCTTTCAATTTTGTCTTCACCGGTATGACAAATGGTACAAGCCCGAACGCGCTCAGCCATTGTGTCAGGAACTATAACAGCAGTTGTACCGCCATTCACATTTGCCACGCAAGCAATAAAACAAAGAAAAAATACAAATACGCGAAACATTTTGGAGCTCCTTTAAGGCCAATATTATATTGAACTTAGAGAAAATCAGTCGAAATAGTGATCTCTTCCTTTAATAAAAAAATCGAAAGAATTATGAGCCCACTTCAAAAAAGACGCACTCTTAATGTAAAGTTTCTATTTAAAAACAGGCAAATAAGTCCATCAAGGCAAAAAGCTATTTTAAGCAACACATACCTCTACCGATTACTTAAAAATATCGTTTGATTAGCAGTTTTTACTAGCTATGCTTTTAATATACCGTATTAAACTTCCCTATTTAATCGAAACATTGCAGTCAAAACGATAGTAAAATGCAGTCCTTGGTAAGAAACTCTTAAATTTTTCATTTAAAACTAACGTCAAGTTTCTTCTATCAAACAGATTCGATCAATTAAGGAATTGATGCGTGCGATATTTTCAATTTGAACATTATTTTTGGTTGCTGCGATTTGCTTGTTGTTTATTGCTTCTAAGCAATCCATGCACATTAAAAGCTTTTGCTATTGATAGCAAAATGCTGCAACAAAAATTAAATGTTGAGAAAGGTAATACTGATTTAACCACTAAAAATGCGCTCGTTGAATTACAACGCTTCTATAAATCACGTAATTATGAGCCCGTGTGGTTTTTACAAACAGCTTCTTCTTCACTACTGGATAATGCACTAACATTTATTGAAAGCGCGGACAAAGAAGGTTTGGACAGTCGCGATTATCAATTTCCCAAATTGCTTCAATTAAAACAACTTGAAGAACAACGCTCTTCGTCACAATCCGTAACATTGGAACTTCAAACTACTCGCGCGGTGTTGACATTAGCAAGGGATTTGTCGCGTGGGCGCTTGTCAGCGAGCAGTGCTGACCCAGATTGGCATATTCCGCAACCTTCATTTGATGCAGTCACTTTTTTACAAAAGGCACTTCAATCTGGAGATTTAACGCAATCCTTCAACAGTTTGTCTCCTCAAGAACCGAGTTATCAATTGTTGAAACAAACGTTAATTCGTTATCAGCAAATTAGTAACAATGCGAATTGGGAAAAAATTCCGGATATGCCTTCTTTACGCCCACACTCGACCGATTCGGCGGTTGTATTACTGCGGCAAAGAATCGCACAAGCCTATGCCATTGAAGGAATTGAAGCCTACAATATTACACCGAGTGACAGTCTTGTTTATGACGAAGAGCTGGTAAATGCTATTAAAGCATTTCAAACTCAACATAATTTGAATGCGGATGGCGTCATTGGCCGTAATACATTAAAAGCTTTGAATACGCCATTAGAATGGAGAATTCGCCAATTGCGTATTAGTATGGAACGATTACGCTGGCTGCCAAAAAATTTAGGTAATCGCCATATCTTAGTCAACATTGCTGGATTCAGGCTCACCGCCACTGAGCAAGGCAAATCCCCTTTGAATATGCGCATCATCGTTGGAATGGGATATCGGTCAACGCCAAGCTTCAAAAGTAACATGTCGCATATGGTTCTAAACCCGTATTGGACCGTTCCTGCGACCATTGCACAAAAAGATTTACTGCCGAAGCAGCAAAAAAATCCCGCTTTCTTTACTACCTCGAATTTTAAGGTATACGCAAGCTACGACCGTGAAGCGGAACCTATTGATCCAGCATCGGTAGATTGGCGTGCGTTAAAAAATTTCCCTTTTTTGTTGCGGCAACAGCCAGGGAAGAATAATGCATTAGGCCGCGTCAAGTTTATGTTTCCCAATTCTTTTGATATCTATCTACACGACACACCTTCCAGGGCTTTGTTTCAAAAAGATGTTCGCACATTTAGTTCTGGCTGCATTCGACTCGAAAAACCATTTGAATTGGCTGCTTTTGTACTGGGGAAACAAGAATTATCAGAAACTTTTTTAACTAAAATTGAGGAAGGTAACCCTGCCACGATGCACTTACCGAAACAATTACCTATTTACTTGATGTATATTACCGCCTGGGTCGATGAGCAACAGAATGTGCATTTTTCGTCTGATATCTATGACCGAGATATGCGTGCGTTGCGTTATGCGGGCTGGTAAATAATTCTTACAAGATTAATTGTATTTTTTGGGAGAAAATATACGATGCCGATCCAAACAGACTTGGATTCAAATGTTTCAATTGAGGATAACGTGGCACATGATCGCCGCCGTTTGTTGAAGGCGGGGTTAGGAGCCTGCGCAATGTTAACGTTATCAATGACAGCGCCGGTTATTCATGCCAATATCAACCGAAGACCTTTTGAAAAAAAAATCAGCTTATTGAATTTGCACACCGGAGAACGCATTCAATCAGTTTTCTGGGCAAACGGGCGATACGTCTCTGACTCACTCAACAGCATTTATAAAATATTGCGCGATCACCGTACTGGAGATCGATTACCAATTGACTTGGATTTGTTAGATGCATTGTATTTGTTACAGCGCAAACTAGGCGCAAAAAAAGAATTTCATGTGGTTTCTGCTTACCGATCTCCGCAAACCAATCAAATGCTTGCAGCGCAAAGTGATGGTGTGGCAAAAGCAAGCTTACACACATTAGGCAAGGCTATCGATATACGCTTGCCCGGTCATCGCTTGGCTCACGTGCGGAAGGCTGCTCTAGATTTGCAAATGGGCGGTGTAGGTTATTATCCAGGCTCTGATTTTGTGCATATCGATACGGGTCGAATCCGTTTCTGGCATGGTTAGAATCCTAACCTATATGGTCAGGAGTACACTCCACAGTTAATTTCAATAAGAGGTAATTTGTATTCTTCAGAGGAGGCGGCCACTACATCGGTTATTTTGATGCAGTGACCATTATGAGCTTGCTCAGCTATTCAAGATAGAAAACTTGGTATGATTTTTCCCCAGTTTTTCCCTCTGATCTTACACCGTAACCTACCCATACTTTGCCATAACCAACATATGCGCTAACATCAATGGGTATGAGTTGTTGTAATAGTGGTGGTTTCCATTTCGGTTGCTGTTAAGCAAATTGTAAGTAAATCACCTGGTAATCCAGAAGCTGGGGTTGATCCAGTAATCTCCCATATTTTATTGAATCGTCGATTACTTATCATTTCTTGGTATGACTTTTCCCCAGTTTCTCCCTCTGACCTTAGACCGTAACCTACCCATACTTCGCCATCACCAACATATGCGCTGACATCAATGGGTTCGTGAGAAAGAGTAATGGGTATGACGGGTTGGAGCTTGGCATTCCCATTTGGAAAAATAACGGAGTAGGCTTTGGGTGTGGTATTGCTATTGTCGGAAGCATTCAACCATGAAGTACCGTTAGTTAGCCATAGAATATCAGGTTGGCTTTTACGCCGGAAACCGACAAAAATGTCTCCGAATTTAAAATGATCTTGCTCATTAACAATTAAATTATGATCGAGAATGACTTTATCAAATTTTCCTAACTCGCTTCTAACCGATGTTTGTGGGAAGCAATACTCTGCAGGTGCAGAGTATTTAACGGTATCTGCTTGTGAGGATAACGCACTAAGTAATAAAGCGCTTACAAGCAAGGATTGCTGGGTAAGGAATTTCATGGGAATACCTCGTCATAGTTTATATAAAGCCCCCGCTGCAAACAGCAAGGCGATTTGCGCCAAATGTAAGAATTCCTAGCGTTGTTTACCGTATCCAGGAGAATACTATACATGAGCATACACAAATGCACTAAAACTGGTAAGACCGGCAGGGAATCTAGCGACATTATCAAACTTCTTTCAGTTAACACCATACTGACTCCGGTAACACTCGATTGCATTCAGATGATGATGAAGGTTGCTGTCATTTTGTAAATATTCAATTAAGTTGTTGAGGCTGACAATTGCAGCAACAGGTATTCCAAATTTCTGGTTTACCTCCTGAACCGCCGAAAACTGCCCGGTTCCGCGTTCCATGCGATCGAGCGCAATCACAACACCAGCAGGGCTTGCATTATTGACATTGATCAGATCGACCGATTGATGCACGGAAGTTCCGGCTGAAATCACGTCATCGACAATGAGTACTTTTCCGGATAGCGTCGCGCCAATAATAAAGCCCCCTTCTCCGTGATCTTTAACTTCCTTACGATTGAAACAGTAAGGATAGTTATATCCCATATTCGATAGTGCTATCGCAATGGAACTGACTAACGGAATGCCTTTGTACGCGGGGCCGAATAATATATTAAACGGTATCGCTGCAGCGAGAATCGCTTTCGCGTAGAATTCCCCTAGCAAACGCAAAGAATCACCGTCATTAAATAATCCCGAATTAAAAAAATAAGGAGAAAGTCGCCCTGCTTTGGTTTTAAATTCACCAAAGCGCAATACATTGCGAGCAATGGCAAATTGTATGAATTCTTTCTGAAAATCCAACATAAGCTAATCAAATAAAAAGAATGCAAATTATAACGCTTAATTTGAACGGTATACGGGCAGCCGCAAAAAAAGGGGTTTTACCGTGGCTTACTAAACAACCCGCCGATATTATTTGTGTGCAGGAGTTAAAAGCACAACTACCCGATTTACTTGAAGATATGCTCAATCCAGAAGGTTATCATGGTTATTTTCACTGTGCGACACAGAAAGGCTATAGTGGTGTTGGTATTTATTGCCGTAAAGTTCCGGATGATATTATTGAAGGAACAGGAATCGCTGAGATTGATGCGGAAGGACGCTTTCTACAAGTCAATTACCCGCATTTAAGTATTATTTCGCTCTATCTCCCATCAGGTTCGAGCGGCGCGCATCGTCAAGCATCCAAATTTTTCTTTATGGAGAAATTCTTTCCTATGCTCAAAACTCTGATGCAGCGTGGACAAGAGATTATCCTATGCGGTGATTGGAATATCGCGCACAAGGAAATTGATTTAAAAAACTGGCGTGCGAATCAAAAAAACTCTGGTTTTTTACCGGAAGAACGAACCTGGTTATCCAGAATATTTGATGAAATTGGTTTTGTGGATGTTTTTCGTTTACTGGATGACCAGCCAGACCAATACACCTGGTGGTCAAATCGCGGTCAAGCCTGGGCTAAAAATGTGGGTTGGCGTATCGATTATCAAATCGCAACGCCCACTATCGCAAAGAAAGCGCAGAATGCCACCATTTATAAAACCGAACGCTTTTCCGATCACGCACCTTTAATCATCGATTACGATTATTTATTGTGACCTCATGAAATCCACCGAAACTTCCAGTTGGTCGAACGCACTACGCATCTATCTACATCCTCGCGTAATCGGAATGCTATCACTCGGATTTTCAGCGGGACTGCCTTTGTTATTAATCTTAGGCACGTTATCGTTTTGGTTACGTGAAGCAGGTATCGATCGCGCTACTATTGGTCACTTAAGCTGGATCGGCTTGGCCTATAGTTTTAAATGGCTTTGGTCTCCGTTGGTGGATCGCATGCCGTTACCCATTTTGACCCGATTACTCGGACGCCGACGTTCTTGGCTATTTCTGTCGCAAATCATCATCACGATAGCGTTAATAGGAATGGCCTTTACTGATCCTTTGCTGAATTTAACGCAACTGGTTTTTTTTGCGCTCGCAGTCGCTTTTGCGTCAGCAACGCAAGACATTGCCTTGGATGCTTATCGTATCGAAGCGGTTGCCATTGAATTGCAAGGTGCAATGGCTGCAACATATCAAGGTGGCTATCGGATTGCGATGATCTTGGCATCAGCCGGTGTGTTATGGATTGCGGCCGCAATGGATGCCTCGGAAACGACTTACGAGCATTTCCCTTGGCAAGTTGCTTATCTCGCCATGGCATGCAGCATGGCAGTTGGGCTGATGACAACCCTAATCATTCGCGAACCTAATGTTGTCTACAATCAGCAAGTTTCTGAAAATGAAAAAATCGCGTTGCAACGAATGGCAACATGGAATCTTTCGCCGCGCATTAATCGCGCATTGGCATGGTTGTATAGCGCTTTGATTGCACCTTTTAGGGACTTTATCGTCCGTCATGGTCGTCAGGCGCTGATGATATTGGCACTTATTGCAATCTATCGAATATCCGATGTCGTGATGGGCGTTATGAGTAATCCATTTTATGTTGATATGGGTTACACCAAAGACGAAGTTGCGACGATCTCAAAAGTGTATGGAGTCATTATGACCATCGCAGGGGCGGCCATCGGTGGCGTATTAACTGCGAAAATTGGCATCATGCGCACGCTGTTTTTAGGTGCCGTATTGTCTGCTGTAACCAATTTGCTTTTTGTTTGGCTGGCAGGCCAAGGTCATAACGTAAGCGGGCTCATTCTTACCATTTCAGCGGATAACTTAGCGGCTGGCATTGCATCGAGCGCTTTTATTGCGTATTTATCCGGCTTGACCAATTCCGCCTATTCTGCAACGCAATATGCTTTGTTCAGCTCGGTCATGTTACTGTTACCGAAGTTTATCGCCGGTTTCAGTGGACAATTTGTAGATGCGTATGGCTACGAAAACTTTTTTATCGCTACCGCAATAATAGGTCTACCGGTTTTGATATTGGTTTGGATGGCTGGGCAAGCCCGTTTCGAAAAAACCAATGAAAAATAAATTGCGTTACGTCTCACAATAAAAAATATTTCGCATTTATCTCACCCTTGCTATCGCTTGACTAAACGATTCTCCAACCTCGCATCATAGGAAAATACAGACCCAACTTTATAGGGCGAGAATCGATTTGCTGCATTAAACACTTATATTGCTCAAGTTGCTTTTGATAGCGAAGCTTTTCTCGATCAAGAAATTCTTGCATATCGATTTTACCTTCATGACTGCTTATTTTGTAATCGATGATCCAACGATTTCCCTCTAAGTCACAAAAAGTTCTATCGATAACTCCTTTAACGAGATGCCCCTTCATCATTCCGGTGATTTTTAATTCGTTTTGAGCATTGAACTGAGGACTCAATATCCACCGACCTATTTTGTCTGTCACTGCATTCGTCAATGCCTGAATTATTCGATCGACGGCTTCATTCAATTTATCGTCGCTTTCATTCATTCCTATCGAGAGCAAGTTCTTTTTAAAGTGATTTTGCATCGATTCTATTCTCGCGACACTCCATTCTTGCATTTCATCTTCCGCAATTTGTTGCAACCATCGATGCGTCACGACTCCGACGCAACGCACAATTTCGCTAGCCCATGAAAATTCTATGAGATTTTTTGATACTTCATTCCAAGGTGGTTGTTTCCAATTCACAGCAGAATAAGCATCCGGCAATATCCAATCCGATGGCAGACGATAAAAATTCTGATCAATTCGCTCATTCATATTGAACTCTAGCGGAGGAACGGATTGATCAGGCGTTTTTGCGAATGCATCGCTATAGATAGGCGCAATCGTTTTCCATAGTTGCGATAATAATGAGCGTGCAGCAGGCTCTTTGATTGATACATTCCCTTCTTTCCGATCCAACTCGGTATGTCCCAATAAATGTAACTGTTTCTTCGCTCTAGTGGCGGCAACATACAGTAATCTTACTGACTCAAACTGTTCTTTTTCTTGATTCAATTTATCGATCCAGCGATAGATTGAATCTTCTGGCTCACCGGTTCTCGCAATGGGCGCCAACAGTAAATCAGCCGTTACTTCGCGCGAATGATTTTTGTCATCAGTAGGCTGTTCAAGCCATTTTAATAATCGCTTATCTTTATTTCTTGGTACTCGGCCAAGCCCTGGAACAATCACCGTATCAAACTCAAGACCTTTGGCCTTATGAATAGTCATTATTTGTAAGCTGTCGTCTGCGTTCGGATCAGATAAGGCATACAGTTCACGAAGACCTTTCTCAAAAAGCGCAACGTCAGGAATACTCCGTGCACTCTCTTTTTTTTCCAGATAATCTAGAAAAATGTCGGCGTCACTTAAATCCGCTTTACTTTGATTGTTATTATCAGAGTACGGATCAACGCATCCCGGTCCGCCCAGCATTCGCCAAACTGTTTTAACGGTACTACGCAACGATTGCCGCTGGCGGTGTTCAATGCAAGGCTGTAGTACTCCACGTAATGTACGCATTCGCGCCATGCCATCGACAGAAACACGATGCACCGGTCCTCGCCAGAAACTTTCATCACAAAGCAATTCCCATATCGTTAATGCTTTGGTATCAGAATGACTATTCGCATCTGCCTGTCCATTACTGACTAAAGCAACTAGGTCGTTTAATAGAATTCCACCAAAAGGCGTACGTAAAAGCGCAATCCATGCGATACGATCCGCTGGATTCAGCAGAGCTCGAGTCAATACTAATAAATCTTGCACCACTGGCTTATCATCTAACGCTTCGATTTCGACAGCTCGAAAGGGTATCTTTCCTCTTTTGAGGTCAGTTGTAATGGCATCTAAGTGGTTTCGATTTCGCACCAGGATGGCAATCGAATCGTTGGGATTATTTTTCTTTGTTTCTAAAATAATATTCAGTACTTGGATTGCTTCATCACAATCACTACGAGCAAAAAAAGGATGTATTTTGACTGCTTGTGCAGGATGCTTCTCATGAATAGCGATAGAAGGAGAATATGCCACGGCACCTTTAGAAATATTTCCTTCGTTAGGCATGATATTACTAAAAGTAGCATTGACCCAATCGACAACACCTTGTTGTGAACGAAAATTAGCCGTCAGCGTAACCGGCTCCAATATGATATCGCCAATCCCTTGTTGGCGTGCTTGCAGGAAGAGCCCGACTTCGGCTTCGCGAAAACGATAAATCGATTGCATCGGATCACCAACCGCAAACAGCGTGCGCCCGTCTCCCGTTTCCCATCCAGCAATCAATTTTTCAATTAAGCGAAATTGACTGATTGATGTGTCCTGGAATTCATCAATCAATAAGTGTTGAATGCGATAATCCAAGGCTAATGCCAAATCGGTAGGCTCCTCCGGATCTCCCAGTGCTTGAGAAGCACGTGCAGTGATTTCGGCGAAATCCACTTCGCCATGATGTTGAAAAACAACTTTTAGCGCTGCGACAGCTTGATGTAGTAATCGGGTAATCGCGCCAATGATTTGCCATTGCTGATCTGAATACTGTGGTGGTGGAAGTTGCCGAATCGCTTGAAGCGCTTGCCGTAGATCTTCTTGCGGTCGCAGCACCTGCATTAAATTCTCCCACCTATCTTTCCATTCTTTGGCTTGTTTTTTCTCTAGTGCATTCGTTCCAGCAGGAAAACCCTGTTTAACATTAATCGTTCCTCGCCAATCATCATCACTCTTTAAGAATAATTCCACGATCCCCTGCCAATGCTGAATTTGAGCAGTCGAGAAATTTTCCAAATCGAATGATGCAATAATTGCAGATTGCTTATATTTTTCCTCTCCCTGGCTCAAATTGCTTGCAGCATAGCGCATCAAATGCACCAGTTCGTTTTGTAACTCACGCGGAAATAATTGATAAACCATCCGCAAAGCATGATTCCGAGTGTTGTGCAATGCGGCTTGCAATTCTTCTCTGGTAGTGTTACCAACGGTATGACGCAACCACTGGTCGCGCTTTGCCAGCATTTCGGCGAGCAAAGACTCGACACGAGTCCAATCATTATCTAAATATTCAAATAGTTTCTTAATATCTTGTGCAATTACCGCTTTTTCTTCTATTTGCTTCAAGGTCATTCGAGCTGCTTCAAGATACAGCTCGTCTGCACGTTCAGTAATTTTGGGTGGCGCGCCGAGTTGCGATAATACTGGCATTTGCCGTACCAACGAGGCACACAATGAATCGATGGTTTGTATGCGTAATCTCTGTGGATTTTCAATCAATTGCCAACCCAGTTGGCGATCACGCAATAATGCCGCCGTCGATAATTCGTAGTTCAATCGGTCATGCTCTGTCGCGGAATAGCTATGGCTATTTTTTGTTTCTTCTTGATAAGTCTCTAGCGTTTCTAAAACGCGCATACGCATTTCAGCAGCGGCTTTTCGTGTAAACGTAATGGCGATGATTTCCTCAGGGGCATCGACGCACGTCAGCAATTTCAAATAGCGCTGAATCAACAATGTTGTTTTACCGGACCCCGCTGGTGCTTGAACAATAAACGATCGTTCTGGGTTTAACGCTCGAATCCGTTCTAAAGCATCAGGGATCGAATGATTAACCTTCATTTTCATACGCCGATTCTGGTACAGTAGACGTCTTGGCATTGGTGCGCTGAGAAATCCGGCAGATCAATTGCATGTCGCACTGTTGGCATGTAGTCGAATAGTTTTTAGGATCAATCCTTGCATCACCGCTGCAAAATCCATCTGCGAGAGCAGTGAGTTGACGTCGCCAGGCTGTTATCACATCAGCCCAAGAGTTAAAAGATTCACATTCTTTGATTTGTGAAAAGGCTTTCACATCTGAAAGCAAATCGGGATCTTTGGTAATGCCTCTAAATCCAAATTCTCCAGCTTTGATCGTCGCAAATACCGCACCTGCTGCTTTTTGTTGTGCCTCAGTCATTACTAAATATAAAGGCAATTGCGGTTCATCAAGACGATCGCCCATCAAAGTTTGAACCGAAGGTCGGCTTGTTTTGTAGTCAATGATGATTTGTTCATCGGTATCAAGCGTATCGATTCGGTCTATGCGAACATTGAGAAGCAGTTTGCCTACCTGAATCAGTTTTTTTTCTTCGATCGCAGTTACCTCGAAATCAGTCCTCTTCCTCTCGGTTTCGAGCCATGCACGCAACAAATTTATCAATCGCTGAATTTCGATCTCGGCAAAGCTTTGAGAAAACACGGTTGGCTTGGATGACTGCATGCGGAAAATAGCCTTATTTGCTGAACGAACAAGTATTTTTGCCAAATCTTCCTCATTCAGCACATCGAAATTTTTTTTACTTTTCAATTCTTGCCAAAGATGCGCTAAAGCATCATGTATCAGCGTACCGCGTTCTAACGCATTCAAACCACTATGCGGGTTATCTAATGGCTTTATATTCAATCGATGTTTAATCAAAGCTCGTATCGGACATGCTGCATAATCTTTGATAACTGCCGTACCACCTTTGAGTGGTTTTTCAAGCGTTTTTTCTGATAATGCAAATGCTTGATGATCGCTATCCGACTCTAGCTTGCAAGACTGAGCAATTAATTCATCTTGCGATTGCCACGTTGCTAAATGGATAGGAATTTTCGCAACTGAGTGAATCAGTGGACTGGCCTGCAATGCATTACCATCGTCATCATTTTTCGGATAACTGAGAATAACTTCATCGGCACTATTCAACCATCGTTGTGTTAATTTTTTAGAATACGCGAACGCTTGCGACGGCGATACGAACGGTAATTGAGTTTGAGACTGTAGCTCTACTGGAATAAATGGATTCGGATTCGGGCGTAATGGCCACTGCTCATCGGATACCCCCATCACCCATAAATGATCGAAAATAACATGATTAGCTTCTAGCACGCCTAGAATCTGTATCGGTACATCGAGTGATTCCGGTTGGAACAAAGTTTTCTGCGCGATTTGCTTTAAATGGCTTAATGCTTGATAAAAACTCACCGAAGCTGCATTCTGCCCTGATGATGCGAACTCTATCAGTATCGATTGCCACTTTTGAACTGTTTGATATTCCTCAGAATTTAATTTCCGTTCTCCAGGAAAACCCAGTCGTTGCAATGCCTCAGTAAAAACACGTGCGAAAATAGCGTAGCCACTCGATTGCGGCAATTTTGTATCTCGCAATGCTACTAATTCATTGAAGCATTGCAATAGCAAAGGGCAGGTGGCTTCGCCACGTATTTTTTTGATCAATTGGACGAGTTGATCTAAGGTAATAGCAGGCTCACTTAGTTGACGCAATTCGGCATCAAGCAATGCACGCGGTATCCTCTCGCTTTCTCCACCAACCCAAAAAGGTGAATGAATGAATTGGCTTGCACGATTGAAGGGAATTTCTTTTTGCAGCAAAGAAAGGCACAGCAATGCTGCATCAATCAATGGATAGGAACTCAGTGGCAGTCCCAATGAGATATTAAAGGGTACTATGTCGTTGCCATTTGGTGATATCCAACACGCATCGGGGTACATCACCGACTTAAAAATGCGTTGTATCGCATTGCGCACACTGGTCAAATTCGGCGCAACGATACCGATGAGTGCTTGTGGATTTTCTTCTAAACGGGTACGTGACCAAACTGCGGCGTGATAAATTTCATCATCGGTTGTGGCAAATTCAACGTGCCCCTTTTTTTTCAGACACGGTGCTGAAGCTATCTGATCGGAAGATTCCGGATATGCCACCGAAACTTGGCGACCATCGTCATGAAGTTTTCGTAGCAGGCGTGCTTGCTGAGGCGTAAAAAAATCAAACCCGTAACCAATGAAGCTCGTTGATTTTTCTAGGAAAACACATTGATAGTTTTCGGTAATCCAGTCACATAGCCTTGCTGCATCAATCTGTCGCTTGTTTTTTGTGATATCGCAATAACTATTGGCCCACGACAAAAAATGATTTGCATCCTTACTTAGGGGAAAATGGGTAAATTTCTGCATGAGATCCCAGCAATGAAGAAGTTCCCATGCTTGCTGCGCTAATTCTGCTGCTTGCGAATGTTGCAATAAAGGATGATCAGCATCTGAAGAAACAATGATCGATTGCCATAACAATCGTTCCTGCCAAATAGAAAGCAATTGCGGTACGACATGCGCTTGATCAGAATAAAGCGCATTAGAATGAATTCTTTCGAGGAACGCTGAAAACGGCAGCACATCCGCCGTATGCCAAGCAGATACGCTAGCGCGAGTATAAATCTGATCAAATTTTCTTGTCAGCGTTAAAGCTAACCTACGATTCGGTGTAACAACCGTAGCACCCGCTCGCAGACGATTTAGAACTTCACATAAGGAAATTTCAGGAAATTGAGAATTTCTATCGATCATGCGGCAGAAAAATTACCGCTAGAATCAATTAACGTTCTAGTTCATCGAATTTATCTTTAACTTGCGCCCACTCATCGGCATCCGGCAGTGCATCTTTTTTCTCAATAATGGGTTGCCATTGTTTGGATAGCTCAGCATTTAATGCAATAAAGTGTGCTTGTTCATCGGGCACATCATCCTCAGCAAAAATCGCCTCTACCGGACACTCCGCCACACATAACGTGCAATCGATGCATTCATCGGGATCAATGACTAAAATATTAGGGCCTTCACGAAAACAATCGACCGGACATACATCCACACAATCTGTATATTTACATTTGATACAACTTTCGGTTACTACATAAGCCATGACAACTCTTCCTTGCTGAACGCTTTGTACAAAATAGAATTTGACATTTTATCAGAATTTTTATCAACAAAGCGAACATCAAAACCGCGAAATATTTTGTGGAGATTGATCGGTTTGTCGGTGTATCGCTATCGAACGAGGCTCGTTTGACGATCAATCTTTAATGCGACTAATTTTAATGACATCTTTGATGTGCCTCAAACCACGCATCACTTGAGCAAGATGTTGTCGATTATTGACTTGAATAATGAGATGCATGTAGGTGTAATCATCTCCTTTTTCCATATCAATATCATCAATATTGGATTCTGCTTTAGCAATCTCAGCAGCGACTTGCGCTAAAACGCCTTTTTTGTTGGCCGCAGTGACTCGAATGCTAACTTCAAAGCTTCGCGTGATATCTTTTCCCCAAGCGACATCTAAACAATTCATGCAACTTTCTGGATTTTTTTGACTGCTGGCGATCGCAGGGCAATCATGGGTATGAATGATAAGACCATGTTCTTTTTTAATCACGCCAGCAATTTCATCGCCAGGAATCGGCCGACAACATTTCGCGAACTGCACGGTTAACCCTTCAGTTCCCAATATCATAATAGGTCCAGCCGCTTGCTCATTTGCAGTGGTTTCTGCTGGAGAAGTCAGTCGTTTTGCGACAACGGCGGGAAGCTGTTTGCCCAAAGCCATTTCCGCGAATAAATCTTTTCTGGATTTCACACCGATATCACGGACAAGTTTTTCCCATTGCAGTTCTGTAACTGATTCGGGGTTAATATTGAAGGATTGCAAGGCTTGATTTAGTAATCGTTCTCCCAGTTTTACCGATTCCACATATTGAATATTTTTAAGAAAGTGACGAATATGCGAACGCGCTCTTCCAGTTGCGACATAACTGAGCCAAGCAGGATTCGGCTTAGCATAGGGTGCGGTAATGATTTCAACCCGATCACCGCTTTTTAATTTGGTCCGTAGGGGAGCGCTTTCACCATTAATTTTTGCTGCGACACAACAATTTCCAACATCAGAATGCACCGCATAAGCAAAATCAACCGCTGTAGAGCCTCTGGGCAGTGTAAGAATTTTCCCTTGCGGAGTAAAAACGTAAACATCGCCTGGGAATAAATCGATTTTAAGATGTTCCAAAAACTCAAGCGAGTCGGAGGAATTTGAAAGCAATGCTTCCAATAAACTTTGCAACCATTGTCCCGATTTCAAATATTCATTTTTGAAATCATCATTCTCGGAAGATTTATAAAGCCAATGCGCTGCAATCCCATTTTCTGCGACACTGTGCATTTCAATAGTACGAATTTGAATCTCAATGGGCAAGCCAAATGGCCCCAACAAAGTACTGTGCAATGATTGATAACCATTGTTTTTGGGAATCGCAATATAATCCTTAAACTTACCTGGAATGGGGCGATATAATCCATGCAATGTCCCCAAAGCCAAGTAACAAGAGGGAATATCTTTAACGACCACACGAAAACCGTAAATATCCAGTACTTCAGAAAACGATAAATGCTTTTCTAGCATTTTGCTATAAATACTGTAAAGATGCTTCTCGCGCCCTGTTACTTCCGCATCTAGACCAGCCTCTTTAAGTTTTATTTTAATAGCTTCCAGAATTCTACTGACAACTTCACGCCGATTACCGCGAGCGGCTTTGGTAGCTTTGACCAAAACGCTATAACGCATCGGATAGGAATAGCGAAAGCTTAATTCCTGCAATTCCTGGAAAACATTATTCAAACCAAGACGATAGGCAATGGGTGCATATATTTCAAGGGTTTCGCGTGCAATGCTACGTTGTTTAACCGGCAACATTGATTCCAACGTGCGCATATTGTGCAACCTGTCCGCCAGTTTGATTAAAATGACACGCACATCACGCGCCATCGCCAACAGCATTTTACGAAAATTTTCCGCCTGTGCTTCTGCTTGTGTTTGAAACTCAATCTTTGCAAGCTTAGAAACACCGTCCACTAATTCAGCTACCGAATCCCCAAACCGTTCACTAATTTCTGCCTTGGAAATTTCCGTGTCTTCTACCACGTCATGCAATAGCGCCGCCATGAGCGTAGGTGCGTCAAGGTGCAACGAGCTTAAAATTCTGGCCACTGCAACTGGGTGCGAAAAATAAGGTTCGCCGGATTTACGAAATTGTCCTGAGTGTGCACCACTCCCGAAAGAATGTGCGTTTCTAAGCTGCACGACATCCTCCGGTTTAAGATATTGGGCTACTTCAGAAAATAAAATTTCTGATTCAGGCATAAAATGAATCGCTTCTAAAAAACATGCTTAAAGGAGGTACAGAATTACTAAAGAAGAAATGATTATATTCTAACTGACTTCCAGTAATTGGATTTCCAGTAAGAATCATTCAAACTGGATAGGGTGACACCTTTTTTTTCAGAAACATGTAGAAATTTATTTTTTTCTACAAAAATACCGACATGCCCTGATAGAAAGGTTGTTCTAAAGAAGATTAAATCGCCGGGTCTCAATTCACTCTGACTAATTTCCTCTCCCAGCTTAACTTGCATTGCAGTTGTTCTAGGTAAATCAATACCCAATTTTGTCTTAAATGTCACGTAAACAAAACCCGAGCAATCGATTCCCAAGCGGCTCACCCCCCCATACTGATAGCGAACACCCCGCCAATCATTAAATTGGGAATAAAGCACTTTTTTTACATACACTGAATCGCTTAGCTTTGCAGCGTGAGGCGATAATGACCTTTTGTCTTGCAATACCCCGCAGCTTACCAACAAGCTGGCGATGCTCACTATCAAAATAAATTGAAAAACATTTCGTGTTATCGCCACTGTATCAATTAATCTCCATTACATGGCAAAAAAAATTACACGCGATTCGTACGGGCTCCCATAGAAGACAATTTTGATAATACGCACCTGGCCATATCTTTTAATGGAACAATTTCATCAACGCCACCGGCCGCAATTGCTTCTTTGGGCATCCCAAAAACAACGCAACTGGCTTCATCTTGAGCGTATGTATAAGCGCCAGCGTCATGCATTTCCAGCATCCCAGCCGCTCCGTCTCTTCCCATGCCAGTCATGATCACTCCAATGGCATTCTTGCCCGCACAGTTCGCCGCTGAACGAAATAGTACATCAACCGATGGGCGGTGTCGACTTACCGGCTCACCTTGGCTCAATTCTGTTACATAGTTCGCGCCACTACGTTTCAACAACAGATGCGAATGCCCTGGAGCAATGAATGCGTGTCCGGGCAACACCCTTTCACCACCACGCGCTTCGGTTACCGATATCTTACAAAGACCATTTAAACGATTAGCAAAAGATTTGGTAAAACCCTCTGGCATATGCTGTGTTATTAAAATACCTGGGGAATCAGGTGGCAATTGGACTAAAAAGTCTTTGAGTGCTTCTGTGCCGCCGGTAGAAGCACCAACGATAATTAATTTTTCCGTTGAGGCGATTCGATTTGATAATGCGGGTAAAACCGCATCTGCTGAAACACTCGGTTTTGCGGCCAATGTCGTATTTTTCTTTATGCGAGCAGCTTTTGCGATGCGAATTTTATTAGTGATTTCACCAGCATACTCTTTCAATCCTTCCGCAATACCTAATTTCGGCTTCGATACAAAGTCAACCGCTCCAAGTTCTAAAGCCCGAAAAGTTATGTCCGATCCTTTTTCGGTTAACGTCGATACCATCACTACTGGCATCGGTCTTAGACGCATTAATTTTTCTAAAAAATCAATGCCATCCATGCGAGGCATTTCAACATCTAACGTCAGTACATCAGGATTCAACTCACGTATCATTTCTCGGGCAACCAGCGGATCAGGCGCAGCACCAACAACCTCCATATCTGGTTCCTTATTGATGATTTCCGTCAGAAGCTTGCGAATCAAAGCAGAATCGTCAATCACTAACACTGTAATTTTACTCATGATAATGCCTTACTGTTTAAACAGCTTATTTAAGAAAACAGCTCAATATCTCCACCGCCCGTATCAGCCTTGTCAAGACTTTTTCTGTAGGCTTTTTCGCGTGCCGAAATTTCATTATTGCGAATATTCTTAAGCTTCTTCACCATCACCTTACTGCTTTTTGGGAAAAAATAAACCTTGCGAGGAAAAACATCCACCAAATCTTGCGCGACCACTTTGATTTTCTCTGTTTTAAGGAAATCAAGCACAAAATCAGCATTGCGTTGTCCGACATTAGTAACAGTCATGCCATCAATAACATTGCCGCCACCAAACACTTTTGCCTCAAGATTAGAGCGTCTAGCGCCCAATTTTAACAGTTGGTTAATCAATATCTCCATAGCAAACGTGCCATAACGTGCAGACGCATTCAGTGGACTATTGGGATCTCCACCTGCATCAGGCAACATAAAATGATTCATGCCACCTATGCCGCTATAATTATCACGAATACAAGCGGCCACGCACGAACCAAGCACGGTTACCAGCATCATATCTTTCGACGTAACAAAATATTCACCCGGCAATAACTTCACGGCTTCGGTATTAAAACCTCTATCGAAATAAAAATTAGTTGCAGCGTGTTCATCAAAAATTTCAGTCATAGTATTGCCTTATTTATGAGCTAATTCATATACCGTTTTTTCACGCAATTTAAATAAATCGGATGCATGCTGAAAGCTCTCTGAGTGCCCTGCAAATAGCAAGCCGTCGGGAGCTAACAATGGAGCAAATTTTTTCAAAATTTTATATTGAGTTGGTTTATCAAAATAAATCATTACATTACGGCAAAATATTGCATCAAAAGGACCCCGTATCGGCCAGCTTTCATCAAGCAAATTTAACTGCCGGAAAGTAATCATATTTCTTAATTCTGGACGCACTCTTGCTGAACCCGCATGATGGCCTTTCCCTTTCAAAAAAAATTGGCGAAGTTTTTCCTTCGGTATTTTTTCTAAACGATCTAAGGGATAGATGCCCAGTTGGGCTTTTGCGAGAACATTGGTATCTAAGTCAGTTGCTAAAATATGAACTGGTGGTGTCATGCTATTGAATGCTTCAATCACTGCCATGGCCATCGAATAAGGCTCTTCTCCGGTTGAAGAAGCGCTACACCAGAGTTGTATTTTTTTTTGATTCTTACGCTGCTCTACATGATGCTCAAGAATGGGAAAATGATGTTGCTCGCGGAAAAAAGCCGTTAAATTGGTCGTTAAAGCGTTGGTAAAAGCTTCCCACTCCTCTGCGCTACCTTTTTCCAAAAAGCTTAAATATTCTTTAAAGCTATTTAGACCATTGGCTCGCACGCGCCGCGCAAGGCGGCTATAGACCATATTCTGTTTACTGGATGATAATGAAATGCCTGCATGCTGATAAATAAGTTTTTTAATGCGTTCAAAATCTTGATTTGTAAAAGGGTATTCGCGGTCTTTACCATCAGAAATTTCGCTATCTGTAGTTATTCCCATAATGTATCAATCCAAATCGTATTAATTTTGGGTTATCGAAAGTATTGCAATACGATGAAATTCAATTCGATAACAAATCTCATGAAGTACAAGTTTTCCCTATCGATATGATTTTTGTAACAACTATGATAAAACTGAGAATACAATCACATCGTTAGACGACAACTATATTCTCAGTCAATCTGGTCAGACCATCTCTTGCTGCGAGGCCATTACTAATGCTGCTGTATCGAGAATAAGAGCGACTTTTCCGTCTCCCATAATTGTGGCTCCCGAAACACCTTTTACTCGACGGTAATTTGTTTCGAGACTTTTGATTACCACTTGGTGTTGACCTACCAAATCATCGACGAACAGGGCAGATTTGTGACCTTCGGCTTCCAGAATCACTAAAATTCCTTCATGCACAGAAGTCACATTGGGTTTCAGATTAAAAATCTCATGCAGTGCGATGACGGGTAGATATTCACCGCGCACTTGTACCACGCGACCGTTACCGCTCACTGTTTTGATGTCAGCAGAAGTCGTTGTAAAGACTCAATGATATAGTTAAGCGGTACGATAAACATTTGATCGCCTACTGCGACAGATAATCCATCGAGTATTGCTAACGTCAGCGGCAATCGAATCGAAATGCGGGTACCTACTCCAAAAGATGATTCGATATCAATGCGTCCGCCCAAGCTTTGGATGTTACGTTTGACCACATCCATGCCCACGCCTCGACCCGAAACGTCAGTAACAGCATCGGCTGTAGAGAATCCCGCTTCAAAAATTAATAACCAAACTTCCTGGTCGGTCATGCCATCATGAACAGGTAGACCACGCTCACGTGCTTTAGCAAGAATTTTGGCTCGATTTAAACCTGCACCATCGTCACTGACTTCAATGACGATGCTGCCACCTTGGTGAAACGCGCGCAGTGTAATTGTGCCTTGTGCAGGCTTACCCGCTGCAATGCGTTTTTCTGGTGTTTCAACACCATGATCTAAACTGTTTCTCACTAAATGCGTTAAAGGATCAGCAATTTTTTCAATCAATCCTTTATCAAGTTCGGTATTTTCACCAACCGTTTTCAGTTCTACACGTTTATTCAGTTTTGAAGCCAAATCGCGCACAACGCGAGGATAGCGGCTAAAGACAAAACTAATCGGCATCATGCGAATCGACATGACCGATTCCTGCAAATCGCGGGTATTTCTTTCCAATTGACTCATGCCGCTATGCAATTTTTCGAACACCACTGGATCAAATTGTGAGGCTGTTTGCGCCAACATGGCTTGCGTTATCACCAACTCACCGACCAAGTTAATCATCTGATCGACTTTTTCGATACTGACTCGAATAGAAGAAGCTTCGCTTGATGCTGCCGCTGGAGCAGCTTTTGCCGAAGATTTTGCAGCTTGGCGTTGATCGGCATTCTGATTAGATGATTTCGCTGCTAGATCAGAAGAACCATCTTCTCTTGGCGCTGCAGGCGCATCAGGAAAGAAACCATAACCTGGTGCAGGCGGCATTTTATCCAAAGACATTTCTTCATCTTGATGGTAGGTAATTTCTGCATTATTCGTTGGTGGTACTTGTGAAATTTTGTCATCAACAGAGTTAGATTCTATTGATTCAATTTCTAATTTCTCTGGATCGACAATAAAAGCAAGTGCTTCCCAAACATCTTCTTCACTTTTGTCTGTCGCCAAAAATAATTTACATAAATCATGGTCACCGCTTGTTGTTTTATCCTGCAAATTGCCTAATAGCTTAAGATTACTGAATAAATTTTCCAATGCAGCTTCGTTTAAACCAAATTTTGAAAATTTTATGCAATAGTTATGTTTGGCTTGAGTCTCCGATACCGGGGTAGAGCTTGTGTTGACTGTAGTTTTTTCTTCTGGGACATCGACTTTCGTTTCAACTTCGGACTCTTCTTTTTTTGCAGACGTCTGAGTATCATCGCTTAGTCTTTTCAATTCCTCTAACACGGCGGCTGCTTCGGCGGGATCTGCCTCACCTTCGCCACGATGTCCGGCTAATTGATGTTTAATCACGTCTCCTGCTTTGAGGAAAGCGTCAACCATTTCACTACGTACCTCAAGTTCTCCCTTGCGTAATTTATCCAACAATGTTTCCAACATATGTGTCGTCTCCGTCATATCGGTAAAACCAAATGTTCCTGCTCCACCCCTGATAGAATGTGCAGCGCGAAATATAGCGTTTAAATCTTCTAGATCCGGCGAATTGACATCGAGTCTTAACAGACATGCCTCCATATCAGCAAGCAACTCAGAAGATTCTTCAAAAAATATTTCATAGAATTGTTCAAGATCATTACTCATAGGTAGCCCTATTTAGGTTTTCAGATTGAGCGGATAGCCTAACATCTCATTTAAATAATTAAATCAGCAAACAAAGAGGTAAAAATTCGCTAATCATTTAACTAATTAAATAATTAGCCAATTACCTTAGCAATAACTTCTAGCAAGCGCTTTGGATCAAATGGCTTAACCAACCAACCAGTAGCTCCTGCCGCTCTACCTTTAGCTTTAATGTCGTCACCAGACTCTGTAGTCAGCATCAGAATAGGCACAGTTTTATAGTTGGACAATTTGCGTAACAGTTCGAGTAGTTTTAATCCATCCATGCGTGGCATATTGATATCTGTCAGCACTAAATTAACCGTATGCTTGTTAGCTTTCTCGAGTGCATCTTCACCGTCCACTGCTTGAATCACTTCGTAACCGGCCCCCTTAAGCGTAAAGGCAACCATTTGACGAATAGATGCAGAATCATCAACTGCAAGTATTGTTTTAGCCATTTATTTGCTACTCCTCTCACCAATGTTAATTTGCATTAAATATTTTTTTATTTCCAAACCGTCACTAAAAAAGCTCCACATCACCCATCTGCATACCTTGCTGTACCACAGGTTTTCTCTTGCCTTTAGTTTTAGCAATATTGACGGCTTTGGAAATTCCCTCATGAATTGTATGTAAAGCAGCTTTGCCATTTCTCCAATTGTCTTCCCGATCAATTCGCTGCAATTCCATGTTGAGCATTTCGACTTGGTGGGCTGTATGTGCCAGGAGCTGCGTTACGAGATCTCCAAATTGAAGGGAAGTAATCGCCATTTCCAGTTCTTGTTCAATTTTTTCGGCAATTTCCATCTGTTTATCCAATAACTCCAGAATTGGTTTGTTACCGTCCGGAATAGCCATTCTCTCTATCGTGGTTACCATTTCATGGTGTGTTTTGGTCAATTTACTGATGTAGCGAAAATTGATGACTAAATTATTCACCGCATCGCTCACCAATCGATCCACCTGATTCAATTCACCTTTTATATTCAAGAAGTATTCATCAGCTTCGACATTGCATAATGCACCATCTACGCCCTCTAAATCTTCTGACAACACTTCTCCGGTACACTGATTATCAATTTTGTTATTACTAGATTGCATCTCAGTCATACTTTTCTCCTTGTTCTTTATTTAAGCGGATAAATAATCGACATTTTGATGCTCAGTCGAAATGATTGTCCGCATTCCTTTTAGTAATTCCAAATAATTTGAGCACAGAACGATATAAATCACTCAAAGCTATTTTCCTAAACGGCATTCTTAACTGGTTGCTTCACCAATTCGATTCGCCCAACCGATCGCTTGTATCTCTATGTTGGCCAATTCACTCAAGCTCAAGAAACCCAGATCATTGAGAATTGATTGCATGGACTCGACTTCACTATTTTCGTTAGCTTCTACCAACTTTAATTCTTGTCCTAAACGTCCATCTCGGGATAAAAGCGCCTGACTCATATCTTCGGAAATAGCTAACTTGTCGACAATTTGTCGCATGTCAATGCCTAACAACACATCTAACAAAGACAAAATGCCAACCATAAAGGCTCTTTCGTGATGGTTTTTGTCATGAGGACGTTCGGCTGTCGCAATTAATTCCATAAGCTTTCCTCGTGCCGCCGCGGTTTGCAGCAATGCATTGGCCATGCTATCGCCAGATTGATTAGAGGTGTAGAGCAGCAATTGGATCCACTTTTGCAAAGGTTTTCGCCCAAGCACCATGATGGCGTGTTTGATCGAATTAATTTTTTGCGGTAAACCATTCGCAACAGAATTAACCATGCGCATCAAGTTGTAACTTAAGCCTGGTTGGTGCTTAAATTCTTTTTCGATTTCTTCTACTTCGCTATCACTCATAATGACAGTCAATAACTGCAATAACGCCAATTTCCCTGGATCATTACGCTTGACCATCATTACTTCAGGTTTTGCAAAAAAGTAACCTTGAAACATCTGGAAACCTAATTGCATGCACTGTGCCTGCTGTTCACGAGTTTCTACTTTTAATGCGAGTAACAAAACAGGCCAAGGTTTTAATGCAGCAACAAGAGCAGGAAGTTTTTGTTGATCAAGTTCCAGCACATTAACTTTGACAATGCTCGTCACGGTAAGTAATTGTTTGACTTTATCGTTTATGGCGGTGACATTATCGAGTGCAAACTGATAACCTCTCTTTTTTAACTCTTCGCAACGGAGCAAAAATTCAGTACTAATTTGCTCAGTTTCACGTAACTCTAAAACAACGTGTTTACAGGGCAATAACGATATAATGTCACTCATGATCAATTCTGGGTCGGCATTGATAAACCCACGTTGACTTCCAAGCACATTTTGTATGCCAAATTGACCGTATGCATTGACGATAACATTGGAAGAGGCAGCCAATTCGTTAGTAACGGTTACTGATTCTTCATTTTCTTGTTGCCGAAAAAGTAACTCATACGCTACTAAATTTTGATTTCGATCTAAAATGGGCTGCCGGCCCAGAAAAAAACCTGTCATGCTACCTCTCTTCGAATTACTTCGTTTTTCATTTAAAACACCCTAACAGCTAACGACAATACAATTCTCAAAGCAAACAAATATGTCACTTTGAGTCCCGATTTAGGAAGCCATTGATGGAATAGCACGATTCTTACCCATGCGTTTGGCTTGATAAAGCGCCTTATCAGCACGACTAATGACTGAGTGTTGATTTTCTCCAAAAGAGCGTAACGCAATGCCAGCACTAAAGGTTATCGGCATCAACTGATCTTCGAGAGAAAGCGCGGTGCTTTTCGCTAAATTATTTTGTATCCGTTGCACAATTGTTAATGCTTCGTCCATTTCAACGTCGGGCAGCAGTATCACGAATTCTTCACCGCCAAATCTCACTACCACATCGGTAGGTCGTAATGTTTCTTTTGCAACCGCCACTAAATTGATCAACACGTTGTCACCACATGGATGGCCTAGGCAGTCATTGATCTTTTTAAAATTATCCAAATCGACCATCACTACGCCCAATGACTGCGCATTCCGATCAGCGCGAGCTGCTTCGCGTCTAAAAATATCGTCTAAACCTCGGCGATTAAATGCTCCCGTCATCTGATCGGTTTGAACCAGACTACGTAATTGTTCAATTTCGCTTTTTAACGATTCTATTTTTTGTTCGGCGCGTTTGACCTGCTCTTGAGCGGCGAATGCTTCGTCACTAAATTTTATTCCTCGCGTTTCAGATAAAACGGCGTCAAGAATCTTAATGATTTCATCTGCGTTTCTTGTACTGCGAATTTGTTCTGCATATTGCTCCACTTGCTTATAGTATTTTTCAGAGTCAGTCATAGGCTTCCGCTCACTATCCGGATTTGATGATTTAACCAGTCTCAACATTCCTCTTTTTCTATCTGTGGCTTTTTGCATTAAATACCTCCTCATTAAGCATTTGAAGGCGAGTGTTAGCGATTAAGGGGGTAATTCGTTTGGATTGCGAAGGAGAACCCATCCACTTGCACTGCCATGTTTACAACATTAACAGAGGAAATCTGGATTGAATTAATCGAATAAAAAGGAGAATTGGTGCTATTTAAAACAGTGCCATAAAAATTCACTGCTTGGCGGGAATTGCCGTGCGTTATTCGGCGATTAGTATTTGATTTTTACCTGCATTTTTAGCGCGATACAACGCTTCATCAGCACGCTTAAAGATGCTTTCTTGTGTTTCGCCAGACTGAAATTGTGCAATGCCCGCGCTAAATGTGATTAGCAGCCGGTTATTGTCATGTAAAAAGAATTTTTTGGTTAAATTGCGCCGTATTCTAGATAACACCTCAAATGCTTCTTGAATTTTTGTGTTAGGTAACAAAACGACGAATTCTTCACCACCGTAGCGTGATACCACATCGTCCGGCCGTGTTGTTTCTTTGATCGACTGAACTAAATACTTTAATGCATCATCACCTACTTTATGACCATGCGTATCATTTAATTTTTTGAAATTATCGATATCAAGCAAAGCATAGCACAATGGAATATGATGCCGCACGGAACGCGCTGTCTCGCGCACAAATGCATTATCCAAACCCCGTCGGTTTAAAATACCCGTCAGATGATCTTCGTGTACCTTCTCGCTAACCTCGCTCAATTCGTTTTCAAGCTGGGCAATCTTGTCCTGAGCTTTCGTTACTTCCGCACGCGCAGCAAGGAAATCATTCCGATAACTATGTGCATTCTTTTGCATTTCCTTGGTGTCATTCATGATTAAGCCAAGTAGTTGATTCAATTCTTCGATATCATCTGTTTGACTAATTTTTGCAGAATAATTTTCTAGTTTCTCTTGATATTCTCCAGTGGTATCTGTAAGTTCCTCAATATTAGTGATGATTGAAGTTACCATTTGTTTCAAGGTCGTTTTCGCTTCAGTTAAGCTATGTCGAATCAAACCTTGTTTTTTTGAAATCTCCACCAAACATTGTTCTGCTTGTTCAATGACGTCTTGATTAAGGGGCTTGGACATCGTTTCACGCAATTGATTGATATGATCCCGAACCCACTGATCTTCCGACAATAGCTCCCCGGTGCTATTCATAAGCATCTCCATCAATCTCAACAAGCCTTGTTGAAGCGTTGCATGATTTTTCCCATAGCCATTAAAATTACTGCAAAACTGTTTAAAGCAATTGGAAAACAATTCCATTTCGGAGGCATCCCGTACCAAACGTACTTGCTGCGACAATTCTTTGGCTTCGTCCGCCAAAGTCTCATCTTCAATTTGTTTTGCTACGATGGATTCCAGCACTTGTCCCAAAACTTCTAATATTTGATTGGTCGGCAAGCGAACGCTTTCTTCTTTGACCAACGATTCATTTGCACCAGTTAATGACGTTTTTGCAGAATTATTTTCAGATTGCTCTACGTCAACCGAGTCAGTTTGTTGTTCGATATCAGTTTGTTCTGATTTTGCAGAGGCAACAACCAATTCACCCCAAGAATCTATTAATCCCTTCAATTTGTTATGTAATTGTTCAGAATCTTTCGAATATTTGCTGAGTACGCGATTAACACCTTCTCTTTTCTTTGCAATCGTCAACTTTCCTTGCTTGTTTTCAAGTTGTTTCAGCAAGATTTCCAGCGTATCTCCCCAATTGAGGGAATTTTCTGAAATCGAATTAACGCCACTCGCTGTTTTATTTTCCGAAGAATCAACGTCTGATGAAATGTCGTTTAAGGAATCATCAGAGATTCCGGCAATTTGATTGTATAGCTTGTGATAATTAACCGGGGTTGGGGGGATTTTCGATGAAGCCAGTTGTTTTAATGTTTCGCGCGCAACGATTGTTGGGTTAGTATTTTTCGAATGATCCATAGTTATTTGACTCAGGAAACTTAGGCAATGATTGAACAGCAATGATTATTTGATCACAATAACCCAATCCAGAATCATCCGCCTATTGAAAAAGATAGCGCCAGTATAGCAACCCGATTCTATTAGCTATCACATGAAAAACAATCTATTAATCCACTAGTTTATTTTTTATCGCATAGCGAATTAATTCGGAATTATTGGTTAATTTCAATTTCTCCAATAACCTCGCTCGGTAAACGCTTACCGTCTTAGGGCTCAAAAACATTTCACTAGAAATTTCTGAAAGTGTTTTTCCGGCTGCGATAAAACACAATGTTTGATATTCCCGATCGGATAAAGTCGCATGAAGCGGTTTATCAGCGTCGACATTAATAATATTTGCTAACTCTTGAGCGACTGCCGGACTAACATATTTGTTTCCCGCAGCAACTTGGCGAATCGCCACAACCAATTGTGCTGGCGCGCTTTGTTTATTAAGATAGCCTGCTGCCCCTGCTTTTAATGCGCGAATCGCAAATTCGTGTTCGTTATGCATGCTGAGCATCAAAACCGCAAGATAAGGCCTATCTTTTTTGATTTGCTTGAGTATTTCGATACCATTTCTATCGGGCAAGGAAATATCCAGCAACATCACATCAAAATCTTGCTGTCGAGCGATCTTGACAGCTTGAAAACCTGTTTCAGCCTCACCTGTGACTTTGATATCGTCCGTTTCACTGAGTATTTGCTTTAAACCCTGGCGCACGATGGCATGATCATCGGCTATCATGACGCTAATCATAAATGTATTCGCTATTCAAAAGCACGCGATCTTCTTTTTATTAGAGCGTGATCTTTTTCAACTTCGGGGTCCGTCGTTTCTTTCTCAGGCAACTCATAATCACCCTTGGGAATAATAATGGTTACTTTCGTTCCTTCTCCAGTATTACCGACAATATGAAAACTCCCTTTTAATTGTTGACACCGTTCTCGCATTCCTCTAATTCCGAAAGAATCTCTTTTGCGTAAATCAATCTCGGTGATACCCTTACCGTTATCACCCACTTCCAATAGAATCAACTGATCAAAATCAGCAAGTGTAACTTGAACTTGAGAAGCACTCGCGTGCTTTGACGTGTTAGTTAACGCCTCTTGGAACACGCGAAAAATGGCAATGGCCAAATCCGAATCCAACGTTATATCATCGCTATCGCAAGCAACTTTGCACGATATCCCTGTACGATCACTGAATTCTTTTGCTTGCCATTGTACCGCAGCTACAATACCGCAATCCAAAATACCGGGTCGCAAATCCAAAGAAATGCGTCGCGTGCTATCAATAACACGATCTACCAGTGAATCTACCGATTTCATTTTTTGCTGATAAAACTCAGCTTGTTTCAATTCGCGTTCAATACAAGGAAACAATTCGCATTTGATCGCCGTTAAAGTGCCGCCTATATCATCATGAATCTCTCTAGCGATGCGCGCACGTTCATGTTCTTTCACTTTTTGCATGTAGGAAGACAACTCCGCTAACTGCTCGCGTGATCGAGCAAATTCTCGCTCCGCCAATTTATTGCGGGTGATATTGATCATTATTCCATCCCACACCGTTGAGCCATCGTCTGTTCTTCTTGGTGTAGCACGTAAACTAATCCATTTGATATCGCTATCTCCCTTGACCTGGATACAACCTTCCCAATCCCAGGTAGTAAGCTGCTCCGATGATAATGCAAATGAATAACGATAAAATTCTCTATCATCCGGCAATATTAATTCAGGAAATAATCGAGGATCATCGATTAATTGCTGTGGATGAAGTCCGAGTAACGTTTCACTGGCATCGCTGACATATAAAAAACGAGTTTCACCATTATTCGTCAAAAGAAACTGAAACACTACGCCCGGAAGATTGGCGGTGATCGCTTGAAACAAAGCTTCGCTTTTTTGTAACGCGTTCCGCGCTGTGATAAAACGCTGATAGTTCATGGCTTCATTCAAAACACGACGGATCGCGGGAATTAATCTGGCTGGATTGTGTTTCAACATGAAATCATACGCACCCAAGGCCATAATATGTTCCGCCGCTTCCTCACCCACGCGGCTGGATAAAATGATTAACGGAATCTCATGTTTTGTTTCATGAATGATTCGTAATGCTTCTTGAGCTGTCAATTGTGGAAAATCGTAATCGGATAAAATCAAATCCCAATATTGACTCAATAGCGCAACCTTAAAAGATTCGGCCGCGGCAACTCGTAAGTATTCTGTTTGAAATCCTCCTTTCGCCAGCAACAATGATATCTGCTCGGCTTCCTGCTCAGAATCCTCAATCATCAGAACTTTCAGTTTATCTTCACTGACCACCGCATTTCCTTATAGGTCCAAGCCGACAACTTAAATTATTTCAATAATTAACTAACTGAATTTCTATCGCATTCTACAAGATTATTTGCCAATAAAATAGCCGTTTATCGCGATAAAAACCCGACACAAAAAGTCAAATTAGTACAATTTTAGTCTATCAATTCCTAAACTTTTGAAAATGTAATCCGATTACTGCTTCAACAGCGGTTACAAACCCTCTTGGATTGCGGGGAAAACCGATGGACATGGCAAATTTGCCAATACTATTGAGTAATGTAAAAGGAGAACCCAAATGCCACAAATAATTAATTCAAATGTTGCCTCATTGAATGCACAACGTAACTTAAATACGTCACAATCTTCGTTAAACACCTCTTTGACCCGTCTATCTTCTGGATTGCGTATCAATAGCGCAAAAGACGACGCCGCAGGTTTAGCGATTTCAGAACGCATGACTTCACAAATTAAAGGGTTAAACCAAGCAGTACGTAACGCAAACGACGGTATTTCATTATCCCAAACCGCTGAAGGTGCGCTGGGTGAAATCGGTAACAACTTGCAACGTATCCGTGAATTGTCTATCCAATCAGCCAACGCAACCAACAGCGCTAGTGATCGTGCTTCGTTACAAGCAGAGGTTGCTCAACTGGCTTCTGAAGTCACCCGCGTAGCCAGCCAAACACAGTTTAACGGCTTGAATCTATTGGATGGCTCTTTCTTAAGTCAAAGTTTCCAAGTCGGTGCAAATGCCAATCAAACGATTGACATTAAATCAATTTCTGATGCACGCGCAACAGCTTTAGGAAGCAACATTCTCAATACTACTGGTACAGCGATGAACACTGCAACTGCTGCAGCGGGCGCCAATACTGTCAATGGTGTTTTAGTAGAAACCGACTTAACATTAGCCAATAATAAAGGAATAACTGGCGCGATCTCATACGCTGCAGGCGCGGATGCAAAAACGATTGCTGCAGCAATCAATACAGCAGGATCCAGCATCGGAATTACTGCCACCGCAACCAATAGCGCGACCTTAGGCAATATATCTGCCGCAGGAACCACAACGCTTACTCTGAATGGTCAGACTGTTTCTGCCAATGTTACTGATAAAAGTGACTTGACCGGATTGGCGGCCGCGATAAACGGCGCTCAAGCGCAAACTGGTGTTACGGCTTCTTTTGCAAATGCATCTGACAAATCAGTCATTACATTAACGACAACTGATGGACGTGATATTAGCTTGCAAGATTTCACAAATGGCGTAGCAACCGCAGACTTTAAAGCGGGTGCAACAACGGTAGCACTGACATCAGGTGGCAATGATTCCAGTATTGCAACGGGCACTGTTGAAATAAGCAGTTCCGCTGGTCAAGTTATCACAGCTAATGCAGATACAACTGCGTTTGGTGCAGCGGTTTCAACCAGTTCTTTTAGTTCTGTTGCCACATTGGATATTTCTTCTGCACTTGGCGCTCAAAGTGCGATTAAAACTCTCGATGCTGCCTTGGCTCAAATAAGCAGTTCTCGTGGTGATTTGGGTGCGATTCAAAACCGTTTTAGCTCTACGATTGCGAATCTGCAAACCACCTCAGAAAACTTGTCTGCTTCTCGTAGCCGTATCCAAGATGCCGACTTCGCTGCTGAAACAGCCAACATGACTCGTGGACAAATCCTGCAGCAAGCAGGTACGGCAATTCTGGCGCAAGCTAATTCATTGCCGAACAATGTTCTTTCCTTATTACGTTAATCAATAGAGTAACAATGAGGAACATGCACTAAAGCTGATAGCGCGGGAAACAAAAATTCCCGCGCTGATTTGAGCTTTAAGGAGGCCTAACATGAATATCAATCAACTCAATGGAACAAATAATTATTCGCCACCTCTCCCTGTTACTTCAGAAAGAGTGGCTACCAATTCCATACAAGTTCCGCCGCCCTCTCCAGTAAGCAACATTCAATCTGAAACCAATACTGAATCGAAGCAACATATTCAAAAGGCGGTTGAAAAAATACAAGACTCAGTGGCGAATTTGGCACGCAACTTGCGTTTTTCAATTGACGAGGACAGTGGCAGAACAATCGTAAAAGTCATGGATGCACATACAGACGAGGTTATTCGCCAGATTCCTACTAAAGAAGCAATGGAAATCGCTCATACGCTCGATAGAGTACAAGGTTTATTATTTAACGATAAAGCTTAGCTCTAGTTAAAATTTTAAACAGAGAGGCTCAAAATGCCAGCACTTACATCGCCAGGAATCGGATCAGGTTTGGACGTTAACGGTATCGTCAAACAGTTAATGGCGTTAGAAAACCGTCCTCTTGCTGCGCTAGATGTTAAAGAAGCTAAGCAACAAACGAGATTAACCGCTTTTGGCACGTTAAAAGGAGCGTTATCGTCATTTCAGGGTAGCGTCGCGGCTTTATCCAATCCGGCAAAATTTAACGGTGTCACGGCAGGTATTACCGATGCGACCTTAGCCAGCGTCAGTGCCACGTCATCAGCAGTAACCGGCAGTCATTCTTTGGAAGTTCAAACACTTGCCCAAGCACAAAAATTAAAATCGGCAAATTTTGCAACGACAAGTGAAAATGTCGGCAGCGGTACTCTGACGATACAATTTGGCACATACAGCGGGGGTTCATTTACACTGAATTCAGATAAAGCTGCGCAATCGATCACCATTGCGCTAGGCAATTCATCGTTAGCAGGCATTCGCGATGCTATTAATCAAGCTGATGCTGGCGTTACGGCAAGTATTGTGAATGACGGTTCTGGTAACCGTTTAGTCATTGCGTCTAAAGACACAGGTCTGAGCAATGCTCTGAAAATCACCGCTATTGACAATGACGGAAACAATAACGACAACGCAGGGTTATCTCAACTTGTTTACGATGCTTCGACAGGTGGCACGTCTAATCTTTCCGAAACAGTAACGGCCAGCAACGCAAATTTTATTATCGATGGAATTGCAATCAGTAAATCATCTAACAAAGTTACCGATGCTTTAGAAGGCGTCACGATCGATTTACTCAAGGCCAGTCCAGGCACGACAACAACTTTAAATTTGGCACGTGATACCGCAGGCATTCAAGGGGCAGTCAATTCATTTGTCAAAGCATTTAATGACTTGAATAAAACGATTGTCGATCTTTCTAAATATGATGCAGCAACAAAGCAAGCGTCGATTCTAACAGGAGACTCAACAGTTCGATCACTTCAAACAAGTCTGCGCAATGAGATATCGAACCCTCTCACCACAGCAGGTGGCGGATTGAGCTTGTTATCAGACATCGGGATATCTTTTCAAGCAGATGGTACGCTGAAACTCGATCAAACAAAATTAACCAAAGTTCTCGTTGATCCCACTAAAGATATTTCAACGTTATTTGCTTCCGTTGGAAAAACAACCGACAGCCAAGTTTCGTTTGTCAGCGCAACATCTGACACGCTCAACGGAAAATACTCACTCGATATCACGCAAATGGCCACACAAGGAAGCGCTTTAGGTGGCGCTGCTGCGGCATTAACAATCAATTCAGGTTCTAATGACACGCTTGATCTATCCATTCATGGCGTCAGCACAAGTATATCTATTGCTGCGGGCACTTATACAGCCTCTTCGCTGGCTGCCGAAATTCAGTCCAAAATTAATGGATCATCGGCAATCGCATTAGCAGGTCTTAAAGTAAGTGTTACTGAATCTGCTGGAGTATTAAAAATTGCTTCAAACCAATATGGAGCGGCTTCGACAGTTTCCATCACAGGTGGAAATGGCAAGGCCAGCTTATTTGGAACGCCTGTTGAAACGGCAGGATTAGACGTCGCGGGTTCGATCAATGGTATTACGGCAACGGGGTCTGGTCAAACCCTAACCGGACAGGGAAGCAGCAACGGATTGGTCTTGAAAATAAACGGTGGAAGTACAGGCTCCAGAGGAGATATCGATTTTGCTCACGGCTTTGCTGCAAAGTTAGATAAGGTTATCGATAGGATGCTTGATACCCATTTAATCGACAGTCGTATTGACGGTATTAATTCGACAATTAAAGACATTGGTTCTCAAAGAGAAGTCTTGAGTCGTCGTTTAGTCGATGTAGAAAAACGAATTCGTACACAGTTCTCAGCACTTGACTCTATGGTTGCTAGCATGACACAAACCAGTAATTTCTTGCAGCAACAGTTATCCAAATTACCTACTATTAGATAATTATTAATTGACGATCGGTCTATCAAAGGAATACACAATGTATGCAACCAACAATGCCATATCGGCTTATCAACGCGTCGGAGTTGAAACAGGAGTAGAGTCAGCAGATCCGCACAAGCTTATCTTGATGCTATTTGAAGGCGCGCAAGAAGCTTTGGCAAGATCAAAAATGCACATAAATCACAATGAAATTGCTGAAAAAGGACGAATGCTGTCAAAAGCTATTATGATCATTGATCACGGCTTGAAAGCAAGTCTTGATATGAATGTCGGCGGTGATCTAGCGATCAAATTGTATTCTCTATATGAGTATATGGCCAATCAATTACTGATCGCCAATGCCCAAAATAACATTGAAAAAATTGATGAAGTAAACAAACTCTTGTTCGAACTATATGACGCTTGGAAACAAATAGGAAATACTGAGCAAGCATCAAAAACCATAGCCATTTAGATTAAAGCAATTATAAAGATCGAATATATGACTAGCGCTGAAACAATTACAACATACAAAGCTATCTTAGAAACCACAGGAAAAATGCTGAGTGCGGCGAAGAACAATCAGTGGGGTGACTTAGTTATTCTGGAAAAAGAATGTAGAGTTCTTACCGATAAGCTCATGAATGGTGGTCCGGAACCCATACTGGATGAGGATTTATTACAGACCAAAATAAAAATGATCCATCAAATTTTGGGAGATGATGCGCAAATTAAAGCAATTACCCAACCATGGATAGAAAAATTACAACATATGATCAATACAGTTGATCTTTCCAGAAAACTCGAACAAACCTATCAATCATTCGAAAATATATAATTTTCCATATAAAAGATATGTCGTTAATCGATAAATATAAACAGAACAAAGATAAATTGTCGTGATTCCTCCTATCACTAAAAATGATTTAATTGTTTCTTTAACGCAGATCAAATCTTTGATACCTGCAATAACCTCTGTTAATCCACAAAACCCTCCAACAGAATTTAAACAAGGTGAGAAATACTCGGCACTTGTTGAAAAAATACTACCCAATAACACTGCGGAAATTCTGGTAGCCAACAAAAAACTTCACATTCAATTACCTGAAGTATTGCAGCCGGGTGCAAAATTAACATTAACGGTTGCATCGACGGAGCCACTGCTTAAGTTTTCAATCTTAAATGAAGCTCCACTTGAAACGCAGGATAGGAATACTTCTCTCAGTTCAACTGGACGATTTCTAGGCAATTTGATGCAAGATTTATTCAAGAATCAAAACACCAGTCAAACACAAACCGTTACCAGTCAAACTCCTATTACGACAAGCGCAGACTTAAATAGCGCAGAATTACCCAGTTTATTGCAAAAAGCAATTAATCAAAGTGGATTATTCTATGAATCTCATCAAGCAAAATGGGTAAATGGAGAAAATACACTTGAAAATTTGCGTCAAGAGCCTCAAGGAAAAATTTCAGTAATGACACCAGATCCATCCACATTAAAAACACAGGCAGCGTCACAGCTTCCGGTTACCGATCTGTCTATACACAGTCAAAGCTTACCTCTTGTAACACAACAGTTATCTACTTTAGAAACGGGTCAGTTATTTTGGCGAGGTGAGGTGTGGAAAAATCAATCGATGGATTGGGACATCTACGAAGAAAAACAGGAAAACAAAGAAAGCGAATCAGAATATATCGCTCCCTGGCACAGTAAAATAAGATTGAATTTGCCAAATCTTGGGGAAGTGTTGGTTAAGATTGCGCTGACCGCTCAAGATGTCAGCATAAAAATTGACGCTGTTGAATCTGAAACAATGCAACTTCTGAAAAATAACCAGCACCCACTTGCCAATGATATGCAGGCTGCAGGATTAAATATTCAATCGATAGAAATTAATCGTCATGACGCAAACCTATAATTCCTCGGCATCTGCCGTTGCGTTAGCCTATCGGGAAGGACAAGTTGCGCCAAAAGTTGTTGCCAAAGGACATGGCCTCATCGCGGAAGAAATTATTAAACGTGCGAAAGAAGCGGGCGTCTATGTGCATGAATCCAAAGAACTGGTTGCGTTACTCATGGAAGTCAATTTAGACGACCGTATTCCACCACAACTCTATATTGCAGTCGCAGAATTATTGGCTTGGATTTATCGTTTAGAAAAAAATAATGGTTTACCACCCAACATAAATTCTATTGCTCAAAAAACCAAATAAAGATTTTAGGGAGGAATTCTTCATGTCAAAAACTTATCCAATCAATGAAAGCATTGACTTACCTGAGCCCACACAAAATTTTGACGATGAAAGTAACGATAATTTTCGATTACATTCAAGAATAGAAATTATCTATATCCTGCGCGAAATAATGCAATCAGAGTCGCTAGTAACACTCTATTTCGGAAAAGAAAACAGTTTTATACTGACTTCAATCTTGGGCGTTGATAGCGACAATGATCGAATAATCATCGATTATGGTGTCGATGAAAAAACAAACCAACGCGCACTGAATCACGAAAATTTATTGCTTGTCACTCGGCAAAATAAAATTAAGATTGAATTCGTTTGTACCGAAATAAAAAAAATACAGTTTGAGGGAAGAGACGCTTTTTCTGTCAATATCCCCGATTCATTATTAAGAATTCAGCGAAGAGATAACTTCCGCATCTCCACACCACTCGCAAAACCTATTAAATGCGTTATCCCCATCATGATGGAAAACAGGGCAACGAATGCAGAAGTTACCTTATTAGATATTAGCTGCGGCGGCATTGGCGCAATCGATAAACAAAACACATTACATCTTGAACCTGGAAGTGTTTATATCAATTGTCAAATTGCGCTACCAGAAATTGGCGTGCTAAGTACAACAATCAAAGTCAAAAATACTAATGAAATAAAATCACAAACTGGCAATGTTTATCAGCGTGTAGGTTGTGAATTTATCGATCTACCCCCGAAAACAGAAGCACTCATTCAACGTTATATTATTAAGCAAGAACAAGTCAGCAAGCTTACTAAAGCTAATTAAATATGCAATCAACGAAAAATTACAGATGATTGCCGATCTGAATAATTCTTGCAATTGACGGAACACCAGCTGAGTTCCAAACAAACAACATATAATAGCCTGGGGGTGCAATGTTTGCATTTGCAGGCGATTTTAATGTCACAATTTTTCCTTTACTGGGTATGGTCAAGTTAAAAAAACGAGCCTCGACATCAATATTATGAGTAGCGGCACCTACACGCAACAACGTCACTCGGTTGATTACTTCATCAGATTCCACTGAGAAAGATTCGTTCCAACCAATCATACTTTCCGGAGCAGCAACAATTTCTGGCCGATAATCAAATTGTCCACTACCATCCTTTTTATATAAATAAGACGGGTAGTAAATTTCTCCATTCAATTGCTTTAATGGCCCAGGTGCCCCACCTCCGCCAGTCATAACCGAACCATCTGGTAGTAAAATCGATGTAGAGTGATACAATCGATAGGTTGATGCACTAGCAGCTAATGTCCACGAATTCGTTGCAGGATTCCAAATCTCTGAGGTTAATGTCGCACCTGTCAGGCTATTTCCTCCTGAAGATCCACCGTTTACCCATACTCTACCATCGGCTAAAACCGTGGCACTTCCATATAACCGCTCTGCGCTGGGTGCGCCTGTAAGAGTTACGGTAGGATCACCATTACCATTGATATCGACAACAACAGCAGTCTTATTTCGTCTTAGAGAAAGAATTTTACCTGGTGCAAACATAACACTCGGCAATTCCCATCGTCCTGATTTTGGTTTTGTAGTTTGATACCTTGTAATTGTGCCTATGCCAGAATAATCCAGCTTGTACGCGGCATCATAGTGCCCAAGAATAAAAATTTTCCCCCGCGGATCAATCCACGCACGTGGATAGTACCAGGATGATGCTCCTAAAGCTCCATAGGCATAATCATTGGAAGCATTAGTTAATGATCGCCACGTACCATCAGCGGCACGTACTTCTGGAATGGGCGAATAAGAAGCAGCGGTAGCTGGTTTCGTAGGCGTTCCCGCAAAGAACTTATCGTTACGACCACCCAGTACAATGTGTTCTCCTATCGGTGAAGTAACGCTGGTGGCATACCAGCGTTTATAAGCCATTTGCTGTGGCTGACGAATGAGCGTGCTAGTCACCGGATCAAAAATATTGACATCACTATTTGCATAATTTCTTATTCCATTGACTAACGCATCGCCCCCCACGATTAACGCTTGACCCGTTGCTGGAATAATCGAATGTCCTGCACAAAAAATATCAGTATTAGTGGTATTTTGTAATAACGTAAATGCAACATTATTGGTGCCCAAAGAAGGATCCCAAATTGCATAATTCATTTTTGCGCCTTGCGCTCCTGTTTCGTTAGTGCCATAGGCAAAAACTCTTCCGTCTGGCATCAACATCATGGCAATAGGAATAATAGGCCAATTATGTAGAGGACCAAACCCTCCATACAAATGCGCTGATGAACCTGTAGCTAATGCCGGTGGCGAGACGCTGCTGAATAATAAGCCAAAAAATAAAACGAATAGGAAATTTCGAGTTAAATTTTTTGAACGATTAAAATCGATCATCGGAAGAGCCATGATATGCTTGACACCCAAAAAAGTATAAACAAACCGATTCGTTTTTTTTAAAAGATCCAACAAATCTGGAATAAATATAAATAGGTATGGTGTCTTGACATTCAGAAATCCCACGATAGGTAACAAACTCTGCTACGTTTGCCACACTCGCCATTCAATCTAATAAAATCGAACAAATGAATATCCACCACACTATTTACCAACATGCAGTGTTCATTGTTGCACATTAAAAATTAATGAATGTGTCTTTTCTCTACTGATTTGCTCCTGGGAGATTTGACAAAAAAATAGTAGAAAATTTATGCATTTCCTAGTATGAGTATACTAGGATTTTTTCAATGAAACTCGCAAACACTACTTTACTCCTTGCTTCAAACTTGCCTCTATAAAATCACTAAGATCGCCGTCTAAGACACTTTGCGTATTTCCAATTTCGACATTGGTGCGAAGGTCTTTGATTCTGGATTGGTCCAGTACATAGGAGCGGATTTGATGCCCCCAACCAATATCTGTTTTGGTATCCTCGATGGCTTGCTTTTCTTCATTGCGTTTGCGCAGTTCCGCCTCATAGAGCTTTGACTTAAGCATCGAAAGTGCATCGGCTTTATTGCGATGCTGCGAACGACCACTTTGACATTGCACCACTATTCCGGTGGGATTATGCGTGATTCGGATCGCTGAGTCGGTTTTATTAATATGTTGCCCACCGGCACCAGAAGCTCTAAAAGTATCGATCCGAAGATCCGCCGGATTGATTTCAATTTCGATGGTGTCATCGATCTCTGGATAAACAAATACACTAGCAAAGGAAGTATGACGGCGATTGTTTGAGTCAAAAGGTGATTTTCTAACAAGGCGATGCACACCCGTTTCGGTTCGCAAGTAACCATAAGCATATTCGCCGATTACTTTTAAACTGGCACTCTTGATTCCTGCCACATCGCCCGGTGATTCTTCCAAAATTTCTACGTTGAATTGCTGTCTTTCGCAGTAACGCGCATACATCCGTTCCAGCATCGCTGCCCAATCTTGCGCTTCTGTTCCGCCTGAACCCGATTGAATGTCAATAAAACAGTTTTTGGCATCCATCGGATCGGAAAACATACGTCGAAACTCAAGATTCGCAACCGATTCTTCCAAATGCGCAACGTCATGAGCGATGCTTTCTAACGCAGCAGTATCGGATTCTTCGCGCGCCATTTCAAACAACTCACCGGTATCCCCTAATTTTTGACGCACCGACTCTAATGTTAAGACAGTATCTTCGAGAAGCTTCTTCTCGCGATTGATATCCTGAGTACGCTGTGTGTCATTCCAAATAGCAGGGTCTTCCAGTAACTTGGATAACTCACTTAGACGTGTTTGTTTCGTTTCGAAGTCAAAGAAACCTCCGTAATTCGTTGGATCTACTAGTTAAATCCTGAATTTGATTGACAATGGCATTAATTTGTTCTGCTTCCATAGAACGCACCTAATTGGATATTGAAATTGTTGTAATTATATCAACTGCTGGTCTTATTTCCGTTAAAAATAATCCTGAGTATGTTCTCTATCCTAATATAGTGCTATCAACTAACAGTAAAGAATCTATAATTTTTATCAGGCGTTTTTTCGTACAAAAATTTTGCGCAATCTTTTCTATAAGCAATTAATTCAAGGCAACAATCATCAATCAATGAATAAGTTTATTGCACTCATTCCAGCAGCAGGCTCGGGTTCGCGCATGGAGAATGCGTTACCCAAACAATATCTGACGCTTGGCAAGCACCCAATGATTTACCATGCAATCAGAACCTTAAGCAGTAACGCAAACATAGCAAAAGTATTTGTCGTGCTATCACCCGAAGATCAAGATTGGGCTCATTATGATTGGCAAGAATTTTCTGCAAAATTGATCGTCTTAAACTGCGGTGGTTCCACTCGCGCAGAAAGTGTTTGCAACGGTTTACTTGCCATGCAACAAAATAATACGGTGGACGCACAAGATTGGATTTTAGTTCATGATGCAGCACGACCGTGTTTAACGACTTTGCAATTGGATAAATTAATCGAAGAAGTTTGTGAAGACCCTGTTGGTGGCTTATTAGCGGTGCCTGCGGCCGATACGCTGAAGCGTAGCGACGCGAAACATCGAATCGTTCGCACCGAATCCAGGGAAAACATTTGGCAAGCACAAACACCCCAAATGTTTCGTCATGAATTATTAGTCAAAGCATTGCAACAAACCGAAGGTAAACTGATCACCGATGAGGCCAGTGCTATCGAAGCAATGGGGTTGAGTCCCAAACTTGTCATCAGTGACAGTTACAATTTCAAAGTGACTTATCCTCAAGATCTGGCTTTAGCCGAATTAATCATTTACAAAAGGAGTATCGCGTGAGCACGTTGCGAATTGGGCAAGGATTTGATGTACACCAACTGGTCGAAGGCCGTCCACTAATCATTGGTGGCATCACAATCCCGCATGAAAAAGGGCTACTGGGGCATTCCGACGCAGATGTGTTATTACACGCTATTTGTGACGCACTAATTGGCGCCGCAGGTTTGGGTGACATTGGTAAGCATTTTTCCGATACCGATCCACGTTATAAAAATATCGATAGCCGCATTCTTTTGCGCAACGTCTATCGTTTATTAACTGACAAATCCTACAAAATCGTCAATATCGACGCGACTATTATCGCGCAATCGCCCAAGATGGCGCCTCATATACCGAGCATGATTGCAACTATTGCACAAGATCTAGAAATGCCAGCAGACTGTATCAATCTTAAGGCCAAAACCGCTGAGCACTTAGGCGCAGTTGGCCGCAAAGAAGGCATCGTTGCAGAGGCCGTATGCCTGATCGAACGTACCATTGCTTAAACCAATAGCGGTATTACTTTTCTGAAATAATGAAACGAGTCCCATAACAATGACAGAAGCCAATCAATCCGATAGCAACGAAGACTCGTTAACGCCGCTGGACCAAGTTTCCAACTTGCTGCGAAGGTATCGTTTGGTCGATGGCTTAATACATTTGCAAAATGATTCTTCTGACGAAGCATTAGCCGATTCTGCTGTCCAAAAACAGAATCTAGCGGAACTTCAACACTACCTCGATCAACTGCACCCTGCTGATATCGCAGTGATTCTCGAAGCTTTGCCATTAGATGACCGGCTGTTAATTTGGAGCATGGTTAGAACGGAGAATGATGGAGAAGTGTTACTCGAAACATCGGATGCCGTGCGTGAAACATTGATTACCGACATGCACAGTCATGAGTTGGTAGCCGCAACCGAATTTCTCAATGCCGATGAAATTGCTGATTTGGCACCTGATTTGCCGCAAGAAGTCATCGATGATGTGTTTCGCTCCTTACCGGTTGAAGAACGGGAACAACTGCGCGCTGCGATGTCGTATACCGAAGGATCGGTTGGCGCTTTGATGGATTTCGATGTCATTACCATTCGTGAAGATGTTCGTTTAGAAGTCGTGTTACGTTACCTGCGCCGATTTGAAGAACTTCCCGATCATACCGATCAATTATTTGTCGTTGATCGAGAAGAGCAACTGCAAGGCGTATTGTTGATAAGCCAATTATTAGTCAGCGATCCTGAAATGCTGGTCGCAGAAATCATGACTAAAGAAATGATTAAGTTATGTCCCGATGATGTCGCGCAACAAGCCGCCAGTGCATTTGAGCGTTATGACTTAGTCTCTGCGTCGGTGGTGGACGCTACTGGTAAATTGTTAGGCCGCGTAACGGTGGATACAGTAATCGATTTTATTCGTGCAAAAGCGGAAAATGAAGCCTTAAACCTTGCTGGGCTAAGCGAAGAAGAAGATTTATTCGCCTCCGTTTTTCAAAGTGTCAGAAATCGTTGGGTTTGGTTGGCCATCAATCTAGTAACCGCTTTTGTCGCCTCGCGGGTGATTGGTCTGTTCGAAGATTCGATTGAAAAATTGGTTGCGTTGGCTGCCTTGATGCCAATTATAGCCGGAATCGGCGGCAACTCAGGCAACCAAACTATTACCATGATCGTTCGCGCGATGGCGCTCGATCAAATTCAACGACGTAGCGCTTGGAAATTACTTGCTAAGGAAGTCGGGGTCAGTGTTATTAACGGAATTTTGTGGGGAACCGTGGTCGGAATATTCACATTTGCGATGTACCATGACCCTGAGTTAGGGCTTGTCATGATGCTGGCGATGTTGCTCAATTTAGTGCTCGCAGCTTTGCTTGGCGTTTTAATACCGCTGACGCTGCGTAAATTTGGACGTGACCCCGCATTAGGATCAAGTGTCATGATTACCGCAGTGACTGATAGCGGTGGCTTTTTTATTTTTCTAAGTTTAGCAACGTTCTTTTTATTGTAGATCTGGTTGCAATTCCATGAAATTCTTTGCTCAATAGAAAGCAACCATGCCCCACTAACCCAGTGCTTCGCGATCTGCTGTCAATAATCCGGCCGGGCGTAGTTTTCAAAGCGCGTGTATTCCCCTAAGAACGTCAAGTCTACTTTCCCAATCGGACCATTGCGTTGTTTTCCAATGATAATTTCCGCAATGCCTTTGTCTGGCGAATCGGGGTTATAGACCTCGTCGCGATAAATAAACAGAATTACGTCGGCGTCTTGTTCAATCGCACCAGACTCACGTAGATCTGACATCACGGGACGTTTGTTGGGGCGTTGCTCAAGACTGCGATTCAATTGCGATAAAGCAATCAGCGGAACTTTCAATTCCTTCGCCAAGGCTTTTAACGCGCGTGATATTTCGGAAATTTCTGTGGCGCGGTTTTCTCCTGAGCCAGTTGAGGACATCAATTGTAAATAATCCACCACAATTAACCCTAATTCTCCATGCTGGCGGTACAAGCGCCGAGCGCGTGCCCTTAATTCCAGAGCATTCAGGGCAGCACTTTCGTCAATAAAAATCGGTGCTTCATTCAATTTTCCTAGCGCATGAGTTAAACGAGGCCAATCTTGATCATCCAATCGCCCTGTCCGCACTTTGTGTTGATCAAGCTTACCCACTGAGCCGATCATCCGCATGACGAGCTGCGCACCACTCATTTCCATACTGAAAACCGCGACGGGTTTTTTAAGATCTAACGCAACATTTTCTGCGATATTGAGGGAAAAAGCCGTTTTTCCCATTGAAGGGCGGCCTGCAACAATAATCAGATCGCCAGGTTGAAACCCTGAGGTTTTTTGGTCTAAATCATAGAAACCTGAAGCAATTCCGGTGATATTACTGGGATTATCTTGATTGTAGAGTAATTCGATTCTTTCGACAGCTTCCTTGAGGAGCGGTTGAATATCCACAAAACCTTCCTTACCGTGCCCACCTTCTTCTGCAATATCAAACACTTTGGCTTCTGCTTCATCCAACAAGTTAGCAGCCGAACGCCCTGCCGGATTGTAAGCGGAATCTGCAATCTCCACGCCAACTTGCGCAAGATTGCGCATGATGGAACGTTCTCTGACAATTTCAGCGTATCTTTTGATGTTTGCAGCCGAAGGCGTATTTTGCACAATTGCGCCGATATACGCCAACCCACCAATGGTTTGCAGTTCTGCAGAATTCTCCAGCGACTCGGCCACGGTAATCACATCGGCCGGTTTGTTTTGCTCGATCAATTTGCAGATATGATGATAAATCAGCCGGTGATCTTGCCGGTAAAAATCATTATCGGTAATGATATCGGCAACTTTTTCCCAAGCATGGTTATCAAGCAACAAACCACCCAATACGGATTGTTCGCTTTCTAACGAATGAGGCGGCGTTTTGTACGCTTCGAGTAATTGGTCTTGACTCAAACTAACGGAGGAGTGTGCCATGATGAAATTTGAAATGACAGTTTGTCATTCTAACACTGCTACAAGACAAATAAAAAAGGACTACGAATATAGTCCTTTTTACCCAATTCTATCCGTGAATTGAACAACTAAGCCACTGTTTCCCCCAATACGGAAACAGTGATATGCGTGGTTACATCGGTATGCAATCCTATTGTCAATGTATGATCCCCTACGGTTTTAAGTGGACCATTTGGCATACGCAACATTGACTTTTGTATCGTGAATCCTTGTGCGGTCAACGCTTCAATAATATTCATATTGGTGACGGAACCGAATAGCTTGCCGTCATGACCGGCTTTTTGCGTAATTTGTATCAGCAGACCGTCTAACTTAGCGGCAAGCGCTTGGGCAGATGCAAGGGACTGCGCTTGATTTTTCTCAAGCTCAGCACGTCTAGCTTCAAATTCAGCTTTGGCTTGTTCCGTTGCACGTTTAGCTTTACCTTGTGGAATCAGATAATTACGCGCATAGCCATTTTTTACGTTGACAATGTCACCCAGTTGTCCCAGGTTGATAACTTTTTCCATTAAAATGATTTGCATAGTAATATTTCCTTAGTGCTGATCGGTATAAGGCAATAAAGCTAAGAAACGTGCATGCTCTATCGCAGTACTCAGTTGCCGTTGATAGAACGCGCGCGTGCCTGTAATTCGCGCTGGAATAATTTTGCCGTTTTCGCTGATGAAATCTTTAAGAATTTCAACATCTTTATAATCTACTTGTTTGATTCCCTCCGCGGTAAAGCGGCAAAACTTTTTGCGCTTAAACAGAGGACGATTGGCTTTCTTATCTCTTTCTTTATCTTTGCTGTCTTTGCGTCTCGTGAAACGGGTCATATCAATTCCTAATAAATGAGTATTACGCTGCTGGCATGCAAAACAAGTTGTGAGTTAACACTGCTGCGTTTGTTGAGGAAACCGTTCAGTTTTACGGAAGTACCCACTTTAAATTCCGCAACCGTCAAAGCAAGTTGCCCTAGAACGATAACGAGCAGCTCCAAAAATACTTTTCGGGGTATTTCGGCTTCCAATTGCTTGGATGCATGGCTAATCGTGAATTCGATCACAGCAGTACCACCAGGTGTGTAGCGTAAAACGCCGGATTTAATAATTTTTCCACTGATGATGGTTTGGTTACAATCCAATTGCGTAAAATAATTTTGAATTAAACTGCAACGGCGGTTTCGTCTTCGTCGTCAGCAAAGCCCTTGCCGCCTGTTTCTGCATCCGGAGCGCTTGCATCGGGTGTACTCGGTTTTTCACTTTGGCGCATCATCACGGATGGCTCCGTAATAGGACCATTGGTGCGCAGAGTGAGATGACGCAACACAGCATCGCTAAATTTAAAAGCATTTTCCAGATCGCTGAGCGCTTCTTGGCTACATTCAATATTCATTAGAACATAATGCGCTTTATGGACTTTTTGGATGAGATAAGCTAATTGCCGTCTTCCCCAATCTTCAAGGCGATGGATTTTTCCATCTTTTGCTGTAATAATTCCGCGGTAACGTTCAATCATCGCTGGCACTTGCTCGCTTTGATCTGGATGAACGATAAAAACTATTTCGTAATGTCTCATAGGTTCCTTATGGTAATAATACCTCCCATCGTTGATGCGCTGTGGTGAGGCAAGGTCGTTGAAAACCGTGTATTCTACTGAATTGATGGATGAATATCAAATCTATTCAAGTTCTATTATGGATCATCAATAATGAATGCGTTGCAACGATTATAGATTGGCACTGTGTTGCGATGAATGCAGCATAGATGATGATGAACTGGTAGAATTTTATTGTTGAGATATTAGTGGATATTTTTCTGTTCATCGACACGGATAATAAAAATAACATGAAGGTGAAGCGATGCTGTTAATGATTGATAACTATGATTCTTTTACCTATAACTTGGTACAGTATTTTGCTGAACTAGGTGAAAAAATTGTTGTGTTCAGAAACGATCAAATCACTGTGGACAAAATTGCCGCGTTGAATCCCGATCGCATTGTCATTTCGCCCGGCCCATGTACACCGAATGAAGCAGGCATTTCACTGTCGACCATTAATCAATTTTCCCAAGATGTACCTATCTTAGGCGTTTGTTTAGGACACCAAAGTATCGGGCAGGCTTTTGGTGGAAAGATTGTTCACGCCAAGCAACTGATGCATGGTAAAACTTCACCTATCTATCATCATGGCACAGGCGTGTTTCGAAATTTACCCAATCCATTCATTGCTACCCGTTATCATTCGCTGGTGATTGAGCGCTCGTCGTTGCCAGATTGCCTTGAAGTAACGGCCTGGACTGAAGACGATGAAATCATGGGCATTCGTCATAAAACGCTGGCCATCGAAGGCATCCAATTTCATCCAGAATCGATTCTCAGTGAACATGGCCACCAAATGCTGCAAAACTTTCTGAACCACTAGAGACACCTTTTTCCTTGCAATCCAGAAATACACCATGACCCCTCAAGCAGCCTTGCAACGCATTATTGCGCACCAAGAAATTCCCTACGATGACATGGTGCTTTTAATGCGTAAAATTATGCAAGGTGACGTTTCACCTGTATTGATGGCGGCTATTTTGTCAGGGTTACGAACAAAAAAAGAAACCATTGGTGAAATTACCGCCGCCGCGCAAGTCATGCGTGAATACGCCACGCAGGTTACCGTAAAAAATCAGAGTCATTTGGTTGATACTTGCGGAACAGGCGGTGATTCTGCGCACACTTTTAATATCTCCACCGCAGCGGCATTGGTTGCGGCCGCAGCAGGCGCACAAGTGGCCAAACACGGAGGACGATCCGTTTCAAGTAAGTCGGGAAGCGCCGATGTATTGGAAGCACTCGGTGTTAACTTAAATCAAACACCGCAACAAATCGCGCAAAGCATCGAAGAAGTCGGAGTAGGATTCATGTTTGCGCCCAATTATCATAGCGCCATGAAACACGCCACGCCGGTTCGACGTGAATTAGGTGTTAAAACAATATTTAATATTTTAGGGCCACTGACCAATCCGGCAGGTGCCAAAAAACAAGTATTAGGTGTATTTAACGTTGATTTGGTTGAAATACTAACGCATGTTTTGCAACAGCTTGGCAGTCAGCATGTGTTGATCGTACACGGCAGCGACGGTCTCGATGAAATCACCATCACCGGTGAGACCCATGTCGGCGAACTTAAAAATGGCGCTATTCAACTCTATACTATCAGGCCAGAGGATTTTGGTTTTAAATCAGCAGCTATCAAAGAACTTCAAGTTGCAGATGCAGAGCAAGCCAAATCGATGCTGCTTTCAGTGCTGGAGAACCAAACGGGTGCTGCGCGCGATATCGTAGCACTCAACGCAGGTGCTGCCATCTATGTATCCGGTGTCGCAAACACAATGAGCGATGGGATAGCAAAAGCACAAAAAGCGATCGAAAGCGGTGCTGCATTAAAAAAACTGCACGAACTGGTCGCATTAAGCCAGAAACACATTACGAAATAGCCCCATGTCCGATATTTTAAAAAAAATTCTTACCGTCAAAAAACAAGAAGTCAGCGCTGCTAAAGCCGTTAATCCGCAATCTCTGTTATTACAACAAATACAATCTATTGAACCACCACGCGATTTTGTTGCTGCTATCCGCAATAAACTTGCTGCAGGACAAGCGGCCGTCATCGCTGAAATCAAAAAAGCCAGTCCCAGCAAAGGAATATTGCGCGGATCTTCTTCGTTAAACGAAGCCACATACGAATTTATACCCGCAGAAATAGCGTCAAGCTATGCCAAACATGGCGCGGCTTGCTTATCGGTATTGACGGATCAGCAATTTTTCATGGGAAGCCCTGATTATCTGCAGCAAGCCAGAGCTGCATGCGATATACCCGTCTTACGTAAAGATTTTTTATTAGAAGAATATCAAGTGCTGGAAGCGCGGGCGATGAACGCCGATTGCATTTTGTTGATAGTCAGCGCTTTTGTAATGGAATATGGTGAAATTTCAACGAATTCATCAAGTAAAGCGATAGCATGTATGTTACAGTTAGAACAATTAGCGCATTCCTTGGGAATGGCCGTTCTGGTTGAAGTGCATGATGCAGACGAATTGGAAATGGCATTGCAGCTTAAAACTCCCTTGATCGGTATTAATAATCGCAATTTGCGGACTTTTGCAACAACGCTTGATACTACGTTGCAGTTATTAACCAAAATACCTGAGGATCGAATCATAGTAACGGAAAGCGGCATACACACCACTGCGGATGTTGCCTTGATGCGAGAACATCATGTTCACACATTTTTGGTCGGTGAGGCATTGATGCGTGCACAAGATCCCGGAAAAGAATTACAAAAACTATTTTTCTAATACATTGTCCATAGCCTGTTAGTGCACTTTTTCAACTATCCATTACAAACATGCAACCATCTGAAAACACTGTAAAAAAATCATCGAATATGGAATGGTCACAAGTACTTCTTATTATTGTTGCGACAATCCTCATTACGATTGCGGGTACTTATTGGGTACTCAAAACGTATGTCTTTACTTCCTCATTTACTCCGGTAGCGCTTAACGAGAAAGAAGAAAAAAGCCTTCAGGCCAAGTTGCGCGCAATTGGCTATGACGCAGATTTTTCAACCGGACAAATCAATAAAAGCAACAAAGCTGAAGTAGATAGTGACGGAAATCTCGTGCCGGAAGCCTATTCGGAAAAGAACGCGGTGCGCGAAATCACTTTCACCGAACGTGAACTTAACGGGTTGCTAGCTAAAAATACTGATCTCGCACAAAAATTAGCGATTGATCTGGCGAATAATCTGGTCAGCGCAAAACTACTCATTCCGCTGGAAGAAGATTTTCCCGTACTCGGCGGTAAAACATTGCGGCTCAATGCAGGCATCGGCATGGCGTATGAAAATGAAAAACCTGTCATTATCCTCAAAGGCATCAGCGTCATGGGTGTTCCCGTGCCCAATGCTTGGCTGGGCGGCATAAAAAATATCGATCTTGTGAGTGAGTTTGGCGTTGATCCGGGATTCTGGAAATCGTTTTCACAAGGCGTAGACCATATTCAAGTTACTGACGGTAAAATCAATATCAAGCTGAAAGAATAACGTAGGATAAAAAGGATAGTGAAGTTTTTAAAACCAACTTCACTAATCTTGCTAAATTTTCGGATAGACTTTGATTCTGGAAATCAATCCGTTCGTATCGAAGTAAATTTCCTCTTTACCGAGTCGCTTGACCGATTCGCCTGACACCGAATTGGTTCCAGTCATAACAAATTCAAAGGCTACACCATTTTCCGCAATAGAGTGATATTCATTAACAGTCCAGTACGCATCGCGAAAGCGCTCAAAAAAATCGCACATCATGGCATGAATTGCTTGTCTTCCTATATATTCCCCAAAGAAAGCGGAATGATATGTGGAATCTACTGCAAACATGGTCTGGATTTGCGCTAAATCTCGCAAATTAGATAACGCCACATAACGTTTAGCAAGCTCAATAAGATGTTGATCACTCATCATTTTCACAGAAAAAAGATTTCTTGATTAGCTGACCGTAGATTCTTCACGTTTAAAAACCCATTGCTCTGCATTACTGTCATTTTGACTAAACCAGTAGCCCCCGCTATCAAAGGATTTGATATCTTCTAGCTTTGATATCTCATTCTGAATGATATAGCGGCTCATCATGCCACGCGCTTTTTTAGCGAAAAAACTGATGATTTTATAAGCACCATTTTTCTGATCTTTAAACACCGGCGTAATAACACGCGCATTGAGTTTATCGGTTTGAATGGCCTGAAAATACTCGGTGGATGCTAGATTGACCAAAGTCGCTATTTTCTGTTGTTGGATCGTTTGGTTTAAAGCTTGCGTAATTTTGTCACCCCAAAATTCATACAAATTTTTCCCGCGTTGGTTTTTAAACTGCGTGCCCATTTCCAACCGATAGGGTTGAATTAAATCAAGCGGTCTCAATAATCCATATAATCCCGATAAAACACGTAAGTGATTCTGCGCGAAAGCAAGTTGTGATTCGCTTAACGTATCTGCATCGAGCCCGACATAAACATCCCCTTTGAAAGCCAATAACGCTTGTTTCGCATTTTCTGGCGTGGAAAAACGATTCCATGCCAGATATCGATTGGAATTAAGCGTAGCCAAGGTAGGACTGATCGACATTAAACGACCGATTTGATCTGGTTCCAGTTTCTTCAATGCGTTGATTAATTCAGCCGAGTCATCGAGAAAATCTGGCTGGGTATGTTCTTTAGAAATCGGTGGCGTTTCAAAATCCAACGTTTTAGCGGGTGATATGACGATAAGCATGATGCTTTCTTATTTAAAACCAAAATAGTATCAGATTTGAATTTAGAGTTTATGCTCTTCAGCGTGATTCGATATTAGTATCGAAATAATTCAAGGCCTTTTACAAAAAATGCACATTCTTTACACTAAAATCTCAGTTAATCTTTTTGAGATAACATACTGGAATATTTATAGATTTATGAAAAAAACAATTTAACCGTTCATTTTCGGATCTGATAGTATAGATTCGAGTGTCATAGGAATCGCTACTCACACCAACGACATCCCTTTTACTCGCAAAACAACAAGTCCACTATGCCTCCACTCAACCAGTAGCCGCGCATTAGAGCGTAGGAGAAAAAACAATGATTCAACTGAAATATTGCATTCTAACAATAATCTTGTCAGCAACTATTAGTAAAGCGATTGCCGAGAACACTGAAGTACCTAATTATGACGGGAAAGGCACTCTGACAATTCCTCGCGTTGACACATCGAATCAGATTGGTAATTATCAAGATGCGAAACTTCAATTTGATGCGAACATAAATGCTTGGGTTTTGCAGCAGGTTAACGAAACACCGATTAATCCCCAAAATCCAACCGTCGAGATGGTCAATGTTTTTATTGCGGATAACGAATTTCCAGTACAAGTACTCTTGCAAATTAAGGGTACTTATTCGTGTGGAGATTTTGGGCAAATCAATTCTCGCAGGAAAGACAATTTTTTTGAAATTCAAATAACGATAGTTCCACCCCCACCTGGATATGCATGTACTGCAGATATGAAAGGATTTGTAAGGGTTGTTCCATTGGACGTATATCGTTTAAATGCGGGCGATTATCAATATAGCGTAAATGGAGGAAATTTAGGGTCATTCAGTTTAGCGAAAGACAATAAATTCGGTGAATGTGGCGGCACAAATAACCCAGCAGAGATTTGTGAAACAGCCTATACAGCGGTTTCAAATTAAATAACATCTCTCTTGAGATTTTGCAAAACCCGTTTACAAATTTATAGCACATTGTCTTTTTGAAGATGTGCTATAAAAATGAAGCGTTGCAAAGATTTCTTTTGTCTTTTTCTAAATCATCTAAATATTTCAAGAACAGCACCCAGGAAGTTTGTTCTACATAATCTAATTCACTGCTACACCCTGCATCTTTGTGCAGTATGTCGTCTATATTTTTAAATATCGTTTCAAACACTGGCATCTATTGGTTTTTGTTGTCGTTCTTCGTGATTTTATCGGTAAATCACCCTGGCTAGTTGTAGGGTAGAGATTGACTTCTGTACTCCTATTCGAAAATCATTATCCCATCCCAATCGGTTATCTCCGCTGGAGAAAACAATTAGAAACATTGGCAATATTGTAATCATGGTTAAGCAACCGGGCAAAAGGTTACTTTGAAGCCAACCTGCAACTAGTGAATCTTATTCTTTGGTGGATGTAGCTATGCAAAATCGTACTTCTTTACACACATCAAGAAAAATTGTTGGTATCTCGAAAAATTTAGAGAACGGTACCATTATTGCATAAAGGCTTCATGGTGTTTGCAACTCCAACTTCCGCAGAGAAAACGAAGAAAAGGCGATAATCAGGAATAAATCAAAATATCTCTGGGATGTTGATGCCAAAAGAAAGGTATGATGTCCTTGCAGTACTTAGAATCATTTATGTCTTCACCGAGACCAATAAGTTGCAAATTTAACAAAGGATTTGCTATGGCAAAAATCATTCTATTGGTTTCTTTATCAGTCGCATCGTTGTTTCATGGTTATTTTCTTATGAGTCATGATGGGAGCTTGTTGGGTTTTGAGTTAGTTGGGTTATTGATCGCTTTTGCTTGTTCAATGGTGATGTTAGGTAATAGTTGAATTATTTAAGCAGGAAGCTTTTAACCAATAAAAAAAGACCGGAAGAATATAAAACCCTTCCGGTCGCTGTATGAAAAACAATGATTTACGGTTACCCGTATTTTTGATAACGGTTAGTAGTGATGAGACTTTAACGTTTCAGAATTACCAGAGGTTGTTAACATTCTTTGCCGCAGTATAATGTACTGCGCGGCATAAATTATTTTATTTCTATCAAATGCTTGCAATATATATTAGCGAGCATTTGTTATTTCTTTTTGCTCGTATCCTTGGCACTTTCAGCAGCACTTAATTTTTCTTCAATTGTGGCAGATGGGATCATTCCGCCAACAACTGTGCCATCAGCGAAAATCAATGTAGGCGTTCCGGAGACTTTATTTTCTCGACCTGCTTTAACCAGAACATCCAATGGTGTTTCACATTCTTTGTCTGCTGGTGCTACGCCTTTCAACATAAAATCGTCCCAAGCTTTAATTTGATTTTCAGAACACCAAATCTTTTTCGAGACTTCCATTGATCCATTCAACACAGGATAAAGAAGCGTATAGATAGTAACGTTGGTGATATTCTGCAGTTCTTTTTCCAATCGTTTGCAGTAAGGGCAGTTGGGATCGGTAAAAATGGCCACATGGCGTTTACCGTTGCCTTTGACGATCTTGATTGAGGATTGCAGAGGTAGAGAATCCAATGGAATACGGCGCGCGGCTTTAATTTGTTCGATTCTTTCATGGGTCATACTGGTACGGGTTTTGGCGTCCACTAAATGACCAAAAAAGAAGTACTTAGCTTGCTCATCGGTATAAAAAACCTCATCACCTACTACAACTTCATAAAGACCGTTGAAATAGGGCGTTTTCTTTAAACTTTCAATTTTATGCCCTTCAAAATGCTCTTGAACATTCTTTTTTATGGTTTCTTCATCTGCATAAACGTTGAAACAAAATGTTACTGCAAGAATGGTAACGAAATTTTTAAGCAGATTTGAACGTGCTGACATTGATTAAATTCTCCAAGTTTGTGTTTAGTTTAATGCGTGTTGCATAAGGTGATTCTTGATGAATGGAAGTCTATTGGTTATTTCAAGCCCTAAATTTCTCAAGCGTGCAACGGTCGGATTAGCATTACCAAATAGTTTCTGCAATCCATCTGTGACCAATTCAAGAGCTAATATATCTTCTTTACGCGCAATTTCATAACGACGAAGCATTATAAAATCTCCATAATCTAGTGACTGATTCTGAGAGTTTATAACATTTGCCAGTTCACGCGCATCTCGTAAACCTAAATTGACGCCTTGACCTGCCAATGGATGAATGCCGTGTGCTGCATCACCAATTAGTACCACTCGCGGCTTAACGAGTTGATCCACATGCAAAAAATTGAGTGGAAATCCTACCGGTGGTGTAATCAGCTTCATTTTGCTTAATTGATTGAGCGATGCTTCTTGAACCCGCTGGCATAAATCTTCTGGGGTTAGCTTGCATAGTTCGTGCGCATGCTGTTCATCAGTAGACCAGACAATAGAAACCCTTTTATCAGGCAGCGGCAAAAATGCAAGAATACCATCGCGTCTAAACCATTGTCGCGCAATATGGCGATGAGATATTTCGGTTTCAAAATTAGCAACCACGCCAATCTGTTCATAAGATCTTTTGGAAGCATTGATATTAGCTTGTTTACGCACCCAGGAATTAATGCCATCTGCACCGACGACTAAATCGGCTTCAATCTGCTCGCCACTTTCTAGCTGAATACAAACATGAGAATCAAGAAACGAAGCAGACTGACATTTCTCGGAAAAAATATGCAAATGATTGCCATGTGCGTTTAATACATTCCACGCAGAATTCTGCAATTGACGGTTTTCAACAATATAAGCCAATTGCGGCAGGCCAATTTCATAAGAACTAAAATTAATTTGCGCGCAATGATCATCGCCATACACCATCATGTCATAAACCGGTGTGATTCGCTGGCTATCGATCTGTTGCCAAATGCCAAGTTGTTTTAGAAAATCAGCACTGCCGGGACTAATGGCATAGACTCGACTATCCCAACTGGAATCAGATGGTAAAGATGAAATGGCATAAGGCTCTATTAAAGCGATCCGTAAATCACTTTTTTTTAGAGCGGCTATTAAACTCATTCCAACTAACCCACCGCCGACAATAACGATATCAAATTTCATGGAAATAAATCATTTAAGATACTTTTTGCTTCGAATTGGAAAAAGTCTTGGCTGTTTAAACTCGCGTTTGCTGAGCAATCATTAAGGTAAATATATCACGAAATGGTCAAAAGCTTTCTCGAACCACATTCTAAGACACATGGTGTTTGTGATGACAACGCTACACAATTCTGGATGTGTAAGCAATCTCAGGGTTGTCTACAGAGAGGTTGACTAAATAAGTGGTGAGTATTTCATAAGAGTAGCATTATTCAAATCTTTATGGAGTTTGACAGTATTTTGTGGAAGTTAATGAAACACTATAGCTGAATACGCCGACTCTTGTATACCTGAGCATTTAGAGACTTAAAGGAAATAAGAAAAAGTTTCACTCAGTGGTTTGACTGGTACAATCAGCAACGTTTTCATCAAAGTCTCAATCACTAAACTCTCCATGAAGTTTATTATCAATATCAAACGATTCATCAGGCTGCCTGAACTTGATTAACTAACGATAGCAAATCTTAATTCTACTTTCAGATTGTACAGTTCAAAAAAGCCTGTTCACTAGATCACACTATGAATATAAGTTCCGCGCTTGATTTTATACGCGTCATTCTCAGTCATACCAGTCACCCTGGTAATATCGGTGCAACAGCGCGAGCCATGAAAACAATGGGGTTGAGTCATTTGTATCTAGTGAATCCCAGACATTTCCCGCATGAAGAAGCCACTGCGCGTGCTGCCAATGCGGTGGATGTTTTACAGCGTGCAATCATTTGTGATTCCCTGGATAAAGCATTGGACAACACTGTGTTTTCGGCTGCTATCACCGCAAGATCGCGCGAGTTATCGCATAAAGTTTTTGATGCCCGGCAAGGAGCTAAAGAACTTTTACACTATGCAAACCAACAGCAACCGGTAGCATTATTATTTGGTCGTGAAAATTCTGGATTAACGAGTGAAGAAGTCAGCAAGTGCCAGATAATTATTCAGATTCCCGCAAATCCTGAATATCCTTCTTTAAATTTGGCCAATGCAGTACAAATCATGACATATGAATTGCGCATGGGATTAGCTGAGAAATCGACACAAAAAGACGACAACGATATACTGGCAAGCTTCAATGACGTAGAAGCTTTTTATGCCCATCTGGAAAAATTGATGGTTGCCAGTGAATTTCTCGATCCGGAAAAACCGAAACTATTGATGCAACGCATTCGAAGATTATTCGCGCGTGCACGATTGGAAAAAGAAGAAATTCAAATACTCCGAGGAATCCTATCGGCTTTAGGAAAACGCTGGTAGTTGAAAATTTCTTTTTTCATTGATCCTCTACTCCTACAATCAATCAACTGTGTTTAATTAACGTTCCTACACCCTGATCTGTCAAAATTTCCAGCAATAATGCGTGCTCTACCCGCCCATCAATGATATGACAAGATTTAACGCCATTTTTAACCGCATCCAAAGCTGATCCTATTTTAGGTAGCATACCTCCTGAAATAGTCCCGTCAGCGAATAATTCATCCACTCTTTGCGCCGTCAGTCCCGTTAAAAGATTACCATTCTTATCTAAAACACCCGGCGTGTTAGTCAATAAAATCAATTTCTCAGCTTTGAGAATTTCCGCCAATTTACCCGCAACTAAATCCGCATTGATGTTATATGACTCACCCTCAGATCCAACACCAATCGGTGCAATCACGGGAATAAAATCTTGGGTATCCAATAGTGCAATTAAAGCTGGATCAATCGATTCGATTTCGCCAACTTGACCGATATTAATCCATTTTCCCGCAGTTTCACGATCCGCCATCAGCATTTTTTTAGCTTTAATAAAAGCGCCATCTACACCGGTCAACCCCACGGCTTTGCCACCATGACTGTTAATCAGATTCACAATATCTTTGTTAACAGCACCACCTAACACCATCTCCACCACATCCATCGTTTCGGCATCGGTCACGCGCATACCTTGAATAAACTCTCCTTGCTTGCCGACACGCTTTAACATGTCATCGATTTGCGGTCCTCCACCATGTACCACGACTGGATTCATGCCAACCAACTTCAACAGTACCACGTCGCTTGCAAATCCTTGCTGCAAGCGTGGCTCAACCATCGCATTACCTCCATATTTGATGACAATGGTTTTGTCATGGAAACGCCGGATATAAGGAAGCGCTTCGGCAAGAATATGGGCTTTATCTTTGGCAGCAATTTGAGAGATTTCAATCATATTTAGTCATTAATTAAACAATTTTTTATAACAATTCAGTTTTTTGAGCTGTCCTAGCTCGAGCATTCCATTAACAATGATGCTTATTGTGCTATCTGCAGAAACTTTTCTTCGCTCATTAAAGCAAACAAACTCAGTTCTTGCCAAATTCGTTTTTCGCTGTCTTGATATTGATTACGTATAGCCGCTTTGTTTTCGCTATTTTCCAACAACGTAAATTCAGACTTTTCCCGAATACCCAGCATATTATTCACAACAAAGCCTCCCGATAATTTTTTGTTGATGGTCGTCAGTAGAATGCGCGACTTTAAATTAAAAGGCATTGCGTTAGCCCCTAAATAAACACCCAAATCCGTTATACCATAAATATTTCCGCGAACATTTGCCAAACCAAGGAACCAGGGCTGTGTTAAAGGCGCAGCGGCTAACTTTGGTATCGAAATGACTTCACTAACCTCGTTCATGGGTATTAGGTAACGATTGTCTCCTACTGCAACACCTAAAACAGACGATGAATTTTCAAGCCTATCCGCATTTGCATTTTGTTCAGTTGACATGATTAATATCCTGGCACGTTTAGCGTATTTACCGAAAGCAGCTTCATGATTGTAAATATTGCCCAATTGATTATTCGTAATCAAGCTATTTTACTGTATTATTTCATTTACCATTTTGCTTTGCGAGGAGCTTTTAATTAGATGAAATACCTTAATTCTTTCTGGCTGTCTTTTGTGCTGATTTATCCTTTTTTGACGGGCTGTGTTCCAATGTTTGCCATCGGCACAGCAGCAGGAACAGGCACGTACATTTCAGAAGATCGCAGAACAAGCGGCATGTTCATTGAAGATGAAGGAATAGAATTAAAAAGCTCAAAACGTATCAATCAGCAATTTGGTGACAAGGTTCATATTAATGTGACGAGCTATAACCGATTCGTTTTATTGACGGGAGAGGCGGCCACGACTGAAATCAAAACCGAAATTGAAAAATTGATTATGGGCGTAGATAATGTTCGCAAAATTTACAACGAAATCACTGTCGCAAAAAATACTTCATTAGCCTCGCGCAGCAACGATACTTTATTGACTTCAAAAGTAAAAACACGTTTCCTGGCAGAGCGTAAGTTTCAAATCAATCATGTCAAAATTGTCACTGAAAATGCAGTGGTTTATTTGATGGGAATGGTTACCAGGCAAGAGGGAGACAATGCTGCACAAATTGCAAGCCAAACTTCCGGCGTCGCTAAAGTCGTAAAAGTATTCGAATATTTAAATTAATCATCATCACACTCATAAAATATTGATTCATGCTACCAGCTAAGTTAGTTGCTGAACTGCATGATAGTATTCCGCCCGATCGTTTTTACACTGATCCTGTTGATTGTTACGCTTATTCTTACGACAATAGCCGCAAGATCTTTCCACCGGATGGCGTACTGTTCCCGTTAACTTGCGACGAGATACAGCACATTGTCAAGCTGTGTAATCAATATCAAACACCGTTAATTCCTCGTGGTAGAGGAACGGGAACGGCTGGAGGAAGCCTTCCTGAGAAAGGTGGCATTGCATTATCGATGGAACGCATGCTTAATATCGTTTCTGTCGACCCAGCCAATCGAGTCATTGTTACAGAGCCAGGCGTTCTCAATCAAAGCATTCAAGATACCGCTAAACCGCACGGTTTTTTTTGGCCACCCGATCCTTCTAGTGCTGCATTTTCAACGGTTGGTGGAAATATTGCTACGAGCGCGGGAGGACCGCACGCGGTCAAATATGGAACCACTCGGGAACACGTTTTAGGCTTAAAAGCAGTAACCGGCACTGGGAAACTCATCACCACTGGGTGTTATACCACTAAAGGTGTGGTTGGTTATGATTTAACTCGTTTATTGATTGGTTCGGAAGGAACACTTGCGGTAATTGCCGAAGCGACACTCAAGCTAACGGCACTACCCTCGATTGTTGCTGGAATCACCGCACATTTTCGCGACCTCTCAAGTTGTGCTGCTGCCATTGTCAATATCATGTCGCTTCAACAATTGCCAAGTGCATTAGAATTTCTTGATATCGGATCGTTGAATCTAATTCGTAATCGTTATCCGGAAATGTTGCCTGCCGATACTCATGCGATGCTGATGATTGAAGTCGATGGCTCGCGTAGTGACGTACCTGATGCCATCGCCGCAATAATTGAAGCTTGTCAAAATAACGGATTGATTTCAGCCACACAAGTAACGGATACGGGTAATCTGTGGAAAGCACGTAAAGCTTTATCGCCATTACTACGAGAAATTGCTCCCAAAAAAATCAATGAGGATGTTGTTGTTCCCGTAAGCACATTACCCGAATTTTTAAACGGCATTGCGCAGCTAAGTACACAGTATCAGCTGAATAATGTCAATTTCGGTCATGCCGGAAATGGCAATATTCACGTTAACCTACTGATAAACCCCGATAACAGTGAAGAAGTTGCTCGCGCAGAACGTTGTTTGGATGAAATTTTTAACTTAGTCATTAAACTACGCGGTACGCTATCCGGTGAACACGGTGTTGGAAGCGAGAAACGTGCTTTTATAACCAAAGAAATTGATGCAACGACTTTAGATGTAATGAAAGAGATTAAGAAATTGTTTGATCCTTGCAACATTCTTAATCCTGGGAAACTATTCCCTAAAGACTGACTGCTAACAATACAATCCGTTAACGAATTGTATTGTTAGCAATAAAAATTAAAAGATCAGAAAAAGAAATAATGATCCACCAACAATACTACAAACAATAGCGCTAAATAAAGGATGGAGTAACGAAACGCACTTTTTGCCAATTGATCACTGTAATTACGATAAATCTCTATTGCGTAATACATGAATATCGCATTTAAGACCGTTGATCCACCCAAATAAATCAAACCGCTCATTTGTGTGACATACGGAAGAATCGTCACGATACACAAAATGATTGTATAGAGTAGGACATGTAAACGCGTAAATTGATCGCCATGCGTTACTGGCAACATCGGCATACCGATAGAAGCATATTCTTTTTTCCGATAGAGCGCTAATGCCCAGAAATGCGGCGGCGTCCAAGCGAAAATAATTAAAAATAAAAGCAACGCATCGCTTGCAATTTCTCCAGTTACTGCTGTCCATCCTAACACAGGTGGCATCGCACCGGATGCACCACCAATCACGATATTTTGTGGCGTTAACGGTTTCAGAATAACCGTATAAATAATAGCGTAGCCAACAAAAGTAGCTAAGGTTAACCACATCGTCAATTCATTGACCCAGTGATACAAAATAAAAAGACCACCACCACCAACCAACATTAGAAAGAAGAGTGTCTCAGGAACACTGACTTTCCCAAGCGGTAACGGTCTACCTTTAGTTCTTGCCATTACGGCATCCATTTTTTGCTCAACCAAACAATTCAGTGCTGCTGCAGCTCCAGCAACGAGAGCTATTCCAATCGTTCCAAAAAACAGCGTATCCAATGGTACTGCACCTGGTACTGCCAAAAACATACCAATAATTGCAGTGAAAACTATCAGCGATACAACACGCGGTTTCGTTAATCGATAAAATTGATTGATACGTGTTGCTGTGTCTTGCCAAGTAATGCTTGTTGCCATTTTATTGACCTCCTTCATTCGTCTTAACTAAAAAATTACTTCGTTTTAGCTAACTTAATTTTTAATCGAATGTTCTACTTATTTTAATGTTCTAGTTGCGAGACATGCAGCAAACGCTTAATGTCGTGCCCCATTTTTGTCCCATCTACATTTTCTGGAAAACGCATCATCAAATTACCAATTGGATCAATTAGATAAATGTGTTTTGTCTGTTCTTCCTTAGTTTCTATGAAGTCAAGAATCTCGCTATCTGCATTGACGAAATAAGTTCCTTCATATTCCTTCATTAATTCAGCACTCGGCTTTACTGAGTTATTAATCAACCAAAGCCTTTCGATGCGATGTTTTTCTTTACCCTGTACAGTACGAACTTGTCTCATGTAATAAAGCTTATTTTTACAAGCCTCATTGCAATCACCAGAATCTACTGTTACCAATATCCATTTTCCGTGCAGATCTTTCATGCGAAGTATCGTGTTATCCGCAATATTTGTTCCTTTACCGGAAACCTTCACGATAGGTATTAAATCGCCATAATTTTTACTTTGTGGCCTGTAATCCATGAAATATAGTGCATAAGAAATTATTACCGGTGTGCACATAACCACGAGCAGTAATAAAAACTTACGACGATTCGATTTCGCTTTTTCTGTTACTTCGTTTGACATTTAAGACTATAAATACAATTAATGAAGCTATTGCTAATGAAAACCACTGTATCGCATACCCGATATTTTTACTTGCCCCGGAATCCGGCTTATCCCAATCTCTTAATAAACCATCATGCGTATTATTTTTCTGTAGTACTAAGATCGGCTGCATTGCCAATTCAGTTTCAACCATGTAGCGCTGCAGATCAAATTTGTCCCATACCTGACCATTCACAAATTCATCTGACAGTGTCAGCGCTCTAATTTCTGGAGAAATCACTGTTCCGGTTACAGTCATCTCGCCATCAATAGCTTTAATTTCTGGCAAAATCGCTCTATTCAAACCTACTTCTACCCAACCTCGATTGACAGGTACAGACAACGAGCTATTTGCAATTCTAAAAGGCGTAATAACATGATAGCCGGCACGCCCTTGATACGTTTTATTATCTAAAAAGATTGTTTTATTATTCAAAAACTCACCATGTACCTCGATATCTCGGTACTTAAAATCTTCGAGTTTAATTAAAACTGGAGGTAAATTTATAGGTGGTTGTTTTGCATACAACTGCATTTGTTCGTGCTTTATATTTTTTTCATCAGCACGACTCATTTGCCATCGACCTAATGAGCTAAAAACAGCGACAAAAAACATCATTAAAACAATCGTCCAAATCTTGGGTTTAAAGCGATATCCTAATATATTCATTTTTTATCCATTTGGGGATCGCAAAAACCATTTTTGAAACAGCTACTCACATGAACGTCAATTCAGATAAAACGAATTCATTAGAAATTCTATGTGTTCTAACATTCCAGTTCTCACTTAATTCTGAGATTTACAATTTTATTTTGTAAAAACGAAATTAATTAATGTGAGAACTGGAGATACTCAAAAAACTTTTACATCAAATATACAAATACGAATAAACCTAACCATACAACGTCAACAAAGTGCCAATACCAGGCAACGCCTTCAAATCCGAAATGATGTTCTGGCGTAAAATGACCAGCAGCACTACGGAAATAAATCACGAGTAGCATGATAGTTCCTATGGTCACATGAAATCCATGAAAACCAGTCAACATGAAAAAGGTTGACCCATAAGCGCCTGTAGTTAACTTCAAATTCAAGTCGTTATATGCATGGATATACTCATACGCTTGGCAAGCGATAAACAATGCGCCAAGTAAAACAGTCGCCAACAACCAATTTTTGAGACCAGCACGATCATTTTTCTTCAACGCCCAATGCGCAAAAGTAACGGTTACGCCAGAAGTCAATAGTAATAATGTATTGAACGCTGGAAGTCCCCATGCCCCCATTGAGGTAAATTCATCGTGTTTACCTGGTCCTGCTGTCGGCCAAGTTCCATCATAAGATGACCAAAATGCATTACCTAATACCGTGCTTTCTTCCGATAACCAGGGTATTGACAAATTACGCATATAAAACAAAGCGCCAAAAAATGCGCAAAAAAACATAACTTCGGTAAAAATGAACCAGCTCATTCCCCAACGGAATGATTTATCGACTTGCTCACCATATTTGCCGCCTTCACTTTCTCGGGCGACCGTTCCAAACCAGCCAAATAACATGTAAATCAAAATTGCAAAACCAAAGGCTAATAATCCATAACCAAGCTCTATCTTATTCATGGTCAGAGCAGCGCCCGATCCCATAAACAATATCGCTGTCGATCCAATAATTGGATACATTGATGGAGCTGGAACGTAATAACCCCCATGTCCAGATTCGTGACTCATTCTTTATCTCCTCCTACTTATGATTATTCAATTTCTAACTAACAACCAATCTTACAACTACCATTACGCCCAAAACGAATAGTGCAGCTCCAATAATCCCACCGATGATAACTTGCACAGGTGTTAATAATTCAGCATCAGACTCCAGATCACTTTTCTTCCGTATACCCATAAAAGAAAACATGACCGCTTTAGCAATTCTCCAAAAATCTACTGATTGTTGCTTTTGATCTGACTCTTTTTTATCTGTCATTTTTCACAGCACTCGAACTACCTGGTAATTCAAAAAACGTATAAGAAATGGTTACTGTATGAATGTCGGCAGGCAAATCCGGCTCTATAACAAATTGAACTGGCATCTGCCTTGTTTCATTCGGTTTCAGCACTTGTTTTGTAAAACAAAAACACTCAAATTTTTTCAAGTATTTCTCTAGATTTCGTGGACTATAACTTGGTATTGCTTGCCCACTCATCTCACGATCGGAATTATTGGTAATTTCGTACATCACATCAACAGGTTTACCCGGATGAATTTTCGCATTAGATTGCAACGGCCTGAATTGCCAAGGCAAACCTCTAGTATTGGCATCAAACTCTACTATAACCCAGCGCGACTCATCCACGCGGTTCTCTTTGGACAACACATCCGGTTTAAGTAAATTATTTACTCCTGTGAGTTCACAGAATTTTTCATAAAAAGGTACGAGAGCAAAGCCGAATACAAACATGATCAATGTGAAAATCAATAACTTTTTCATCATCAATACATTTGCTTTGCTGCTCGTACTATTTACCATTCTTTAATTATCACCGTTAAATAAAGAGCCAATACCGTAATTAACAGAAACATTGCTGTTCTATATTTACCGTTTTTATTACGACCTGCTTCTTGTGACATACTCTAAACCTTACCTTAATTAACGACCGGTGGTTTTTCAAAACTATGATAAGGCGCTGGAGTTGGCAAATGTGTCCATTCCAACGTCGTTGCACCATCCCATGGTTTTTGAGGTGCTTTTTCTCCGCTACGAATACAGTTAATCATAACGTAGAGGAAAAGAAGCTGCGTTAAACCAAATCCAAATGCGCCAATGCTAGAAACCATATTGAAATCAGCAAATTGAAGATTATAATCAGGAATTCTTCGTGGCATTCCTGCTAATCCTAAGAAGTGCTGTACAAAGAATGTCAGATTAAAGAAAAACATTGATAACCAAAAATGCCATTTACCCAAGGTCTCGTTATACATACGACCGGTCCATTTCGGTATCCAATAATAAGCACCGGCAAATAAAGCAAACAAAGAGCCAGAAACTAATACATAGTGGAAATGAGCAATCACATAATAAGTATCTTGTACTTGAATATCAATTGGCACAATCGCGCAAATAACACCGCTGAATCCACCAATTACAAATAAGAAGATAAACCCAATTGCAAACAACATTGGCGTTTCGAAGGTCATAGAACCGCGCCACATTGTAGCCGTCCAGTTAAACACTTTAACGCCTGTCGGTACTGCAATCAGCATCGTTGCGTACATAAAGAACAATTGTCCAACTGTAGGCATACCTGCGGTAAACATATGATGCGCCCAAACAACGCATGACAGAATAGCAATTGACGCAGTCGCATATACCATTGATGAATAGCCAAACAATGGTTTACGTGAGAACGTTGGTATTACCTCAGATACGATACCAAACGAAGGTAAAATCATGATATACACTTCAGGATGTCCGAAGAACCAGAAAATATGTTGGAACATCACTGGATCACCACCACCTGCAGCATTAAAGAAACTCGTGCCAAAATGACGGTCTGTCAACAACATTGTTACAGTACCAGCCAACACAGGCATTACTAACACTAACAAATAGGCGGTAATCAACCAAGTCCACACAAACATTGGCATTTTCATTAATGTCATGCCAGGTGCGCGCATGTTCAAAATGGTGGTAATGATATTAATCGATCCCATAATGGATGATGCACCCAAAATATGAACCGCAAAAATCATCAAATCCACGCCTAATCCACCCTGAGTAGATAATGGTGGATAGAAAGTCCAACCACCTGCAGCTGCTCCACCTGGAACAAAAAATGAACTAACCAGTAACGTTGCCGCTACCGGAAGAAGCCAAAAACTCCAGTTATTCATGCGTGCAAAAGCCATATCTGGAGCACCAATCATTAATGGCACTTGCCAGTTAGCAAATCCCACAAACGCTGGCATAATCGCCCCAAAAACCATAATCAAGCCATGCAGTGTCGTAAATTGATTAAACAGTTCAGGTTCTAAAATCTGAATTCCGGGCTGAAATAATTCAGCACGAATTCCCATTGCTAACGTTCCACCCACCAAAAACATTGCAAAACTAAACCACAAGTACATCGTACCAATGTCCTTGTGATTCGTTGTAGTTATCCAGCGCATTATCCCGCTTGGATGATGATCATCATGTCCGTGACTATGTGCGTCACCATGTACTGCTGCCATAGTTATCTCCTTTTACCTATTTTGTTACATGCATTGACGTTTTTACTGCAGAATTCTTCGTCTGAGCGGCTACCCATTTTGCATATTCATCCGCTTCCAACACTTCGACGACAATTGGCATATATCCATGATCTTTACCGCACAATTCCGCACATTGACCACGATAAATACCTGGCTTATCTGCCGTAAACCATGTGTCGCGAATAAAGCCAGGTATAGCATCTTGCTTAACCCCTAGAGCAGGTACCCACCAAGCATGAATCACATCGTTAGCCGTCAAAATAATACGAATCCTTTTACCAACAGGAACAACAACACGATTATCGACCTCTAACAGATAGTTCTCACCTTTAGGTTCTTTATTTTCAACTTGAGATTTTGGTGTAGATAATTTGCTAAAAAAGCTAATACCTTCACCTTCTCCCTGAAGATAATCATATCCCCACATCCACTGATAGCCTGTCGCTTTAATCGTCATATCAGGATTTGAAGTATCTTTCATAGCGATTACTGTTTTAGTTGCAGGTAACGCCATCACCACAAGAATAATACAAGGTATTACAGTCCAAATAACTTCCACCGCAGTGCTATGATGAAAATTTGCAGCTTTATAACCTAGTGACTTTCGATGTTTTAATATCGAATAAAACATCACGCCAAACACACCAATAAAAATGACCAAACAAATCCACATCAGCACAATATGCTGATCATAGATATCTTTCGCAATGACACTCTGCGGCTCGGGTAAATTATATTTAGACCCTATCGCCATGCTTGAGTACAAAGCGAGAGCGAACACCCCGGTCAGGGCTACTACCGATTTACTTCTCATATTTTTCCCCCACATGATTACTGATTTACAGACCCTAAGCTCAATTGTGACGCATTTCTTTATTCACAACTCAACCAGTCTACGGAAGCCATACATGACAATCTTCTTTTTTGCCTCTATCAGAATTGATGATTGTTAAATTATTTTGGCTCAATTTCATTATTATCCGCAACTTAGATTTTCTTAAGCATGAATATCATTCACGCCTAATTAATCGAACGGAAATTCTAGCATGCTGACGCTACCCAAACAAGGGAAAATCATGATTTTTATAGCAATAATCCCTGATTAGAAAATGGTATTGACTTATTTTATATTCTAAAAATTCATTTACTTTTTTACTTTTACTTAATCGTTATATGTCTTTAGGTTTTGATAGCAACGAATCGAAACTCATTATGAATTCATTAAAATAAAAAAATGTGCGCAACACTCAATACAAAACCATATTTATTTAGGTAACAAATTAATTGGAATACGTTATAATGCTCAGTTATTAGATATTTATGGGTCAAGAAAAATGGCGAGAATATGCGAAATTACTCAAAAAAAACCGATGTCTGGTCACAATGTTTCTCATGCAAACAATAAAACCAAACGACGTTTTCTACCGAATCTGCAACATCGGAAATTTTGGTCAGAAGGTCAAAACCGCTGGATTAGTCTACGATTATCAAATGCTGCACTGCGCACTATCGATAAAAATGGAATTGATTCGGTATTAGCAAAATTACGTTTAGATAAATAAGCTCATTATTTTTTATCGAAAATCTGTTCATTTATTATCTATAAAGAAGCAAAAGTGACAACGGCAACAGCGATAAGGAAAAACTGCGATGCGTGAAAAAATTAAGCTTGAATCATCAGCGGGCACGGGACATTTCTACACAACGACGAAAAACAAGCGAGCCAAACCAGAAAAACTTGAAATCAAAAAATTTGATCCAGTGGCACGCAAGCATGTCATGTATAAAGAAACCAAACTAAAATAATTTAACTATAAAATATTATAAAAATAGTTAAGCAATAAAAACAAAAAAACACCCGTTAGATATAACGGGTGTTTTTTTGTTGATACAGTTAATTACTTGTTACTATGCATAACAACGAAGGCTTTGTGAAAAATTACGCAAAACTTCAACACCACTTTCTTCTGCTCGTTTGCACCAATCTTCCAATTGCTTAACTAACTCTTCAGTCGAAGTAGTAGAGCGTTGCCAAATTCCAACCAGCTCTTCACGCATCGCGTACATTTTACCTAGCGATGTTGTCTGTACACTACCAAGAACTTGGTTTAATTTTTCCTTTTCATGCGCCTGCAATGTTCTAGAATCAGCCATTACCCAACGTTTCAAAGTTAGCTTATCAACACCATATTCATTAATAGCACCTTTCAAATCTTCCATTTCATGCGCAAAAGTTTGTTGCAATGATTTAGTATATTTTGCAAGCACTTCGTATCGATGAGAGATAACGGCTTGCAAGGTATCCAAATCACAACAATTTTTCTGCTTATCAATACGCAATTTAGGAGCAACCTTCTTAACTTTCGCCAAACCAAGCGCTTGTAAAATGCAAATATAAAGCCAACCGATATCGAATTCGTACCATTTATTAGATAACCGAGCAGACGTCGCATAGGCATGATGATTGTTATGCAACTCCTCACCACCGATCAAAATACCCCAAGGCACGATATTCCGACTGGCATCTTCTGCTTGAAAATTACGATAACCCCAATAATGTCCAACGCCATTAATAATGCCCGCAGCAAAAATAGGCGCCCATAGCATCTGAACCGCCCAAATAGTTATACCGATCGGGCCAAATAAAATCACATCAATAATGAGCATCAACGCAACGCCTTTCGCGCTATATTTAGAATAAACATTACGTTCAACCCAATCATCAGGTGTACCGTATCCATAGCGAGCGATAGTCTCCTGATTTTTTGCTTCTGCTCGGTACAATTCAGAACCTTCCAGCAATACTTTTTTGATACCCACTATTACCGGACTATGTGGATCATCCTTGGTTTCGCACTTGGCATGATGCTTACGATGAATTGCCGTCCATTGTTTTGTTACCATGCCCGTCGTAAGCCATAGCCAGAAGCGGAAAAAATGACTCACGATCGGGTGCAAGTCAAGTGCACGGTGTGCTGAATGCCGATGCAAATAAATCGTGATGCTTGCTATTGTTATATGCGTCATCACCAGTGTAACAACAACATACCCCCACCAAGGCATATCGAAAACACCAGAAATTAAATCAAGAAAATCCGAAATCATTTCGCGAAAATCCTTTTAAATGTTCTAAATAAATTGTCAGTTATATTACATTATAAAAAAACCGACCATCCCCCTACCGCACTCACCCACAAATTTTCTGAAAATACTATCCATGGTAGATATGGGCTACCTAATCTTTTTTCAAAAATTCATTTTCTTATTTATCGCTTGATTAAGCTAATTAGCTTTATTCAAATCATGAAAAGCTTCATAAAAGAAAAAGCAAATAATCTTAACCCAACTATTCTACAGTGATTTCTAAACTTGTAAAAAAAATCATCAACACTAATAACTCTTTATTTTAAGTAATTATCAAATTTGATAAATCGACTACAACATATCCGCATACATCACAGTATTTAACACAGGCTTGCCGTTATTTTTATCAGTTTTTATCCACCACACAGAAGATTTCTTAACCTTTAATCCTGCCGGCACATCAGGAATCAAATGATGAATCGTTTCTCCTAAAGTTGGTTGATGACCAACAATAACCACCACTTCATTTTCTTTTTTGTTGGGCCAATCTGCGGCAATCAGTATGTCCTGCACTGTAGCGCCAGGAGCTATCTCGTGTACAGTTTCAAAATCCGTTTTGAGCATAGAAGCTGTCTGTTGTGTACGAATGGCTGGACTGACAAGAATCGTAGTATTCTCTGGCAATTTATCTCTGAGCCAAGCCCCCATACGCTTTGCCTGATCCTTTCCTTTCGCAGTCAATTGCCGTTCAGAGTCTGGAGAACCATCTTCCGCCTCCGCGTGGCGCCATAGAATTAAGTCCATAATTTTATTACAAAGAGATATTCATCTATACTATTTCGATTCACTGCAAGTTTCCTCGCAATATAACGCTTCGATGCTCAATCCAGTTTTTTGAATCACCAGAACTTTTACCCTAGATTTATTACCTTGTTTTATTTTAATTTGATCACTCAAAACATTAAAACGATGTGCAAGAAATTTCACTAAATGCTCATTAGCTTTTCCATCAATTGGCAAAGCCGAAAGTTTTATTTTCAAAGCATCTCCATGAAATCCAACCACATGAGTTTTTTTAGCTCCCGGTTGTATGTAAAGTTTCAGAATTAAATCACCCGAACTATCATAGTGATACCAATTCATAGCAACCTGGTTATTTAATATCACTCACTAAAGCACCATCGCAATTTCGTTATGCACTTCCGTGACTACCATCAACAAAACCTGAACCACTATGATGACAAATAAAGGTGACAAGTCCACATTGGCTACCGGCGGAATACGATTGCGAAAAACATTTAAAAACGGGCGAGTCAAACCATCCAACAAAGGCGCCAATGGGCTATGTGGATTAACCCACGACAAGATAGCTTGCAAAACAACTGAAACTAACACCACATATAGTGACATTTTAACAACTTCAACCATACCTAAGAGCAATATACCCGGTAACGATGCTCCAATATTCACACCAAAATCATATCCTCTTAGCATAAAGGTACCGAACAAAATCACACATTCCAACAACCAAGCCAAAAGTAATGATGATAAATCAGCGCCCCTCCAACTCGGAACAACACGACGAACCGGTCTTACCATAAATCCTGTGACCGCAACAAGAAATTGTGAAACTGGATGACGATAAGGAAGACGAAAAAGCTGAAAATAAAAACGCAAAAGCAATGCTAAAGAAAAGAAACCGATTACTATATTCAACAAAAAAATAAAAATTTGGTTAGACATAAACGTTTCCTAAGAACTATAATTGATAATAATTAGCAACAGCGCATTGGCAAAGCTTTATTCCATCATATAGAACAATTAATTCGCTCCATCACAATTTGCTGTATTCATCGCTTAATTGACAGGATTTTTGCATAGCTGCATGAATAGCCATCAAAATTCTTCCTTGAATATCTTCTTTCTCCATGACTTCTATTGCCTTCTCGGTCGTTCCACCTTTTGAGGTAACATTAACTCGCAAAGTCGCCACATCAGCTTCACTCAATGAGGCCAGCTTGCTGGCGCCCATAAACGTTTGCAAGCTCAACTGCTTGGCTTTTTCAGGTGAAAAACCTAACGTAGAAGCAGCTTTTTGAAGCGCTTCAATAAAATAAAAAACATACGCAGGTCCACTCCCCGAAATAGCGGTTACCGCATGCAACATATCTTCTTCTTCAACCCATAGAGTTATGCCCACTGCGCTCAATATCGACTCTGCTGCTTTTCTGTCGGCTTCGTTTACTTCTAATCCAGCATATAACCCAGCCACGCCCGACTGCACCGACGAAGGTGTATTCGGCATTGCCCGAACTACCCTTGAATAACCACCTAACCAGCGCACGATATCAGTGACACAAATTCCTGCTGCAATCGATATCACCAATTGTTGCTTCAAGAACGGCGAAATTTGCTGGCATAAATCATGCAAGTGCTGTGGTTTTACGGACAATACGATCACATCCGTATCTTCCACTCCGCTTTCAAGATCCGCCAAAGCTGAAACACCATAAGCACTTTTAATTTTCTCTCGATTCTCGGCATTTATTTCAACCACATGAAGCTGCTTGGTCGTATAGCCTTGTTGCAACAGTCCACTGATTAATGCTGAAGCCATGTTGCCGCCACCAATGAACGTAATATTCATAGTTATTTCAAACCTTCCCTTTCATTCCTAAAACAGTTAGATAAAGCTTAGTTCAACGCTGGCATTGTGTACAATAAAAAGTGGAACGCTGCCCCTGCTTAATTTGCTTGATGGCATAACCGCATTTTTTACAAGACAGATTGCTACGCGCATATACCCAGTAGTGATTCTGAAAATATCCTTTATTACCATCACTATTGATAAAATCACGTAAAGAACTACCACCCGCTGCAATCGCCTGACTTAAAATTGTTCTAACAACCTGAACTAATCTTTCGTATCGTTTCAAACCAATTCTTCCGGACGCTATTTTGGGATTAATCCCTGCTAAAAACAATGCTTCATTCGCATAAATATTTCCAACCCCCACAACAACCTGATTATTCATTAACATTTGCTTTATATTGACACGGCATTGCCGAGTTCGCCGAAATAAATAAGCCGCATTAAAATCTTCCGTGAGAGGTTCGGGCCCCAAATTCATCAACAAAGGGTGTTGTAAAATGTTCCCAGTATGCCAAAGCACCGCACCAAAACGACGAGGATCTCGTAACCTCAAAATCGTTCGATCTGTTAATACAAGGTCAAAATGATCATGCTTCTGAGGCAAATCTACAAAGACTGTCTTTCCCCCCTGTAAAATCCGCAGACTTCCTGACATGCCTAAATGGATCAGCAATGTCCCTATACCACAATCCAATAACAAAAATTTTGCGCGCCTAGTAACTCTACGGATAGTGGCTTGAGGTAAAATAGAAGAAAGATCGGCGGGTATTGGCCAACGCAAACGAGGATTCCTGATTACTACGCTTGCGATTGATTGCCCTTCCAGATAAGGAGCAATACCAAGTCTTGTCACTTCGACTTCGGGAAGTTCGGGCATATTTTTATCTAGTTCTCACTAAATTCATAATTTGAATCCAAAATAAAATCTTGGAATATGATGAGATATAAACTAATATTTGCGTTCTGTTTCGTTTTAATGCCACCATAAGATGCAGTATATTGAAACACCATTTTTTTAACGAACCAAAAGATGGTTTAGCAGCTTGGATTAAAAGCAACCAACACCAGATTTGTTGCAACATAACAACACATTGGTTAAAAAAAACAACAAATTGTTACATAATCAAACAATGAAAAAACTTGAAGTAGTACAATGGGGTTGACATTTAAATACTTGGCGTGGCTTTTCATACACATTAAATTAACATTAACAGTAATTTTAGAATCGTAGTTTTTATTTTAAAGGACAATAGCATGAAGAAAATGTCTATCCCAAAATCACTCATTGGCGCAGCTTTAGCACCAATTCTATTTTCAAGTGTTATAACAGCTCAAGCTGCAATGCAATCGGGTGTCGATGATGAAAAACCTTTGGTCAATAAAATTGAAGCTTATGCGGTTGACGATCGTGGCATCGTTTCAAGAAACACCACTGGTTTATGCTGGCGTACCGGTTACTGGACTCCCGCAATGGCTATTCCAGAATGCGATCCAGAATTATTCAAAAAACCAGAAGTGGCTGTAGTACCTCCTCCACCTGCTGCACCTAGAAAAGTTACTTTTTCAGCAGATGCTTTATTTGACTTTGACAAGGCTACGCTGAAAGCTGAGGGAATTCGTTCACTCGATGAATTTGCCAGCGGTATTCAAACCGTCTCATATGATCGCATTCATGTTGATGGATATGCAGACCGGATTGGTTCAGATGATTACAACAAACGTTTATCTTTTAGACGTGCACAAGCCGTTAAAGCACACTTGGTATCCAGAAGGATCAGTGCAGAGAAAATTTCTATTGATGGCAAAGGTGAAGCTGATCCAGTCACCGGCAATAGCTGTGACGGCATTAGAGTTAGCAAACAGCTAAAACAATGCTTGGCACCTGATCGCCGTGTTGAAATCGAAACGTTTGGCATGCAACAATAAAACGGACACTCGTTACAAAAAACCCTGCTAATGCAGGGTTTTTTATTTACTGTCATTCCAAATGAATCATTCCAGAATTATCGTTGATACCATTATCGAAGCAAAATGGATTATTCCTGTTGATCCTTACGAAGTAGTTTTAGATCAGCATGCGATCGTCATTGACAAAGGTATCATTGTAGATATTCTGCCACTTTCAACAACAAGATCGCGTTATCACGCACAAGAAATTATTTCGCTTGATCAGCATGCACTTATCCCTGGATTGATCAATTTGCATACGCATGCCGCTATGACGTTAATGCGTGGCATAGCCGACGATCTACCATTGATGGAGTGGTTAAATAAACGCATATGGCCGACTGAACAGCAATTCATCAATCCGCAATTTGTTTTTGATGGCACCCAGCTTGCTTGCGCCGAAATGATAACGGGCGGCATCACGTGTTTCAATGATATGTACTTTTTCCCGGACTCTTGTGCTGAGGCAGTTATTAGCTCTGGGATGCGTGCCGCAATTGGAATGGTCGTTATCGATTCACCTACCACGTATGCGAATGACTGTGAAGATTATCTAGCAAAAGGATTAAAAGTGCGTGATCGCTATCAAGATCATTCTTTGCTTTCTTTCTGCTTAGCTCCACACGCGCCTTATACCGTTAGCGACAGTACCCTTAGGAATATCCTGACTTACGCTGAACAAATCAATGTTCCGATTCACATGCACATCCATGAAAGCACTTCTGAGATACAAATGAATTTGGAATCAACAGGCATCAGACCTATCGAACGCCTGCATCAACTGGATCTATTAGGGCCAGATCTGATTGCAGTGCACATGGTACACTTGACCGATTACGAAATTAAGCTGATAAGTCAACACGGATGCAGCGTAGCGCATTGCCCTTCATCCAATCTAAAACTTGCGAATGGCATTGCGCCGATCCAAGCACTTTTAGAGCAAGGTATTAATGTCGGTATTGGTACTGATAGCGCAGCCAGCAATAATCGTCTCGATATACTGTCAGAAATGCGACAAGCCGCCTTGTTGACAAAGCTTAACAGCGAAAAAGCAGGTATTTTGTCTGCGCATCAATTTCTCAAAATGGCGACGCTCAATAGCGCAAAAGCATTGGGGCTGGAAAAAACAATCGGATCGCTGTCCATTGGAAAGGCGGCTGATATCACTGCGATTGATTTTTCCCATTTCAATCTTCAGCCTTGTTATGATCCAGTTTCTCATTTAGTGTATGTTGCCGATCGTGAACATGTCAGCCACGTATGGGTCAATGCAAAAATATTACTCAACAACAAACAATTGATGACATTGAATTCGCAAGAATTACAGTATCGCGCCAATTTCTGGCAAGAACGCATTGCCACAACGCTCAAACATTAATTGTTAGGACCTACTTCTATGAATCAGAATAATGATGGTATTAATGCAGACCCAATAGAGCTGGAAAAATTTAGCCAACTCGCACACCGCTGGTGGGATCCCAATAGTGAATTCAAACCACTGCATGAAATTAATCCGCTACGTCTCAATTATATTGACGAATTAACGGAGTTATCTGAAAAAAAAGTACTGGATGTAGGATGTGGCGGCGGTATTTTGTCGGAAGGCATGGCATCGAAAGGAGCGCATGTCACTGGTATTGATTTGGGTGAAAAAGCGCTGAAAGTCGCAAAACTTCACTTGCTGGAAAGTGGCTATCAAATCGAATACCGCAAAATTTCTGTAGAATCCTTAGCGAAGGAACAACCGCAGTATTTCGATGTTGTGACTTGCATGGAAATGCTAGAACACGTTCCTGATCCAATGAGCGTCGTTCGTTCTTGTGCTCAGCTTGTCAAACCAGGCGGTTGGGTTTTCTTTTCCACTATCAATCGCAACCCGAAATCGTATTTATTTGCCATCATCGGTGCAGAATATTTATTAAATCTGCTACCTCGCGGCACGCACGATTACTCAAAATTCATCAGACCGTCGGAACTTGCCCGCATGGCGCGTCATACCAATTTGACCGATGGAAAGCTGATTGGCATGACGTACAATCCCATTAGCAAAATTTATTCGCTGGAAAATGATACCGACGTTAATTACATCATGGCTTACCGTAGCTAACCCCTGCCCTGTCACCATCTCTATATCTGCATTTCCATGATCAAGGCTGTTTTGTTTGACTTTGATGGTACATTGGCGGATACCGCTCCAGATCTTGGTCATGCGCTCAATCGGCAACGAATCATACGCGGATTACCTGAATTACCGATTGAGAAAATTCGTCCAGTTGCTTCTGCCGGATCACGTGGACTCCTTGCACTGGGGTTTAATATCAAACCAGGTGATCAAGGTTACGAGCAAATGCGTGATGAATTCCTCGATTTTTATACCCAACGACTGTGCCATGATACGCAATTATTTCAGGGTGTCAGTGAATTGCTCGAACAACTAAAACTACGCGGTCTACCTTGGGGCATTGTCACTAACAAACCCGCACGCTTTACACGACCTCTGCTACAACTATTAGGGCTCGAGCAGCAAACAGCCTGTGTCGTTTGTGGTGATGAAGTCAACTACACCAAACCGCACCCCGAATCCTTGTTAAAAGCCAGCCATCAAATAAATAACCTTCCGCAAGAATGCATTTACTTAGGTGACGATATGCGCGATGTTCAGGCCAGCCTAGCCGCGGGCATGCTTCCTATTGTCGCTCGCTACGGTTATCTCGGAAACAGTGAACCTCCAGAAAAGTGGGGCACCAAGCATTTGATTGATCACCCTCACGAATTACTCCGATATCTATAATTAAGATTCCTTCTAAATCTGCTAGAATACTTATCGATAAAGCTTGAACTTTTAAGTTTTATGCATATCTGATGAGTACCAAAACGAATACCGGGGACGATCTGGTTTCGACGTGGGTAGCAAAGCAGCGCAGGGCATACCGAGGATCAGATTACCTCGCAAATCCATCTGAAAACAATAGTCGCAAACGACGAAAACTACGCTTTAGCCGCTTAATTCGGCTAGCCTCTGCACCAGTGGGCCTTAACGCTGGGTCTGGCAACAGACAGCAGAGTCATTAACGAGGATCGCGTTCGACAGCGTCACTTTGTAGAACGTTAAAAAATAGGTGACTCGCTTTGCAACAGCCTGCCAGTTGGCGGTTGCAACGTCAAACTAAATAATATGGCTAAGTATGTAGAACTGTCTGTAGAGGACTTGCGGACGCGGGTTCGATTCCCGCCGTCTCCACCAATTTAAGGTCTAACCCAGACCACTCAAGACCGACTAAGACCAATATTAATCAGGGTGTTAGTGGTCATAGTCAAAATGACCGATCGGTCTTGGTTGGTCTGCAAAAGTCTCGGTTGTGGCACAAAAATGACACAAATTTGCCACAAGTCGTTTATGCCGATAATCGCACGAAGTTATACGGCCAGAAAATTGCCAACGCATGCGGCGGCATATTTTCACAGAACTCTTCCCAATTGCCGGCGATTTAGCAAACCATTACGCAAAAACTGCTGAACGCTTCGATTTTGATCAAGCCAACCACGAACTACAAAACATTTATTTTCAGCTTCGCATCGAAGATTTAAATCTCTGCGCTGAAAATGATGAATTGCTGAAAGCTGCAAGACGCTTTGCTGAAAAGTGCCATACAGTCCACTCTCGTACTCTATCGCCATCTGAAGCCTATCAGGCATGCTTGCACATTGTCGATCACTAATTATTATTCATGCCGGAAAAACACCGCTTCAAAGTCGAGGCAATCGATCCAGCAAAAGGCACGGCAGCCGGTTATATTGCCAAATACATTTCCAAGAACATTGACGGCTTTGCGTTGGACCAAGATTTGTATGGCAATGATGCGGCACAAGCAGCCGAACGCATTACCGCCTGGGCTAATACCTGGGGCATTCGCCAATTCCAACAAATTGGCGGACCGAGTGTCACCATCTGGCGTCAATTAAGAAAACTCGACAAAGCTGACGACCCGGAACTCGAAACCATCCGTCAATCGGCAACCGCCAGCGATTGGGCGGCGTTCATGCTGGCGATGGGCAATCCCGAAACCCCGCACAACGAGCAAGCCATCAAACCGTTTTACGACAAAACGAAACAACTCAATCCTATGACCAAAGAAACTTATTCTCCCGTTTTCAACCGCTATGGTAAAACAGCGTCGTCTCGGGTTGCAGGGATTGTTTGGAAGGGACTGAGTTATAGCACTCGCAAACATGTTTGGAGGGTTTTAAAAGTCGACAGCGAGGACGTGACATTAAGGAGCGAGGCGCCAGCCGAGCGCACGCAATGTCACGCCGGAGCTGTTTCTCTTGGTTATTAAAATTTCAGTTTAATATTTCATATATATATGCGACTGTTGATACCGGTTAAAATTTATCATCTGTTCCGATTGAAAACTGACCAGGCTCCTCGACTCTTGTTACAGGATAAATCGCCACCGATTCACCCGGATTTGCTGCAATCAATCGCAACATCCACTCCGCACGCGGCAGTGAACCCGGAAGGAACTGCTCAATCGCGTCCCCAGCCTCTTTCCAACCGGGCGATTCCTCGTTGATCTCGAACACTCGGCCGCTGGAGCTGAGGATCGCCAGACAAAGAAAATCGCCGACGTAAATATCGCGCTTGTAGGCATCCAGACGGCACACGTCGTGCCATGCCACTTGTTCACCGCCGATCTGCAAGCCTTCGGCGTCGGTCGAAACTGCAGGAAACGTGGCACGCCTTGGCCGAATCATCGACGCTAATCGCTCGAAATAGCGCGAGATTACTCCCATCGAAATGCCGTCACGAAGTCAAAGACCGTTTCCCCGGCTGCCTTACCCGTATAGCTTCACTGACCGAACCATAGCGCCCCGATTCAACCTGGTGAACCAGAAATTTCTCAAAATGTTCACCCAGTGTCACACTTTTATTCGTTTGTATAGGCATAAACTCCCCCCATCCAAAATGCCAATATTTGATTGTAATATTTATTGGTACATTGCGATAATTAAGTGTATTTGTACGGTCACGTCAATTGATTATTAATGAGTTGAACTCCATTAAACACCAGGAACATTCTATATGACGAACATCAACCCCATCAAAACCGATACCGACTATCGCTCAGCGCTGAAAGAAGCGGAATTACTCATGACGGCCGAATACAACACTACGGAAGGTGAAAAACTTGATGTTCTGGTAACACTGATTGACGCCTATGAGCTCAAGCATTTCCCGCTTGATCTATCAGATTCTGTTCTGATTACTACTCATAATTGACTCAACACTTTCGATATATCTAATTACCTTTTATTCGAATTTCGGTTTAATAGCTTGTAGATATAAGCGGCTAACGTAGAGCTAAGGAGGCGCCCCCTTTGAGTGCCGGATTTGGGGGTGACGATCATTATTGAAATGGTTTTCTTGCAATGCGCTCATCTTCTTCCCGCCGCGCCTCTTCTAAGCGCAGAATTTTTGACATAGTGGTTTTATAGATTAGCACAGAAAGACCGCCAGCAATTAGCGCTGTAGGAACAAGAACGGCAAGAACTATGGCGTACCAGTTATGAAGACACAGAGGAAGGTTTGACGGAGTGACTGAAGATGCTAAGGCTGCAGCAACTTGAACAAGAAACGCGAATACGAGAAGCAACGCACCAACTACGTATTGTGATCTCTGAGCGGCTAATGAAGATGCCACGGGTTTGCTGAAATCCCAAAATGGTGTTGATTGATCCAAGATTTTAACGGGTGTATTGAGAATGCTACCAATGCAAAAGAACACGGCAGAAAGAAAGCCAACAGACGCGGCAACCAGAGTAAGCGCAAGTTGCTCAGTCATTAAAGTCCCCAACGCCAAAGCTCCGCTTTATCCATAGTGATCCCAATGCTCCCCCTCCTGACGCCTAACGTTTAACTTAAGCCGACCGGAACAGGTCCTCATGCGAGAAGTGTCATGTCGCATCGCTACTCAATCTCACGAGAACTTCTTGAATGAGAACCTCGAAGCCCGCCTTGTATGGTTCAAGCTGGTTCTTCGTTGGTAGTTGTTCTGTGGCGCGCATGATAATGTGCGTATGAAGATCAGCGATTGGCCTAGCCTCATCATTCAGACGAGTCAAGATGGCCTTGACGCTGCGCCCTGCATTAGCCACCACATCAGAAAATGTCGTGACTCCAAACACAGGAGGAACGTGATTCATGATCGCTCGAAGAAGCAGAGCCGATGAGATAAAGTTCCCTCGCGCGTAGACGTCGTTCAACTCTTCGCACATTTTCACTAGTTTCTTGAGGTCAAGACGAGCACCCTGAATAGCTTTCAACTGAATGAGTACCTCAGTGTTCAGGAATGCGGCGTTGCTTGCGACATTAGCTGCATAGTTTGGGTTCTGCGCTACTTCGTTTAAGACATCGATGACGACATACAGCTCGGCTCGCAAATCATAGGCCTCGGTAATCGACTCAGGAGATGTGTCCAGGCTTGCCATCAAGATAGAAAGATCGGGGTCACCGATGCGCTTCACCGCCCCTACGAATCTCTTTGCAATGTCGCGGAATCCGGCAACGTATGCGTACTGCTTATCTGGGTCATCGCTCGGACCGCACCTTCCAAGAGGAAACTTGTCAATCTCGTCCGCGAGTTGCGTAGCAAGTGATAGTGCAACCGTCATTTTGTTCTTTACAAAAGTAATAAAAAACATTGAAGTAAAAACAATCTTTAGCGTATCATAAAACTCTTAAAAACATCAGGATATGGTGATATTTCATGCCTAATCTTATTGGCAGGAGGAGTACTGTATTTTTGTGGGCATGACTGCTAAACCTACGAACCGCGTTGATCTTGTGGCTACTCAAGAATGGAAAACACCAGCGGCGGCAAAAAGATTAGACAGCAACTCAGGATACTTGCCCGAACGATGCCCATGCGAGATTGAAGTAACCACACGAGTGCTATTGCTGCAACGCAAAATTGAAGAGTAGCCATCAGAAAGGCACCTGGGCCATCGACAAAGACGTAGCTCGCCGGGTAGCGACTGATTCGGGAATGGAAACCTGAGCCCAGCACAATGATCCATCCGCCGATCAAGGATAACAAGCCAAGCGCCAAGACTGCAGCAGTTGCAGCACGTGATCCCATTACGGTCTACCGTAATATATACAACAAAAATATCTCATAATCTGGAACGGAGCATCATATAACTTAGCTTATTATTCCTAAATTTTTATTTCTTATGTATCTCAAAAATAATAGAGAAACTCTATTATTAGTATAAACATACTATTTAGCTTTCCCCGTTACAAGTAGCACGGAGACTACAAAACATTAAAATGAAAACAATCTTTAGCGTATCATAAAACTCTAAAAAATCATAAGGATATGGTGATATTTCATGCATAACACTGCTGAAGAAAAATTTTCCTCTCAAGCTACGCCAGAAATCCTTAGTGCACTGCGAAAAATTGCTGAATCTGAGGGTCGTCCCATGCAAGAATTGCTTGATGAAGCTCTGCGGGAATACATCGAACGTAAAGAAAAAGGGCAGCCTCATCGTCAAACAATGGATGCTTTTGAGCAAAGCCTAAGCGAATTTGATCAGCTCTACCGTAAATTAGCGAAATAACGTTGAAAGAGTATCTGACCGCTCCAAAGGTTCTTGCAATCCATTCAATATTAATTCAGCGTTACGGCGGAACAAATGACACCCACGACCGTGACGCACTCGAGTCTGCTTTATTTCGCCTTCAATCTAGCTAATATGTGGATATTGTTGCGGAAGCAGCCGCACTGATAACCCCTTTGTAGATGACAACAAACGAGTAGCTTTTGCAGCTACCGATATTTTCCTTCGTATGAATAGTTTTCGAATCAACTGTGAATCAATGATTATTTACGTCGACATGATGCAAATGTTTGAAACAGATACATTTGATTTTGCTCACCTTGAACCATGGTTAAGAAAGCTAGTAATCAAAACATCTTAAAGATATGTTTACCTAAAGGTTTAGTTAGCGGTTCAATTTGAAATTTTCTGAACTACTATTTGTTTTTTAAAGACCTTAGGAATCATATCTTTATTCGTGTAAAATAAATCTTCTTTTATTTCTGGAGAAGATCATGAATAAATTTGTATTATCAGTAGTATGCGCAATATCTCTAGTTGTTTCAGGAATACAGTCGGCATTCGCTGAAAATGTTGCTACAGTAGGTGATACTGTCTTTATTCTTGACAATCCAGCATCAGGTTCTCCTCAATTAATCGCCAGCGTTCTTAATGCCGACAGCACCACAAAACCGAATCTCTGTTTCAGCGGTCAGTCATCTCTTAATCTAGAGCTCGGAGAAGGTATTTTAGCCACCAATATAATTGTCAATAACGGCACCGCGATTATTACCACAACGAGCACAGATGTTCCTGGCGGTATTATTTTTAGGGATGTGTCAAGTTGTATAGCAGCTAATTCGATATGTATGGCTACAGTCAATAATAACCTACTAACTATACCTTGTGTTCAATATAACAACCAAGTATTTACTGCCGTGCTTGAACAACGTGGCAGCTCAATGAATTGGGAATTAACGTCTTCACCAATCTTAAATGATACTTTTCCAGGATCTAAAAAACCAAACAAAAATAATTAGAATTATTGTTTAAAAATGAAAAGTTCGGTGGTGATTCAGAAAATTTTCAACTGAACCACCACCAAGGTTTAACTTATCTTGATGGTTTAATTGAATAAGTTTTAACTAAGTTTGATGAAGTTTTTGAAACTTGTAGAAATACATCAAAATGACACAAAAATATCATAGGCAAACAATAAACGATTGATATATCAAATATAGATCAAGGTTCGAATCCCGCCTTCTATTAAGTGGCATTGCACGAGTATAGAATTATCAATCAACAAATCAAGGCATATAGCATCCGTAATCAATTTATATTCCTCATTCCATTGATCTATATCAATATATAGATATCTCAATCGATATTTTTTTTGATCTGAATCAATAGATCAAGATGTGATTTGAATAAAAATCCAGACTCCATTAATCGTTAAAATGTGGAGATAATCATGAAAATGCTAGAAATGGAAGATGTTATTGCATTTAAAAGACTGGGTTTCAATTTAGCAATCATAGGCGCGGTGGCGGTGGCTTTAATTATTATCTCGATGTATCTTTCCTGAAGAATGCAAGCGCCAAAAATTCTATAATTTGAATGTTTCGATAAACTGCCTCGCTCCCTAAGGCGAGGCACTGAATCAATCTGTAAGATTGATGTTACCCCACCTGAAGCAAAATTGCCGCTAATGTTTTTATAGATACAACAGTGTAATTTAATAAAGTTGACTCAGAGGTTATTAGCGAAATTCATGCGTTACACCGACAGAACAAAAGCATTCGTCGGACAACCAAAGCATTAAATGTTTCATGCAGTACCGCGCTCAAATACTTGGGCAATATTACTAAAACACCGACCTACAGCAGACGCAATGATCTATCTTCGAAACTTGAGCCGTTCAAGAGTTATCTGCTCGAACGAATCGAAGCGACTAGGACCGGCAACTGTGTTGTTTCTAGAGTTTCAAGCCAAAAAAATGATAGCAAAAAGGGTAGCTCACTAGAAGCAGCACCGCAAAATTATGATTGAGTGCCACGACAAGCTGAGTCATGTTCGCCGATACCAATTACTGGGTTTAGCGTGCTCGATTTATTATTATCAACCTCAACCGGCGAATGATTTGACTTGATTTTGCTACGAAGGATGAACGAAGCACACCTAATAAAAACACCACAACAGAGTAGAAACCTTTAAAAAGATCTCCAGCTATCAGTGCTTAGCCAAAGAAATATTCAAATATATGCAGCCCGCTAATCCCGCCAATTGGCAGTAATATTGCGCTTATTAAGGGATGATTCATGTAAGAAGCATATACCCCTTGTTGAGTATTACGAATGTCTTCTATTAGACTGTTGATTAGATTCGACCGCGTTTCTTTGGGAATTTTCGCTTCATAATCCTTCAAAATTTCATCCCGAACACTGTTAGCACTATTACGTAGTCTATATACCATCCATGAAAGAAGTAAAACTTCGAAAACAAATACAACAATCAACGATAACGGCAATCCTAGCGCATCGAAGTAGGTAGATCTGCCAATTGTCACCACAAAAATCATAATAAAGGGCAGATATATCAAAGAATTAATACTTTCTGAGACATCTACAATTAATTTGAATCGTAAATAACTATCCAAATCAGTTTTCGGAATTCTATATTCTTTCTCTTTTTTCTCTAAAAACTCTGAAGAAAAAATGCACTTATCCTTATCCTTATCCTTATCCTTATCCTTATCCTGTTTATTAAGCTTATTTACAAAACAGATGCAATTCTTTATTTCATGATATACCCAGAAAATCAAAAACCATATCGCAAAAAACTGAGAAAAACGTAATATGTCGTGTAAATTGGCGGTAATATAGCCACGAGCTGGGAAATTAAGTGGATAAAAAATGAAAACCACTCCCGACAGCGTTAATCCTATCACCGTATACAATATAATACGCGGTAGTGTCTCCTTGTTTAAACCGACTGAATGTGTGTACTCATGCCATATTTCTTTAAAATCGTCTGAAAAATCTTTATCTTTTTCTCTTTGTTCTATTCGTTCTAAAATTTTTTGAAAAATCAAAATCGCTAAAATTGCTACCAATAAAATTCCAAAGAATCTTATCAACAAATTAGGCCACACACTGATACCTTCTGACCAAGATAACGGTTCACCATTATAGTGCGTTGGAAAATTGTCTTTAACCATCCAATATTGAATGAGTAAAATAAAGATTCCCAATGTGATCCACACACTAAATGGTATTTTTTCAATACAAAGAAATTTTGAAGTATTAGCCTGCTGGCAAGTTGTATTTAAATTGCGTAAATGGCAATAACAAAATATACCGAGACCAAGAATGAACAAATTAATTACAATGAGTTTTATGGATGAAATTTTCGGCGTACGACTAGGCTCAATGGATTCATAAGTAAGTACATCAAAAGAATCGTTTCCTTTTGTGCTCAATAAATTCTCATTGAAGTCACTTTGCGCTTTTTCAATACAATTATTGGTTTTTTCATCTTTGATTTTGCCATTCAAACAATGAGTAGAAAGTGACGCAAGGTGAATGGCTTCTGTGTTTCCTATTTCAAAAATTTGTGGCCTCAACCATTTATTAAGCTTTTCTTCTAATACCTGATCGCTTGCTTCACTTTTTTCAGAATCTTGTATTGCTAGCAAGGTAGCAAAAAACGTGGATGTTTGATAGCTAGCGCGAAATGGCATTGTGCTAGATTGTAGACCTTCATTCATCGTAAGATCGAAATTGGAGGCTACTACCAAATTCCTGGACCATTTGTTTTGGTCGGCATGTAAATACCTAGCATCTAAATCTGTAGTGAAAAAAACCTTATCTCTAAAGCGCTCACGTAACGCTCTTAAAATGATTAATTTATCATATACATCGTTTCCGATAATACCGATCGCCCTAATTCTATGCGAATCACTATCAACATCCAATTTCTCAATGACATCAGTAAGTCTACGCAAATAGTCAAACTGATTTCGGCCTTCCGCATGTTCAGGAGGAGCATCATCCATTTGTGCAAGTAACCCTGATATTTCTTTTTTCTCGTTTCTTGCTGGCTCTTTGTCGTTATCTTTAATATCAGGTATTTTTCCATCCAATCCACGGAAATAAGCAAATGTTTTTACAGAATCTTTTGTATTGGATATTTCATTAAATTCTTTTTTTATAAGCCTAGCGAGATCTCTCGAATAAGACGAATCCTGTTCATGAATAAGAACCAAACCATCTTGTTCGCACTGATTCATAACACAAAGAATTTCTTTTTTTAAGGACCCAAAAAGAGAAATTGCCTTGTTGATTCCTCGTTGTTGCAATTCCCATACTAGCGCTTTGGCTAACATATCATCAGTACCTGATGAACGAACGATGGATCTTTTCTTTAAATTATATTTAACCGAAGATTTACAATCAGCCAATTTCATTGGATCAGCTTCAGAGTTTTCAATTTCTAAAGTAATTCTTTTGCTAATGTCTAATTCAGAAATAGTTGCATTCGGAGAAATCACCCTGACTCTGTTACTATCATGAGAACACTCATCAATAGTGATGGGGTCTTTTTTAATAGCTCGAGAAATAATGGCGTAGAAGATGGACCAATTAAATTAAAGGCAATCTTGTCAGATACTTCCTTTAAGTTAGTCGATATATCGCGGAAAAGTGAACTAATAAATTGAAAATATTCTTCCGATGTGATCTTGTGTTCATTTAACCAAACAACAAGTGCAACTTGATTTCTATTTTCGTCTTTTTCAAACCACTCATAAGGAACATTAACTTCTCTTTTGGGAGGTTCCTTTTTAGAAAAATCTGATGCATATCGAAAAAACATAAGCATTTCCGATTCTTTAGGATAATAACCTCCTCTGGAAAGAGCGGAAATAACAGCAAAACGATTTCGACGATGTATTTCGAGTGCTTCAGAGTAATCATCCCCCGGAAGACTGACAGCAATGATATTAATTTTTTCAATTCTTTTTGAATTAAGTTGTTTCGTGAAACTTTTAATTTGTTTATCGATTGATAAATCGGAATTTACTGATGACCCACTGAGTTGATGATAGCGCCTTTCGATCGTAGCAAGCGGATCTTGCCATAAACGAGACTCTACTTTATGAATATCGACGTAAGTCTTATGCTTTAAAATTTGCTCCGGATCGTCTGGCCGAGGACTGATTAAAGGTTCAAGTAAAGCACTTGTGGCAACTAATATAGAAATTATTATTAAATAAAATACCTTTAAATAATTAGTATTCTGTTGCGATTCCATAATAATTGTATTTTTTTATTGATGTAGACTACGCTTGTTAGCTTTCTAAGAGCATTATCATATCTCCACATAGCTCAAGATAATGTGATAAAAATCACTACTATCTCGTAAAGCATTTTTTTAACTCTAACCGTTGGTTTTCTTAAATACGTTATGAAAACGCATTTTAAAAATTGTATTCAGTTTTGTTGCACTGTAATGTTGCTGCTCAGTATACAAGGCTTGTCAGCAGCACAAACCTTTCATCATAGAATGGAGATTGTGCTATCTCCTGAGCACTCCGAAATTCGGGTGGAAGATCGTATTACTGTGCCGGAAAATTTGCGTAGTCAGAAAACTACCGTGAAATTGGATTTTGGTTTGCACCGAGATTTGGTCATCGAGGATGTTCAAGGCGCAAAAGTAGAGTCGCATGAAACGAATGTTTCAGCTCGTTCGTTAAACTTATTCAAAAAATACTCAGTGACCTTAGCTGCTGGTGTTAAAGAATTTGTGCTGAGGTATCACGGAAAAATTGATCATCCGGTACAACAACCCGGTGAAGAATATGCGCGTAGTTTCAGTTACACGCCTGGCACGATTTCGTCAGAAGGAGTGTTCTTAGCTAATTCCACCGTTTGGTACCCGCAATTTAGTGATTTCTTGGTATCTTTTCAGTTAAACATACAAACACCGATTGACTGGCAAGCTGTCAGTCAGGGTGAACTCGTGCAAGATCAGCAATCAGGCTCAGTTCGTCATACCGTCTGGGAAGAAAAGCAGCCGCAAGATGATATTTATATCGTGGCTGGGCGTTTCCAACGATACACGCAAACAACCAGCAAAGCCGATGCGATGGTTTATCTTCGCAATGCCGATGCGTCACTGGCACAGAAATATCTGGATGCCACGGCACAATACATCGCTATGTATAACAAGTTGCTGGGACCGTATCCATACAGTAAATTTGCATTGGTCGAAAATTTCTGGGAAACCGGTTATGGCATGCCATCGTTTACTTTGTTGGGTTCTAAAGTCATTCGTTTGCCTTTTATTTTACATTCGTCGTATCCCCATGAAATTTTGCACAATTATTGGGGTAATGGCGTTTTTGTTGATTATGCGCAAGGAAACTGGTCGGAGGGGTTGACTGCTTATCTTGCCGATCATTTAATCAACGAACAAAAAGGCAAGAGCGAGGAATACCGTCGCGATGTATTACAAAAGTATGCCGATTTTGTCGGCAAAGAAAAAGATTTTCCGCTCCGGCAGTTTGTTTCTCGCCATAGCGCCAGTTCAGAAGCGGTGGGTTACGGAAAAACCATGTTATTTTTTCATATGCTGCGCCAAGAATTGGGTGATGAGTTATATATCAAAGTGTTGCGTCAGTTTTATCAGCGATTTAAGTTTAAACAAGCAACATTTCAAGATTTACAAGCGACGTTCGCTGAGGTGAGCGGTAAAGATTTTGCGCAATTCTTTGCGCAGTGGGTGGAACGTACTGGCGCACCGGATTTAAAGCTATCAAACGTCGAACTCAAACCAACAAACGGTGGATACACCTTATCAGCACAGCTGCAACAAGTGCAATCCGGTCAACCTTATCAATTGCGCATTCCCATTGCCGTGACGCTGGAAGGTAAAGATCAAGCTGTTCAATCCAGCATTCTAATGACGCAGAAGACGCAATCAATCTCACTCAATTTCGATGCGCGTCCGGTACGCATCGATATCGATCCACAGTTTGATGTATTTCGACGTTTAGATAGCCGTGAAATCCCTTCGGCGCTATCGCAAGGTTTCGGTGCCGAAAAACCGCTATTGGTTCTGCCTACCAAAGTCGATCAGGTTGTTTTACAGGCTTATCTTGCATTTGCTACTAACTGGCAAAAAACTCAATCGAATGGTATCGAAATAGTGCTTGATGAAGAAATCGCCGAATTACCTCGAAACCACACGGTGTGGGTATTGGGATGGCAAAATAAATTCCGCGATGAAATACTCCGAACGGCTTCTCAGCATGGCGTCAGCCATGAATCATCGCACTTGAAAATTGCTCAACAAAGCTATCAAACGAGTGATCATGCGATTGTATTAACCACTCGGCAACCAGACAATCCAGATAAAACACTGCTTTGGATTGCTGCGGATCACCCTCAATCGATTGCGAAACTTGCTCACAAATTACCGCATTACCGCAAGTATAGTTATCTGGTATTCAAGCTCGACGAAGAACTCACCAATATCGATAAAGGCCAATGGCCGGTGACACAATCTCCGTTGACCCAATGGATACCTCCGCAAGCAACCACAGGGACACAACCGTCGATGGGTGCGCTCAAACCTCGACGCGCATTGGCGCAATTACCACCGGTATTTTCTGAAAATCGAATGTTGGAAGATATCCAATATCTAGCGGATGAATCATTGAAAGGGCGTGAACTCGGCACTCCCGAACTAGATACGGCGGCGACTTATATTGCCAAGCAGTTTCAGCAAATCGGCCTGCAACCCGGTGGCGATGACAACGGTTATTTTCAAACGTGGCAACAAGATGTCGGCACGCCAAAAGGGCAAGTTACCTTACGTAATATCATTGGCATTTTACCGGGTACGAATCCACAATTAGCCGGGCAAAGTTTAATCGTTGGGGCGCACTATGATCACTTGGGAACAGGTTGGCCTGACGCGCGTGCAGCTCATCGCGGCAAAATTCACCCGGGTGCTGACGATAACGCCAGCGGTATCGCGGTGATGCTCGAATTGGCACGCCACATTGCCGCTAAATGGCAACCCGAGCGTACCATCATTTTTATTGCTTTTACTGGAGAAGAAGCCGGTTTGATCGGTTCCCGCCATTATCTTGCTCACGCAAAACAATATCCGGTCGAGAAAATGACCGCGATGCTCAATTTAGATACGGTCGGAAGATTAAATCACCATCCAGTCACTGTTTTCGGCACAGGAACCGCGCGCGAGCTGGTGCATATTTTTCGTGGGGCGAGTTTTGTCACCGGAATTCCTGTCAATTCCGTGCAGGATGATTTTGGTTCTAGCGACCAAGCTGCTTTCATACAAGCAGGCGTTCCGGCCGTACAGTTTTTTGCGACTGCGCATGAAGATTATCATGCGCCTGGTGATACCATCGATAAAATCGATGCAGCAGGTTTGGTTAAGGTTGCTGCGATTCTCAAAGAAGGCGTTGAATATTTAGCCAATCGCATTGAGCCATTGACCGTCACTTTAAAATCTCAACCTACTGAAGGAAAATCTTCAGAAACTCAGGCAAAACGCAAGGTTAGTCTCGGTACTGTGCCCGATTTTTCGTATTCCGGAAACGGTGTGCGTATTGACGATGTGCTGCCTGATTCTCCCGCACAGCTCGCGCAATTGCAAAAGGGCGATATCATCCTGAAGTTAAATGATAATTCAATTAATGATTTGGCAGGTTATTCGATGATATTAAAATCACTACCGACAGGAAAAAAAGTAGAACTACAATATCAGCGCGATAAAGAATTGGTGACGGTAGAAATTACGCCTATGGAAAGGTGAAACTGGGTCAAAAACGCCCGAGCATAAACAGAAAATCAAGTGCAAATGAAATCACGCACAATTTGAATCTGTTGTTCATTCATAATGGTAGGCGCATGACCAACGTTGGGAAATTCAACAATTTGTGCTTTCGGACCGCGTATTTTCATACGTTCCGCCGTGTCCGATGACAAAAGATCTGATTCAACACCGCGTAAAATCATGGTTGGAATCGTTAGCTGATCCCATTGTTGCCATAAGTCGATATCCTTGATTTTGAGTCCCTTTAAGCTTAGCCCGATTTGGGGGTCATAACGAAACCCACAAGTACCATCTTCATATTGGCGCATGCTATGAATCGCCATATGTGTCCATTGCTCATCGGTTAATATTCCAAATGGAGCCGAGATCTTTTTCATATACGCTTTGAATTCTTCAAATGTGTCAAAACGCGGATCACGGCCAACATAATCAGAAATTCTCATTAATGCTGTGGCAGGAATTAACGGACCAATATCGCTCATGACTAATTTTCGAATCGATACAGGACTTTTCGGTCGAATGGCCATCATCATACCGATCAATCCACCCATCGAAATCCCTACCCAATCGAGTGTGATGGTCGTGTCATATTGCGACTGAAGGTGCGTCATCAGCGATGCGGCATCAGATAGATAGAGAGGATAAAAGTTGTAATCATCAGCATGCTCCAACCAATCACTGTGACCACGGCCGACCACATCGACAGCAATCACTCTGCATTCGGATTCCAAGGCATGTGCCAGATAATCAAAATCACGGCAATTGCGAGTTAAACCATGTACGCAAATAACCACATGAGGATTTTTGGGATTTCCCCAATCGGTATAAGCAATGTGACGGGGCTTGCGCGGTGTATTATCCACCGAGGGTGTCGGCACGAGCAGTTTTTTAACGGGTATATTCATGATGAATTTAACGGTTCCGGGTTTAATTCCTCACCTCTTGGTACGAAGGTTTATTGCAAATCAATGGGTTAAAGACATCATCTAATGCTCCATTGCTTGTACAAAAGGTGCTTTATTAAAGCTAATCACAGAATAACAAAAAGCACTTGGCAGCAAACACTTTTTTGCATGCACATTTCTTCAGGTCAGTTAAAGTTAAGTTACGCAGGATAAATCGCGCCCAAAACTCGTTCGCCTTGTGCGCCAGTCACAGCACACAGATTGCCTGGTTTACGTAATATTGTTTGTTGTGCTAACCAAGCAAATGCAAAGGCTTCAACCCAATCTGCATCAACCCCTAATTCTTTTGTCGATGTAACGCTACGGTCGGACAGTATGTTTGATAACTGATTGATAAGCTGCGTATTATGCGCGCCTCCGCCACACACATAAATTTCACTTGCGGTAGAGCAATAATCTTCAATTGCGCTCGCAATGGTTGTTGCGGTCAATTGCAATAAAGTGGCTTGCACATTTTCAGCAGGTTCATGTGCATAGTGCGATAACTTTCTTTCAAGCCACTGCCTGTTAAAGAGATCCCGCCCCGTACTTTTTGGCGGAGTGCATGAAAAAAAATCTTCGTTCATCATTGCTGCTAACAGTGAATGAATAACGGTTCCTTTTTTTGCCCATTCGCCTTGAGCGTCATAGTTTTTCCCCGTATGACGCAAGCACCATTCATCCATCAACATATTGCCAGGCCCGCAATCAAACCCTATGACGCTCCCCTTTGGATCGAGACTAGTAATATTTGCAATCCCACCAATGTTGACGATAACACGGTGTTTAGAGTCATCGCTAAATAATGCGTGATGAAAGGCTGGGACGAGCGGTGCACCCTGTCCTCCCGCAGCAATGTCACGGCTTCTGAAATCTGCTACCACGGTTATATCGGTCAGTTCCGCCAATAATGACGCATTGACCAGTTGTATCGTGTAGCGTTTTTCTTTTTCGGGACAGTGGCGAATCGTTTGTCCATGGCAACCAATCGCGGTAATTTCTTGCGCATTGATCGTCGACTTTGTCAGCAACGCTAAAACTGCATCCGCATAACGCGATGAAAGCTCATTACCCAGCAATGCTGCTCGATTAAGCTCATCAAAATCGGCATGATGCAGTTTTAATAACTGCGTGCGAAGATTACTATCGTAAGGCTGAAACACTGCTTCAATCAAAACAGGTTTAGGTTGGCTGAAATCAACAAGAACAGCATCAATGCCATCCAAGCTGGTGCCAGACATGAGGCCAATATAATAATCCGGCTTCATTCTAGCAAACAGCTAATCGATAAACTTAAAGTTCGAGAACACGAGAATCGGAATCATGTTGACTCGACTTGTTTCAGTTTAAGCTGAATCCGTTATTCCAATGCTGCGTAATGAATATTACGCATGACGGTTAAACGTGAAATAAATGGCTGTGTTTCTTTGTGAAAAGCAATTAATTCTTTTTTGCCAAGCGGTGTTGCGGTCGGTAACGCAACTTTAGTAGGATCGCGCTGTACGCCATCAATGCGTAATTCATAATGCAGATGCGGTCCGGTTGCCATGCCAGTAGAGCCGACATATCCAATCACATCGCCCTGATTGACTCGCTTGCCTTTACTTACGCCTGGTGCGAATCTGGATAAATGACCGTAGGCTGTTTCAAATTTTCCGTTATGTTTTAACACCACTAGATTCCCGTAACCTCTTTGCGAACCGGAAAAATCAACAATACCGCTCGCCGTTGCTTTGACAGGCGTACCCGTACGTGCGGCATAATCAATTCCTTTGTGTGCTCTCCATTCTTTTAGAATAGGATGAAAACGACCATGACTAAAACCTGAGCTAATACGCGATACGTCCAAAGGTGCAAGTAAGAAATCTTTACGCAAACTCTCTCCCTTGGGCGTGTAATAGCCATCTGTGCCGTTGGGAGGGTTAAAATATACTGCTTGATGAACTTTCCCTCTATTAACAAATTCGGCCGCTAAAATACGCCCTGTCTTGGCACGTTTTCCATCGTTGTTATTAAGCATTTCATACACGACAATGAAGCGATCTCCGCGGTGTAGTCCACGATGAAAATCGATTTGCGATGCAAATATCTGTGCCAATTGTGCCGCTATATTATTGGGTATGCCTGCGATATCAGTCGCGGCAAATAAAGAGCTGCTGATAACACCGGCTTTCATTTGGATACGGTTATCAAGCTCAAGGGATTGTTCGATGATTTTGAATTCATCATCGTTTTTTTCCATCAAAAATAATTCTTCGTTACCAAAAACATACCGCAGGCCTAATAACTCTCCTTCTGAAGAAGTCTGCGCATAAATGGTTTTACCGGGTTTTAAATGCTTCATTGCACGACTGCCGCGAACAGCTTGCAAAAAATCATTTGAATCCTGATCGCTAATATCTAATCGACTTAAAACGGCCGCAATGGTATCTCCGCGTCGAATATTCTCCTGATGCCAAAAAATTTGATTTTCCTGAGTATCGTGAATAACATCCGGAATAGACAAATCAAGGACGACATCTTCGACTTGTATATCCTCTAAAGATGGTACATTTGGCGCAATACCAAATGCCGTGACGAAACCAAAAAGGGGAATGCTGGATAATGCGACTAACCAACGAATAGATTTATGTGTGATGTTAAAAGATTTTTGCGCTAGAATTTTTTGTTGATTGCTTACAGGCGGTTCATTTTGAAACGTCGTTTCATCAAGCATGGATTGGGCCTCCAGTGATTCGTCATTACAAACAGGCGCGAGTCTAACACGAAAAAGTGCAAAATATGTACTAAAGTACAATTGAAATTTAAAGAAAATTCTACATTAACCTCATAACCCATTAAAAATCAAAAGATTAATAAAAATTGAAAAACTCAATAAAACCCCAATTAGATATCATAAAACGTGGTTGTACCGAGCTTCTCCTCGAGTCCGAGCTGGAAATTAAGCTTGCTAAAGATAGGCCATTGCGAATCAAAGCCGGTTTCGATCCTACTGCACCGGATTTGCATTTAGGTCACACCGTATTAATTAACAAATTAAAACAATTACAAGATTTAGGTCACCATATTCTGTTTCTGATTGGTGATTTCACGGGAATGATAGGCGATCCGACCGGAAAAAATGCAACACGACCGCCACTCACGAGAGAGCAAGTGTCACAAAATGCACAATCGTATACGACTCAAGTTTTCAAGATTCTTGATCCGAATAAAACCGAAGTGGTATTCAATTCTTCTTGGATGGATTCATTAAATGCGGCCGATATGATCAAACTCGCTGCTACTCACACGGTAGCACGCATGCTGGAACGGGATGATTTCGATAAACGGTACCGAAATAATCAACCGATTGCCATTCATGAATTTCTTTATCCGCTAGTGCAAGGCTATGATTCTGTTGCACTTAAAGCAGATCTGGAATTGGGAGGCACGGACCAAAAATTCAATTTACTGATGGGCCGGGAATTGCAAAAACATTACGGTCAATCTCCACAATGCATTCTCACTATGCCGCTGCTAGAGGGATTGGATGGCGTCAACAAAATGTCCAAGTCACTTAACAACTACATTGGCATTACCGACTCCCCGAAGGAAATTTTTGGCAAAATCATGTCGGTTTCAGATCAACTCATGTGGCGGTATTTAGAGTTGTTGTCGTTCGAATCGATGGAGAACATTAATCAATGGCGCCTTGAGGTTGAGCAAGGCCGTAACCCTCGTGATATCAAAGTGCAATTTGCGCAGGAAATCGTCACGCGTTTTTATAGCCAAAAAGACGCAGATGAAGCCTTGAATGATTTTGAGACGCGCTTCAAGCATGGCGTATTGCCCGAGGACATCGCCGAAATTACCGTGGCCATTGACGAAAAAGACATACTATTAGTGCAATTGCTTAAGTTGGCCAATTTGACCACAAGCACAAGCGAATCAATGCGCATGATAAATCAAGGCGCCGTGAAATTAAATGAACAAAAGGTAACAGACAAAAATATCAAATTATCGCAAGGTGAAACGGTTGTTTTGCAAGTGGGAAAACGTAAATTTGCCCGCATTCTAATTCAGTAACAACTTCAGTTTTAAGTCTACTCATGAAATTCCCTGCTTTCTAAAGTGAGGAATTTCATTGTCACATTAATCTAATTTTCTACTTTTAGTTAACCGTTCAATCGTTTCCAACAAAACATCGTTATCTGGATCTTTTTCTAACGCAGAACGCCAGATATCTTTAGCATTATCTTTTGCACCTTGAACCCACAAAACCTCTCCCAAATGAGCCGCAATTTCTGGATCAGGTCGCGTTGCAAAAGCCAGATTTAAGTAATTTAATCCTTCGGATAAGTTGCCCATACGATAATAAACCCATCCTAAGCTATCCATGATAAATGGATCTTCAGGTGCCAACTCAACCGCTTTTTTGATTAATTTAAGCGCTTCGGGTAAATGCTCGCGCCGTTCTACATAGCTATAGCCTAAGGCATTATAAGCATGCGCATTATCAGGTTTAAGTTGTATGAGTTTACGCAAATCTTTTTCAAGCACATTAAACTTGCCCAGTTTATCGGCAATCAATGCTCGGTCGTACAATAGCTCCGGATAATCAGGCAGTTTCTTTAAACCATCGGACAGAACGTTATAAATTTCTTGATAAGACTTTGATTTTCTAAGTATTTGTGCTTCAGCCAAAATCAAATGTGCAGCTTGCTGATCATTTGATGCCGGTAATTTTTTCAAATAGTCACGTGCTTCATTAATTTGACCTTTGGATGCCCATAAATCCGCATATCGAATTTGCGCAGGAATATAACGTGAACCTGTTTTCACGGACTGATAGGATTCCATCGCCATATCGTTGCGTTTCGTTTCTTCATAAATTTGCGCCAAATGAAAATGTACTGCATCCGGATCTTTGTAGCCTAACTCGAGCGCTTTTTTGAAACTTTTCTCCGTCATGTCGAAATCAGTCATTTCAGTTGCCAGCAATCCGATCGCCAGCATAATCTCAGGATCGGTCGGCTTTTTATCAATGAGCAAATTCAATTGCTCCTTCGCCAATTCATTGCGATTATCAGTGATCAATGTGCGTGCATAAGCAATTCTGGCTTCATTGGCTTTGGGATATTTTGCTAAATAATCGCGGTAAAATTGATGAACATTTTCTGGAGTACTCGTACGCTGCAGAATTCTACCTTTGTGAATTGCTGCAATTTCCCAATCCGGTCGAAGCTTCAGTGATTCTTCCATGGCATCGAGTGCCGCTTCATGCTGATTCGCAAACCATGCGGCCTGAGAAACTGCAAAATGCGATTCAGGGATATCCTTATAGGGCATTGCAAGTTGCTGGACTAACTGGTGAATTGCCGCCTTATTCGGATTGCGCGCAAATATCTGATTCAATTGCATGAAAGCATTTGCAACACTTCCTTTTTCTTTTTCTGATTGTAAGAGTTTTTCAAGATGTGGCCGGGCGGTATCCAGATTACCCAAGTTAACCATTAACGCAGCCATGGTTTGACGGGCTTCAATCGATTCCGGATCTAGCTCAACCCACAACGACGTGGCTAGCACCGCTGCGTTCGGATCTCCGGTATGTAATGCAATTTCGCTGGCCCGTTTGGCTAGACGCAAATCTCGAGTGGACTTAGCCAATTTAAGATAGCGGTTCAGCGCAACATCAAGGCTGCCCCGTTGCAATGCCGTTTCCCCTACGAGAAAATCAAACAGAATCGCAGCGGTCAATTCTTGATTCGGTAAATTCTTTTGATTTATTTCTTCTTGTTCAGCAACTTCTTTCTTCTCTTCTACATCTTCTTTAATTGTAGGAGAATGAGCGCAGGCATAAAGGAATCCAAATAAAAATAATACGAATAAATTTTTAAATTTCATGGGAAATCAGATGGCTGTACAAGTTAGAAAAATATCTTGTGTATCGAATAAAGGTCAAAATCAATTCATCATTTACGAATAAACAAACATTTAGGCATCAGCATATCCTATTTCTTTATTGACAATAAAGCGAATAAATTGCTATTAACCTGTGATTAGATCATCTTTGTAACAAAGATTGCATACAATGGCCCATTATAGGTTTAAGATTGATTGGGATTTAATTTTTATCGTATGCTTTACTCAAATTAATCTCATTACATCATCATGATAATTCAAAGAAAGTCACAAACGACTGCATCGGCTTAAATTAATTACGATATGTTTACAAAAACACAATTTGATACGGCGGCCTAATTGGCGAAATTTTATCTTATAAAATGGATTGGTGCTGCATTATTGGGCGCAATTACTGTTTTAGGCTTCGCGCCATTTTACTTTTTCCCCGTTCCTATTATCACGCTAGCATTGTTACTGAAGTTAGTTCGTGACAGCCAAACCACAAGGCAGGCGAGCATGCTGGGCTTCAGTTTTGGCATGGGATTGTTTTCCTGCGGGGTCACCTGGCTCTATGTCAGTTTACATGATTTTGGTGCAATGCCGATGCCAGTTGCAGTTGTTGCATTAATGATACTGTGTGCTTATATGTCACTCTTCCCTGCCGCGGCGATGGGTATTTTAGCTCGGCTTGGCATTTCATCCAATTTGCTTTGGTCGTTTATCGCCGCTTCGCTATGGATGTTGTGCGAATGGCTGCGTGGAACTTTGTTTACCGGTTTTCCTTGGTTAACGATTGGATATTCACAAGTCCCCTCTAGTCCATTAATTGGATTTGCAACGTTCATTGGCGTTTATGGAATTTCCTTTTTAGCAGTATGCAATGCTGCCCTATTTTTCCTATGGTTTGACAGTAAACTCAAAGCATGGCGTTATGGCGTACTGTCGCTTTCAATTCTGTTACTTGGCTTTATGTTGCAGATGATTGAATGGACACAGCCACAAGGAGAACCGGTAACGGTGAGTTTGTTGCAAGGCAACATTGCGCAAGATATGAAATGGCGTGAAGATCATATTGAAAATACGATGTTAATTTATCGAGACTTGATTTTGAATAGCCCAAGCCAACTCATCGTCACACCGGAAATTTCTATTCCCTTATTCAACAATGTCGTCCCGCCTGATTATTTGGCTGAGTTAGCCGAGCATGCGCGGCGCAATAATGGCGATGTATTGATTGGTCTAGCGGAACGCGGCATCAATGAAGGCGAATATTACAATACTATGTTTAGTTTTGGTTCGGGGACTGAACAAAGCTATCGGAAATATCACTTGGTACCGTTCGGTGAATACATTCCTTTAAAGTCGGTTTTTGGATGGGTCATCAATGTGCTCAAAATTCCATTATCGGATTTTTCACGCGGCAGCCTGGAACAAAAACCGATGCATTTGGCTGGTCAACGCGTTGCCGTGAATATTTGCTATGAAGACGTATTTGGCGAAGAAATCATCAAACAGCTTCCCGAAGCTACGCTATTAGTCAATGTGAGTAACGATGCGTGGTTTGGCCGTTCGATTGGGCCACAGCAACATTTGCAGATCTCACAAATGCGCGCTTTGGAAACCGGGCGCTATATGTTACGCGCAACCAATACCGGTGTGACTGCGGTTATCAATGAACGTGGTCAAGTGTTGCAAAGTCTCGATATTTTTACTACCGCAGCATTGCATACAACCGTGCAAGGGTTCGCTGGAATTACACCGTATGTACGTTGGGGAAATTATCCAATCCTGCTACTGGCAGGCATAATGTTGCTTTTAGGGTTTAGCACTGCGCTACGTGCGAAATCAGAAAAATTTTAAAAAACCTGTAGAATTCCCATTTATTGGCTATCTTTAATTGGAATTATCTGACGCATGACCACTACACCGTCATTTCAAGACATTATTTTTACCTTGCAACATTTTTGGGCGAAGCAAGGTTGCGCTATTTTACAGCCATACGATATGGAAGTTGGCGCGGGAACCAGTCATACCGCAACTTTTTTACGCGCACTCGGACCTGAACCGTGGAAAGTTGCCTATGTTCAACCATCACGCCGTCCCAAAGATGGTCGGTACGGTGATAATCCGAACCGTCTGCAGCACTATTATCAATTTCAAGTGGTTCTTAAACCTGCTCCTCGAGATATCTTGGACTTATATTTTGCTTCCTTGCGCGAACTCGGATTGGATTTGACGCAAAATGATGTACGTTTAGTCGAAGATGACTGGGAAAATCCAACATTGGGTGCTTGGGGGTTAGGTTGGGAAGCTTGGCTCAATGGCATGGAAATCACTCAATTCACCTATTTCCAACAAGTCGGCGGTATTGATTGCAAACCTGCCACGGGTGAGATTACTTATGGCTTAGAACGTCTGGCAATGTATCTCCAACGCGTTGAAAGTGTTTTTGATTTGCAATGGACGAATCAACTTACGTATCACGATGTCTATCATCAAAATGAAGTGGAACAATCGACTTATAATTTTGAACACAGTAACGCTGCATTTTTGTTCGAAGCTTTCAGTCAATACGAACAACAAGCCAATCACTTAATTAAAGAAAAGCTTGCATTGCCGGCTTATGAACAAATCCTCAAGGCAGCGCATACTTTTAATCTGCTGGATGCGCGTGGCGCGATTTCAGTCACCGAACGCGCAGCCTATATCGGACGAATCCGTAATTTGTCACGTCAAGTTGCAAAGGCTTACTTCGATAGCCGCGCGAATTTGAATCCGCCTTTTCCAATGGCACCACGCGAATGGATCGCACAAATGCCTAATTTTTCGGAAAACGCATGATGTTCGAAAATTTGCTAGTGGAACTGTTGGTTGAAGAATTACCGCCGAAGTCATTGAAACAGCTTGGCAATAGCTTCGCGGATTTGCTTTTTGCACATTTACAATCACACGATTTAGTCACAAAAGATTCAAAAATCACCTCTTATGCTTCACCACGACGATTAGCGGTACATATTACGTACGTTGCATCTCAAGCTGCGGATAAATCCGTCGTGCAAAAATTGATGCCTGTTGCCGTGGGACTCAATGCAAAGGATGAAGCAACACCGCCGTTATTAAAAAAACTGGCAAGTTTAGGCGCCGACGCTTCGGTCGTTCCGCAATTGAAACGTGCCATGGATGGAAAAACAGAGACACTGTTTTTCGATATGACAATCAAAGGAACAACATTATCTAGTGGACTACAATTGGCATTGCAAGATACGATTCGGCAATTGCCTATTCCCAAAATAATGACCTATCAATTGACAGACGGTTGGCAGAGCGTCAATTTCGTGCGTCCCGCACATGGTTTGGTCGCCCTACATGGCAGCAACGTTGTAGCGGCAAATATCCTAGGATTACAGTCGAAACGAGAGACGCAAGGACATCGTTTTGAAGCCCAAAATGATCTCATTATCCTTAACGATGCAGATAGTTATGCGCAGCAATTGGCGGAGGAAGGTGCGGTCATTGCCAGTTTTGCAGAACGGCAACAGGAAATCGTGCATCAAATGAAAGCCGCTGCAAGCCATGAAAACCTGACTCCAATTGAAGATGCGGCATTGCTAGATGAAGTGACAGCGTTAGTCGAGCATCCTAATGTCTTGGTAGGAACATTTGATCCATCTTTTTTGCAAGTGCCACAAGAATGTTTGATTCTGACCATGAAAGCGAATCAAAAATATTTTCCACTGTTAGACGAAAAAGGGAAATTAGCCAATAAATTCCTGCTGGTATCGAATATCAAGCCTGCCGATCCCAGTTTGATTATCTCAGGCAATGAACGCGTGGTACGTTCCCGGTTAGCGGATGCGCAATTTTTCTTTGATCAGGATCGCAAAAAAACACTCGAATCGCGCTTGCCCGAACTGGATAAGGTGGTTTATCACAACAAGCTCGGCACACAGAGCGAGCGTTCCAAAAGAGTTCTTGCAATTGCAAGGGCCATTGGTCTTGAGCTCGATGGTGAAGCATTGGCTAATTTGGCTGATCAAGCTGCGAGATTGGCCAAAGCAGATTTACTCACGGAAATGGTTGGCGAATTTCCTGAGTTACAAGGAATCATGGGGAATTATTATGCATGCCATGATGGATTTAGTGAGTCCATAGCACAGGCAATTGAAGATCATTACAAACCACGCTTTGCCGGCGATATGCTACCCCGCAACCCCGTTGGCGTTTGTGTTGCTCTGGCCGATAAGCTGGAGACATTGGTAGGTTTGTTCGGTATTCAACAAATACCTACAGGTGACAAAGATCCCTTTGCACTTCGTCGCCATGCTTTAGGTGTAATTCGTATTCTGATCGAAAAAGAATTGCCATTATCTCTGGATATGCTGTTGAAACAAGCCAAAGATGCTTTTGCTGCTCAGTTATTTGAGGATAATGATTTTATTTTTGATCTTAAAATTTTTATTTTTGATCGATTGAATAGTATTTCAAGAGAACAGGGATACCGTCCACAAGAGGTAGAAGCTGTTTTAAGTTACTTGCCGCCATATTTAATTCAAATTCCTAGGCGATTGGAGGCAGTGCGCGCTTTTGCAGAATTGCCCGAAGCGGCTAGCTTGGCAGCTGCTTATAAGCGAATTCATAACATTCTGGAAAAAGATATGAAGAAAGGACCTGTACCCGGGGTTGGTTCTGCCAGAAATTTGTTTATTGATACCGATCTTCTGAAAGAGCCCGCTGAAATAACCTTATTTAATGCACTGAATAGTATAAAACCTCAGGCCGACGAGGCATTCGATACAGGTCATTATACTCAGTCACTGCAGTTGCTTGCTGCACTCAAGGAACCTGTTGATGAATTTTTTGACAGCGTAATGGTTAATGTCGAAGACGAAGATTTGCGAGCTAATCGGCTTAAACTATTGACATTATTACGTGATGCAATGAACCGAGTAGCCGACCTCTCCAAATTGGCAACATGATATGAAACTGATTATCTTAGACCAAGCTGGCGTTATCAATCAGGCCAGCGATACCACTGTCAAAACTCCGGAAGAATGGATTCCGATTCCAGGTAGTTTGGAGGCGATTGCGCGTTTAACGCACTCGGGTTATCGAGTGGTGATTGCGACCAACCAATCCGGCATTGGGCGTGGATTGTTAGACATGAGTACTTACAATGCCATCAATCAAAAAATGCATCAGGCTGTCAGCCAAGTTGGCGGAAGTATTGATGCGATATTCTTCTGTCCGCATGCAAAAACAGCTCAATGCAATTGCCGCAAACCAGCAACCGGTTTATTTTCCGAAATCATGCAACGCTATGGCACTAATTTGAAAAATGTTCCAGCAATCGGCGATTCACTACGCGACTTACAAGCCGCAGCTACCGCTGGCGCAGTGCCAGTTTTGGTTTTGACTGGTAAAGGACAGGAGACTCGCAGTCAAAATGAACTGCCTGCCAACACACAAATATATGACAGTCTCGCAACAGCCGCGGATGCATTAGTCGGGGAACTCTAGTATGGCCGCCTTACGATCAACCATTTATATGCTGCTGCAAATCATCATCACCCCACCATTCGCATTGGCTACATTAATGTGCTTTCCGCTCACACCGATGCAACGTTATCGAGTGACTTCGACTTGGACAAAAACGATGTTGTTTTTGCTGTGGCACCTGTGTGGGTTACGCTATCAGATTGTGGGTGCAGAAAACATTCCTAAAACACCCAGTATTGTACTGTCTAAGCATCAATCCGCTTGGGAAACACTCGCCTTTCAGGAAATTTTTCCACCCCAAGTCTGGGTGTTAAAAAAAGAACTTCTGTTGATTCCTTTTTTTGGCTGGGGACTTGCTATGACCAACCCGATTGCCATTGACCGGAAATCAGGTAAAAAAGCCCTGGAACAAATCGTTGAACAAGGCATAGACCGCTTAAAAGAAGGTTTTTGGGTGGTGGTGTTTCCTGAAGGCACGCGCATTGCACCAGGCAATCGTGGAAAATACCGTATTGGAGGCGCTTGGTTGGCCACGCATACCGGATTTAGCGTAGTGCCTGTTGCGCACAATGCAGGAGAGTTCTGGGGGAGAAATTCGTTTGTAAAAAAACCGGGAACGATTACTGTCAGCATTGGCAAACCGATTGATCCAACCGGTATGGAAGCCAACGATTTAAATGTGCAAGTCGAAAACTGGATCGAAACCGAAGTGCAACGTATTAGCACCCGTACTCATTCATCGCATTGAAAACAAACCAACAAACTGTCCTCAATGGACAAACTATCACATATACGTTAAATCGTAGCCGACGCCGGTCAATAGGATTAAAAATTGATCATCAAGGTTTAAGCATCACGATTCCACAGCAAGCACCTTTAGCGCAAATCGAAACAGTGCTGCAAGAAAAAGCTGATTGGATCACGCAAAAACTCAAACAATGGAATAACAAACAGAACCTATCCTTGCAATGGACAGCAGATAATACCTACCCTTTATTTGGCGAACCTTGGGTTATTTCATGCGGGAAATTAGAAGAAATCGTGATGGCGCGCAAAACCGACACAATGATTTTGCATCCATCTATCCGAGCACTGATGCCTCAACAGATAGAAAAATTCGTAATGATCTGGTACCACGAACAAGCGATCACTTGTTTTAGCGAGCGAATCGATTGCTTTGTACAAAAATTACGCGTCGCAAAACCTGCCTTTCGCCTATCCCACGCCAAAACTTCTTGGGGCAGTTGCACCAGCCGTGGGATAATTCACTTAAATTGGCGGTTGATTCAATTACCATTACATTTAATTGATTATGTCATCGCACACGAACTATGCCATTTAATTGAATTGAATCATTCCAAAGCATTTTGGGATTTAGTCGAGCGTATTTATCCTCAATATCTTTCAGCCCGAATGGAATTAAAGAAGTTTTTTTGAATAATGACCGTAGATATCACAAAATTTATTTAATCTCCCCAAAAATAATACTCTCGAATGGCGCGCCAATGTAAGCGTATCGATTCTTACGGCTCGGCTATTTGCTAAAATTTTCCCCAAATAAAAAAGAAAAAGATAGAATGGTATGCGTATTAAATATGATCTTTTATTCACAGGAAAGGAAAGGAAAAGAAATAAATTAAAAGTAATTTATTTCATTAACACAAATTTTTAATGGGCATATAAAATCAAATGGTTACAAAATTCTCTCAAGCGACTAAAATTCTTACTAATGGCGATGATAATTACACGGACTCCCCTTTTAGAAACACCTATATCGTTGGATTAGCGGGAAATGACATCATCAACGGGGAAGATGGTGACGACATAATTTATGGCGATAATAACTCCCGCCATCCGCACAGTTCAGGTAACGACACCATACATGGCGGCTCAGGAAACGACAAAATTTATGGTGGCGCAGGTAACGATATTCTTTCTGGCGACGATGGATCGGATACTGTTTATGGAGGCGATGGAGAAGATACGTTATATGCTGACGATGACGATCAAATAGATATACTCAATGGCGGTAGAGGAAATGATACTTTTTATGGAAGTATACTGCCACAAAACTTGGATGTTTTACGCGGGGGAATTGGCGACGATATTTATTACTTAGGGGGTTCGGGTTTTAACAAAGTTATAGAGAAATTTGGTGAAGGAATAGATACGGTAATCTTAGACGATTTTTCTACGGTAATACTACCGGCGAATGTTGAAAACTTACTGATAATTTATGGGGGTAGTGGAACTGGAAACTCCTTGGATAATATCATGATGGCTGGCCCGGGAACTGCAGTTGGTTTTTACGGATTAGCGGGAAATGATACTTTGACGGGGGACGATAGGGGTGATCGGCTTTATGGCGACTCTGGAAATGATATATTGGATGGCGGAGCTGGTGATGATATGTTGACTGGCGGCACTGGTAACGACATTTTAAAAAGCGCAACGATCAAGGTTGATTATTCAGGTGAATTACTATCAGACAAGGATATTCTCATTGGCGGCATGGGTGATGATGTCTATTACACTGATAGAACTGACATGATTATCGAAAATATGGGTGAAGGGATTGATACCGTTTTTGTCATGCCAACCAGTATTCCATATTCTTTCGAGTTGCAAGCAAATCTTGAAAACCTCACTATCATGAACCCTAAGGATCCTGTTAATGAAGCGGAATATTGGTTTGGGAGTGGCAACGATCTATCCAATACAATTCAGGGTAATAATTACAATAATCGATTGTATGGACAAGGTGGAAACGATTTCTTAATAGGTGCGGATGGCAATGACTTTTTTGATGGGGGGTCTGGCCTGGATAAGTTTGACGGGGGGGCCGGAAATGATGAGTTTAAATACGATTCAATGGATTTTGGTTCTGGCGCTCAGGAAAATCAATATTTCGGAGGCACTGGAACAGATCTTTTAAATTTAGGATACACCAATCCCACGCTTGATCTCACAAAAATGGCCGACAATCTGATTCGTGGAATAGATGTAATTAGTTTGGTCGAGGAAATTAAAAATTCCAGCGTAACTCTTACCGCGAAAGATGTTTTAGCAATCTCTGATAATGGCACATTACGAATTGAAGATGGATTCGGCTCCGGAACTAAATCTGTGTACTCTGAAAACCAAGGTTGGACTTTAGATGGAACGCAAGTGATTAACGATGAGACGTATAACGTGTTTAAGGTAGGTCAGGCAACATTGCTTTTAGACGCGGATCTTACTACGTTCATTTCCTAGCATGCCATTTTATGAATATTACGACTTCGATGGACAATTTTGATTGTTCCTAGGTATGCGTTGTTGTTTTATTTTTTAGAAACGCAGTAATTCCTGCTTGTGCGATTTGTGCATCCTGAAACGACCGGACGCCGCTGACGCCAATTGCGCCCATACAATGATTATTGAGAACAATTGGCAAGCCACCTTCAATCGGTAAAGCGCCCGGTAAATTTAGGTAGCGTATTTGACCTTGGGAAAGGTTGTCTTCCCATACTTTGGTAGGACGGCGAAACGCAATGGAGGAATGCGCTTTCTCAATGGCAACATTGATACTACCAAATTGGGTATTGTCTAAGCGTTGTAAATAAAGCAAATGACCACCGTCATCCACAATTGCAATAACCACTGGCCATTCATTCTGCATGGCTTCCCGTTCCGCTGCTTCCGCGATTGTTTTGACGTCAGCTAAAGTCAAAATGGTTTTTTCTGCGGTCATTTAAATTCCTCCTCCATTTTCAAATACCTCATGCCGCATTTGAGCTTGTGAAATATTGCTGTCGGGTGGAACAGAGCGGGTTAGCCATACATTACCGCCAATCGTTGATCCATGTCCTATCGTAATTCTTCCCAAAATTGTTGCGCCGGCATAAATAACGACATCGTCTTCAACGATTGGATGGCGTAAATTGCCTTTAACCAACGCACCGTTTTCATCCACTGGAAAACGTTTAGCACCAAGCGTTACTGCCTGATAGAGCCTGACATTCTTGCCAATAACTGCAGTTTCTCCGATCACCACACCTGTGCCATGATCGATAAAAAAACTGCTACCAATCTGTGCGCCCGGGTGAATTTCGATACCTGTTTCAGAATGGGCTATTTCCGAAATCATGCGTGCTATCAATGGTACTCCCAGTTTATACAGCTCATGCCCGAGACGATAATACATCGTTGCCATGATACCCGGATAACAGATCAATACCTCGTCAACATTACGTGCGGCAGGATCACCTTCGTACGCTGCTTTAATATCGCTTTCTACCAATCTGCGCACTTCCGGTAATTGCTGAGCGAATTTTTGCGTGATCGACGCGGACTGCTCACGATCCTCATTGCTTAAAATTTCCAGTCTCGAGTTATAGTGAAGTTCATGTTGGATTTGTACCATCAATTCGCGCAACGTTCGATTTAGCGTATGCCCCACATAATGATCGATCCCTTCGTCGGCTAATTCAGAAGAACCAAGCCGGTTTGGAAACAATGCGGCGCATAATCCTTCAGTAATGCTGGCTAGAATCCTGCGCGACGGCAAGCGTGGCGGAGTCGTATGACGATTACGAAGTTCCAAAGCAGCCATACGGATAGTATGCAGTTCCGCAACGATACTATCGACGTTTAAGTAGGTGTTGCGCACCAGAATATCTCGCGTTCTTTTGGTAGTAGTCACAGGAGTGCTAAACCTTTTTCGTCAAACATGCCTTCAAATAAAATGCTGCTTAGATAACGTTCTGCCGAATCTGGCAAAATAACGACGATCATTTTACCGGCATTTTCAGGGCGTTTAGCCTGACGAACGGCGGCGGCTACTGCAGCACCACACGAAATACCGGCGAGTATTCCTTCTTCTTTCGCTAAACGGCGCGCGTACTGAATAGCCTCTTCATTAGTGATCTGCTCGACTTCATCAATTAATGACAAATCCAGATTATCTGGCACAAAGCCTGCACCAATACCTTGAATCTTGTGAGGACTCGGTGTTAGGGTTTCTCCAGCGCGTTTTTGCGTGATGACGGGACTGGCTGTTGGTTCTACCGCCACTGAAACAATTTTTTTGCCTTTAGTTTTCTTGAGATAGCGAGAAACACCCGTGATTGTGCCGCCAGTTCCAACGCCTGCGACAAAAATATCGACAGCACCATCGGTGTCTTGCCAAATTTCAGGACCGGTGGTTTTTTCATGTATCGCAGGATTAGCTGGATTTTTGAATTGCTGCAACAAAACATAACGATTTGGATCTGAATCCACAATCTCTTGCGCTTTAGCAATTGCACCATTCATGCCTTTGGCGCCTTCAGTTAAAACCAATTTAGCACCCAAGGTTACCAGTAATTTACGGCGCTCTACGCTCATGGTTTCAGGCATTGTCAAAGTCAGCGGAATACCACGCGCGGCCGCAACAAAAGCTAATGCAATACCGGTATTGCCACTGGTAGGTTCTACAATTTCCTTACCAGTGCCTAACACGCCGCGACGCTCTGCATCGTCAATCATCGCTGCGCCAATACGACACTTTACTGAATAAGCGGGATTGCGTCCTTCAATTTTTGCTAATACTAAAGCGGGCGCGCCATCCGTAACACGATTCAAACGCACTAACGGGGTTCGCCCAATCGAAAATGAGTTATCGTTAAACCAATTTGCCATAGTTTTCCTTTGTATACTGTAATGAATGCGAAAAGCGAGAAAATTCGACTATAACGTAGTCATAGAAAGAAGAAAAGCCGTGTTATTTTTTAACAATAAAGGCAAGAAAAATCACCACTGGAAATTTTTCTATCGTTTCTTTCTTTTATTTACTGAGAATAATCCAGGTTACAACACTGTATCTTTGTTTGATTAGTGGCTCCCCATCGGTTAAGAGAAGTGGATTTTTGCCATCCGGGTATTAAATATGTCGCACATAAGCGAGACATTAATCTGTAGAGAAAAATTCACAGCTCATTGCGTACCTATCAAACAAGCTGTAACGGCGGCTCGCTCATCAACCCAATTTGCTCACGCAGTTCCAGAATACGCTCTTGCCAGTAATGTTGCGTATTAAACCACGGAAAGGCTTGTTTAAACGCCAGATCGTCCCAGCGCTGCGCCAGCCAGGCGGAATAATGAATCAAACGCAAGGTGCGCAGTGCTTCGATTAAATGTAATTCGCGTAAATCGAAATCGTAAAAGTCTTCGTACCCAGCCAGTACAATATTCAATTGCCGCGCCATGTCGCTGCGGTCACCCGACAACAACATCCATATATCTTGCACCGCTGGCCCCATGCGACTATCGTCAAAATCAACGAAATGAGGGCCATTATCCGTCCACAACACGTTGCCTACATGACAATCACCATGCAGTCGCAGTGTTTTTATCCGGTCGCCGGCCCGCTCGAAACAATAGCGAACATGAATCAATGCTTGTTCGGCGATGCTACGGTAGGCAGCATCGAGATCGGCGGGAATAAAATGATTGGACAACAAAAAATCCAGCGATGCGTCGCCAAAACTGGTGATATCAAGCGTAGCGCGATGTTGAAACGGTTTGATCGCACCGATAGCATGAATTCGTCCAAGAAACCGCCCCATCCATTCCAAGGTATTGTGATTTTCAAATTCAGGAGCGCGTCCACCTTGCTTGGGAAAAACAGCAAAGCGAAATCCTTGAAAATTGTGTAGCGTTTTTCCATGCACTATCAAAGCGGGTACCACGGGGATTTCCCGGTCGGCCAATTCTTGCACGAAGGTATGCTCTTCTAAAATAGCTTCATCCGACCAGCGTCCAGATCGATAAAATTTTGCAATCAGTGGCAAACCTTCGTGCATGCCGACTTGATAAACGCGATTTTCATAACTATTCAGCGCCAACAAACGACCATCGCACTGATAATCCAGGCTATCCAACGCATCCATGACGCAATCGGGTGTTAATAAGGAGAAAGCTGGTGTTGTCACGATTTTAGTTTCTTTCGCATGGAATGGAGTTTATCTGCTTTTTGTTAGGAAAACGCTGATTCGTTCGTGTAACCAATTAATCGCGTTTGCTTAGTGGAATTGTTGAAATCATGCCTTAACCGCTTTTGATTTTATCACTCCTCATCAATCTTGCTGCGCAATGATTTCTTTTGACCTTGCATCGATTTGACTTCTAGGCGTTTTATTTGGGAGGTTTTAGTCGGTTTGGTGGGTAATCGGGTTTTCATTGTAACGGTAACCAGTTTAATGATTTCACCTAAACGCTTGAGCGCATCTTCCCAGTTTTTAGGTTGACTGCTAAACCGCTGTGCTTTGATGATAATGACGCCTTCGCTGGTAATACGACTGTCCTTCAATTGACATAGCCGTTCCTTATAGTGTTCTGGCAGCGATGAAGCCTTGATATCGAATCGTAAGTGGATTGCGGTCGACACCTTGTTGACATTTTGTCCACCGGAACCTTGCGCTCGAATTGCTTGCATCTCGATTTCCGCTAATGGAATCGCGAGATAATTGGATATTTTTAAGTGAGTTGTCTTTTCCATTTTCATTCTTATGTCGTTGACGATTATTCCACTCAACGATTTTTCTTGTGACTGACGATGCTACATCGTTTCCTGTTCAGCATCAGGAAAATTTCATTTTGAAGATTGATCACTTTTACATTCGTAAACTGATGCAACATGACTAGTTACGTGAACTGACTATTGTATTAACGCAGTGAGTCCGTCAAAATGTTTCGATTAATCGCGATTAGAATAGCATTGAAGTTAGCTGAAATGATCGCTAATGAATTGGCAGTTTGATTTCAGGTTCAATCGCTTACTCGGCGCGATAACACACCGAAAAATAATGAATGAGAAAATTAAAAAATTTTCTTAAAAAGTGATAACAGATTAATTAAATTAGAAGTTGACCAAACGTTACGTTCAAATCTATCCGCTAGAGGAGATTTTTAATGCACAAAGAAGTTATTTCGTGCGAATTGCATGATTTCATTGAAGTTGCTTGTATGTACGGCTACCGACTGAAACTAACACTAAAAAACGATGAAACAATCGAAGGCAAAGCAATTGATATCGTGAATTCTTCACAAAAAAGAGAATGCCTAGTCATTGCTAGTGAGGATAATACTCGTCAACAGATCGATTTGACGGAGTTGGCTAAAATGCAAGTATTGACGCCGAATGCTAAATTTCAAGAAGTGGTGTTTGATTGATAAAGCTTGTCTGTTAAAAGCTTATGTCATCCATCGACAAGCTCTTAATTGATTGGCAACGCGATAATGGGCGTCACGACTTGCCTTGGCAACAGTCTCGCGATCCTTATGCAATCTGGATCTCTGAAATCATGTTGCAGCAGACGCAGGTCAATACCGTCATTCCTTATTATCAGCGGTTTATGCAGGCTTTTCCGACAGTACTCAACTTGGCAAACGCCTCATTAGATTCTGTTTTAGCGCTATGGAGCGGACTCGGTTATTATTCGCGTGCGCGGAATTTGCACGCGGCGGCGCAAGAAATCGTTTCATACTCTCAACAACATTTTCCTGCTGACCGGCATGCATTGGAACGGTTACCGGGGATTGGGCGTTCTACTGCTGCGGCTATTACAGTTTTTGCTTTTGGACAACGCGAAGCAATCCTGGATGGAAATGTCAAACGAGTATTTACACGTTATTTCGGTATTAGCGGTTTTCCAGGTGAATCTGGTATACAAAAGAAGTTATGGGAAAAAGCTGAAGATGCACTCCCGAATGACTATCAAAAGGGACGTATTGAAGCATATACACAAGCGTTGATGGATTTAGGCGCAACCGTTTGTACACGAACTACTCCTGCATGCGCAACCTGTCCGCTGAATCGTCATTGCATCGCTGTAAAAGAAAATCGAGTCAACCAACTTCCCACACCGAAACCTCGCAAACTGCTACCACAAAAGGAATCCGTTTTTTTGCTTTTGCTACACGAACAAAAGCTATTGCTACAAAAAAAACCTGCTAACGGTATTTGGGGAGGGTTATGGTGTTTCCCAGAAATCGGCATGGAAGTAGATGTTTCGGCATATTGTCTAGATAAATGGGAAATCAAGATCGATACTCTATGTGAGTTGCCAGCATTGCACCATCAATTCACACATTTTAAATTACGCATTTATCCGAAATTGTTAACCACGACCTCAGTAGGATCGGCGCTACAACACGATTCAATTTGGCTTTATCCTTTCGATGCTTTGCAGCAAGGCATTCCGATACCGGTTAGAAAGATAATAAAACACACTTTCGCGTCATTAAAGCAACTAACTTTATCCATAAACGATGAAAAACGATTGGAAAGATTGGCGTAAAGAAAAACGAAAGCAGCTCATTGCCGCTCGTGAAGCCATTCCAAAAGAAGTGCATCAACAATGGAGTGAAAATATCTCAGTGTTTCTGCAGAAAGGTTTTCCTCAGCTAAATAAACTCGTGCTGGGAATTTACTGGCCATTCCGCAATGAATATGATCCACGCTTAGTTGCGCAATATTTTTTAGAACAGGGAGTCACATTGGCATTGCCAGAAGTAGTGCAGCGTAATGAACCATTGTGTTTCCGAAAATGGACTCCTGAGAGTGCTATGAGGCGCGGAGAATACGATATCCCTGTACCTGCGGATGCTCCCAGTGTTATTCCTAATGCGTTATTGATCCCTATGGTTGGATTTGATTCGCAAGGTTATCGTTTAGGTTATGGCAGCGGATATTTCGACCGCACACTTGCGAACTATGATGCGTTACCAATGGCGATCGGTATTGCATTTGAATTACAACGACTACCCGATACCTACCCTCAACCGCATGATATTCCAATGCATTATATTGTTACCGAGACGGGAATTCATCTCCCCAACGCGGCATGAGAGAATGATTTATTTTTAAATGATCGAGTATACGGGCCACCACAAAATCCACCATATCGCCGATGGTTTGGGGATGATGATAAAAACCAGGGTTAGCTGGCATGATGATGGCGCCACTGCGCGCCAATTTGAGCATATTTTCGAGATGCAGCGTGGAAAAAGGCATCTCCCTCGGCACCAAGATTAATGGGCGATTTTCTTTCAACATGACATCAGCGGCACGTTCAATCAACTTTTGATTCAAACCCATTGCGATAGCGGACAATGTTCCCGTGGTACAAGGACAGATAACCATTGCATCGGCAGGATTGGAACCAGAAGCCACCGGTGCAAACCATTCTTCACGGCCAAACACGCGTAATTGACCTTCAGGAAGTTGATAACGTTGCTTAAAATAAGACTCAGCGTCCTTAGGATTTGAAGGAAGACTTAAATCCATTTCTTGGCGCGCAACGATTTGAGCAACTTGTGAATACAGCAAATAAACTCTTTGCTGGTGCAACAGTAATTGTTCTAATAAGCGAATGCCATAAGGCATGCCAGACGCGCCGGTCAAAGCAAGCGTGATGGTCTTTTGATCAGACATGCGTCAAAAATCCCGCTTGATCAATAAGATTCAAATTTTTCGAGACTCAAAAAAATATTCCCATGAGAATATTCTACTGATCATACTTTTTATCATTTTCATTGAGCATTTCCCGTTCTTGCCGCTCGATAAAATCTTTGGTGCTATCAATACCGCGCAACTGCAACACATAGTTTCGTACCGCAGCTTCTACTAAAACAGCCAGATTTCGACCCGCTGCAACCGGAATAATCACTTTGCGGATATCAACATTCATGATGCTTTGATTCAAATTGCTCAACGGCAGGCGTTCTTGCATAACAGTATCTCCGGAGCCGCCATTTTGCAGATGTACAATCAATTTCATATTCTTGCGGCGTCGTACTGCGGTTTCGCCAAAAATAGTGCGGATATTCAAGATACCCAATCCTCGAACTTCGAGATAATCCCGTAACATCGGAGGACAGCGACCTTCTAAAGTTTCTGGAGCAATACGGCGCAATTCCACGATATCATCGGCGACTAAACCATGCCCGCGGCTTATCAGTTCAAGTGCTAATTCGCTTTTGCCGACACCGCTTTCACCGGTTATTAACACTCCCATGCCCAGCACATCCAAAAGAACACCGTGCAAAATACAAGAAGGAGCTAGCACACTATTGAGATAGGAGCGAATTACCCAAATAATTTCAGAACTGGGGTACGGTGAGCTAAGTAGCGGAATATTAGCGTTATCTGACAATGCGAGAACAGATTGTGGTGCTTCGGCATTATCCGCGATGATGATACAAACCATATTGCTTTGTACCAGTTGATCGGTTTTCTTCTCTAGTGCTTGCGCATCGAGTCTGTTTAAATAATTAATCCCGTCACTATTTAATACTTGAATCCAATCCGGTTGAATAAAATTCAAGTAGCCTATCGCTTCTTTGCCAGTATTTAATACTGACTCGTCCGTCAGTAATTTATTCCGGCCATTGTGTCCAGAAACCCAGCTTAATTTGAGTTTTTCTTTTTTATCTTCAAATAGTTGTGCGATGCTAATTTGTGACATCTGGTTTCCAGCTTGCGATCATTTCATGAATGACTGCGGCATCCTTGTGGCGAATGAGATTGTCACGAAAATTCTTATCGCTAAACATTTGCGCTAATTCACTGAGGATTTGCAAATGCTGATCGGTGGCTTTTTCGGGTACCAGTAAAATACACGCGATACTAACCGGTTGCCCATCGGGAGCATCAAAAGGAATCGGCTCCTTCAACGTAACCAGTGCTGCAACAGCTTCGCGTAAACCTTTAATGCGGCCATGTGGGATCGCTACACCTTGTCCTAAACCAGTCGAGCCAAGTTTTTCGCGTGCAAACAGGCTATCAAAGACTTGGCTGCGTGCAATTTTATGCGTATTTTCAAATAATAGTCCTGCTTGCTCGAAGACTCTTTTCTTACTTGCGACATCTAAATCAACGATGACGTTTGAAGGAGGAAGGAGTTTTGAAATAAGATTCATTAAATGTTACTTCTTAATTATTAGAATGGATGTTGAATTTGATGTGTATTGTTCTGAACAAGTTCTCATTATTTTTTAGGCATCAAATTCCTGATCTTTTAGTGCGCCATGATTACGTTTTTCAAGATTTTTTTCTTTGTGTTTGAGTATCTGTCTGTCCAATTTATCGATCAAACCATCAATAGATGCATACATGTTTTCACTTTCCGTTTCGACAAAAATGTCTTTGCCGCGGATATGAATATTCGCTTCCGCCTTTTGTTGTAGCTTATCGACCGACAAAATAACGCTCACATCAATTACGTGATCAAAATGCCGTGTAATTTTACTGAGTTTCGAACTAACATATTCACGCATTGCTTCAGTAATTTCTACATGATTGCCGGTGAGTTTTAGATTCATAGCTATCCCTTATATTTTATTAAAATGATTTACGAAGATTCGCGGGTGGAATTTGTAATATTTCTCTGTACTTAGCAATAGTCCTACGTGCTACGATTATTCCTTGTTGGGTCAAAATTGTTGCGATTTTACTATCACTCAAAGGTTTTTTTGGATTTTCTTGTTGAACCAGTTCTTTAATCAGTGCGCGAATGGCTGTGGCTGAACATGCGCCACCGGAATCGGTGGTCAAATGGCTACCAAAAAAATACTTTAGTTCAAAAATACCTCGTGGTGTATGCATAAATTTTTGTGTTGTAACACGCGAAACGGTTGATTCATGCAGATTCAGTATTTCTGCAATTTCACGTAATACCAAAGGGCGCATCGCCACTTCTCCGTGTTCAAAAAATTGTTGCTGCCGTGTCACGATTGCTGTGGCTACATTTAATATCGTTTGAGCACGTTGTTGAACATTTCGGATGATCCACTTGGCTTCAGACAATTGACCTGCCAGATTATTTTCCAATCCATTCTGGATTTGATTGAGTGTATTGGCATACAAATGGTGAATGGTTAATCGCGGCAGTGCTGCAGTATTAAGCTCTGCAACCCAAATACCTTTTTTTCTTTTGACAATGATATCAGGAACGATATATCTCTCAATGAGTGTATTGAATTGCGCTCCTGGTTTGGGATTTAAATGCATGATGAGCTTTTGTATACCCTGAAGCGCCTTATCATCGCATCCTAGTGATTTTTTGATTTGACCGTAATCATGCGAAGCCCAAATATGTAAATAATCTGAAATAATGGTATATGCTTCTTTTCGGTAAGGCGTTTTTTCGGGCATTGCTTGTAATTGCAACGCCAAGCATTCCTGCAAGTTATGAGCCCCCACTCCTGCTGGATCAAGTTCTTGCAAGCATTTCAATGCGGTTTCCAAATCGGCCTGAGTAATGCCTAATTCGCTAGGCAAAAAAGAATTTATTTCGTCGATAGTTTGTGTCAGATAACCGTCATCATCCAAGCTATCAATAAGCAAGCCTATTATTTTTCTATTAAATTCGGTAATTTTTTGTAAACAAGCAACTTGTGAAAGCAAATGTTCGCGTAGAGTGACCGGTTTTGCAGCAATCTGTGGTCCATCATAATCAGTATTCTCGGCAGTATAATTTCCTGAGTAATCATCTTGATGAAATTCTCTATCATCTGCGTATTCTTCTTCAAATTCACTGGAATTCTCTGAATCCGATGTTTGCAAAGACTCACTCTCGTTATTATCTTCTGATGAGCTATTTAAAGTATCGTCATTCGCCGAAACACTGGAACTATCGTGTAACTCTAGCAATGGATTTTCTTGCACAATCCGCTCGATTTCTTCATTGAGCTCAATGGTCGAAAGCTGTAACAATCGAATGGACTGTTGCAGTTGCGGTGTCAGTTTAAGTTGATGTGATAACTTTAATTGCAGTGTCGGTTTCATGTTTATACATAATGGACGTAATTAAGAATTCATTGAGTTCATAGAATTCATTCATTACGTTATAGTCGGAAGTGCTCCCCTAAATAAACTTCTCTTACTTTTTCATTATGAATGATTTCTTCTGGTTTGCCTTTTGCTAGAACATGTCCCTCACTAATAATATAAGCCCGATCGCAAATACCTAAGGTTTCTCGAACATTGTGATCAGTAATCAAAACCCCGATATCTCGGCTTCTAAGAAAAGAAACCACCTTTTGAATATCCATCACGGCAATTGGATCGACACCAGCAAAAGGTTCATCCAACAAAATAAATCTAGGTTGTGAAGCCAGTGCTCGAGCAATCTCGACACGTCGGCGCTCACCACCAGACAAACTCATAGCAGAATTATTGCGTAAATGTGAGATATGTAAATCGTTTAATAAACTATCTAAATGGTTTTGTTTTTCTGCTTCTTCAAAGTTTTGTAATTCCAATACGCCTAAAATATTTTCTTCAACAGTCAGCCGTCTGAAGATAGAAGCTTCTTGGGGTAAGTAACTAAGGCCAAGCTTAGCTCTCTGATGTATCGGTAATCGGCCAAGATCGGTATCATCCAGCGACACCTCTCCGCTATCCAATGGTACAAGCCCAACAACCATATAAAAACAAGTGGTTTTCCCGGCTCCGTTTGGCCCAAGCAGCCCAACTACTTCGCCACTACGCAATGAAAATGACACATCTTTAACAACAGTGCGTGATTTATAATTTTTCTTCAGATGACTTGCTTTTAATTCGCTCATGCCAGAATAACGTTAGTAGTTCGGTATAGTACAAGGCTATTGATCTGATTTATTCTTAGGTTGAATAGTAATGCGAACTCTTTTGCCAGGATTGGTTTCAACGCCTCGGTCATTATTTCCAATCACTTTGAAAAATTCAGTACCCATTTCATAAGAAATGTAATCGCCATTGACCTCATCTGAGCCGCGTCTCAATCGAGCTTGGCGGAATAGCTCGATTTTATCAGCTTTGCTATCATATTCTGCGCGTTCACTCCAACCTTCAACATATTCATTCAAACCATCGCGTTTTTGACGGAAAGTTACCAAATTTCCGGTCGCTGTAGCGTGACGGAAACCATTTAAATCTTCTTTCATCACCAATTTATCTGCTTTAATTTTCAGCGTGCCTTGCGTAAGAATGACATTTCCGGTGAAGGTACTGATACGAGTCGATTCTTTGCGATTAACATCCTCAACTGTTGCTCGGTCTGATTCAAGTTGTATCGGTTTATTTCGATCGGCCTTCTCAGCAATTGCAGCAGTTGCAACAAAAGATAACGAGAAACAGAGTGCAAAGAATGGTTTCATTTTTTTGATGATGGTTTGAAGTTAATGGCATTTACACTAGATAAGAGTTGCAAGATTCCAGTTTGATTATTTAATTCCATACCGACTGCACTGACTTCGGAGCCTGGTTTCGTGATTGTGACAAAACGATCAGTAAGCACCATACTTTCATCGGGTATCAAGTGCAGAAAATTAGTTGTCAAAGTGATTTGATTTTTTTCATTGTCAACGCCTCGAACAGCCATAATATTTTCTTTTAAGTAAATGTTTTTGCCTTTGTCTTTAATTTCTGCGGTATCTGCTTGAATTCTAAAAGTCGGTTTATTTTCGGCCAAATTTTTAAAATCAATATGTTGCATGCGGGTGGTATTTTCTTCGAAATAATGTGAGAGCGTTTGCGCGGAAAAATTCTTGCGGACTGCCTGAACATGATCTGTTCGAATACCCGATACGCCCTCAATAATGTAATCAGGATTATGAAAAAATTTACCATTTACGGATTCATAAGGGCGCGAAATTTGATCCAACCATAACGCTATGAGCGCCAAAAAAATAAACACCGCTAATGGAAAACTAATATGCGAATATTTAATCATATTAGTTGAAGGTAGGCGGACGGTTGTGGTGATGATCGCACTGATGTGAATTGACTAGACACAACCTAATTTACTCAAGTTTTTGCATTGTATGATTATATCAGAACGGAATTTATACTTTTAGCATGTATCTGATTCTCTTTTTTGATCTGGGTCGTATTTTTGAAAAACAACTTTAAATAGCTTACTTGAACCTATATCTTAATAGGATAATGTGCATTATTCTATCCATTACTGGAATTAACTAATAATTATGCAATCTGAAGCAATCGATTTTGAACATTATGATTTATTGCAAGATGAAGTGTGCGCTCAGCGCATCATCGAAGCAAAAAAAAAGCTAGGTAAACGCGCGGTCATTTTGGCACACCACTATCAACGTGCGGATGTCTACCGGCACGCCGATTTGACCGGGGATTCTTTAAAGCTCTCTTTTCTAGCGGCGCAAACTGAGGCTGATTACTTAGTTTTTTGCGGCGTACATTTTATGGTAGAAGTTGCGGATATCCTTTCCAGCCCACAACAAATCGCTATTCTTCCTGATATGTCGGCAGGGTGTTCGATGGCTGACATGGCGAGCTTGTCTAACGTAGAAAGAGCATGGCGTGAATTAGCGGAAGTATTGGATCCGGACGAAACGGTCACGCCTGTTACCTATATCAATTCTGCTGAGGATCTGAAAGCATTTTGCGGCGAACACGGTGGAATTGTATGCACTTCTAGTAATGCCAGCAAAGTGTTGCAATGGTCTTTCAAGCAACGAGAAAAAGTGTTGTTTTTCCCAGACCAGCATTTAGGGCGTTGGAGTGGGCATCAACTGGGTATCCCTTTAGATGAAATGGTGGTATGGAATTTTGATGAACCTTTAGGTGGATTAACGCCAGAGCAAATCAAAAAGGCTAAAATTTTACTGTGGAAAGGACATTGCTCGGTTCATCAAATGTTTCAGCCGCATCATATTATTCGATTCCGAAATCAGTACCCCGATGGATTGGTGATTTCACATCCGGAATGTAGCTTTGAAGTATGTAAAGCATCCGATTTTGTCGGCTCTACGGAATATATCATCAGAACTATTGCTGAAGCGCCGAGTAATACCCGCTGGTTAGTGGGTACCGAACTCAATTTGGTGAGTCGCATTACCGAAGAATTTAAGCCGCAAGGAAAAATCATTCAATTCATGTCACCCATGGTGTGTATGTGTTCAACCATGGCGCGAATTGACCCGCAGCATTTGGCTTGGACATTAGAAAATTTGGTCAATGGCAATGTGGTTAATCAGATTACAGTACCACAAGACGAAGCTAAGCTTGCCAAATTATCTTTGGATCGCATGCTAAAGATTTCTTAATTTTCGCCAGTACGCCAGTATATGGAAGTGGTATCTATGTCGTCGGATAATTGGGTTGTCACGGCACACGATCGTGAGCGAATTTCTCAGGCAGTAGGTATTTTAAATACTGGCGGTACGGTTGCCTTTCCAACAGAAACGGTTTATGGTCTTGGTGCAGATGTAACAAATACCGAAGCAATCAGTAAAATTTATCGGATAAAGCAGAGACCCATTGGCCACCCTCTGATTGTCCATATTGCCGATATCGCCTATCTTCATGAATGGGCGCAAGAAATCCCTGAAGCTGCTGTAAAACTTGCAGAGCAATTCTGGCCTGGGCCATTGACGCTGATCTTGAAAAGAAACCAGAGAGTTCCCAATATCGTCACAGGCGGCCAAGATACGGTTGGAATACGCGTGCCATCACATCCAATGGCGTTGCTGTTGTTGCAAGAAATGGGGCCCAGAAAAGCGCTTGCGGCACCTTCTGCGAACCGTTTTGGTCGCATCAGCCCGACTACTGCAGCGCATGTGCAAAAAGATTTGGGAACGGCAGTTGACATGATTTTAGACGGAGGTGCTTGTACCGTTGGTTTGGAAAGTACGATTGTAAGTTTCGTAGACGAATACCCAAAAATTCTTAGACCAGGCGGAATTTCTTTAGATGAACTCGAATTGGTTTTAGGGCATTCAATGAATCTTCCGCAAGTAACGAACGCTCCCACTATTCGCGTATCTGGATCATTGGCTTCGCATTATGCACCAACCACCCCACTTGAATTATGCGACACAAAACAATTGTGGCAGCATGCGCAGGATTTGGCTGATCAGCGATTAAAAACGATGGTAATCACGTGGTCAAAGCACCAACAACTGTTTCAACAAAACCCATATTTACACCAATCTTCGATGCCTATCGATGCTGAAACATACGGTCGACGGTTGTATGCCATCCTGCATGAAATAGACCAAGCTGATTTCGATTACATCCTGGTCGAAGCAGTACCCGATAATTCAAATTGGCTGGCGATTAAAGATCGTCTGCAAAGAGCAAGTCATCGTCCTCCTAAAATTTAATCTTGAGGTAATCCATGAATCCCGGTAACACTTTACAAGCCGTTTTGTTCGATGTCGATGGAACACTCGCAGATACCGAACAAGACGGTCATCGCATCGCGTTTAATCAAGCATTTCAAGAAAATGATCTCGATTGGCAATGGAGCATTGATCTTTACGGAGAGTTATTACAAGTAACCGGGGGCAAAGAGCGTATTCGCTATTATATTGAGAAGTATGCCCCTGATAGGTTAGGCAAAGTGGATTTGAAAGATTGGATTGCTTATCTACATAAAACCAAGACTGGCTTTTATGAAACGTTGATGGAAAAAGGTAATATTCCTTTACGTCCTGGCGTTGCAAGACTGATTCATGAATTGCGTAATAAAAAAATAACCCTTGCTATCGCTACCACGACTACGATGGAAAATGTCACCGCGCTCCTCAAATCGACGCTTGGAGCAGAATCCATCGATTGGTTTGACGTCATTGGTGCTGGTGATATCGTAGCAAAGAAAAAACCTGCTCCGGACATCTATCATTGGGTGTTAAAAGAGCTTGAACTCGATCCACAACAATGTATTGCCATCGAAGATTCAGAAAATGGGTTACAGTCAGCGTTGGCCGCGAATTTGCCCACTTTGATCACGATCAGTAGTTATACCCGTTCACAAGATTTTACGGGCGCACGAGCTGTTTTGTCAGACTTGGGTGAACCAGACAAACCTTTTACATTAATCGATGGAAAGGCTCTTACGAAGCAGTGGATTGATTACGATGAGCTTAAAGGACTACTGAAATAATGGTTAAAATTGAAAGAGTTAAATAAAATTTGAACTACTTTTTATGCATACAGTCCATCTTGATAGATTCACACGATTAATAAATAGAAAATTGTTTGTGGATTTTGTAGCGAATAAAAATTAATTTTATAAAAGAAAGGACTGACTTATGAAACACAACCAATCAACTTTGGCAATTGGCATTATTGCGCTTCTTGTTAGTTTCCCTTTGGCAGCCTCTGATAATAGCAACAAACATAGAGCCGAGGCTATTGAGCACGCAGAAGATGCACAAATACATGGAAAAGCTGGGCATACCAAAGCATTGCTGGAACATGCCGAAGAAAGTTTAAAACATGCGAAAGCGGCAGAAAATGAGCTTTCAGGTGCTGACAAACAGCATGTTTCTGAATCCGTAAAACATTTGAATGAAGCAATTGAGCATGCAAAGCAAGACCATCCCGACGAAGGCACGCAACATGTCAAAGAAGCTTTGATACATTTAAAACAATCTAATAACTAAAAACGATATTTGAGAAAGAAGCTATTTTATTTCGCTGTAGAGCTGGTTTCGGTTTTAATCTAGCCGAAACCAGCATTCTTATCAAATAACAAGAAATCTTTGCGAAAGTCTTTGAAGGTATAAATTTGCTTCGCGTGCCCTGCACCTATCGCTGCGACAAGTCCGCATTGTCCGCGACAGAGTTTTTTCTTCAGCTTGTATAAAGTTCTGTTATTAAGGTATAGTTCGCACTTTGCCATTTCATCTAAACAGAAGAGCGTGCATTGTTTTTGCACCGCCGAAGGCGTAACCCCCCGGAATCGCTCAGGCAGGAAGATTAAATTCCATAAAAACCGTTTAGAAGGGGCAGTCTGGAGAGCGCCGAGAATATGTTTCTGGCCACCGAAGGGGCACGCAGATCTTAATCTGTCAATCTCTCAGGTAAAAAGGACAGAGGGGCGTAGAGTCATCGCACAATGACTTTTTTACGCAATGACTTTTTATTTTTCGGGAGAATAATTTGTGTTAAAAACGACACCCCTTAACCAAACCCATCGCGATTTTAACGCCAAAATGGTTGATTTTGGCGGCTGGGATATGCCTTTGCACTACGGTTCGCAATTGGAAGAGCATCATAAGGTACGTCAAGATGCCGGTATGTTTGATGTATCGCATATGTTACCGGTTGACATTAAAGGCCATAATGTTCGCGCTTTTTTGCATCGATTGGTTGCAAATAATGTTGATAAATTAACCGTTCCTGGCAAAGCGCTTTATTCTTGTATGCTAACCCCCCAAGGTGGCATTATTGATGATCTGATTATTTATTTTTTGTCAGAAAACTGGTTTCGTATTGTCGTAAACGCTGGCACTGCAGAGAAAGACGTTGCTTGGATGCAAAAACAGCGAGACCACTATGCGCCTGATTTAGAAATCACACCACGGCGGGATCTGGCAATGATCGCAGTACAAGGCCCGAATGCTCGCGCAAAAGTCTGGCAAGTCATTCCACACTCACAAGCGGCTACTGAAGAGTTAAAACAATTTCAATCCGTAGAAGTAGGGCAATATTTTATAGCCCGCACGGGTTATACCGGTGAAGATGGTTTTGAAATCATTTTACCTGCCGTGGAAGCTGCAAAATTTTGGGAAGCATTACACGCTGCGGGTGTCGCATCTGCTGGATTGGGTGCGCGAGATACGCTGCGCTTGGAAGCAGGTATGAATTTATATGGTCAAGACATGGATGAAACTAAAAATCCAATGGAATCAGGCTTAACCTGGACGGTCGATTTAAAAACGGAACGTGATTTTATTGGCAGACAGGCATTATTAGATGCTCCAATCACCAATCAATTGGTGGGATTGGTGTTGCTCGATCGTGGCGTGTTGCGTAGTCATCAACAAGTAGTTGCACAAAAAGATGGCAACGAATATCAGGGTGAGATCACGAGCGGTGGTTTTTCTCCTACGATGAATCAATCGATTGCTTTGGCACGTGTTCCCACAGCAATTTCCGTTGGCGACGAAGTGGATGTGGTTGTGCGCGATAAAAAGTTACGTGCTAAAGTGGTAAAATATCCTTTCGTCCGCAACGGAAAAGTGTTGATTTAATCCGATTCGCGGCAAACTATTACCTTTAACCTGGAGTCAATAATGCAAGTTCCTGCAGATTTAAAATATAGTAAATCCCATGAGTGGGTCAAATCCGAAGCTGATGGTACTGTGACCGTTGGCATTACTAGTCACGCACAAGAATTGTTGGGCGACATGGTGTTCATTGAATTGCCTAACGTCGGCCGCACTTTGAAACAAAAAGAAGAATGTGCAGTGGCTGAATCGGTCAAGGCAGCAGCGGATGTCTATGCGCCTATTTCTGGTGAAGTGCTTGCAGTTAATTCACCCTTGGTCGATGCACCAGAAAAAATTAACGAAGATGCCTATTCGGCATGGCTTTTTAAAATGAAACCCAGTAATCCCGCTGAACTCGATAATTTAATGAACGCAGCGGCTTATACTGAAATGGTCGAAAACGAAGACCATTAATTTAATTAAAGTAAACATAGCGATTGAGTTTGTATGTTTGCGAATCTTTTTTCTTATTAATACATTATGCCGTTTATTCCTCATACTGAAGAAGATGTCGCCGAAATGCTTGATAGCATCGGTGCAAAGACAATCGAAGAGCTATTTGATGAAATCCCTAAGGAATTAATCAGTGGCAAGCTAACAGGTGTGCCTGCCGGGTTAAGTGAGATGGAAATTACTCGGTTGATGATGGAGCGTGCTAACAAAGACGGCTTTTATCAAAACTTTATTGGTGCTGGCGCGTACGAACACCATATTCCTGCAGCGGTATGGCAAATTACCACACGCGGGGAATTTTATTCTTCATATACGCCGTATCAAGCTGAAGCCAGTCAAGGCACGTTACAATTATTATACGAATATCAATCAATGATGGCGTCGTTGACTGGCATGGATGTTTCCAATGCCAGTATGTATGATGGCGCTACCGCATTAGCCGAAGCGGCATTGATGGCGGTTCGCGCACACAAAACGTCGCGTCGAATTTTGATTCCAAAAACAGTTCATCCGGTTTATCGTCAGGTTGTACAAGCGATTGTTAGCAATCAGAAAATCGAAGTAGTCGAAATACCGTTTGATGTGAAAACTGGACAGGTATTGCCAGAGTCTTTATCTAAATTTAGTCAAGAGGAATGTGCCGCACTCGTCATTCCGCAACCGAATTTCTTTGGTGTGCTAGAACAGGTCGATGAACTGACGGATTGGGCACACAAACATAATGCGCTTGCGATCGGTGTCGTCAATCCAACTGCGCTAGCATTGCTGAATCCGCCGGGTGAATGGGGCGAGAAAGGCGCAGATATTGCTGTTGGTGAAGGACAGCCGTTGGGTATTCCACTTTCTAGCGGTGGCCCATACTTTGGTTTCATGGCGTGCAAAAATGATTTAGTACGTCAAATGCCCGGACGTATTATCGGTCGAACCACTGACTTGGATAACAAAGAAGGTTTTGTTCTAACTCTGCAAGCGCGTGAACAACATATTCGCCGCTCCAAAGCAACTTCTAATATTTGTACCAATCAGGGTTTAATGGTTACCGCTGCAACCATTTATATGTCACTAGTTGGTCCAGAAGGATTGCGTCGCGTAGCAGCACAGTCGCATGCAAATACGCTGGAATTGGTTGAACAACTCGAATCCATCGCAGGTGTTAAGAGGACTTTTAGCGCACCGTCATTTCACGAAACTGCGCTGACATTACCAACCACCACCACCGATGTGTTATCTAAATTGAAACAGCATGGCATTCTGGGTGGTTTGGATTTGCATGGATACTATCCAGAGTTAGGCAATGCATTACTGGTATGCGCCACCGAAACTAAAACATCAGCAGATCTGCAGAATTATGCACAGATGCTGAAACAACTTTTAAGTTAACAGTATTTATTTTCAGATTGATCGAGAGAGGAAAAAACATGGTTACATTGAAAGGAAAACCCATCAAGCTTGAAGGCACCTTCCCAAAAGTGGGTGACAAAGCACCAGCTTTTTCTTTAGTAGATAGAGACTTGAATGACGTTACACTGGCAAAATTTGCGGGCAAGAAAAAAGTACTGAATATTGTTCCTAGCTTGGATACGCCAGTATGTGCTTTATCGACGCGTAAATTTAATCAACAAGCCAGTAACATGCAAAATACCGCTGTGCTGATCATAGCTGCGGATTTACCTTTTGCCATGAGCCGTTTCACGGACTCGGAAGGCTTGGACAAAGTGGTCACGCTTTCAACCATGCGCGGTGCTAATTTTATGAAAGATTATGGCGTACTGATTGGAGATAGCGCTTTTGGTGGCATTACAGCACGTGCTGTCATCGTATTAGATGAATCCGATAAAATAATTCATGCGGAATTGGTTCCTGAAATTGCCGATGAACCTAATTATGATGCTGCATTGGCCGCTTTGAAAAAATAATTCGCCTATTTTTGTTACTTCTCATTTACTTAAACCATGTTGATATTTGAACATTCGCGCAAGGGTCGTCGCAATTATTCTCAATCGCCGGAAAAAATTGCTAGCAAATCTGCGATTCCGAAAAATTTTCTACGCAAATCACCAGTTTTGCTGCCCGAAGCGTCTGAAATGGATACCGTTCGTCATTACACACGCCTGTCTCAAAAGAATTTTTCGATCGACACTGAATTCTATCCGCTAGGTTCGTGCACGATGAAATACAATCCGCGTGCGTGTAATTCACTGGCAATGCTACCGCAATTTCTATCGCGCCATCCTTTGGCGCCGGAAGATACCGGGCAAGGCTTTATGGCTTGTTTATATGAATTGCAGGAAATTCTCAAATCCATTACCGGTATGGCTGGTGTTAGCTTAACGCCAATGGCGGGCGCGCAAGGTGAATTAATCGGCGTCATGATGATCCGTGCATACCATGAAGCGCGCGGGGATTTTGAACGTACCGAAATTATTGTACCTGATGCGGCGCATGGTACCAATCCTGCGACAGCAGTGATGTGTGGTTTCAAAGTGGTGGAGATTCCTACTGACAAAGAAGGCAATGTGGATTTAGCGGCATTAAAAGCAGCCGTTGGTCCCAAAACAGCCGGATTGATGCTGACCAACCCTTCGACACTCGGCGTGTTTGAGAAAAATGTTGCTGAAATGAGCCGAGTTGTGCATGAGGCGGGTGGATTATTGTATTACGATGGCGCCAATTTGAATGCGGTTTTGGGTAAAGTGAAACCAGGTGATATGGGGTTTGACGTCATTCACATTAATTTGCACAAAACATTTTCCACGCCGCATGGCGGCGGTGGACCGGGTTCTGCTCCAGTAGGGGTTGCGGAGCGCTTGTTGCCTTTCTTGCCAGTGCCTAATGTGGCAAAAGAAGGCGATCGTTACCGCTGGTTAACTGAGAAAGATCGTCCTCAAACCATCGGTCGTTTATCAGCTCACATGGGCAACGCCGGCGTTTTGCTGCGCGCTTATATTTACGTGCGGTTACTCGGCATGCACGGCATGCATCGCATTGCTGAATTTGCTACCTTAAACGCCAATTATTTGATGGCGGAATTGGCTAAAGCGGGATTTGAGATCGCTTATCCGACGAGGCGTGCGAGTCATGAGTTCATTGTCACATTGAAAGAAATCAAAGACAGAACTGGCGTGACTGCGATGAATTTAGCTAAACGATTGTTAGATAAGGGTTATCACGCTCCGACTACCTATTTTCCGCTATTAGTTCCGGAATGTTTATTGATTGAACCAGCCGAAACCGAATCCAAAGAAACGCTGGATGCTTTTGTACACTCGATGAAAGAGATTCTTCAAGAAATCGAAACGCAACCGGATATGATGAAAGGTGCACCCCACACTATGCCCGTACGTAAGTTGGATGACGTTAAGGCTGCACGTGAATTGGATCTCGCCTGGAAGCCAGCTTCCTGATAAGCGTAAATAAAGTTCACTTTTATGCGTACACTGATCTGTGGTTCAATCGCTTATGACAATATTATGGTTTTTCCAGACCGTTTCAAAAATCATATACTGGCGGAAAAAATTCATGTATTGAATGTCGCGTTTCTAGTTCCGGAAATGCGGCGCGATTTTGGAGGTTGTGCCAGTAACATTGCTTATAATCTCAAAATGCTGGGCGGCGAGCCCGTCATGATGGCTACTGTAGGGGATGATTACGCTGCATATTCAGCGCGGTTTGGTCAGCTCAATCTGACTCAAGATCACGTGTATCAAGTTCCTGATACCTTTACTGCGCAGGCATTCATTACTACCGATTTGGATGATAACCAGATCACGGCCTTCCATCCTGGCGCAATGAATTTTTCTCATCTTAATTCTGTGCAAGATGCGCAAGACATTCAACTGGGTATCGTAGCTCCGGATGGACGGGATGGCATGATACAACATGCACGTGAATTTTATGAAGCAGGAATTCCTTTTGTCTTTGATCCGGGACAAGGCCTACCGATGTATAACGGTGAAGAATTACTCAATTTCATCCGGCAAGCCAGTTATATTGCGCTAAACGATTATGAAGCACAACTGTTACAAGACCGAACGGGGCACAAACTTGAATCGCTGATTAATCAAGATAAAGTTTTGATTATTACGTTGGGCGCTCAAGGTTCGGTAATTTACGCAGACGGCAAAAAAATTGAAATACCTTGTGTGAAACCGAAGGAAATCATAGATCCGACAGGATGTGGCGATGCCTATCGCGCCGGTTTGCTATACGGAATTGTGAATGATTTTGATTGGCAAACGACAGGGCAACTTAGTTCATTGCTGGGGTCGCTCAAAATCGCACATCGCGGGGGGCAAAACCATCAATTTAGCCGGGATCAAATCCATCAGTTATATTTTGAAAACTTTGGGAAACATCTTTCCTGAAAGAATTTCTAACTCACACACTCGATAGTTCTATCCACACAGGCTGATGATCGGAGGCAGCGGTTTCTGACTCTATGTTGTGTGTTTTCAATCGATTTACTAATCCTTCTGTAATAAAAACATAGTCAAAACACTCCGGTTGGTCTACAAAATCAACCGGATGTATACCGACAGTTGGTGCATTGGGTTTTCCCGGATTAAGTATTTTCCAGCTATCGTAAAAATTCGGTGTCGCATCGAAAAATGGCGCGAGGATTTGACTATATTCGGGTGATCTGGTGGGGAAATTCATGTCCCCACACAATATTGCTTGGGAAGAAGAGCGAAAAACTTCAAAAGGACTACCCCGTTCTTCCGGTAATGGTTGTCGTTGCGATAGCTTACAAGCTTGCCTATGCAGATTACGAATGGCCTCAATTTGAATTCTGCGTTGATGCTCGGAGTAATATTCCAGATGCGTCGTCATAATACGTAACGATCCAATATCTGCGATATCCGTTTCAATGTTAATTTCAACTAATACGCGCTGCATGCCTGAAGATGAGAATTCTACGGACCAGGGCAGTAAATGCCGCCAAACCTGCCCAACAGGAAAACGTGAAAAAATGACATTGCCAAATAGGCTGCGACTACCTTGTTGAGCTGGAACGTCGGTGCCAGCCCCATAAACTGCAGTGTACCCGGGAAATCCACTCGATAATTCAGCTATTTGATCTTCGCCGAGACTGCCAGGCAGACCTGGAAAATTAATCGCGACTTCCTGTAAACAAACGACGTCAAAATCACCCAGTTGATAAATCGTTTCTACAATGCGAGGCAGATCAACACGGCCATCGATACCCCGTCCCCATTGGATATTCCAACTGAGTAATCGCATGAATTTTCCCCATCATGATTACGAATGCATGACTGCTGATGGAGATTGTAATGGATTATTAATTGTTTGTTGCAATTGCTGAATATTAAAAGAAGGAGGAACAAGCACATGAATCGGACGCGGACTAATATTAAACTCGACCGTACTTTCTGCAGCGATGTCGCGATCACGAAAATAATCACCATCGACTTGCAGCGGATAAGATTGTTCATGCAGCGTGCAAGCAACAGATTTTCCAGAGAAATATTGCATCGGCAAATTTGCTGGCTTACGTTGTAGGATCTTGATCGCTTTAAATAATTCGTGTTGATGCCGTGCGCCAGGAAGAAATCCTACTACCAATTCTGGATTGGAAGGGCTTGCACCAGGAACGAGCAATAAATTTCGAGCATACGCAGAATTATTCGCAATGATGAGATAGCCCGATCCTCGTTGGATAACGGGTTGGCCATCTACCGTCACTGATACTTTGGGATGATGCAACGAACACAAAGCTTTTAAGCCATGCCATATGTAAATGGAATCGCTCAGTGGCCCCTTGCGCTTACCAATATTCTTAACCGTCAGTGAATCCAATCCCATTGATGCCATGTGAAAAAATGGTTTCGATCCATTAATATCTTGTCCGCTGATCATGCCATAAAATTGATACAGGCAAATTCCAGAATCGATGGCCTGCAATAGTTCGTCAACGCTGGTAGTCATCTCGTATGAACGAGCGAACAACGATTCATTTCCCCCAGGTATTGCGTAAATAGGCGTGCCAGTTGTATTAATGATATCTAATAATTTTCGAATGGTGCCATCTCCCCCTACAACGACGATGAGATCGCTCGCAGCAATCTTATCGGAGAAGCGCGTGTATTTTTTCATTTTTCTTTCTGAAGGATAAACTTCAACGGTTTTTCCTTCTGTTGCGAGCGCTGCTTCCAAATAGTTAGCCGTGACTTTGGTATTTCCGGCACTGGAAATTGGGTTGTAGATAATCAGAATTTTTTCTGGAGAAGGGATTTTTATGACCAATTGATTAGGTACGAATAAAGAGTTTTCACTCATAGCTATCACATCCTATTAAATATTGTCTGTACTATTTATTTTTTTAATGTAACTCAACAGGCGATATGCTTACTTCAGACCAAAGCCTGTCATACCAAGATTGCTGTAAGGAAGGCATACCGTTTTTTATCCATTCAACCAAATATTTCGCTGTGTTTGGATAAGTGACTCGTAAAGCTTTAGTTTCGTACAACCATTGCTCGATCACTTCAGCATCTACGTTATTCATCATCTGCCCATAACCCAATTTATGTAGCGCCAAAGCATTGGAAGTTTGTTCCATTTGCGCATGTACTGGTTTGACTAAGATTTTTTTACCCAACTGCAAAGCTTCGCTGGCCAATTCAAATCCCGCATTACAAATGATGCCCGAACAATCCGATAAATCTTTCTGAAAACCGATGACAGAAAGCGGTTTCGAATGAATATGGGAATATTCAGAAGGAATAGCTTCCGGAGAGTAATTGAAAAATTCAAATTGTTTGAATGGTGACAGTAATTTGAAAATATGTTGCTGATTTTCAAAAGGTAAATAAACAACGATTTTATTTCTTTGAACTTTTTCAGTCACAAATGGCGTTTCTATGACGGGAGGCAGAATAGGTTGATTGAAATGATGCCAATGTAAACCGATGCCAATATCTACTGGTGCAAAATTTCGCATGACCAGCTCAGATACAGGATCGTTACCAGCGCGGGGAATATCATGTTGAAAAGCGTATTGATGACTAATACCCAGCGTTCTGACACTTTTTTTCCGTGCCGCCCAAGCCGTTACCGGTTCAAAATCGCAAATCACCAAATCATATTTGGTTAAATCCAATTGATTGATATCGCGTAAAAAATCTTTGGGTTTCGATTGCAATACTGTTTTTATATGATTAATTTTTCCATTGTGCGTACTAAAAGTCAGACCTTGCCGCCATTGATACCCATTAAATACTTCCATATCAAAAAACTTATCTGAAGGTCTGCCGGTAAATTGATAAGTAACGTCCAGATTTGCTTTTTGAAGCTCTTTGGCCATGATGCGTCCGCGTGTGATATGACCGTTGCCTGTGCCTTGTATGCCGTAAAATATTTTCATTTCAGCCTTTCTAATGGTGTTGCAGCCAATTTTGAATTTGTTTGCGATGATGGACGTACCACATCGAACCAATATCGAGAGCTTTACGTTGTAATAATTTATTTTTAGCGGAATCCATATGATCCGGCATTTCATAATCCTTCAAAAAATGGTTGATATACAAAACGCGTTCTCCTAAAACTGTTTCGGTTGTTTTAACATTGGCCATCATTTTTTCTCGTAGAATAATTGACGCGATTCCTTTCGCAGACCACTGCAAACCACCATATTTACAAGCGGATACACCACTGAAATTAAAACTACGCCAACCTGAACCAATGGAAAGCATTTTGACTTCCGCTCCTTGCCATTGATTGATAGCATGGAAGTACGCGCTTAAGCCTGGATTATTCATCCCGACTCCACCGTCAATTCGCCAATTCCCATCCTGCATTTGAACTGGAGGGAAAAATGAAGGCGCAGCGGTGCATGCGTCAGCAATTTCGCTGAGGTAAAAATCATCTTCCATGTGATTGGTAAAAACTTCCAACTGATCTCGATCCAGATTAAAACAAGGGACAAACAATTGTTTTTTTAATGACGATAACTTGAGCTGTCCGAGTTGTCGCTGCAACGCCATCCTCTTGGAAGCGCCACAATATTTAGGCAGAAGTTGCAATTTGTTGAGCAACCTATTCAATCGTCGTTCAACCATCAATTGCTCCATTAATTGTTCCTGCACAATCTTCTGAATCACATCGTGAGCACTGTTTTGATAGGCTAAAATCAAACAAGCAATAAGGCCACCAGAAGATGATCCAGCGATCAGATCGAATTGCTGATAAGTTGAAATTCCGGTTTCTTGCTCAAGGCATGCCAAAACACTCAATTGAATCAACAGATGACTGCCGCCGCCATCGAGACTGAGGATTAATTTAACTGCCACAGCCAACCTCAATGTTCCAGAACTCAAATATTTCTATTTGCGTATTCATCAGAATGTTTTTTATGAAGGAAGAAATTAAGCGGCTTTTTTTCTGCCCAACAATTCTGTTTGCATCTTCTGACTACGATATGCTTCATAGCGTTCTGACCAGAACACCAATTCTAATGAACCATCTGGATGTTCCAGCAGCGAAGAACAGCTTTCGACCCAATCGCCATCATTACAATAAAAAATCGATTCAATTTCGCGGACTTCGGCATGGTGAATATGTCCACAAACCACGCCATCAACACCACGTTCTTTGGCAAGATGCGCTAGCGCATGCTCGAAACTACTGATATAGCTCACAGCGTTTTTAACTTTTAATTTTAAATACGAGGACAAGGACCAGTAGGAATAACCAAATAATCTACGTATTCCATTGAGATACCGATTGAGGTCAAGCAGCTTGTCGTAAGCTAAGTTACCCAATGTTTCCAGCCAACGACTATTACGCACAATAAGGTCAAATTCATCACCGTGCATGACGAGCAGTTTTTTACCATCGGCAGTGGTGTAAATATAGTCTTGATGAATTTCGACATTACCAAATACATGCCCGACACAATCGCGAAATCCCTCATCGTGATTGCCAGGAATATAAATAACTTTGGTTCCTTGCTTAGCTTTGCTTAAAATCGCACGAATAATATTCGTATGTTGTTGTGGCCAATAGGGACTTCTTTTGATACTCCAAAAATCAATGATATCGCCGACCAAAAAAAGATAGTCTGTTTCAACGGATTCCAAAAAGTGCAACAACGTATCTGCTTGGCACCCGCGAAATCCAAGATGAACATCTGAAATCCACACACTTCTTGTTTTGAGAGAAAAATTATTCATCAATCTAGTCACCTTTATCAATCCGTTATTCTTAGATCGACAGGATAGTGATTGAGTGTTTAATTTCTTTGAACTATTTATTAAGTTTTGATGAATTTATTGTTAAATATTATTTTTCGCATTGAGATTGTTTGAGATTGTCAAACAGAATCGAGTAACATCTGCAACTTGTCAGACATTCATTTTTCTCACCCGGCATTGTCATGGATGGCGTTACTCTCAAACAACGTTTAACCGAACTGCAACAGATTGAATCATTAATCGAACACGACCAATCGCAACGCCTTCGCAGTATCGTGTTATGCGAAGTATCATGCGTTGGCGACTCATTACCTATTTATGCGCTTTCTCTGGGCAATCAGTCTGCTGGTATTCCCAATATCACTTATGTCGCCGGCATTCACGGCCTTGAACGAATTGGCACACAAGTCGTCATCGCATTTCTGGAAGGATTGCTGGAACGTCTTAAATGGGATGTGGTTTTCTCTGAAATTCTGAAACGCGTGCGCATCAATGTGTTGCCGCTGATGAATCCTGTCGGTATGTTTAATGGTACACGTGCAAACGGTCAAGGAATCGACCTGATGCGAAATGCTCCGGTGAATAGCAACGAAAAGACTATATTGTTAGCGGGTGGTCACCGCATATCGCCAATACTGCCGTGGTATCGTGGGAAAACTGCAGATTCAATGCAACCAGAAGCACAAGCTTTATGCAGCTTTATGGAACAGCATGTGTTAACAGCGCCTTTCAGTATTGTGTTGGATTGCCACTCTGGGTTTGGCTTCCACGATCAGATATGGTTTCCTTATGCGAACAGCCGTAGAAAACCGATCAAACACCTGAAAGAAATTTGCAGTTTGCGTAATCTTTTCCAGCAAACCTATCCTTACCAAGACTACCTTTTTGAACCGCAGTCGCAACATTATTTAGTACACGGTGATTTATGGGATTTCCTGTATTTGAAATCCCTGCAATTCGACACTACTTTTTTGCCATTGACGCTGGAAATGGGGTCATGGCGATGGATTCGCAAAAATCCGCTACAAGTATCTCAGCTATTGGGCTTATATCATCCAATCAAACCACATCGACTGAATCGCGTACTGCGCAGCCACCTAATTTTGATGGAGTTTTTGTTACATGCAACGATATCCTATCAAAATTGGATTCATAACGAAGATGCAGAAAAACTAGAACAACAAGCGTTAGCGCTTTGGTATCCATGATCGCACCTAAGCATTTTGTATTGATCCGCGGTTTGTTGCGTGAAGCACGGCACTGGGGCATTTTTACCGAATATTTACAGCAACAATTTCCACAAGCCATCATCACCACCCCCGATATCCCAGGTAATGGCCGGCACCATCAATTAACAAGTCCCGCATCGATTGCAGAAATAACGGACGCACTTCGACAACACATTCCCAAACATCACCCCTGCGTACTCATTGGACTTTCTATGGGGGGAATGGTAGCGATGGACTGGATGTCTCGCTACCCCAAAGAAGTTATAGGAGCCGTGTTAATTAATACCAGCGCACGACCAATCGCTCATTTTTATCACCGGCTGCGATGGCAAATTTATCCAAAAATTTTAAAAATGGTTTTTTGTTCCTCAATTGAAAAAGAATCAGAAATTTTGCATCTGACTTCTAATCATTTTCAACACGATGCTGTGTTGCTGCAAAACTGGCGATTGTGGCAACAACAAAACCCAGTTTCCGCTATCAGTGCTCGCAATCAGATTTTGGCGGCGATAAAATTCCGCTTACCTATCAACAAACCGCAGCAACCTATATTAATTGTTACTAGCACAGCCGATCGACTCGTCGATCATCGTTGCAGTCAACAATTAGCACAACATTGGCAAACAAGCTATCAACACCACGAAACAGCAGGACATGATTTACCATTGGACGAACCTGAATGGCTTGTAAAGACTATTACAAAATGGCTTAACCGCTAGTTATTTTGTTTCCCTTTTCAAATTTTTTCGTAAGAAAAAACTCTAGACAGTTGAAATTATTGCCTTATCTCTATCAATAGAAAACAACTTCTAAGCAAAAAAATTTATTGATGTCAGTTATATCTTTTGTGAGCTTTCTCACAAACATTAAAAAATTTAACTGTTAGCACTCATAAATAACAATTAAAAAAATCATGAAGTTCTTCAGCAATTAAATACTATCGAGGAGATTATTATGCCTATTTCTGCACCGTTTGATACATTGCGCCCAATATTGCCGCACCCAATGCCAATTCAACCAATTTACAGTTTTGGAATGTACGACATTTATCATATCGATATGCGTCAAGTCGATGTAAAGCTGCATCCTGCTTTAGTCAATAAAACTACGATGTGGAAATACCTTAATTTATTTCATAGTAATCTTTATACACCCGCAGTCATCGAAGCAAGGCATGGTCGTCCTTCGATAATCATTTGGCATAACGATTTACCTCAGAATCAACAATTCCCGTTTAACGATCTATCCATGCCAATGTCACATCCACATGGTAATGGTAATCACTGTGGAGGATACGTTCATACCATCGGGGATTCAGTTCCTCATTTGCATGGTGGAGAAGTGCCCCCGCAATATGACGGTATTCCTACATCGCCGATTAAACCAGGGCAGATGGCTTTATATTTTTATCCCAATCAACAGAGAGCATCAACCTTGTGGTTTCACGATCATACAATGGATGCCACAGCAAGAAATGTTTACGCTCGACTAGCTGGGCTTTACCTGATCAGGGATAAAGAAGAAGACAGTCTTAATCTTCCTAGCGGGGCATACGAATGGTCCCTCGTGTTACAGGACTGTAATGTGGATATCAATACAGGGAAACTTATTTACGATCCTAACCCTGAATTCGTTGGGGGCCATTCTATGGTAAACGGTCAGTTGTATCCTAAAATGGAAGTCGAACCCACTTGGTATCGAATCAGACTGTTAAATGGCGCCAACACGAGGTTTTATAATTTAAAATTTCATGTGGGAGAGGATGATGTCAATGGTGATGTAAACGTCAAGCCTGATATTGAAATGTGGCAAATTGGATCCGATGGGGGATTGCTAAGTATGGCAGCACAGGTACCGTCGCCCCCGCCCGGTCTAAATTCTCCTCAGCAGGAAGGTCTGTTAATCGGCCCCGGTGAACGAGTTGATTTGTTAATCAATTTTAAAAATGCCGCTAACACAACTATTAGTTTATACAGTGACATACAAGCACCTTTTGCTGATTTTGACTCGAACAGTGCTGAATATTTCCATGTGATGGCTTTCGACATTAAAGCAACAACCTGTAGCCTGTATCATTTCGATCCTCAAACTCCGTTATCGAATATCTCACCTCTACCGGTTACAGCGAATACTTCTCAAATTAAATTAATTGAAGCTATGAAAGGCATGCCAAGAATTAATGTTCTTGGCCAAGATAAAGATTATTGCGATCCAATTACGACAGAAGAACAAATTTCACTCGATTCTATTCATGATTTTGAATTTACTAATGAAACGCCTGATTCGCACCCAATGCATATACATTTAGTTCAGTTTCAAGTCATTTCTGGAGGTACAGATCTCAGAGATATTAACAATAACCCCGTTTTTGCTTGGAAGGATACTGTGCGCGTTAAGCCGTCTACACAAGCTAATCCACTGCAGAACAAAACTAGAGTTCGAGCAAAGTTTTCACCTTACCCTGGACGCTATGTTTATCATTGCCACCTGCTTGAACATGAGGACAGTGGTATGATGCGACCGCTTGAAGTGATGTAGCCCGATATTTTGAAACTTTTGAGAAATGTCACCAATTTCTCCATTTCAATGTAGTTCCGATTAATTTATGAGGAGATTGGTTAATTTTTAGCCAATTTCTTCGTAAATGAAACATGAACATGCGCAAATGCACACGCTTAACTTTATTAGACCGCGGGGAAATCGACAGCTTTATCAAACTCGAATCGGGAAGGTAAAGCACCTGACAGAACGCTTCAGGGCGTGAGCCGACCAACGATTTATGACATACTGAAATGCGCGCTAGGTTCCAGGAATTTTCTCTGCGTGACAGTCGTCCCCCATCAACGGTTCAAGACGTTGCAGTACGACCTCAAACGCCTGATCAAGATCGAGCAAACGATTCAGAAACATCTCAAGCACGAAGCTAAACAATATAACAAATCTTATCCGGGTGAGCTGGTTCATTCGATAGCAAATGGTTTCCCTTTCTCAAAGGGTAATCAATGAGCCTCATGAGTATCTGTTTGTGACTATCGATGACTTTTCTAGGGAGTTGTATGCCAATATTTTCCCCGATAAAATCCTGAGGATTCTTGCAGACTTTCTATTTCTTTATCCTGAGTACTGTTTAATAGCGCTGTTTCAGAGCATTACGATGCTTTTGGCTGCTATACGCTTTGTAAATACATTGCAATTACTTTCTCTGCATGATCGCAATCTCATAACTGATCTATCTGCTTCAAGAAATTCCCCTTCCGGGCGCGATAAACGACATCAAATTCAGAAAGACTCATGCCCATCACTTGAATAATATTGATTTAAAACACTATTGCAGTAGTCCGAAGGCAACCAAAATTTTAACCGTACAAAGATCTCCTCGTTTAATTGAAACAATAAAAGCGTTACTCCACCTTGAAAGAAGTCATCATGCCCGCGTTGAGATGATCATTGACGTGGCAGTGGTACATCCAAGAGCCTGATACATCGGGGTGCATATCGAGAGTTTTAGTGGCTGCAGGCAATATCTCCGTAACATCTATGCGATTCCCATTATGCAATAATGTTGCGCCATGCCAATGTGGTGTATGAAGATCAACTTCGGTCCCTAATCCCATGATATACCAACGCACCTTTTCATTTTTACGCATGGTGTAGCCAATATTATTATCATAGACATAGCCGTTTATAGTGTGCATCAGATTACTTTCCACAAAACCTTCATCCGATGGATTGCAGTTACCACGGCAAGAAATCATATTGGCTTCTAAATATAGGCTGATGTTTTCATCGAATACTGAAAATAATGAAAAAAACTCGCGATCAACATCATTAGGTTTTGCGTTTGCTGTTTCAAACCCTTTTCTGGTAATAACAATAGGACCTATCAAACCAGCATTGGTATCAGCAGGCTCATGAATATGGCTGTGATAAATCCATACAATCGAAGAAGGATCATTGGGCCCCGGACCAGCTCGGTCAGGAACTTCCCACTGATATGTATATTGACTGCCTGGCGCGACAACGCCATCAGTATGAGGTACACCCTCATGTGCTTTAGTGTATTTCAATCCATGCGGATGAATACTAGTTGGGAAGCGGGTATTATTTTTAAAATGTACTGTGATTTTGTCACCGACCGCGGCACGAATGGCTGGTCCTAAGATTCCCATATGCGCTTCATCAGAACTACGCTGCTTCAGTCCTGAAAAACCTGGATTGTATTCACGATATATCGCTTTTAAATAACGTCGCCCAATGCCTTGTTCGACAAAAACACGCTGCTCAGCAGTAAACTCCATGTTCGTCATTGGATTAATGGGAAACGAAGGAGCATAGTCCCAGTATTTTTCATCTGCAGCGATCCAATAAACTCGTTCGGCTGCAAAAATTGGCGTATTCCAAAATGCCATAGTGGCCAAGATAGCTGCCCAAAAAGCAATAGCTTTCCAAGATCTCAATTTTTTCCTCGTACTAACAATTTTTTTATTTAAGAATGCGTAACGAAATTTTTTATCAACCATGTACCTTGCTGCAGGAAAACTCAACAAGGTACATAGCCAAAAAACATTAAATCAACAACGCTTGGTATTGTGAGAACACATCATTGATGACTGCTTTAGCAGCAAGCGCACGTTCTGTGTTTTCTGTTTGAATTGCGTTCTTTAAATCACGAATTGCATTTTCAACTTTGACTCTACGCAATGCATCCAACCTTAATTCTAAATCCGGTAGAAAAACATTCGCATACAAACCAATCGCTTCAAGTGCTACCAAAGCTTGATTTTTATCTGATGCAAATAAGGTAGCAATTTGATTGATATTGCGATTGATTTGGCCAATCATGCCTTTGCTAATATCACTCACAATGGCATCCGCAGAAACATTGGCTAAGTCACCTGTTAGTTGCGCTTTAATTCGAGCGCTTCCAGACGGATTATCTTGCGCAATAAATCCTTCTATGATGCGGTAAAAATAATCACCTTCAACTTGCGCTTCTCTGGCGCCGTCTACATCTGCGTTACGATCACCAATGACACCTTCGACTTCACGCAAAACACCAATGAGATAAGTTCTGACCAATCCGGCTACAATCGCTTCATGTGCTATTTTTACCTTGAAATGATCCTCTTCTGCAGATTTATTAAACGCATGCTTGCCTTGTTCAAATGCGAGCAAGATTTGATAATCCAGATCAGGGTCTCTACCATCTTGCAGAGTTTTTTTGTCGCTTGTAAGCACTTTGTTGAGCCGACCGGCAGTGCCGCTAATCGCTTGAAAAGCCGAGTAAGCTCTATCCCACTCTAACGTCAACTGGTCAGAAGATAAGTGATCGAATTGGTTGGTGACCAAAGTTGTACGATCATATACAGTTATCGCAAAAACGCGTTGTAACGACTTATCAATTATTTGCGCAGCTATTGGGATATCGGTTTGGTTTTTAATGGAATTAATCGCTGACACAACATCGTTGTCAATTGACAATCCATATAATTGATCCACGATCTTCGTCAGATCTTGCAGTTCTCCTTGATACTGTGCCTCAATCGCATTGCCATCAATTACAGCCTGGCGTCGTAATTCGCCAATAGTCTGAAAACTCTTGACCGCTTCATCCACTACAGCCGTGGTAGTAGCGGTTTCGTATTTGGCAACTTTTAAGGCAGTTGCGTAATTGTCTAAGATGGCGGTAACTGCATCACGATTGAGCTTAGATTTATTTGCGTCATTTTCACTGCTTGCTGCAAGCAAGTTATTAAGCGCAGTTTCAAGATTGGCGCTTACCGTTATTCCTAAGCGAAATTCGATATCCGGCTGTATAATTTTGGCGAAATACAATGCCCCCGCTGCTTCAGCCATTGCATTCGGACGGTTTTTGCCGACGCTACTTTCTTGACCGAGCATCTCAGCTTTAACCCTACCAATCAATCCTTTGCTTAGTTCACTAACGAAAGCATCGGCATCAATATCTTTCAATTGACCGGTTAGACGGGATTTCAAAAACGCGCTGCCTGCAGGATTATCACGTGCTATCAATGATTCGATAATGCGATAAAAAATTTCGCCTTCTTTCAATGCTACATGAGCTTCTTCAACATCAGCATCGCGATTTTTGATGACACCGGAAACTTCACGCAACACACCAATATAATACGCACGTGCCAACGACATGCGAATGCCATAACGTTCCACTTGAATGGTTGCAAAATCTTCGCCTGGATTACTTTTGGTCAGAGCTGTTTTAACTTTCGCAAATGACTGCTTGATACTCACATCGAGTCCAGGATTTGTGCTTGTTTGAAGTGCTTTTTTGTCAGCGGTTAATATTTGATTTTCGCGTGCGACTGTTTTCTCAATTGCTGCGAATGCTGCCTCAGCTTCAACAAGCATTTGTGTCAAAATATCCGTACCAGATGTACTGAACTCATCTCGAATCGTTGTGATACGGTTCCATATCGATTGATAAAAAGCACGTTGCAAGGTCTTGTCAATAACCTGACCCGCTAACACCTGATTATTATTGTTTTTTATATCTTCAATGGCTTCTTGAGTATCTCTATCTAACTCGAGACCATTTTCTTGATCAACTTCTTTGACAACATTTTGTAACGCTCCACTATAAGCCGTTGCGATTGCATCTCCATTGATCGGAGATCCTTGCCTTAAGGTTCCTATCGTTTGAAAAGCCGTCACGGCAGCTTGAATATCCGAAACTGTCGCTGCAAAAACAGTGTTACTGCCAATACCAACAAAAAGTGCAACAAAACCCATCATGGTCACGATTTTTAGCCGTGTTATGAGTCGCTTGAAAGAACGCATTCCTTATCTCCTTAAAAAATTCCAAAATACCAGAACAGTAATGATAATAATTATCATTAAGTTTATCAATAGAAATATTTAAGAGTTTGATGTATCAGTGCTGAACGTTAATAAAAAGATCTCCAAAACGAAACAATAGAAAGTTCTTCAGTAATAGGTTGTTGAAAAAACTAGCAACAATTGCGGGGCGAAATGAAATTTCTTATCGAGGATTGACAAAAAACTCGCGTAGCAAAAAATCTTCGAGTCCTTTGTTATCTTTTTCGCGCGCGGATAGAACAACGACTCGATTCAAACGATGCGATTCCCAATTAAAATCTTCTTTGTAGTATTCTCGAATCAATTGAATCATGCGTCGAACAATCGCGCGTTCAACATCGCCTCCTTGACCCGCATCAACTTGAATGTATTGCAAACGCGGATTACTTTGTCCGGTTGTCCATGCACGAAAAGAAAATTCAGCCGTACGCGGTCCGATGCGAAGAATTTGAAAAATACCGCTGGTGCCCGGCGTTTGCAAATTTCGCCTGACATTCGCCATACGTGATTCGCTCGAAGAAGAGAGCGGGATAGCATTATTGGGGGGCAAATCATTGAGGTGATCAAAAATCCCCTTTTCTCCACGTTTCGCCCGATTCTGGTTGATAAAATCAGATAAATCAACAGATTCAATGGCTTTTTCGGGCGAAGTTTTTAAAGGTTTTTTATTCGCGGCCTTTTCTTTTGTTGTTTTAGGCGCGATAGGTGTGACAGGTTTAACTGGTTTCTGAATGGCTTTGGGTTTCGGTTGAGTACGTGCAGGAAGACTTTGTGCGGATGGCGCCGGCATTTTCTGGACTGGTTGCGGCTCTACCTCAGTTGGTTGCGGTGTAGACCGAGCGCTTGGTGCCGAAGCGGGCAATGAATTGTTGGCGTCTTCCGTTTCATTCAAATCGATAAAACTGGCTGCAATCGGCGGAGGCGTTTCGATCTCAACTTCTGGCAAAGTCATCAATAATCCCGCGAGCCAAAGAACCAATAGCCACAAAAGAGTGGCAAGTGGTAATGGCCACCACAGACGAATCTCTTGAGATCTGGAGCTCGCCATACTTTAATCGAGCTATTTGTGCTTTACAGCGATAAGAAAATGTTGCACGCCGGCATGCCGCGCACGAAGCATCGCTTGAACTACAATGCCTTGCGGTGCCTCGTTATCGGCAGAAACAATCAATTTTTGTTTCGAATCGGCAAGCAAAGGCTTAAGTGTTTCAGCTAAGGAATCCAGGGTAACGGTTTTTTGATTGATAAAAATTTTACTGTCTTTAGTTAACGTCAGCGTAACCGGCTTTTCAGCACTCAGTTTTTCAGCTTCACCTTCAGGTAAATTAACTTGAAGCGAATCTAAGTTTTGCATGGATAACGATGCCAGCATAAAAGTAGCCAGCAAAAAAAACATGACGTCAATCATCGGAATGATTTCGATCTTACCTTTTGAAACAGTGCGGGATTTACGAAGTTTCATGAGAATTTCTCTGCTGATCGAGGCGAATATTATCGATTAATCGCGTCCCCAAACGTTCCATTTCGTCCATCGTCAACGACTGCAACCGAGAAAAGTAATTGAAACCGAATAAGGCCACCAATGCGATAGCTAATCCCACGACGGTTGCGATCAACGCTTCGGCAACCCCTCCGGTTACGGCGGTAGGATTAACCACTCCTTCGCTACCAATTACTTGGAAAGCCCGCATCATACCGACCACAGTTCCAACTAATCCTAATAAAGGAGCTGCGGTAACGATCGTTTCCAGTGCCCAAAGCCGACGGCCAAGCGATTCTTCAATGATTTGCGCTTCATCCGCAGCGCGTGATTCCGTCCACCAAGCAGGTTTGTGCCGGTTAGAAATCACTACTTCAAAAAAACGTTTGTAATAATGGCGTTGATCCAATCCTGAAAGAATCTTTTCCAAATCATTCCATTTAAACCCATAGGTTTCCACTAGATTCAACAAATCATTGGACAATCGCGCATAACGCCAATAAATAAAAGCTTTTTCAAGCATGATTGCCACCGCAATTATAGCGAGCGCCACCAGCGGTATGATAATAACGCCGCCAAGCTTCAACATGACCCAAGCTTGATTTAATTCTTCCATAATTAACCCCAGATTGAAGATATATAACGCTGTTAGTGATTAGTATCAGCTAGAAGGTTTCTAAACTGAAATTTCCCCAAATACCGACGACTGTTAAAGAACCAGCGATTCCAGATACAATAAAACGCGCTCGAAATACGATAATACGTCGTCGATATGTAAATTCACATTAATTGAGAAGAAAAACTTGGCACCAAACCAGCGCTAAGAATAGACCAAAGTTTCAACAGTGAAAACTTATTTATGGTGAAATAATACACTTTTACAACATTCAACATAAATACAGCATCTTGCTTGTAAAAACATCTCCATGAACGTTTTCCTAACTCCGTATCATAACAATGATAATGAAGACAATTTTTCAACCAAAATTAATCATGAAAAACAAAATACTATTGCTAACCCTTTTATCGATAATTGCTTTTCAGGTGAAAGCGGAATGGACTGTTCTCGAACAGACGAATAAGCAAGGCGTAAAACATTATGTTGATTGGAGTACGGTCGACAAAAATGAGGATCGACGAAGAGTATGGGTTTTATCTAGCTATACAGTGCAACAACCCGGTCAATTTTATTCATTGAAAACACACTATGAATTTAATTGTACCGATTTCAAGGCACGAACAATCACCTTGCTATTTTATCCTGACAAAAATGCATCAACCACGCCAAATGGAGCGCGTCACGCGGAATCTGAAGAGTGGTTCGTTTTTTCCAAGCAATCTATTTTGAATTTGATCGCAGAAAAAATTTGTTATTAATTGGCAATGACTAACAAATTTTTAGAACTTCTTGAAGTTTTCTCTTTGATCACATGCGATAAATAGTTCTTTCATCAGAAAAGAAAAATTATTCTTTTTGCAACATAAATTTAAAGCAAAGGAATTTGATCAATGTTTGCTGACAATTAGCTCTTCTCAAGAGTAGAATAGCGCGCTTTGATTCTTGCAAAAAGATTGCTGCAACCATGCAGAATTCGCAACCAAAAACCTATAGGGCATCGTATTTTAAATAAATTGATAACCACCCCGATTTCATCATGAAAGCGCTTTTCTTTCTTCGACACTATAACGATATTGATCACGTTACGCCGGTGATTTATAAATGGATTCAATCCGGTCATCAATGTGATGTGGTATTAATTGGTTCGGCGAAGTTTCGCCGTGATTTTCGTGTGCAATATTTGAGCCAATTGAAAGGTGTGCGTGTCGCGCACATGCAAGAGTTATTTTCGTGGCTGGACTATCTGAAATGGCGCTTGCAAATGTTGTTGCTAACAAGGAATGTACGTCGGATCAACATTATTGGTAATTTAGTGGCCGCACTTGCCGAACGGTATGATGAAAAAAAACGCGAACCGCTTTGGAGGCGTACAGCAGATTTCTTGTTGGAACGTTGCTTTGCTGGGAGTAGTGAAGGGGTTGTCGCTTTTGATTGGGTAGAAAGAAACTCTGTCATTTGTGTTGAATGGGTTGAAGTTGTTGTGGCATTGGCAAAAAAACGAGGATTGAAAGTTGTTTCATTACCGCATGGTGATAGTCCTCATGCCAGTCAATTAATTCGTCGCGGCGAGAGACGTGTCATGCCTGATACGTTATTTTCCACGGCGGAAATTTTTGATAAATTGGTGGTACCTAATGAGTTGTGTGCCATCCGTTTTCGCCCTTTTTTACCGGAAGAAAAAATTGCTGTGTTGGGTTCACCAAGATACTGTGAAGAATGGTTGGGGATTCTGTCTAGATTAATGCCGCCAACACCATTGGTGCGATCAAATAGTCGGCTTAAGATCGTCATGTTTCTGCGGAAAGCCAACTTTACGACCTTCTGGGAGGAAGTCGGTGAAGTGGTTCACATGATTGCAGAGTTTCCGGATGTTGAGTTGATTATCAAACCGCATACCCGTAGTGGTTGGAAGCAATCGTTAACCACGGATAGTTCGATTCGGAAGTTACCCAATGTGCGGATTGCGGATGATAATATTCATTCGGTACACTTGATGAACTGGTCAGATGTGATTATTGATTTGGCAACTTCGGTTGTTTTTGAAGCGGTAAGAGTAAAAAAACCAGTACTGGCGGCCGATTACTTGATAGCCGCACGCTCAACGGTAGCCTATTACATGCCTGAAACTGAATTGAAATGCCGCGACGATGTTTATGAAAGAATCGATGGTTTCTTGAAAAATGGATTTGATTCTTTTTATGTCGAAGAAAATCGTCAGCGCTTTTTGCGCGAAATGCTGGATGTTCCAGATGGCAATGTACTCGCACGTTTTGTTACGTTGCTTGAAGAATTATCACAATGAATCTGTCACATGCTAGGCAAATTGCCTCATCAAGCGTATGGTATTGCGATACGCTCAATATAGAAGAATATAGTGTCCATTAAAAATATCATCAATGAATTAGTAGTCAGTGCTTATAAACTAAAAGGCGGTTATGTCAATGTTCAAGTCAGAGATCAATCTATTTTGATTTCGGTGGATCATTTGCGTACCTTGAATCGTGCAAAAACTTATTCGATCAAAGAACCCGATACGTTGGATTGGTTAGATAGTTTCGAATCCGATAGCTGTTATTTCGATATCGGTGCAAACATAGGTCAGTATTCTTTGTATCCCGCCAAAAAATATGGGCACAAAGTCCGAATTTACGCTTTCGAACCTCAAAGTAACAACTATTACGCGCTCAACAAAAATATATACCTCAATAACTTGAGCGAAGAAATCTCTTCTTATTGTGTCGCCGTATCCGGGAAAACTGAATTTTCAAAACTGTATATTCCTAAATTTATTCCCGGTGGCAACAGATCGCAATTTGGCGCTGAAGATCTAGAAAATATGAAAATATCGGCAACCCACACACAAGGCATGTTTGGAGTGACGTTAGATGACCTATGTGGTCAGTGGGGTTTCCCTTATCCCAATTATATGAAAATCGATGTCGACGGTTTAGAGCTGGCAATTTTGAAAGGCGCTTCAGTTGTTTTAAAGAACCCTGCATTAAAATCGGTGATCATCGAATTAGGCACTGAAGTTGAACGCAATGAAGCCATTGCATTAATGCAACAAGCTGGACTCGAAGTAAAACTGAGACCCAGCAGAAATTGGGGCGAAGCTTATTTGATTTTTGAAAGACCCTGATCGAGTTGTGATACGCCAGTCCGTTACATTTTCAGTCGATGTTGTTATTCCTGTTTATAACTCACCCGTTTTAACGAAACGTTGCATTGATTCGGTTTTAACGCATCTCAAGGAATCGATTCAACAGATTTGCATTCAAGACGATGCATCCCATGTCGAAACGCGCACCCTGTTGGATGAATGGGTCGATGCAAAAATTCATGTGCATCACGCCGAAAAAAATCAAGGCTATGGCCGATCTGTCAACGGCGCCGTTGCTCGTTGTGAAGCTGATCTGGTATTGGTTCTTAATTCTGATACTGAAATCAGAGAGAATTTTTTGCCCACGTTATGTCAGGCGTTACAGGAAGATGACAAACTTGCAATTATCAGTCCAATTCATGATGCTTTTTTTCGTCATGAAGCGAGTCGATATCAACGTCAAACCGGTGGATATATTACGACCTATCGATTTCAAGGTTATGGTTTTCTAGTTCGCCGCAAATTGTTTTTGGCCTTAGGTGGATTTGATCTGCAGTTTGGTCGAGGTTATTACGAAGATACTGATTTAGGACGACGTTTAATTGCACAAGGCTGGCGTCTAGGTGTTCATCCTGATTGCTATCTTCATCACGAAGGCGGCGCTTCATTTGGCCGCGGAAAAGAATATCGCGCATTGGTAGCGCGCAATCGAGCACTTTATTTTTCCCGTTATCCCGATGCACAGCGCAATATTCTGATGATTTCTGCACGACATACTTTGGATAATCTGTCATCCGAGTTGAAAGATAACTTGGATAAAGTGATGCAACAGGGTGGAAGCGTTTATTGGGTAACTTCGTCACCGCTGACACAATTATCGTGCTTGCAAATGCATACTGTTGCTTTAAAGCTGACCGAGGTTATTCGCTTGATATTGAAAGGGCGATCGCGGTTGGATAAGCGCATTTCAGCTTTTTGGATACTACCCGGAGTATCTTTAATTTGGCGAATATTACTGATTGGGTGGGCGCGATTAAACCATTTGGAAGTCAAAAATTGGACTGGTTGAATACCATTTCTGATTGGCTATCTCGATAAAATTTTGCTACCGTATTAAGTCCTTGCAACACTCTCGATTCATTTAAAAATTCTTTTCAAGAAATTTTATGCACATTAATCCTAAATGGCAGGAAACCTCGATTCGGTTGCTGTTATTGCTCTTTAGTTTAGGATTTTGGCAGAGTGAAGTTAATCTGATTACTTTTCCATTATTGGTCGTCGCTTGGATCGTTGATGGCGGCTTGCTTCGCTTCCGCGAAACGATCCGACAACCGTTTGTCCAAGCGCTATTTGTACTATGTTTGTTATTGCTTGCAGGATTATCGTGGAGCGAGCAGTTTGGCGATGATCGCATGAAGTGGTTGAAGTATTTCGTGTTATTGATTTTCGTACCTTATTATTCGCTATTGAATCAGCAGCGAATACGTTGGGCGTTATCAGGATTACTCGTTAGTTATATTGGCGTAGTGATTTTGGGAAGTTATCAATGGATCGCTCTGGATGCGCAAGGCGTCCCGCTGTTGGCAATGTCGTACTTAAGCTTTTCGGCAATGCTTGGCGTAGGTTTCGTAACGATAGTGGGTATTTCTTGTGCGAATCGAACAGCGTTGATGCAGACCTTGTTGTGGGTTTTGGCGCTTTGCGTTTTATTAGTACAATTTCATCAGAATAGCAGGATTTTTCTTTTTGCTGCTCTAGCAGCAGCAGTTATTATGCTTTTTTGCTATTACAAAGCACAACGCATAAAACTTACGGCCATTTTGTTATCTTTATTGGCAATGACGATTATTCTTGCCTTGCATAGCGCCGTATTCCAAGAACGTTGGATGCAGGCTAAAAACGATCTTGCTTTATTACAGCAAGATCGTTATGAATCCAGTTTGGGCTACCGCATTGCCATGTGGGATGTGGGATTACACGGCATTGCCGAACGACCGTGGCTTGGGCACGGCACAGGGTCCGCAAAAGAATATTTCGAGAGTACCATTCAAAGTTATCGAGAGGGTCTCTATAAAGATCTACCAAAATTCCAGAAAACTTCGCATTTTCATAATGATTGGATAGAAATCGGCATACATCTAGGTTTGTTAGGAATATTGGCATTAGCATTTCTCTTCTGGAATTGGTACTTTGCCTTTCAAAAAAGTGAATTCGCAATTCTGGGGATTGGTTTGATCAGTTACATGTTGTTGGCTGGATTGACGGATACTTTTTTGATTTTTAGCCGAACGCCGTTACTTGTGCTGATGATTACTGCGATTGCTATGCGGTGGCGACAGCAATAGCGGTGTTTTCTCATTTATCGCTAACGTGAGATGACACAAAATACCTCTTCTATCGCTACAGAAACAAATGCAACGTGCTATTTGTGCCATGAAAGTAGCGTTATCATCTATCAAAATTGCATGGATCGTTTATTTGGAGCGCCAGGTAAATGGAGCTTCAGAAAGTGTACCGCGGTAAACTGCGGTCATATTTGGCTCGATCCTAGACCGGTTGTTAATGATATTGGCAAAGTTTATCAAACTTACTATACCCACACCGCTGAAGATTCGCACTTAACAGGCTGGTTGAAGTTTTTGCGTACTGTGCTTCATAAAATCAGCATACTGGGGCTGTTTCAAGAGCGAAAGCGATATAAACGCATGTATCTTGACGATAGCAAGCTTGGTAAGCTGTTGGAAGTCGGTTGTGGAAATGGCAAACGATTAGACCGCTTGCGTAAATTGGGGTGGAAAGTTACAGGGCAAGAAATTGATCCTGTCGCGAGCGAGTGGGTTACCCAAAATTTGGGTATTGATATGCACTTAGGACCACTCGAGAACATGAGTGTTTCCGAACCGTACGATGTTATTTTGATGAGCCATGTGATCGAACACGTGCATGATCCGCTTGCTTTATTGTCGACTTGTGATCGCTTGCTCAAACCCGATGGGGTTCTGATACTGCTGACACCCAATGCTCATAGTTGCGGTCATCGAAAATTTGCTGCTCGCTGGCGTGGACTGGAACCCCCGAGGCATTTGCATCTTTTCACTCCTAATAATTTAAGGAAAATTATACAAAAAGCGGGCTTTAAGCGCATTCAATCCTGGACAACACCGATCGGCGCTTTCGCCATCGGTCAAAATAGCTTTGAACTGACAAATGGATTTGAAAGCCCGCATCGATCCGTTACTTATCGAGATATTGTCCGAGGATTTTGGTTTCAATTGTTTGCGCGTATGATGTATGTAGCCGATAAGCAGTCGGGTGAAGAATGCGTAGTGATTGCCAGGAAACAAGGCATTGGTGTAGAAAGTAGTTGAAGGAATGTCATATGAAACAGGAAAAAGGTCGAGTTGATTTAACATTACCCATAGTGTCTCCAGAGATAGATCGTTATATGCGCACGCTTGTGTCATCGACCGATCATTCCGTGTTACTTGAAATGGAAGCGTATGCGCAGCAACATAACTTTCCGATTGTTAATCGACTGGTCGGGATTTTTCTAGAAATGCAGGCAAAAATGATTCAAGCCAAGCGTGTGTTTGAATTTGGTAGCGGTTATGGTTATTCAGCTTATTGGTTTGCTAAAGCAGTCGGTGCGGAGGGGGAAGTGATTTGCAGCGATATGAATCCAGCGAATCGCGCCGCGGCAGAGAAATACCTGACTACCGTTGATTTATGGCAGCGGATCGATTTCAAGGTCGAAAAAGCACAAGATGCTTTTACAAAAACCAAAGGTCTATTTGATATTTGCTATAACGATGCCGACAAAGAAGGTTATCCAGAAATTTAGCAAATGGCAAAAAACCGAATACGCTCTGGCGGGTTGTATATCGCTGATAATGTGTTGTGGAGCGGGCGAGTCGCTTTACAGAATGACCTCAATACTGCCGACAGCGTGAGCGAATCGACCAAAGCCATTATGCAACACAATCAGATGATCTTTAATGATGCAGAGTTTGATGCGTTTATTAATCCTACGCGAGACGGCGTGATTGTAGCGAGAAGAAAATAAATGGTTTTCCCGTATGCGCTCATCTTCTCGGCAAGAATTCGGGAAATTGCAAGTTAGAAATTTACCAAACTTACCTGTGGTGCTTCATTAAACTTTGAGTAATTCTACGTCTTATGAAACACTTTTTTAACGATAAAGTTACATTTTTCTATTGCCAACAAACCCGGAATCTTCGAAATGTAAAACGATCAGCATAATATTTTCTTTTACCAGTACAATATTGTTTCAGTTTCATCACAAAAATTATAACAAATGAAAATATCATGACCACCAAACATAATAAACTTTTAATTCTCGGTTCTGGACCGGCCGGATATACCGCTGCAGTGTATGCTGCACGCGCTAACTTGAATCCCGTACTCATTACCGGCATGGCGCAAGGCGGTCAATTGACCACCACCACCGAAGTCGATAATTGGCCTGCAGACGCTATGGGAGTACAAGGACCTGATTTGATGGAGCGTTTCTTGAAACACGCGGAACGCTTCAATACACAAATCATTTTTGATCATATTCATACCGCAAAACTTACGGAAAAACCTATTACGCTGATAGGCGATCAAGGCACTTATACCTGTGACGCATTAATCATCGCAACTGGTGCGTCTGCACAGTATCTCGGACTACCATCGGAAGAAGCGTTTATGGGGCGCGGGGTTTCTGGCTGTGCGACGTGTGATGGTTTTTTCTATAAAAATCAAGATGTCGCTGTGGTCGGTGGTGGTAATACCGCCGTGCAGGAAGCGCTTTATCTCGCTAATATCGCTCGTTCCGTAACAGTCATTCACCGCCGAGAACAATTTCGCGCAGAAAAAATTCTGATTGACCAATTAATGGATAAAGTCAGCAACGGCAACATTAAATTAGCTCTTAATCATGTACTGGATGAAGTGTTGGGTGATTCATCAGGTGTCACCGGTATTCGCATCAGAAATACTCAAACCAACTCGTTAGAAACGATCCACCTACAAGGCGTATTTATTGCTATCGGTCATAAACCCAACACCGACATTTTTGTGGGCCAATTAGATATGGAAAAAGGCTACATCATTACGCACGGGGGACACCAAGGTAATGCAACTGCGACGAGTATCCCTGGGATATTTGCCGCTGGAGATGTGCAAGATCATATCTACCGCCAAGCTGTAACCAGTGCGGCAACTGGTTGTATGGCTGCGTTGGATGCCGAAAAATACCTGGATAATTTAAAACCGTAGTTCTAGATAGCAACAAGTTACGAAAAGATCATGAATGATTTTCACGATGAGACAAAAAAATCTGAAGATAGCGTTTGTGATAATACCTTGTTTCGTAAAGCCATGCAGGATGTGATTCCGTTATCAACTCCCAATCGTAAGGAATTTAATAATCGTCGCGTCGTGGCGGTTCCACGAAAGCGAAAACCGAATATTGAACATGATGGAGACGATATTTTTTCTGATTCTCCTTCGGTCTCAATTGAGTCGGGAGACGACTGGTCTTTTGCGCGACCAGGAGTATCACAACAAACCCTGCGCCGCTTACGCCGTGGGTATTGGCCAATTCAAGATAATTTGGATTTACACGGATTCACGCGAGATACTGCACGGCAGCAGTTAGCCACATTCTTAATGGAATGTATCGAACGACAACTCCGTTGCGTTCGTATTATCCACGGTAAAGGCTTAAGCTCACCCAATCGTGAATCTATTCTGAAAAAACAAGCCGGTCATTGGCTAGCACAACATCCAAACGTGATGGCTTTCTATCAAGCGAAGCCATCGGACGGCGGAAGCGGCGCTGTTTTGGTGTTACTCCAAATCAATAAATAATTGTTCTTGAAAAAGTATCAACCAATTCATGTTCTTACCTGATCTATTTGCCAGATTTCCTGGCGGTCTAATAAAGTTAAGTGAGTACGAGCGCATTTGTGTGTGTTCGGTTACAGTATTTTGCTGAATACTGTAAACAACACTAGGAATTCTTACATTTCCCACATCCGACTTGATTACGACACAGTTTCCAGCCAAGCCTGAAACATTAGAATATCCCATAAATGATATTGCCAATTTCCTTTGCCTGTAGAATGCTCCAACCATTTTTGACGTATAGGAACTGGATTGAGAAAGCCCTCTCTTTTTAATCTTGCTTCGTCTAATAGGCTTTCACTCCAATCTCTTAATGGACCTCTTAACCACGAATCAATAGGTACGCCAAATCCCATTTTGGGCCGATCAATAAGTTTTTGAGGTACATGCTTATACAATACCTGACGTAAAAGCCATTTTGAAATTCCATTTCGAACTTTATAATGCATCGGCAATTGCCATGCAAACTCATAAACTCGATGATCAATGAGTGGAACTCGCGTCTCTAAGCTGACTGCCATCGCCGAACGATCTACTTTTGTCAAAATATCCCCAGGCAAGTAACCAATGGTATCTAAAAGCATCATCAGTTCTTTTAAAGAAAGTAGTTCATTCGAAACAAAAGTACTCAACTCAGTACTCGGCTCAGATGCATTTAAAACGAGACCCTTGGGTTCCCAATGCATCATCCTGGCCCGATAAAAATGAGCGGGATCTTTACAACTTAAAAAAGAAGCACCTTTGTGTAATTTATTACCCAAAGATAATAACTGATATTTATCAGGCAGTAGACTTGAAATAGAATCGTACAGGTTGTTCCAATTTTCTGGAGAAACGGAAGAAATTATATTTCCAATAATTTTTCGTAAAAACAAAGGCATTACAGAAATTTTTTCCCAGAGTTTCGGATACTGTAAATATCTAGAGTATCCACAAAAAAGCTCATCACCGCCATCCCCAGATAGTGATACGGTAACGTGTTTTTTAACAAGCTCTGAGACTAAAAAAGTCGGTATTTGTGAAGAATCTGAAAATGGTTCGTCAAATATCGCGGGAAGTTTTGGTATTACGTTCATTGCATCATCAGGCGATACATATAGCTCGGTATGGGATGTCCCTAAATGCTTAGCTACTTCGCGGGCAAAAACGGCTTCATCGTAATCCTCTTCTTTAAAACCGATCGAAAAAGTTTTAATGGCACTGCTCGATTGTCGTTGCATGAGAGCAACTATAGTTGACGAATCGATACCTCCGGAAAGAAAAGCACCAAGAGGGACATCGGACATCATTTGGCCAGAAATCGACTGAATTAATTTAGATTCGAGGGCGTTAATGGCCTCATTATCGGATGAAAATTTGATAGGATTTTTTACGGCATCAAGAGCAATTTCCGTGGCAGACCAGTAAATTTTTGGTTCAGGTCTCTGTCTTAAACGCAATGTTTCAGAAGAAAATTCTATGAAAGATCCCGGCATTAATTTGAAAACATTCGTATAAATAGAGTAAGGAGCCGGAATGTAATTGTGTCTGAACAGCAAACTCAAAACATCACGATTAATCTCACTTTTAAAACCAGGAAGTTGCCGTAACGCCTTAAGCTCGGATCCAAACAACAACCTATCATCGAAATAACCGTAATACATTGGTTTCTCGCCCATGCGATCGCGCATTAGAAATAACTTTCTTTCCTTTTTATCCCAAAGAGCAATCGCAAACATACCGACAGTTTTTTTCAAAGTGGCTTCTATACCCCAGCATTCGAATGCTGCCAATAAAGATTCTGTATCTGAGTGTCCACGCCACCTTGGTGCGTTATCGGATTTTTCGAGTTCATTGCGTAAATCTAGATGATTATAGATTTCTCCATTAAATATAATCACAAAACGCCCAGTTACTGAAAGCATCGGCTGATGCCCTGCTGGGGAAAGATCTATGATTGACAAACGTCTATGGACAAAACCGATAGCCGTTTCTTTATCAAACCAAATACCCATGTCATCGGGTCCGCGATGTGCGATGGTGTTGCCTGCTTGCTCCAAAATTTTACCAAAATCATTAGGCGATAAACTACCACCTAGTGTGCCCGCTATTCCGCACATCCGAGTTTCTCCGTTATCTGTTGATCATTAACGCGTAATGTGAAGAGACATTCAATAGTTGTTTTACACTCCAATTGATTTTCTCGAATAGTCCGCTTCAAGGTGTTGATACTAATACAATATGAAAATGCTTTTTGATGAAAAAATCAGACTTTTTGTAAAAGATACAACTGATCTGCGAAAGATCTTAATCTACGCTTTTGTGGCATAACTCTACCACCTATAAACTCTAACTGCCACTAACTCGAAAAAGCATTTGAGTTAAATTGAATCATCGATCAATTGGTTTGGAGTAAGAAAAATACTAAATATTTTGAATTGCAAAGGAAAGAACATACGGCAGGGATTTAGGGTATATTATCAAAGCGATGAACTTGTAAATATGACGTTTGACCATTTAATTTGCAATTCCCTGTTTGTCTTGAGCACAAAGAGAGAATCAGAACGCTCGAAGCAACTTTGTTCAAAGTTTTTCATCTTAACTAGATATTTTTCAGTTCTTCCACTTAATGCAATAACTTCTATAAGAGGTTTTATAAAAGGCGCGACTTATGAAAATGTTTTTAAGCTTATTATTCATCGCAATTGTAGCGATCGTTATTGTCGCTGCCAGTGGTACTTACAATATATCTGCCACGGAAAAGCATTGGAGCATCGTTGAAAAAGCAATCACTTGGGCGCGCAATAATTCGATAGATACGCATGCTAAAAATTTAGTCGTATCAAAATTTGATGAAAAAGAAGTGCTGTCGAGTGGTTTGGAACACTATCATGCGATGTGTACCGAATGTCATTTGTCACCAGGTCAAAAGCCGACCGAAATATCAATGGGTTTGTATCCTCAAGCACCTGTCTTTCACGAAAGATCTCCGATTTCAGAGCAGCTTAACCAATCCGAAGTTATAAAAAAATATTTTTGGGTCATTAAAAATGGATTAAAAATGACTGCCATGCCCTCATGGGGATTGAGTCATGATGATAAATCGATCTGGACAATGGCGGCGTTTGCTTTAAAGTTGCACGGCATGAATGCGCAACAATATGAAGATCATATTCGTGCGCTAGAGGCTGATCATTCGCATGATCACGGCCATGACGATCACTCTCATTGAGCTCGTTATTGCGTTGAATGTGCAGCCAAATTTACTGATTTTCTTGATGTGAAATTGAATAATATCGATACCATCCATGTCGGTTCGATGCTCGATGAAAAACTGATTGCTAGCTATCGTCAAACACAGTATAGGATTTTTACAGAACACGAAACAATAGATGTAACTATTGATTATTATTCGCATTCGATTGAATCCTTATTGTCAGCGTCATCGAGCGATTCCGCTGCAATTGTCACGGCTTATAATCCTTATAGTCAATTGCGAAATGAAGAAGAAAATTATCTGGCAAATGAATTATTAAGAGCCGTTCTCATTAAAAATAACCATCGCTTCCTTGAAAGTTTGAATATTGACCCCATTCAAGTCTGGCCGGCAGAAAAAAGCTTTTTGGTATTGGACCTTGATATCAATACAGCAGAAAACATAGGACGGAAATTTAATCAAAACAGTATCGTTTGGATTGATCGCAGTGCAATCGCGCGACTGATTTTGCTGCGTTAAATATAGTTAGAAAAATAGAAAAGCTATGTTAATGAAATAGCTGAAGAAAAAATAATAGTATAGCTGTATCAATAAACCCGATGATATACTCAACTTATTAATAATAATCTTGTTTAGGAGACAACCATGAAGAAGATTCTCACTTATCTGACACTGACTATCTTCAGCTTTGGACTATTTGCGTTTGATGCTGTAGATGTTGAAGCGGCGAAACGCATGGGCGGTGGAAAAAGTATTGGTTCGCAACGACAATCGATCAATCAACAACAAGCTGCTCCAAATAATCCTAAGCAATCTCCCGCGACTGCACCTGGGGCAGCACCCTCAGCCGGAAGCAAATGGGGCGGCGCATTGGCTGGATTAGCCGCGGGCGGTCTTTTGGCTGCGCTATTTATGGGTGGTGCATTCGAAAACATTAATATGATGGATATGCTGGTATTAGCTTTGATGATCGGCGTCATATTTTTTGTTATTCGTATGTTGCGCAAGCCCAAGGTATCCGAGCCAATGGGGCGAATGCAATATACTGGCATGGGTACGAATACACAAGATCGTTTCAATACGCCACCATTTGGCGGTGCGAGCACAACTGCTGACAGCGCGTCTTCGGCAGATAATAATGCAGCGGCCTATCAACAACCTAATATTCCTGCGGACTTTAAAGTAGAGCCTTTTTTACGTAGTGCGAAAGATTCTTTCATCCGCTTACAGGCTGCGCATGATCGTGGTGATATTGATGAAATTCGCGACTATGCGACTCCGGAAATGATTTCCGAGCTCACGATGCAAATTAATGAAAGAAATGGCGCAACGCAAAAAACCGAAGTGATGTTTATTGATGCTAATTTGCTTGAAGTTGAAACAAATCAAGACACCGCGATAGCGAGCGTTCGCTTTACGGGACAATTACGTGATTTACCTAATGGTGAAGCAGAGCCGTTTGATGAAATCTGGCATGTGCAAAAAGATCTTAGAGATCCTAATGCCACCTGGTTGCTCGCGGGTATTCAACAAATTTCCTAATATTTCTAAGAAAAACATTCTTTAGTTTTCATCTATGAATCCGGAAACTGGTTATTAAAATCAGTTTCCGGATTTTCTGTTTCTCAGATCAATTCAATTTGTTAATGGCAAATTCGTCTTACTTAGCATAGTTGAGGGCACCTAGAAAAGTATGGTTATCAGATTATCGAAAGTCATACTGGTCTGGGCTATCGCTTTATTCGCTTCGTTAGTTGTTTTTAACAATGTGACTGACTACGACTCGAACTTTAGGCTAGTGCAACATGTTTTAAAGATGGATACGATTTTCCCTGATAGTCAGGCATTCTGGCGTGCAATCGACTCATCCGTGATGCATCATTTGTTTTATGGCTTTATCATACTGATTGAATTCATCATCGCAGTATTTTGCTGGGTGGGTGGATTTCGTTTATTCAAACACATTAACAATGCACTTTTCTTTAATCAAGCAAAAAGACCTGCGATTATCGGACTGACACTAGGAATGTTGCTATGGTTTACCGGGTTTATGACTATTGGTGGAGAATGGTTTTTAATGTGGCAATCAGTCACGGCAAATGGCCAAGATGCGGCGTTCCGCTTAGTCATGATAATGGGTATGGTACTGATCTATTTGGTGCAACTCGATGATGAAAAACAGGTTTGATTGTTCCACGTAGGTGTTTAGTCCTTCGTCGTGATGAAGTAAAATCAGATACCATTGCTAAATAATGAGAATTTCCACTTTCAATTAAATTCAATTTATAATTAATCTTTAAGACAATTCAGTACGACCTCAAACGCCTGATCAAGGTACAGCAAACAATTCAAGAACGTGTCAAGCGCAAAGCTAAACACTGAAACAAATCTTATCCCAGTAAACTCGTTCACCTCGATACCAAATGGCTTCCCTTGCTAAAAGGCCAATCTGTCAATGAGCCTCGTGAGTATTTGTTTGTGGCTATCGATGATTTTTCCCGGGAATTGTATGCCGATATTTTCCCCGATAAAACCCAGCACAGCGCTGCTTGCTTTCTCATAGGCACGGTCATCGCCCAATGCCCTTATCAGATCGACTGCGCTTACGCTGACAACGGCACCGAATTTAAAGAAACCAGCGATCATACTTTTGTCACAGCCTGCAAGGCAACACGGTATCGGTCAGAAATTTACCCACATCAATCGCTCGCAAACTAACGGTAAAGCTGAGCACGTTATCCGCACGCTAAAGGAAATGTGACACCATCAAATTTCTTTTAAAGACAGCGTCCATCGGCGTATTCAGCTAGTCCGTTTCATCAATTTCTACAATACTGTGAAACCCCATAAAGGTTTGAATAATGCTACTCCTTATGAAATACTAACTGCTTATTTTAATCAACCTCTCCGTAAACAATCCTGAGGTTTCTTACACGTATTCATACAATAATCTCCTGATTTGTTGACATTCCTTGAGTCATGGTAAGTTTCCTATCTGTTGTTGAATTTTGTCCGCTTGTTGGTGAAGAAAATGAATAAATAAATCAATAAGAAAAATAATCGCTCCCACCAAACTGAAATCGTTATAAATTTTTCCCCACTTGCTATCTTCTGTCCTATTCCCGATTTTTTTGATAAGAAAACCCTCTATTTTTAAAATAATGCCATCCTTCAAAAAGAAGAATTTGTTAATGTATGAAGAGATAACTACAAAAATTATAAAGACATAATTCCAGGGATAATCAATCATATAAAACTCCTTTCTTCCATTTGTACACATCGTCCAAAAGGTCAGTTAACTTGTGGGGCTTGTCGTTCGGCTTAGATTGCCTAACGGTGATATCTATTAGCATTTGTTGGTATCAAAGGCACCAGCAAAATACCATCTGAATGTTGGTATATACAGATTCTTCATGATACAGTCTGAATCTATCTATTCCTGTTAAAGCTAGTTAATTCAAGGAATTTGATACGGCGTGAAACTACATGAGATTTTTGCGTGGTGCCCGGAGCCGGAGTCGAACCGGCACGGGCGGTTTAAGCCCGAGGGATTTTAAGTCCCTTGTGTCTACCTATTTCACCACCCGGGCGATCAAATTGAAATGCAATTTACTTCAAATATGCACGATTAACAAGTGAAGTAAAATTTCAGGCGGCATTATAACCCGAATATAGGGCATTTTAATATGAATTATTCATTTGCAATACTGTCTATGCCTTGTATGCTTTATTCGAACTCGTTTTCAACCACTCATCATTCGCTTTCTAATCATTACATTTACTTCCTCATATGCCATACCACAGTGATATAAAAAGAAATTCTTTCTTAATCAAAATATTACAGAGAAAGATTCTTTCATCTTTTTCTGTAGCAGTGATCGGGATTTTATTGGTCATTAACGCAGATACTTTTGCTACTTCTATGAATAACCAAGAAAAGATTTCCACAACACAGGATCAGAAAAGCGTCGCAATCACGATCTATAACGAAAATCTGGCATTAGTAAAAGATTTGCGTCACATTAAGTTGGACTCAGATTTAAATCGTCTGGCGTGGCGTGATGTTTCTGCGCAGATTCGTCCAGAAACGGCGATATTGCGAAGCCTGAACCATTCGAGTGAGTTTCGTTTAGTGGAACAAAATTTTGATTTTGATCTGCTGACACCGACTAAGCTATTAGAAAAATATCGTGGACAAGAAATTGTTGTGATTCGTACAAACCCTGCTTCTGGAGTTGAAACGAAAGAAACGGCTACCGTACTTGCTACGAATGAAGGTATCGTGCTGAAATTTGGCGATCGCATTGAAACCGATATTTCTGGGCGACTGGTATTTCCTGGAGTACCCAATCATTTACGGGATAGGCCGACCTTACTACTTTCTTTACTCAATTCTGCGAAAGAAGCCCATGATTTTGAACTTTCTTACCTCACGTCTGGATTGTCTTGGCACGCAGATTATGTCGCGGCCTTAAATGAAAAAGACAACGTTCTGGATTTGAATGGATTAGTAACATTAACCAACCAAAGTGGCGCTGCTTATCGTGACGCGCAATTACAATTGGTTGCGGGCGATGTCAATCAAGTACAGCCAGCATTGGGAAGATCGGCAAAAATGATGGAAATGACAGCGATGGCCGCGGCGGATGCGCCACAGATGAAACAGGAATCATTTTTTGACTATCATTTATACACATTGCAACATCCGACTACGCTATCCGAAAATCAAACCAAGCAAGTATCATTGATGTCAGCGGTAAATGTACCTTTAACAAAAGAATATTTATTGCAAGGCGCAGATTACTATTATTCAGGACAACATGGCACGATTGAACAAAAAAAATCGGTTGGGGTATATATCAGCTTCCTGAATAAAGGAAAAGGATTAGGCATTCCATTACCGAAAGGTGTGATACGTGTGTACAAAAAAGATTTAGCAGGAAATAGTCAATTTGTAGGTGAAGATCGAATCGAACATACTCCGAATAATGAGTTAATTCGTTTGAAAATGGGTAATGCATTTGATATCACAGCGAATAAACTACAAACCGATTTTCAGCAGATCGCTACAAATAGGCCAAATCAAGCAGGTGTCTTTGAGAGTGCTTATAAAATTACTATCAAGAATGCCAAGAAAGAAGCAATCAAAGTACAAGTACAAGAACCTATGCCTGGAGATTGGAAAATTCTATCGGAATCCTTACCTCATGAAAAAAAATCAGCAAGCATAGCGGAATGGAGCGTTCCTGTGGCTGCTGAAAGTGAAACAGTTCTAACGTATCGTGCGCGTAACAAATACTGACAACAGAGTGAGTTCTCTAGAGCCTGTTCGGTTGGAATCAGGGTGTGAGGAAACTGATATCCTAATTGCTATTCCTAATTTATAGCGCAGCAATCGATAATGACCGTAGTTTCAAGCAAAATTTAATACCAGGTTTTCCATCCTGCGAAACATAGCAGTGTCAAAAAAGCTGCGACGATATCATCAAACATAACGCCAAACCCCCCTTGCAGTTTTTGATCGAAATAACGAATAGGGTTGGGTTTGGCTATATCGAATAGACGGAACAAAATAAAAGCAGCTAATTGCCATAACCATTCATTGGGAATAAAAAAAAGAATCAAAAGAAATGCGACCGTTTCATCCCAAACCATGCTGCCATGATCGTGATCACCAAGAGCTGTGCCGGTTAACCCGCAAGCCCAGATTCCCGCAATAAACATAATGTCGATGGCTAACAAGAAATATGCTGGCGTCAGTAATTCATTGAATAACCAAAACAACGGAAAAGCAGCTAAAGTACCTATCGTGCCGGGAGCGAACGGAAACAATCCTACCCCTCCTGAAAAAGCAATGAAGTACGCTGGATGGCTGAGTGCTAAAGCTAAGTTAGGCTTGAATGCAACAGCACTCTTCGAATCCAAGTGTTGCTCAGTATCAGGAGATAAAGTGGTCATATCCTTTGTTATCCAATGAAATTGATCTTCCTTGAGAGTCTTCAATGATTAGCTGGTTGCCCGTCAGAATTTTACCGATGCGTGTAAGGGATACATTTAATTCAATTCCGAGCGACGCTATTGCATTGCGATTTTCTTCAGGCGCGGTGAAACACAACTCATAATCATCTCCTCCCGCCAACAAACACTGCCTAATCAGTGGTTGAGAAAGATTTTCTTTTACAAAGAGCGAGCAGGGTACATCGTCTATATTAATACAAGCGGCTTTCTCTGAGGCTTTCAAAACGTGGCTTAAATCTGCTGCTAATCCGTCAGAAATATCGATTGCGCTATGGGCAAGATCAACTAACCTCTGTCCTAGCTCAACACGAGCGGAAGGCATTAGTAGCGCAGTTAAACAACGAGTTTTTTCTTCGAGCGGCAAGATGATGTGATGCAGCTCATGTCGCAATGCCAGTGCTGCATTTCCGAGCTGACCCGATATCCAAATATCATCGCCCGCTTGCGCGTTATTTCGGCGAAGTGCTTTACCTCGTTTTACCTCGCCAATGATTTGCACGTTGATATTCAATGGACCTGAAGTAGTATCACCACCGATTAACGCAACTTGATAAGAATTCGCTAAATCGAAAAAGCCTTCACTGAATTTGGATAACCAAGGATTGTCATTGCCGGTTAAATTTTTGGGTAAAGTCAGTGCGAGCAAAGCCCAGCGCGGTTTCGCTCCCATAGCTGCCATGTCCGAAAGGTTAACCGCTAACGATTTAAACCCTAGTTGATAAGGGTCCGTGTCTGGAAAGAAATGTTTGCCTGAAACCAGTGTATCGGTAGAAATCGCAAATTCAATGGTTTGCGAAGCCGGAATAATGGCGGCATCATCACCGATTCCCACTATTTCGTTAGGTACAGATTTTTTGAAAAATCGTTCGATAATATCGAATTCTGACGGCACTTGAATTAAAGCGGTGATTGTTTTGTTTCAATATTTTTTGCGTTAATTTCTACAGCGCGTTGTTTAATCGCCAATTTATCCAGAACGCCATTGACGTATTTATGTCCGTCAGTGCCGCCATAGGTGCGAGCCAACTCAATGGCTTCATTAATAATGGCTTTGTAAGGAATTTCTGGGTGGTAGACCAATTCATAAGCACCGAGCAACAAAATAGCAAATTCCACTGGACTTAATTCATGCAAAGGACGATCCAAGCACGGTTGAATATGTTCATTCAACAGTTCAAAATTTTTAATCGCACCTTCCAGTGCTTGCGAAAAGTGTTTTTCATCGACATGCTTGAATTCGGGGGATTCGCGTAATTGCCGCTCAATAAAACTAGCACTTTCGCCCGTAACCTTCCACTGATATAGACCTTGCACTACGAATTCACGGGCTGCTCGACGATGGCTTTTCGGTTTCTGGATTTTATTGTGCTTGTCAACGGACGAATCAGAAGACGTACTATTCATAAGGTAATTCGTCTATTTTTATTTGCAGATTCGCCATTTCCAATGCAACCCGAGCGACATCGGTGCCTTTTTCATGCATACGAGCAATGGCTTGGTCTTCGTTATCGGTGGTAAGAATTCCATTGGCGATAGGAATTTCAGTTTCCAACTGCGCTAACATCAAACCATGAGCGGATTCATTGGCAACCACTTCAAAATGATACGTATCGCCACGAATCACCGAACCGAGCGCGATGAAAGCATCAAATTGATTCGTTAATGCGATACGTTTGAATGTCAAAGGGATTTCTAAAGCGCCAGGTACTGTCGCAAGCAAAATGTTGTGATCGAGAACACCATTTTTTCTTAACTCAATGATACAAGCACTTAGCAAGCCTTCACTGATATCTAAATTAAAACGGCTCATGACGATGCCTATCTGCAAATCACTACCGTCAATAACGGGTTCAATTTCTGGGATATCGTCGTAAAAAGTCATGGTCATTCCTCAATGTGCAAAAGGCTTGTATTTTTGTTTATTATAAACCTTTGAGTATCTATCGAAGGGTGTCTTTTTCATTAATTTCCGCATAGCTGGAAACTTCTAAACCAAATCCTGTAACACTAGGCATTTTTCGCGGTGTTGACATTAAACGCATTTTACCGACATTCAAATCTTTCAATATTTGTGCGCCAATTCCGTGATGGCGCAAATCCATTTGACGATTCACAACATTGGAATGTTCGTTTTTCGATTCAACACGTTCAACTAATTTTAGCGGATCATCTCGGCGATGCATTAATACAATGACACCGCGTCCCGCTTCGGCAATCATTTTCATCGCCGCATAGATATTCCAGGAATGAGAGCGATCCTCGATATCGAGAAAGTCGATTACCGACAACGGTTCATGTACGCGCACCAGCGTTTCATCAGTGGGATTGATTTCACCTTTAACCAAAGCCAAGTGGGTTAGATTAGCAATATCATCGTGGTAGGCGATCAATTGAAATGCACCCTGCAGGGTTTGAATAGAGCGTTCCGCAACGCGCTTGACGAGAGACTCGTTTTGGTTACGATATTGAATTAAATCGACAATCGTGCCAATTTTGAGTTGATGTTTTTGCGCAAACACGATTAAATCTGGCAACCTCGCCATGCTGCCATCTTCTTTGAGAATCTCGCAAATTACCGAAGCTGCAGTCAATCCCGCCATCCTTGCCAAATCACAACCAGCCTCGGTGTGACCTGCTCGCACCAATACGCCGCCTTTTTGCGCTTTCAGCGGAAAAATGTGGCCAGGTTGCACGATATCTTGTGGTTTCGCATCTTTTTGTACGGCGACTTGGACAGTTCTGGCACGATCCGCTGCGGAAATTCCTGTAGTGACACCTTGAGCCGCTTCAATGGAAAGGGTGAAGTTGGTTCCTAAAGGGGAGCGATTGTTCGATACCATCAGCGGCAAATCCAATTGATGGCAACGTTCTTCGGTGAGTGTTAAGCAAATCAACCCACGCCCATGAGTGGCCATGAAATTGATCGCAGCCGGTGTGACAAAATCAGCAGCGAGCACCAAGTCACCTTCATTCTCGCGATCTTCTTCATCAACCAGAACAACCATTTTCCCGACTTGAATGTCGGCAATAATTTCTTCAATTGGGCTAATATTCATAGTGGCAATGCTATCACTTTTCAATATTGAGTAACCTTGCGACATAACGCGCGAGCATGTCGGATTCCAAATTCACCAAAGACCCTACCTGGAGTTGTCCTAATGTGGTTACTGCAATGGTATGCGGGATCAAATTGACCGAAAAAGTATTACCGATGATTTGATTAATCGTCAAACTCACCCCATCGACTGTAATCGAGCCTTTGTGCGTTAAATAGCGCAAGATAGCACTGGGCGCATCAACTTCAAGCGTAGTATTTTCTCCGGTAGGCTCCCATTTGACAACTGTACCGATGGCATCAATATGTCCGCTCACCAAATGCCCTCCGAGTCGGTCGGATAGCCGCAATGCTTTTTCCAAATTCACTGGTTTGTTGATTTTATCCAACCCATGCGTGCAAAGCAGCGTCTCTTCCGATACATCGAAATGAAGTTGTCTGTCTACCAACGATTTGACTGTTAAGCAAATACCATCGACCGCAACACTATCTCCCAGATTGATATCTGACAAATCGAGATTTCCAGGCTCAAGCCGCAATGACAAATTTCTTTGCGGGGTTGTATGAGAGATATCGGTAGAAACTATCTTACCGATGGCTTGTACGATTCCTGTAAACATTTAATGGTGCGTTATTAAGAGATTTATTCCGAAAAAAATGGTATCTAATGATGCAAAAATTAACTTTTTGTATATCAATAACTTTTGTGGCGCGCCCAACACGATTCGAACGTGCGACCCCCGCCTTCGGAGGGCGGTACTCTATCCAACTGAGCTATGGGCGCGTTGATGATTTAGTACTGCAATTATGCGCTAAAAGGTGCACAGAATAACTGCTTTTGAAGCAATCGTCCAACTCGATTCAAGTAGGAACGATTCTCGATATTTGATCATTCTTCAAAGGCATTTCGAATCCATTCAATATTCTGCCCATTGCTACCACTAAATAGAATCACATCAAAACGGCAAAGTGGTTGATCGTTGATTTCTGCCAAGTAATGTCGTGCTGTACGCAGTAATTTGGCTTGTTTTGACGAAGTAATACTCGCGGCTGCACCACCAAAAGCTTCTTGTGTTCGTAAACGTACTTCGATAAAAACCAACGTGTCATTTTCTTGCATGATCAGATCAATCTCGCCAAAACGACAGCGATAATTTTGTGCAAGCAAAGTTAACGATTGTTTTTGTAAATACGATGCGGCGATTTTCTCTGCATCTTTGCCTTTCATGGTTCCACTGTTTGCTGTGGCGGCAATGAAAGTGAAGTGGGTGAAATAGCGTTCGCCCCAATGAGTTGCGCCTTGCCTTGTTCAAACTGAGCGGCGACAGGTTCGCGAATGAAAAGGTTGCCCGATGAGGCACGCACATACCCTGTAACGCCATCAAAGTTAATTTCACTGACAAATAATGGATCAAGTAAATGTGTCATCAAACGAAACGCATCGATTCCTAATCCGTGTAAGCGTTCCATATCGGTACTTTTAGCCACATAATTTTGGCGATAGGCCATCACGGCTGGGTGATCCGGTTGTAATAGCCAAGGCATGTCGACAAAACGAATTCCACTCAAGTCATTATTCAATAAAGTGTTGCTGTCGCCCGTATAAATTTGTGATGTGGCATAAACTGGCACATCAGAAGCAATGTACGGGCGAACGATACGCGCTTTCTCAGCGGTTAACGTAAGAAAAACCAATTGATTGGTGTTGCTGCTCAAGTTTTTCAGTTGCTCTAATTGCTGATTTTCATTGCTATAACGCATTAAAGAAAGTGTTCCGCCATCGCGTTGCCAACGTTCGCTAAAAGCGGCTTGCAACCGTTTCGACAAGCCACTGTCATCACCGATTATTAAAGCTTGTTTTTTTCCAATATCACTCGCTAAATGTGCTACTTGGCTTGCCTCGGTTTCCATTTGCAGACCAAATAAAAATAATTTCGGAGGAGTGGTTTGAGCATTATCAACAGTATTTAAAGCTAAAGTCGGTACGGTCACCATTTGACTGGACGCAATCGCAGCGACACCATCGCGAGTCAATGGTCCCACGACCAGCTCAGCGCCAGCATCCAAAGCTTCCTGATAAGTCAGCAAGATATCCAGCGGATCATCACCGGTTGAATAAATACGAATCATAAGAGGAAGCGGCTCTTCACGCATCGTCGCAGCAACAAAACCATCTTTGACTCGATTGGCCGCTTCACTGAACGAAGGTGACTCGAGCGGTAAAATAAGCGCAATATGCGGTGTTTTGATAGAGCCAGAAACATCCTCAAGTTGTAAGTGTTGAGGATCAGAATAGGTATCAGTAGCCGCTAACAACGGATTACCGCATAATGCCAGCATGACTATCATAACAAGCGTGAAGGAACACGGTACCCAAGATATGCTAGAAAAAAGCGCGTTATATATAGTGGCTACGCCGATAGGAAATTTGAATGATATTAGTTTACGTGCATTGAACATTTTAAAAGCGGTCGATGTAGTTGCGGTTGAAAATATACAAAACTCCAAACATTTATTAGCAGCACACGGCATTTCAACGCAATTGATGAGCTTGCATCAGCATAATGAAATTTCGGCGACTAACAAGATATTAACATTATTGAACGAAGGGCAAAGTATTGCGTTAATAACAGACGCCGGAACACCTGCCATTTCCGATCCTGGAGCGCTTCTGGTTCAACAGGTACGCGCCAAAGGATATCCAGTAATTCCCATACCGGGGGCCAATGCAGCGATATGCGCCTTATCTGCGGCGGGGGTCATGCACCCGCATTTCTTTTTTTTTGGTTTTTTATCGGCCAAACCGGTGGCTCGCAAACGTGAATTGCTACAATTCAAATCACAAGAATATCCAATCATTTTTTATGAAGCGCCACATCGAATTATTGAGTGTGTAGAGGATATGATTGAAATAATCGGCGCGGATCGCACACTGATCGTCGCACGCGAATTAACTAAATTATTTGAAACGATTCATATTGGTTCCTTGATAGAAACTCTGGATTGGCTAAAATCGGATAGTAACCAACAAAAAGGTGAGTTCGTGCTGATTTTATCAGGCGCCGAGAAACTCAATAAGCCTTTAATAAGCGAGTCTGCACAAACGACTTTGAATTATCTGCTAGCCGAATTACCTTTAAAACAAGCCGTGAAACTCGCCACAGCAATTACTGGCGAAAATAAGAACGCGTTGTATCAACTTGCCTTACAGTTGAAACAGCCGGATCAATTAGCAGAATAGCGTGGTGCTTATATCTGCTAGACTATCACTCAATTTTTAACCTTGATCGGGACTGCCTTTGTCAACTACCACATCTCAGCTTACGATTATTCGCCCAGATGATTGGCATTTGCATTTGCGTGATGGCGAACAGTTAAAAGCCGTGTTGCCGCATACCGCTCGGCAATTCGCGCGCGCAATCATTATGCCGAATCTGCGTCCGCCCATTGTCACCACCGATATGGCGAGAGCCTATCAGGCGCGTATCGTATCGGCCTTGCCAGATGATTTGCGAGCAAAATTTCAACCGCTAATGACGCTCTATTTGACGGATAACACCGCACCAGCAGAAATAACGCGGGCAAAAAGTAGTGGCATCGTGCATGCAATAAAACTCTATCCTGCTGGAGCCACAACCAATTCCGACGCGGGAGTCACCGATATAGCAAAATGCTATGCCACGCTGGCCGAAATGGAAAAGCACGATGTCCCGTTGCTGGTTCATGGCGAAGTGACTGACTTAGATATCGATGTATTTGATCGGGAAAAAGTTTTTATTGATCGCGTGTTAATTCCATTGATGCAACGTTTCCCAAACTTTCGGATCGTTTTTGAACATATCACTACTCGCGATGCCGTCGAATTTATCAAGCAATCTTCTGCAAAAATTGGCGCGACTATTACTGCACATCATTTATTATTAAATCGTAATGCTCTGTTTCAAGGTGGCATTCGACCTCATCATTACTGTTTGCCAGTTCTCAAGCGGGAAATTCACCGGTACGCGCTGCTAGAAGCCGCAACGAGCGGCAATACGAAATTTTTTCTCGGTACGGATAGCGCTCCGCATGCATTAGTGCATAAAGAACAGGCTTGTGGTTGCGCTGGAATTTTTACCGCACATGCTGCGATGGAATGCTACGCGACAGCGTTCGAGCAAGCCAACGCATTAGACAAATTGGAAGGTTTTGCCAGTTTCTTTGGCGCGGATTTCTATCGGTTGCCACGCAATACGGACAAAATTACATTACAGAAGAAATCTTGGACAATTCCCAAGCAATATCCTTTTTCTGAGGAGGCATTAATACCATTGTATGCCAACGAAGAATTGCACTGGAAAATGATTTAACTCGGTTAATGAATGAAAAAACACTAGCGATTACCAATGCTTTAAAGCACGGTTCCAAACATAAAGTCCTTTAGCAAATCCATTATAAATCAAGCGTGATAGCTGATAAATAATCGGCAACCGAACACAATATGCTAACCAGCGTTGCTTCGTTGTTTGTTGCCATAAATAAATAAACGCATCAATGCCGATATGCATATTGCCATCTGCATCGCACACATGCAAACGCTCACGCACTTGCTCGAGCGAACTATCTATTTTAGCAAGCGCTTCTGGATTACTATGTATGTCTACCCATTCTGGGTTTTCAGCATGACATTGCTCCATGCGTTGGCGCTGATCTTTGATACCCGCATTGCAAACTGGACAAGCGCTGTTGTAATACACTTTATAGGTCATTGTAATCTTTCTTTTATTCCAATTAAATCAATGCAAATTGAAATATGTTCTAAAAATACCTCGAATGTGATTTTTCTAACAGAAGATTAACCGTATAACAGCTATTCTCAGTATGTTTCTAAGAATAGTAGCGCTTGATCAATGAATGTTCAAATGAAATGAGGTAAGTTATGAGTAATATTTACAAGAGAATAAAAGATATTAATCTGTCCTTTTTATCTATTTTCAATAAAAACCATGCAACTTTGGTGAGAGAGGAGTCGGTGCTTATCATAGGTGGAAATAATAATGCCGTCATTCATGTGCCAGCAAGTTGGTGTGAAACGGATAACACAAAAAAGCGTATATCTTCTACTCGACAAACTGATAAGACTGCAAAAAACAACGTGATTGTTTCATCCATTTCTAGCGATGATGACGATAAAAACTTCTAGAAATAAAAGGAAGAAATTCATACACGGTCGCAATCAGATTGCCCTAATCGACTGCAACCGTCGTTATGATTTTAAGATAATGACTGATGCAATTGATTAGGACAAACTGCTTGCTAGGATTCGTTGAACTAATGCATCGCTTTGACTAAAGTTCGCAAATAATCCTCAAAGTCTTTTTTCAGCTCAGGATGCTTCAGACCGAACTCAACAGTTGCGTGCAAGTAACCCAGTTTACCGCCACAGTCAAAACGCTTTCCTTCAAATTCATATCCAAGCACGGTTTCTTCTTTGAGAAGCTTTGCAATTGCATCGGTTAACTGAATTTCATTGCCCGCACCCCGTTCCGTCTGTTCGAGCAATTTAAAAATGCGCGGCGTTAAAATATAGCGACCAACTACTGCCAAATTGGATGGAGCTTTATCAACAGGTGGTTTTTCGACGATTGCTTTGACTTTTGAAACGCGTTCCGACATTACTGTGCTATCGATAATCCCATAACGATTGACGGTTTCATGAGGCACTCGCTCAATTCCTAAAACAGAACAATGATGGTGATTATGCACATCGACCATCTGATTTAAACAGGTGCGTTCCCCGGCATCAATCAAATCATCCGCAAGTAAGACAGCAAATGGTTCATCACCTACGACTGGCTGAGCACATAAAACGGCATGCCCCAGTCCCAGCGCTTCCGCTTGGCGAATATATATGCAATCCACATGCGGTGGGAGAATATTTCGCACAATGTCCAACATTTCTTGTTTTTCTGCTTCTTCTAACTTGGTCTCAAGCTCGAATGCTTTGTCAAAATGATCGGGTATAGAATTTTTATTGCGACCTATAATAAAGACCAGTACATCAATACCCGCGGCAACGGCTTCTTCTGCAGCAAATTGAATCAATGGCTTATCAACGATGGGAAGCATTTCCTTCGGGTTAGCCTTGGTCGCAGGTAGAAATCTAGTACCAAGACCCGCAACAGGAAATACTGCTTTTCTAATCGCTTTCATGTGGAGAACTCCTTTAAATAAATCATTTTTGCTGATAACCTGAAGGATTGTTACTTTGCCAATGCCAACTGTTGGCGCACATTTCATCTAAACCGAGTTTCGCTTGCCATCCCAACATATCAAATGCACGTTTCGGATCGGCATAACAAGCAGCAATATCACCCAATCTTCGTGGCGCAATTTGATAGGGAACACGTTTATTACTCGCTTTTTCATAGGCACGTACGACATCCAAAACGCTATAACCTTGCCCCGTACCTAAATTTACTGTTAAAAGGCTATTCTCTTTTTCACTATCTATTTTGTTTAAAGCTTCTAAAGCTTTCAAATGCCCCATTGCCAAATCAACAACATGAATATAATCACGCACGCCCGTACCATCCGGCGTTGCATAATCACTACCCCAAATACTCAATGAATCTCGACGCCCTACGGCAACCTGAGCAACAAAGGGCATTAAGTTATTGGGAATACCTTGCGGGTCCTCACCAATTAGTCCACTAACGTGAGCGCCAACCGGATTGAAATAACGCAGAATTGCGATTTTAAAAGCGTGATCACTGTGGTAAAGATCACGCAAAATTTCTTCAATCATCCATTTGCTGCGTCCATAAGGATTCGTTGGTGCTAATGGATGATCTTCGGTCAAAGGAAGCTTTATTGGATCGCCATACACAGTAGCAGAAGAACTGAATACTAGTGTTTTTACGTTACATTCTTGCATGGCTTCCAATAATCGCAGTGTACCGACTACGTTATTATCATAATAAGCATTGGGTTTTTCGACCGATTCGCCCACTGCTTTTAATCCCGCAAAATGAATAACTGCCGTAGCTCCACTTTCCTTAAGTACTTTCACCATTGCCGCACGATCTCGGCAATCACCTTCAACTAGATTGATTTTTTTTTGGGTAATTTGTTCGACGCGTTTTAATGCTTCAGGATTGCTATTGCAAAAATTGTCAAACACCGTGACATCATAACCAGCATTGAGTAATTCAACGCAAGTATGCGAACCGATATAACCGGCACCTCCCGTGACAAAAATCATAATTCCAATCCTTTACAGAATAACAAATGCATTTGTTGCGATTTTTTTAAAAACTATTTTGGCTCTATTAGCTGCTGAAGTGATTTTTAAATGTCTTAACAAAATAATCGACGACATCGACCGGTAAGTGATTAATACCGGCAGCAGCTTTGCGACCTCCACCCGTTTCAAATTGCAAACACAATAAATCAGCGCCTTGAGGATTCTCCAATGCCGCCCTCACACTCACTGTATAGTTTCCAGAATGGTTCGGGGTAATCACTGCGTGAGCACGATGAGGATTTTCATTGGCTAATTTATTTGCAAAAATCCCTGTCACTCGACGTGCCCATGCTTCATCCGGTAATCGATAAGCTGCACAATGAACATCCTCCATTAAAGGGCGCAACGAATTTGCATCATTCATATCCCTTTTATACCCTGCAGCGAGTTTGAGGTATGCGGGTGAGTTCGCAATAAAATCAAAAGGATTTTGATAGGCTTTAATTTCCTCGTAGAGCGCTTCTGGATGAAAATGCAGATCAGCAAGATTGTCGCCATATCCGTTATAGTTCAGATATTCACCAAGATTAGCCAGTTGTTCAGATTCTGTTTGGGAAAGCCCTGCTTTATCCGCAAGTTGCTGGGCCTTTTTTACGAGATTGTCACCAAATGCTGCTGTAATTGCCCATAAATGATACTGACCTTTTAAATGCTGATCGACCAGAAGACTGGTACAAATATCGGCAGACAAATCGATATGCGTGGTTAAATTTGGAGATTGAGGTATTTCTCCCGCATGATGATGATCAAAATACTCAACCGCGGCCCCTGCATCCAACAAATTCATTAAACCTTTGCGGTTACTGTCTAGCGAAATGTCCAATACGGTCACTTGATCGCCGGCATTAGCTTTAACACGATCCAGCAATTTGATATCCCGTTTCACGCCGGTGATCAAACTAGCGTTTTCTGGATTTACCAAGCGCAGTTGATGCAAAGCACATAATCCATCCGCATCACCATTAAATGCATAATAATGATTCATATTAATTTGCTTTAATAAGAATATTAATTGGAACTGAGCAAACCATGCCCGGTTAAGTAATTAACAATTTGCTCCGCAGATTGCTCGGCAGTTTGTTTTGTCGTGTCAACGCGTACTTCGGCATTTTCTGGCATTTCATAAGGTGAATCGATGCCAGTGAAGTTTTTCAATTCACCACGACGGACTTTTTTATACAAACCTTTAGGGTCACGTTGTTCGGCAACTTCAATCGGCGTATCGATAAATATTTCGAGAAACTCGCCTTTCTCGACTAAGTCACGCGCCATTCTGCGCTCCGAACGGAAGGGCGAAATAAATGACACGAGCACGATTTGCCCTGCATCCACCATCAACTTGGCAACTTCTGCAATACGACGAATGTTTTCGACACGATCTGCATCCGTAAAACCAAGGTCTTTATTCAATCCATGACGAACATTATCGCCATCCAACATGTAGGTATGTTTACCCAAAGAATAAAGTTTTTTCTCCACCAAGTTGGCAATGGTCGATTTGCCACTACCAGATAAACCGGTAAACCACAGTATGAAAGGTTTTTGCCCTTTTAACGCGGCATGCGCTTGTTTGTTGATATTGATTGCTTGCCAATGAATATTTTGCGAACGGCGCAACGCAAAGTGCAACATACCCGCGCCAATCGTGTTATTGGACAAACGGTCAATCAGTATAAATCCGCCTGTATCACGATCTTCGGTGTACGGATCAAACGCAATCAAACGATCAGAGCTTAAATTACAAACACCTATTTCGTTCAATTCCAGTTTAGTCACTGCAATTTGTTCCAAGGTATTAACATTCACCTTATGTTTCAGCATTGAAATGGTCACGGTGACTGTTCTGGTGCCAATCTTCATCAAATAAGGCCGGCCTGGCAGCATGGGTTCTTCCGACATCCATACGATCGTTGCTTCAAATTGATCGGCAACACTCGGAGGACAATCGGTTGCGGCGATAACGTCTCCGCGGCTGATATCAATCTCGTCGGTTAATGTCAATGTAATGGATTGACCAGAAATTGCTTTATCAAGATCTCCGTCGCTCGTGACGATACGTGCAACCTTACTTTCTTTGCCTGAAGGTAGCACGCGAATCGCATCGCCGGGTTTGACGCTTCCTCTTACCACCATGCCAGAGTAACCACGAAAATCTAGGTTAGGACGATTCACCCACTGGACGGGTAAACGAAAAACACCAGGTTCAATATCGACATCTTCAACCTGTAAGTTTTCCAGATACTCCATCAATGCTTGCCCTTTATACCAGGGGGTATTGGCGCTCAATTCGGTGATGTTATCGCCTTTCAAAGCTGACATAGGAATCGATACGATATTTTGTAACCCTAAGTTTTTTGCAAAAGCGCGATAATCTTTATCAATTTGATTGAAAACTTCTTCTGAGTAACCAACCATATCGAGTTTATTGATGGCTAGCACAACATGACGGATACCAATGAGAGATACCAAATAACTGTGGCGGCGAGTTTGTGTTAGCACACCTTTACGCCCATCAATCAAAATAACCGCCACATCGGCAGTCGACGCGCCGGTGATCATATTGCGAGTATACTGCTCATGCCCCGGGGTATCGGCTACAATAAACTTTCTTTTGTCGGTGGAAAAGAACCGATATGCAACATCAATAGTAATACCTTGTTCACGTTCTGCCGCAAGACCGTCCACTAAGAGCGCAAAATCCAAATCACCGGCTTGTGTGCCGACTTTCTTGGAATCTGCTTCTAATTGCGTCAATTGATCCTCGAATAACATTTTCGATTCATACAGTAAGCGTCCAATCAACGTACTTTTACCATCGTCCACGCTTCCACAGGTAATAAAGCGAAGTAAGCTTTTGTTCTCGTGAGATTTTAAATATAACTCAATATCTTCAGCGATTAAATTAGATACATGTGCCATTAGAAGTACCCCTCTTGTTTCTTTTTCTCCATCGAACCTGCAGAATCATGATCAATTAACCGACCTTGCCGCTCAGATGTTTTCGTTAGTAACATCTCCTGAATAATAGCCGTCAAAGAGTTTGCATCGCTTTCAATAGCGCCGGTTAACGGATAACAACCAAGTGTGCGAAAACGAACGCTTTTCATCATGGGCACTTCACCTTGCTTTAATGGCATGCGATCATCATCGACCATAATTAACGTTCCATCACGTTCAACAACGGGACGTTCTTTAGAAAAATACAAAGGCACAATTGGCACATCATTGAGATAAATATATTGCCAAATGTCTAATTCCGTCCAATTGGATAGAGGAAAAACACGGATGCTCTCACCTTTGTTTTTACGTGCGTTGTAGAGCCGCCATAATTCTGGTCGTTGTAGTTTTGGATCCCAACGATGCTGTGCTGAACGAATCGAAAAAATACGTTCTTTCGCACGTGATTTTTCTTCATCACGACGCGCACCGCCAAAAGCTACATCAAAACCATATTTATCCAATGCTTGCTTTAATCCTTCTGTTTTCCAGATATCGGTATGCACTGCCGAACCATGCGTAAACGGATTAATGTTTTTTTCAATGCCTTGCGGATTGATATGAACGATTAAATCAGCACCTATCTTTTTAGTCATGACATCACGGAATTCAATCATTTCTCGGAATTTCCACGTGGTATCAACATGCAGTAACGGAAAAGGCAATTTGGATGGATAAAATGCTTTCACTGCGAGATGTAGCATCACAGCGCTGTCCTTGCCAATGGAATACAGCATTACTGGATGCTCGCATTCGGCGACGACCTCCCGCATGATTTGAATACTTTCGGCCTCAAGGCGCTGTAAGTGAGTCAACATTGTCGATGATTCCTTAATGATTAATATGTGGCTAAGTTATGGTAATACAAACTGAATATTCTCTTACGGTAAAATAAACGACTTTATCAAGGTAATTTTTTTATTTGATAAAAAATTGAATTGCGCTCAAAAAAGTTCTTATCATTTTTCAATCAGTTACATGATTGACTTTCGACATTTGAACACAATTAATCATAGTAATTCCTAAGGACTTTAATCACAACAGGCTGATCAACACTTCGAAATACAAAAAATCAGTATTGCCAGACCGATGATCTACGCAAGGTTGCGTAGATCCACTTGCACACGAAGGACTAGCAGCAATGCGGTTTTTTACAAAATCCTCTGCGGTAAAATGAGTGTACCCTAAAACAGCGCCAATTTTCGGTGTCACTTGATATCGGATGCGTCCTTCTAATGAATGTCCCGCAAAATCCCCGCTCTGACCTGTTCTATCTCTGTTAAAACCAGGATCCGGCAAAGTATTGCTAATGTTACCGTTTAGGATATCAAACATACGGTCACGTTTGCTGGCTAAAAAATACCATGCGTACGTGAGCTCAAATCCTAATTTTTGCGTCGGTTGAAGATCCATCCGGATTTTAGGCGCTTTTAGGTTTTCATAAATAACATAGTGATCGGCGGACCAAGGCCTGGCAAAACCAAAAAACCGATCAAAGCGATTTTCCTCTCCGTCATTCGGATTACGATCACCGCTAGCATAACCATAAAACCCCATTAACCTGGGCTTCCAGGGATGCTCAAAGGTACGCCCCACTTCGATGGTATATCCTTGAGCATTTTGTTTAGTAGTAACGTTTTTTAAAGGATCATGGTTATAGCCGAGTTGATGGTTATAACTCGCATCAAAATCAAATAACTTACCCACTTTTCCATAAACTCGAAGCCCTAGCATGTGAATTTCTCGATCTAATCGGTTGGTATTGCTAAAACCATTCGGATCGGCTGTTTGTTTTTGCCCCATGTAATAAGGCTGAATCGTCACGATATCAGACCATTTACGCCAATAACCAATTGCACCGAAAAACCATAAGCGATCATTCGCTTCGTCAAATTTGGTTTGTAAACGCTTTACCGGCTGTAATCCAAATAAATCAACTTCCCAATCGTTTGCTTCACGGCCAAGATTCAAACGAAATCCTTCAAAAGAATTGGTGGTATTACGCCATTCATTGCGTGCGAGAAAACGTCGATCGCCGGCTTCATACGCCATTCGACCGACACGAAAACGAATCGGGCGATCCTGGTTACGATCATCCACGCCTAATCCTTTTTTAAAATACAATTCACCATAGGCGTTGATCAAATCGAATTCGTTTCTTTCCTGATCGGTAGGCACATGCTTGTTATTCACTACTCTTGAGTCTTGAAACTCAACACCGAAGCGAAACGGATCCAAAATATCTCGAATACCAATCCAAGCTCGATGACGTAAAAAGATTGGATTATCTTCGCCACCCTCGATGCGTCTGATATCATTGTTACGCCATTCGTATCGAGTACGATGCTCTAACCCTACATCCAACCAAGTAAAATCTTTAAATCGTTCAACACCAATATCACTGAGTCGACGTACATAACGCGGCGGATCGGATTCGGGATTGGTGGCATAACTATCCGAACGGCGGTAATAGGTTGTAGGTTGTTTATTCAAATCAGATTTCGTATCTGGCACGATTGTCGGCAGCGATTGAGTTACCTCATTTGAAGATTTTTTTGCTGCATTATCTTTTTCCGTTTCTTTCGTGTCGTTGATTTGAAGCTGACTCGATTGAATAGGCTGAAAATATATCGCGCGTGGTTTGTCTTCCGCCAATACGTCTAGACAAAACAACAGTGATATTCCCGTCAACATGGCACTCAATACACGTAACGATCCTTTTAAATTCATCCTACTCATAACATTCGAGAATATACCGATTAAGTTTGATGGACTGAATTTTCTCTTATTTTTATCCTTACAAAACTTCGATGAGCATAGTTTTTGTACTCCATTTTTTGCGCAACAATACCATAAAGCCTTGTGTGTACAAGATTATGGTTCTTATGGTATCCAATACCGCAACTTGTTTCTTTATAGATTAAAAATGAGAGAAATATACAACTGCGCTTGTTTTAGTGCATATGCATTCATGCAGAATATTTTTTAGAAAAAAGCATAAACTTACAATTTAAAGTGTTTTCTTATTATTGTTCCTCAATTAAAAAAATTACGTTTGTATGAGAATGAGTTACACGGTAATATTCATACAATATCGAGATTTAAGAAGATGATTAAGCACGTCAACACTGCAACAAACTGGTACAAAATAGAGTTTTTAATCATTACTCTATTATTAGCGCTATTTTCATTAAGAACGGTGTATGCTAACACTCTGCACGCTTCTATCGTAGTTGATGCAGATACCGGACAGGTGTTACATGAGTTATACGCTGATGCCAGCCGCTATCCAGCTTCACTGACTAAAATGATGACATTGTATATGTTGTTTGAAGCACTTGAGCAACGAAGATTAAGGTTGGATACACGATTGTATGTATCCAATCATGCAGCTTCCATGCCGCCAACTAATATTAATTTACGAGCCGGTGACACGATCAGCGTGCAAGAAGCCATTCTTGCTCTGATTGTTCGTTCTGCGAATAATGTTGCCGCAGTTGTCGCTGAAGCGCTTGGAGGAAATGAAATCAGTTTCGGTCAAATGATGACGGATAAAGCTCGCCAAATAGGAATGTATGGAACGACTTTTCGTAATGCTTCCGGATTGCCCAATAGTGAACAAATGACAACGGCGCGTGATATGGCTAAATTATCTGCCCGCTTAATGAAAGATTTTCCCCAGTATTACTATTATTTTTCCACTCCATCCTTCAATTTTAGAGGCGTCACTTACAATAGCCACAATCGGATGGTACGTAATGTTTACGGTGTCGATGGACTGAAAACTGGCTTTATTCGGGCATCTGGTTTTAACATAGCGACTTCTGCGAAGCGCAATAATCAAAGAGTGATCGTCGTTGTTATGGGAGGAGAATCGGCGGCATTACGCGACCAGCAAGTTTCGCAATTACTTGAATATAGTTTCAATGGTGGTGATTTCGCAAAATTTTCCATTAATGATGCAATTGCCCGCTCGGCTGCAGTAGCGGCACAACGAGTAACTTATCGGTTTCCCGCAAAAGAAACAAAATTATCATCCGTCTCACTGTTTGACAGTAAAAAAAGAAAGCAACTATTTAAATCCAATAACTCACTGTCAGCACAGAAGATTTTTCAAAAGAAAGCTGCCAAACAATCAGTTAAAACAACTGCTTTAAGCAGCGACAAGGCAGGAAAATGGGAAGTGCAAATTGGTTCATATGCGCAACAAGAGAAAGCTCAAGCGCAAGCGATAGCTGCTAAAAAATGGGTATCGGGTGCCGTCGTTATTTCCGAAATTGCAGTTAGTAATCGAAAATTGTACCGTGCAAGATTAATTGGCTTGCATGAAAGCCAAGCTCGAGCAGGTTGTCAACACTTGTCTCGACAAGGAATGGAATGTTTAATTGTGAAACCGCACGGTTAAATTGGCCAGAAATTACTAATTATCTATAATGTTGCATTTTTATTTTTATCATTTCATTTGAAATTGAATGATAAATTTGATCAGAGTGTCAGTGAATCAATGGATTGTGATAAAGAACTCGATGTAAGTGGTTTATTTTGTCCTCTTCCCATTTTGAAAACCAAGCAACTACTGGCAACAATGTTGAGCGGTCAAGTAGTCAAAATCATTGCGACCGACCCTGCGGCGGTAATCGATTTTCAAGTGTTTTCCGAAAATACGGGAAATGAACTATTATCAATCTCAAAAAATCATGACACTTTAATTTTCTTTCTAAGAAAGAAATAAATATTCAGAGTCGATTAATTACACGCTGCTTTCCATTCAAGTTCATCAATGCTACCTGATTGAATCTTTTCCCATTTCTGAGGTTGATTGTAGGAACGGACTAAATCTCCTTTCTCCATATTCCAACTAAATAGCGAAAATGCCAACATGCGCATTTGCTCTTCTTCGCAATCGTATTCACGACGAATTTTTTCAGACAGAAAATTAAATCCAGAGACTTTTTGCTCAATTTTGTAATCAAAAAGCACCCACATCTTAACTCGATTGTATGCTTTCCGAGCTGAAGTCAAATCGGCATAGGCTGTATATCCACCTCTCTTTTCGCTCTCACCAATTTTGCTCCATTCAGCCATCGCTAAATCGCTGGCCAAAATTAAAATCAAAACAAGCAAGTATTTCATAATAGTATGAATTGAATTCCTTTTAATAAATCTTCTAAGTAATCTTACGAAACCTTAACGGAAGCACACTGAAAACATCACTATATTAACGCATTTAATGGATCAAGATAGGTTAGTCCGAGATCATGCGCTACCGCTTGATGCGTCAAATGCCCACGACATACATTCAAGCCATTACGAAAATAGATATCTTCAGTCAATGCTTTTTGATAGCCTTTATTCGCCAACGCCAAAACAAACGGTAATGTAGCGTTATTCAGAGCAAAAGTAGAAGTTCGCGCGACTGCGCCAGGCATATTCGAAACACAGTAATGCACAACGCCATCGACACTATAAATAGGATCCGCCAATGTAGTCGGTCGGGAAGTTTCAAAACAACCTCCTTGATCGATCGCCACGTCAACCAGTACAGAACCACGATGCATGCGGCTCACCATTTCGCGATTGACCAGTTTTGGCGCCGCACCGCCAGGTATCAATACTGCCCCAATGACCAAATCCGCTGCAGCAACATATTCTTCCAATGCGTCTGACGTCGAAAATACGGTGTTCAGCCGAGAGCCATATTGAAAATCCAATTGTTGCAACCGATGAATTGATTTATCGAGCAAAGTAACACGCGCTTCCATACCCATTGCCACTCTCGCCGCATTGGTTCCAACTACGCCGCCGCCGATAATCACAACCTCCGCAGGAGGCACACCCGAAACACCACCCAGCAACATACCACGGCCACCTTGATTAAGTTCCAACGCATGAGCGCCTGCCTGAATCGACATACGACCCGCCACTTCACTCATCGGCGCAAGCAATGGCAAACCGCCAAATTTATCGGTAACCGTTTCATAAGCAATTGCGATACAACCGGAACTCAGCAAACCTTTCGCTTGAACTGGATCAGGCGCCAAATGGAGATAAGTAAAAATCACCTGATTTTCACGCAATAACGGAATTTCAGATTGTTGCGGTTCTTTCACTTTGACGATTAAATCAGCTTGCGCATAAATTTCCTGCGGCGTATCAACAATTCGTGCGCCTGCCTCTCGATATTTCTCGTCACTTAAATCGATTTGAAAACCGGCATTTTTTTGCACCATGATTTGATGACCATTGGCAGTTAATTCACGAACCGCAGCGGGCGTTAATCCAACTCGAGATTCATGAATTTTTATTTCCTTTGGCACACCGATACGCATCTAATTCTCCACAAAATAAGTTTCTTAACAATTAAATTTAAATGATTCCGCCATTGACTCTGATATTTTGCCCATTGACCCAACGTGCCGCGTCACTGGCTAAAAACAGAATCACTTGCGCAATATCATCAACTTCACCGAGTCGTCCTAAGGCAGACATTTGCTTCATCCGTTCGATATCCTGAAGTGTTTTTCCCGTACGAAATAATTCTGTATCAACCGGTCCCGGAGATACGATATTCGCAGTAATGCCACGCATGCCCATTTCTCGCGCAAAAACTCTCGTCAACTGTTCAATTGCAGCTTTAGTAGCCGCATACGCTCCATATTTGGGCAGCATCATACTTGTCACGGTACTTGAAATAGTCACTACACGACCGTTATCGGATAACTTCGTTGCGGCTTCGCGTAACGTATAAAAAACACTCTTGAAATTGATATCTACGATACGATCAAATTCACGATCAGTAATATCCGCTATTTCTTTAAAAAGCAAAATCCCTGCATTGTTAATCAACAAATCTATCGATCCAAAATGCGACAGGGCTTTAGCAAAAAGTAATTCGACTTCGGTGGGATCACTAATATCTGCTTTTACAGCAACACATTCGCCTTCAAATTTTAGAATTTCTGCACATACCAAGTCTGCTGCTGGCTGATTGTGCACATAATTCACCACCACCCGAACACCATTCCTCGCTAGCGCCAATGCAATCTCTGCGCCGATGCCTCTAGATGCACCCGTTATCAATGCTACTTTGCCATGCAATGAATTCACTTTTCTGCACAATACTGCATAATAATCATCAAGCTACCGCATCGCTCCATGTTGCTTCAATAAACTCACCAAACTGATATAACCCGCTTTTTCTGCCCAATTAAGCGCGCTTTCGCCATTCTCATTGAGTATATTCGCATTTGCGCCTCGCTCCAGTAAAAATTTCGCAACTTCATAATGGTTACTTCGAACAGCCATCATCAATGCTGTTGTCCCATTCGGTGACACCGCCGCCATATCAGCCTTGGCGTCTATTAAAAAATGGATAATGTCCAAAAAACCATTGGTCGCCGCATAAATCAGAGGATTCCACCCTGGATGATTGATTTCAGCACCATTGCGATAGAGTTGCTTAACCATTTCGGTACGCCCGTAATAACTGGCAAGCATAATTGCAGTTTCTCCAAATTTATTGCGGATATTCGGGTTAACTTTCAATTCCAGCAAATAATTGGTTAATCGTAAATTATCGGTTTGTGCCGCAATCATCAACGGTGTATATCCTTGTTCATTCGGTTGATCAGGATTGGCGCCATCTTTAATCGCGCTAGCAGCAAGAGACAAGCTATCCTTATCAATAGCGCGAAAGAAATCACTTTGCGCGTCGGCTGCTACATTCAGCGGCAAAAAAAATACCAGTGTGGTAATCGAAATCATCCCGAAACAACGCTTAATGCGCATGTAATTCATTTTTGCCTAATTTGAACAAATCAAAAAAATTCTGTGTCGTGGCCGTCGCAATTTCTTCTAGACTGATTTGACGCAATTTTGCAATTTCTTCAGCCACGTAGCGAACAAATGCCGGTTCGTTGGTTTTACCGCGAAAGGGCACTGGAGCCAAATAAGGTGAATCAGTTTCAATCAATATCCTATTCAGAGGAATATTTTTTGCGACTTCTTTCAAAGTAACCGCATTTTTGAAAGTCAAAATGCCTGAAAAAGAAATATAGAAATTCATCGCGATGGCTTGTTCTGCAACTTCCCAGCTTTCAGTAAAACAATGCATCACGCCACCGACTTCATGAGCATTCTCTTCCTGCATGATTCGTAACGTATCGGCTGCCGCGGAACGGGTATGAATGATCAAGGGTTTATTCGCTTTGCGGGCCCCACGAATATGTTGACGGAAGCGTTCGCGTTGCCACTCCAAATCTCCCTGCAAACGATAATAATCTAAGCCTGTTTCACCGATCGCGATGACTTTCGGATGTTGCGCCAATTCAGATAACTCTTCAGCATCAGGTTCGCGCTGATTCTCATAGTCAGGATGAACTCCTACCGAAGCAAAGAGATTTCGATGTTCTTCCACTAAGGCGAGGATGCGCGGAAAATTGAGCAAATCTACGCTAACACACAGTGCATGCGTGACCTGGTTTTCCTGCATGTTGCGTAATAACACATCCAAATCTTTAGCAAGATCGGGAAAATCAAGATGACAATGGGAATCGATAAACATAAGAAAATTTCTGATTTAAAAATTACATCATTTCCGTCGAGCATCTGCCCAGCAATTTGGCGTTTCATATAAACGAACTTGCTCCAAACGCAGGTGATTGCCGTAACTATCTTGATAGGCTTGATCAAGCATATCAAATGCAATCGTTGCTAAATTTTCGGCAGTAGGTTGAACATCCAATATGACCGTTTTATGATCCTTAATCGTTTTCAAGAATTCAACTACCACAGTATCTTGCGCATAAACGAGAAATGCATGATCCCATTGATCAACCAGTACCGATTGAGCAATTCGCTTCACTTTTGAAAAATCCATCACCATCCCTTGCTCAGGAACGCCTTCGTCAGCGATAATGTTTCCCGATAGTGTAATTTCAAGAACATAGCGATGACCATGCAAGTGGCGGCATTGACTGTTGTGGGTAGAAATTCGATGCCCTGCATCAAACTCCAGCTTACGCGTAATCTGCATGATGGTGTTTATTATCTAGCGAATTAAATATTTAAAGGTGAAATTGTAACATTGCCCACCCCTTCACAACGACTGAATACCATTGATCATAGCCGAGATAGTGCTGGGTTAACTTATGTCTACCCCGTAATATCAAGACGTGCTGGAGGTGTATCGATTGGTATCAATCTTAATCCAAACAATGCTTGTAACTGGCGCTGCATTTACTGTCAGGTTCCTAACTTGACCCGTGGCACGGCACCTCGTATTGATTTAAGCCAATTAGAAAAGGAATTGCGTGCTTTTTTGCAGGAATTAACTGTGGGTGACTATCTATTGCAACATGTGCCAGAAGAAGCGAGAAGAATCAATGATATCGCCTTATCAGGCAACGGCGAGCCCACGAGTGCCAAAGAATTTGAGCAAGTCATCGAATTAATTGCAAAGGTATTAGAGGATTTTCCACAACTCAAGTCCATTAAATTAGTGTTGATCACGAATGGCAGCTTAATTCACCGTCAATCTGTACAAGCGGGATTAAAACGTATGGCGAAATTAAATGGTGAGGTTTGGTTTAAATTTGACCGGGCCACTCCTGAAGAACGTAACCGCGTCAATAACAGCGATATTAGCTTGAAGAAAATTCACGCACATTTGCGCATTGCCACATCGATATGTCCTACTTGGCTGCAATCTTGCATGTTTCAAATCGATGGCAATCCTCCATCAAATTCTGAAGTTAATGCTTATTTAAACTTTATTCAACAACTCAAAGAAGAAAAGCTACCTTTACAGGGGGTTTTACTTTATGGCATCGCACGTCCATCCCTACAACAGGAAGCTTCGCGCTTATCGGTAATCAGTCAAACTTGGTTAAATAATTTTGCTGAAAAAATTAGCGCACTCGGTTTTACTGTCAAAATCACGCCTTAAAATCTATAAGCCTATAAGCAACTATTTTTGTAACTGATTTACAACAAAACAGCATTTTTGATCTTCATCAACATCTTCTTCCTATATTACTGATATTGAATACATTTAAGTCAGCACAAATTTAAGAACACTGACAATGCGTATAAATGAACAGGCAAACATGCCCAATATTTTCTTTAAAATCAATTGTGATCACATATAATAGCGGCGACAAAATAATGCCACTGTGCTGCATAGCACTTTTGCAAGCAATACATTCGAACGATTGTTGCTTAGAACGTGCGACACAATACGAACAAATTTATCTAAACAGGAGAACTGAATGAATTCACCGGACATTTTTTCCTATCTGGCGAAATTTTTAGCTAGATCAAAAGTGCGCTTGCTAAAAAATAGGCGGCAAAGCTTAATTCTTTTCTGTATAACAATGATTGGCTGGACTTTTCAAGTTCAAGCGCAATCGGCATCCGGCACTGCTACGCCACCTGCCAACGCACCTGCGGCAACACCCGCGCCTGCTGCGCCCGCTGCCACACCGCCAGCAACTACCTCGCCAGACGGCTTTGATAAAACCAAGGTACCGCCGGTTACAACAATGTCACGCCCAGGGTTATTTATTCTACCGCCAGGCGCTCCAGGCTATTATTCCCTATGGGATATGGCCACAGGCAATAAACGCGAAAAACCACCCGTAGCGCCTTACGCACCATTCGCTTTATTAACGACGCCTGCGTATGAAATTGACTTTCGTTACCTGGATAAGCCTGGTGCCGAAAAAGATTTCTTTGATCCTGTTAAAAGGATTCATCTAGGAGACGATTGGTTATTATCATTTGGTGGAAATTTCTGGTATCGCTACACGCATGAAACCGATAGTCGCTTGAATGCGGCCGGAATCAACAACGATTTTCATCTATTGCGCACGCGCTTTCACGCTGATTTATGGTATCGCGACAAAGTACGCTTGTTTGCAGAGATGTTAGATGCACGTGCTTTCGGTACTGAATTGCCACCACTCATCACCGATAGAAATCATGCCGATCTGCTGAATTTATTTACCGACATTAAACTTGGAAATGTCAAAGATGGTCCGGTATATATTCGTTTTGGACGACAAGAGTTATTGTATGGCTCACAACGTTTGATCTCAACATTGGATTGGGTTAATACAAGAAGAACCTTTCAAGGGGTAAAAGCTTTCTGGCGTACGCCGGGATGGGACGTCGATGCTTTCTGGATGCGTCCAATGATTATCGAAAAAGGTAATGTCGACAATTGGGATACGAAACAGAACTTCTGGGGACTTTGGGCAACGCATAGACCTGCACCCACCCACGCTGTGGACCTTTACTTCTTAAGCTTGGAAAATGATCGCGCCCTTACACCAGCGAACGTATTACGCGGCAATATTTTACAAGGAAACTCACACGTTCATACGCTAGGCGGTCGTTTAGTGGGTAACTTTGATAACTTCTTATACGAATTGGAAGGTATGTATCAATTCGGTCAGCGTTCAGGGTTAGATGTTTCTGCTTTTGCAGTTGCAACCGGTGCGGGTTATCGTGTCCCGACCTTGATGAACGCACAAGGTTGGATACGCTATGATTTTGCGTCAGGTGACAGCAATTCTACAGATGGCAGAAGCAATACCTTCAATCAAATGTTTCCATTTGGCCATTACTACTTGGGTTTCTTAGATCGTGTGGGGCGCCAAAACGTGCATGATTTTAATGTGCAATTGAGCATGCACCCAGTACCCTGGATTACTTTCATTACACAATATCATCGCTTCTATTTAGCAAATCAACGCGATTATTTATACAATGCCGCTGGAGCTGCAACTCTGAGAGACATTACAGGGCAATCAGGTAGTCACATCGGAGATGAAATTGATTTTCGCTTTAATATACACGTAGATCGGCATCAAGATGTACTGTTTGGATATTCTAAATTGTTTAGTGGAAATTTCTTAAAAAACCAAGTTCCGGGTGTTTCTGCGGACCTGTTATACGTTCAATATAATTTCCGTTTTTAGTTTTAATCTAAACACTACAGCGGTGATAGTGTCTAAAGGCTATCACCGCTTTTTTACTACCCTTCTTTCAAAAACATTACTGAACGTACTCTTTCGCAGGTGAACTTGGTAAGTTTTCACGATTCAATAAAGATACTTGTTGGTTCAAAAAATTCACATCTGACCAGTTTTTTTCATCGATAGACGGAATCCAACGAGCGCGTAAATAACCGGATTTGTCGATCAAAAACTCCATATGATCGTATTGCGTACCACGCCCAATAATGTCTGGATGAGTCACTGTACGCCGTGAAAGAGAGTAGCTGGTCGCAATTTCTGATGCCCCTTGTGACACAACCACAAAGGGAAATTCTTTAGATAAAGATTCCTGTTGCACTTCATCTAATTCATTAGAAGGTACCGCAATAACCATCACATTTTGTTGTTCCAACTGACTATGAACGTTTTTTAATTCATTCAGACGAACCTGCGACTGCGGCCACGAAAAAACTACCAACAACACAGTTTTGTTGCCACGAAAATCTTGCAATGTTCCTGTATTTCCATCTTGGGTACTATAAGAAAACAAAGGAGGTTGCATATATGCTTTGCCTGGATTCACTTCCGGGCCTAGAATCCTTGATTGATAACCGCGCGATAAAGCATGGAGAAAATTAACCAAATCCCACCGGTCTTCATTGGATAATTTTTCTTTGAAACCTGGCATATCGGTATTTTCCATACCATACGTAATCCAATGATAAAAATCACCCGGTGTATGCTCAACTGTATGCGGCTCCATCAATAAATCGGGCAATTTGGTCGACAAAGTCCGTGATTTAATTCCGTTGCCTTTTCCTTGCAAACCATGGCATTCACCACAATTCTCTGAAAAAAGCGTAGCGCCGTTAGCAATCGAAATTGCGTTAAACGATTCCATCGGTTTTTGGTAGGTTTCTGGATAAGCGCGAATAGCTATCGCTTGTAAAGCGACTGATGCCCCTATCAGAATTAAAACCATTGGAATCAATCGCTTTACTCTGCCGTGCTGCAACCTTTCCCATGCCATCAATACTATCGCAATGCTGAGAATAGCCACTCCGATCCACACTTGCAAAGCTACATTAGGCAAATTCCACGTTGCATCAATAGAGAATCGGAAGGGTAACGGCCATTTCTCAATATTGAGATCTTTAACCGGCACAGAATTTGTCAACAATGTTGCTAGCAACAACAGTATCATCGCCAGAACAAACTCAAAACCAACCCATTTCCGCAAATTTTCTTTTGTTTTTACATTATCAGACATTTTTATACTTTGGCTTAACGCTGGGAGCCATTCAGAACGTACTCGGTTAGCAATTAATAGAATGAGGATTAATAAAAGAATCTTGCCGCTTAATAGCCAGCCATAGGGTGTTGCAATCAATGCCGCATAATAACCATTAAAAATATGGTCGCTTACGATCACCCCTGTCAGAATAATCAGCAACATCGCCGGAAATGCTACGGAAGAAAAGCGATTTAGAACAAGTGACAAATCAGAATTTCTTGTTACCTCAAAGGAAGCTAATTTCTTATCTTCATACATTAACAACAATAACACCGGCAAAGCACCTAACCATACTGCTGCTAGTACCACATGAATGGTATAGGGTAAAATGGTTGTTGGTGACAGCGCCTCTAAAGCCGTATGACTGGCAAATGTACTGACTATCAAAGGCAACGATGCAGCGATTGCAAAAAAACTATAGTGATATACAGTCTTTTGAATTTTGTTGAACGCAAGAATTAGAATTAACAACAGTAAAGAAATTCCGATTCGGAAGATCCATATTTTACCGGCACGTGTGTCTGTTGTTATTGAAATCCATTGATCCGGTTGAAATAAGTTACTGACATTTCCAGTTATTTGAACGATGGTACTTGCCATCACTACCATCAACCCAAGCGGAATAAATATCGCAAACCATGGCAGCAAGCGTTCAAGCTTCTCCATCCACGACTTGTAATTTGACGCTATGTTTCCTGTACCGCTTTTAGCAATAATCAGGCAAATATAGCTACCTAGAAGTATAAAATTCGCGGCAAGTTGTAGCCATCGTGCAAATGCAGCAACAACTTCTAACATCTTTTTTATTGCATTTTGTTTTTTACATTGAAATCGTAACTGGATTCAATCACATGACCATCTACAGACATTACACGATATTGCACCGTATATTTGCCAGAACCAATTTCAGGTATATTCAATACCACTGATTTTGGATTGTCTGCGACAACTTCTGGTGTATCTTCTGTTATGACTTTCTTGTTAGAGTCAAGTAACACAACCGATGCGTACGCACCTTCAATCTTTTCATTAAACCATAGTTGAATTTGCTTAGGGGACATCGACAGTGTCGCTCTACGTGCTGGATCTGATTTAACCAGTGCGGCATGAGCCATGGCTGAATTGGATTGCCACATCAGCGACAACATTGACAAGAATAAGAGAAAAAAAACTGTCTTATCCATTGAAAACTTGATCATTTGAATATTTTTCACAAGAACCTCTATTTATTTTGTTAAGCCGATTTTTATAACTGCTACTGAAATACGATGTCGTAATTAAAGATGAGTTCAATTTTTAGATTGAGCTCATCTTTAATTTAGAGAGATGATAATTTTAAGCTTGCGTAGTTTGATCTTTCTTTTTACGCATCAAGAAGAAAGCAATAGCCGCGATAACGAGT